>Ga0209913_1000398_pt1 | contig 38126 bp, 19 predicted proteins | sample PersoiDNA2013203_FD_185805 | JGI IMG/M metagenome (GOLD analysis project Ga0209913, IMG submission 185805) | Permafrost soil microbial communities from the Arctic, to analyse light accelerated degradation of dissolved organic matter (DOM) -... | ecosystem: Environmental > Terrestrial > Soil >...
GGAAGGCTTTGAAGTCATTACCGCCAATGATGGTATGGATGCGATTCAAAAATTACAGCTATTTACTCCAGATATTATTTTGACGGATATTGAGATGCCGCGTATGGATGGTTTTGAGTTCTCACGCTACGTGCGTGATAACGAGAAAACTTCAAATACGCCCTTGATTGTTATTAGCTCACGTACTGCTGAAAAACATCGTAATGTTGCAAAAGAGTTGGGCGTTAATGTGTTCCTAGGCAAGCCAGTGCAAGATGAAGAGTTAATCGAGCAAGTGAATGCATTGCTTAAGAGGTAGTTGAATAAAATACCTGCATCATTGTCAATAAAAATGATGCAGGATTTGACAATTATTTGTCAGGTTTATAACTAAGTTTTACTCTTCAAAATAACGCCAATAAGGTAAAATTTGCCTTATGTTACAAACCAGTCAGTCACCTCTAAATACCCCAGCATTTGTGCATTTGCGTTGCCACAGTGAATATTCCATTGTCGATGGCATCGTGCGAATTGATGACTATGTGAAACAGGCTGTAGTCGATAAAATACCTGCGTTGGCACTCACTGATTTAAGTAATCTGTTCGGAGCAATCAAGTTCTACAAAGCTTCGCGCAGTAAGGGTATCAAGCCTATTATTGGTTGTGATATTTGGCTGGAAAATGCCAACAATCGAGATCAACCCTCACGTCTTCTTTTGTTATGCCAGTCACAAGCTGGCTATTTACTTTTATGCCAGTTACTTAGTCGCGCGTTCTTAAGCAACCAGTATCGCGGTCGAGCAGAGTTTAAACGTGAATGGTTTGTTGAATGCGGCACCGATGGCTTAATTCTTTTGTCAGGCGCGCAAGCTGGTGATGTTGGTCAAGCGTGTTTGCAGGATAATTTTGAGTTGGCCAGACAGAATGCCGCTGACTGGCAAAGTCTATTTCCAGACCGTTTTTATTTAGAAGTGCAGCGTATCGCCAGCACTACAGAAAATACTCAGCAAAAGTCACAACAAGAAGACTATATTCATCACGTACGTTGCATTGCCAATGCACTGAATTTGCCGATTGTCGCCACACAGCCCATACAGTTTATGACGCCTGACGATTTTAGAGCGCACGAAGCACGTACTTGTATCTCAGAAGGTTATGTACTGGCCGATACGCGTCGACCTAAGAACTTTACCGTTGAGCAATATTTTAAAACTCAGGCGGAAATGTCCGCGGTGTTTGCTGACATGCCTGAAGCGCTGACCAATAGTGTTGAAATCGCCAAGCGCTGCAACTTATCGTTAGTCTTAGGTAAAAACTACTTACCGAATTTCCCAACGCCTAATAATGAAAGCTTGAATGAGTATTTAATCGAGGAAGCGCGTATAGGCTTAGCTAAGCGATTGGCGGTCTTGTATCCAGACGAAAATATGCGGGCTGCCAAGCAGACTGCGTATGATGAGCGGCTTGATTTTGAAACCAAAGTTATCAACCAAATGGGTTTTGCCGGCTATTTTTTAATCGTGGCCGACTTCATTAATTGGGCTAAAAATAACGGTGTGCCTGTAGGGCCTGGCCGTGGGTCTGGTGCGGGCTCGGTGGTGGCCTATAGCTTGGGTATTACTGATTTAGACCCATTAGAATACAACCTTTTGTTTGAACGTTTTCTGAATCCAGATCGTGTTTCTATGCCCGACTTTGATATTGATTTTTGCCCAGAAGGGCGAGATCGCGTCATTGATTATGTGAAACATAAATATGGTTTAGATGCCGTTTCACAAATTGCTACTTTTGGTACCATGGCGGCAAAAGCCGTGATTCGTGACGTAGGCCGCGTGCTAGATCTGCCGTTCCACTTTGTCGATGGTATTAGTAAGCTCATTCCTATGGAGCTTGGTATTACTTTAACCGATGCATTGGTTAAAGAGCCGCAATTAGCGGAGCGCCGCGAAAACGAAGAGGAATTACGTGAGTTGCTTGAGCTGGCGTTGCGACTAGAAGGCTTAGTGCGTAACGTGGGTATGCATGCGGGCGGTGTGCTTATTTCACCAGGCAAGATCTCTGATTTTTCACCGATCTATTGCCAGGCAGATGGCGCAAGCTTCGTGAGTCAGTACGATAAAGATGACGTTGAGGCCGTTGGTTTAGTTAAATTCGACTTTTTAGGTCTACGTACACTCACTATTTTAGAGCTAGCCTTAGTTAACGCCAATAAACAACGCGCGGCCGATGGTTTACCTCCCTTATCTTTCGCCACATTACCGCTGAATGATAAAGCGACATTCCAGCTACTAAAAACTGCCAATACCACGGCGGTGTTTCAGTTGGAGTCGCGCGGTATGAAGGACATGCTCAAGCAGGCAATGCCCGATTGCTTTGAAGATATTATTGCCTTGGTTGCGCTGTATCGTCCAGGGCCGATGGATTTGATTCCGGATTTTTGTCGGCGCAAACACGGTAAGCAACGTGTGGAGTATCCGCACCCGCTGACCGAGCCGATTTTAAAAGAGACTTATGGTATTGCGGTGTATCAAGAACAGGTGATGCAGATTGCGCAGGTGGTAGCGGGCTACAGCTTGGGTGGCGCAGATTTGTTACGCCGCGCCATGGGTAAAAAGAAAAAAGAAGAGATGGATGACCAGCGTAAAACCTTCACTGAAGGTGCTGTAAAGAACAATATGACTGAGCGCCAAGCGACAGAGTTGTTTGATCTTTTGGAAAAATTTGCAGGTTATGGTTTTAATAAATCACATGCGGCTGCCTATGCGCTGGTTGCGTATCATACAGCTTATTTAAAAGCCCATTATCCAGCGGCATTTTTGGCCTCTACCATGTCTGCGGATATGAATAACACGGAAAGCGTACATATTTTTTATGATGATTGTGCGCCTAACCAAATTGAAGTGCTGCCGCCAGATGTGAATCACAGTGATTTTAAATTTACACCTACCAGTCGCAAGCAAATATTGTACGGCTTAGGTGCAGTAAAAGGCACAGGCATGGCCGCCATTGAGGTGATTTTACAAGCGCGCCGGCAAGATGGTCCTTTTACAGACTTGTTCGATTTTTGTAATCGTTTAGATTTACGCAAAGTAAACCGCCGTGTGGTGGAGTCGCTAATCCGTGCGGGAGCTTTTGATAAACTCTCTCCCGATAATGTTAACCCAAGCCGAAATGCCTTATTGGCTGGTGTAGCCATGGCGATGGCGGCAGCAGAGCAAAATAGTGCCAATAGCAATCAAAATAGTTTGTTTGGTGAGATTGACGATAAAGCGGCAAATATCTTGCCAACCGTGCCGAACTGGACAGAACAGCAGCGCTTGCAAGAAGAAAAAGCCGCGCTCGGTTTTTACTTTAGCGGACATCCTTATTGGGCATATCAAAAAGATCTCAGTCAGTTTGTTTCTACTACCTTAGCGAATTTAGCACCTAAAGAGCAGTCGCAGTTAATCGCCGGTATTGTTTCTGGCGTGCGTAACCGTATGACCGCTCGCGGAAAAATGGCGATTGTCGGTTTAGATGATGGCACTACGCGTATTGAGGTGGTTGTCGGCAGTGATTTACTTATCCAGTATCAATCTTTATTAAAAGACGACCAATTGATTATTGTCGAAGGCCGCGTAAGCAACGATGAGTTTTCTGGCGGCATTCGAGTCAATGCCAGAAAGTTACATGATTTATCTGGCCTGCGAAACAGTAAAGCCAGTTTTTTAAAAATTTCATGTAACGGGCAAGCAGACGCCATTAAATTAAAGTCTTTGTTGAAGCCTTATTGTAAGAGCGCCTCAGACGAGTTGCGCGGTTGTGCGGTAAAAATTGAATACCATAATAAGACCAGTAAAGTAGAGTTAATGTTGGGCAATGATTGGCGCGTAGACTTGCACGAAGAGTTGATTGCAGGCTTAACTGAGTGGTTGAGTCAAAGTAATGTAAAAATCCTATATAATTGAGTATTCCACGGCGCAATCAAATTAATACTGCGTTGCAGGGTCTTGCCGTATTTGTTGAACTGTCTGCGACCCTGCGCCTTGTCTTCATTTGATTGCGCCGCAGAATTAGATATTTTAAGAAATAAGTTTGATTATTGAGTTAAGCACATGAAAATTAGTTACCTAGATTTTGAACAGCCTATTGCCGAACTGGAAGCCAAGATTGAAGGCTTGCAGTCTGCACATAATGACAATGATAAATTGGATATTTCTAAAGAGTTAGTGGCTTTAGAAAAGAAAAACCAAAAGTTATCAGAAGATATTTATGGCAATTTAAGCGCTTGGCAAATTTCCCAGTTGGCGCGACATCCGCAACGGCCTTACACGCTAGACTATATCCAAGGTATGTTTACAGACTTTGAAGAATTGCATGGTGATAGAGCGTACGCTGATGACCCAGCCATTGTGGGTGGTTTAGCACGGTTCGAAGGTCAGCCTGTAATGGTGATTGGCCACCAAAAAGGCCGCGATGTTAAAGAGCGTCAGTATCGAAATTTTGGTATGCCGCGTCCAGAAGGTTATCGCAAAGCTTTGCGACTGTTCCGATTAGCTGAAAAATTCGGTATTCCTATCATTACCTTAATTGATACCCCAGGTGCTTATCCAGGTATTGGTGCCGAAGAGCGCGGACAGTCAGAAGCGATCGCGCGTAATCTATACGTGATGGCCGAGCTTAAAACGCCTATCATCGGCGTGATTATTGGTGAAGGCGGCTCAGGTGGGGCGCTGGCGCTCGGTGTCGTAGATCAACTACTGATGCTGCAATATGGTACTTACTCGGTTATTTCTCCTGAAGGCTGTGCTTCAATCCTATATAAAAGCGCCGACAAAGCCTCTGTAGCTGCAGAATCACTTGCAATCACTGCTCATCGCCTTAAAACGATGGGTTTAATAGATCGTATCATTCCGGAACCATTAGGAGGCTCACACCGTTCGCCAGAGGTGGTAATGGAGACGTTACGCGCTGCGCTTAAAGAAGAGCTCGCTAAACTAAAAGCAAAATCCATTAAAATGTTACTGGTTCGCCGTTATGAGCGATTAATGGGCTATGGCAAATTCAAAGAAGTCGTTGAAAAACAACAGCCAGCCAAATTGTAGGGGTCTAAAAAACAAAGTCCCGAAAGGGACTTTGCAAAAACGTGATCTAGCCGCAACAGCTAAAGTACAAGACCCTTTATTACTTCAACTTAATACCTTTTTAAGTGCATGTTTAAGTTCTGGCCTGGGTCAGGATTTAAATTTTGACTTAAACACTGATTTAAACACCGACTTAAACCCTAGGCCACAATTGCTACTGGGTTTAAGCGGTGGCTTGGATTCTTGTGTATTACTGCATCTACTCGTAGCCTCTCAGCAAACAAGCTCTTTTAATTTACAGGCCATGCATGTGCATCACGGCCTAAGCGCCAATGCCGATGCTTGGGCTGAGTTTTGTGCGCAGCAATGCGCTTTACTCAACGTGCCATTGCAGATTGTTCATGTAAATGTTGATAAAAACACCAAGTTAGGTATCGAAGCCGCTGCGAGACAGCTGCGCTATGAGGCCTTATTTAACTATATGTTGAACGTTGAAAATACTTTAGATGTGCAACCCGACTTTATTGTTACCGCCCATCATCAGGATGACCAGGCAGAAACGCTTTTATTGCAATTGTTTCGAGGTGCCGGCGTTAAGGGTTTGGCGAGTATGGCCGCCGTAGATAAGTCTAGACGCTTGCTGCGGCCTTTACTAGATGTGTCGCGCAATGTGCTACAAGACTATGCAGTACAGCACCATATTCAATGGTGCGATGATGAGAGCAATACCAATACCCAATATGAACGAAACTTCGTGCGCCATGAAGTGATGCCCATTTTAGAAACGCGGTATCCAGCGGTTAAAGCTGTGCTTGCAAGAACCGCATCACATCTGGCTGAAGCCAATGATTTGCTAGATACATTAGCTGCAATAGATGCTGAGCATCTACTATTAGACAACAGCCTATGCTTGCAGGGTTTGAGTTTGCTAGACCTTGCTCGCGCAAAAAATGTCCTGCGTTGGTGGTTCGCAAAAAACCATCTGGCAATGCCAAGTGCAGAGTATTTAAATGAAATAATCTACCAACTGTTGAATGCTAAAGCCGATGCAAACATCAATATCGCACTGCAGCATTTAACCTTAAAAAGATTTCAGCAAAGAGTTTATTTACTACAAGAGCAAAGCACGCAAGATTTTGATTTGGTCTGGAACGGTGAGCCAGAGTTGACACTACCAAACGGTGGTAAGTTACAGTTTAAGCAATCAACAGGCGCTGGCTTAGCGCTTAAGTTTGGCATGACTAAGTTAAGAATCACCAATCGTGATGGTGGCGAACGTTTTAAACCTAATGTGCTAAGACCGACCAGAACACTTAAGCATTTGTTGCAAGAAGCCAATATCCCACCGTGGCAACGTGAATATATGCCGTTGATTTATTGGCATGATACGCTTGCTTTTGTGCCTGGCATCGGTATTGCACATGAGTTACAGGCTAGTGAGTCTGAGCAAGGTGTTGAGATTAATTGGCAAGACGCATCAATTTAATGTATACCATTATTTATTAAGCATAAATTGTAATTTTGACCAGATATTTTCTAATATAATCGGTTGCCCAAGCGCATTGGGATGCAGGCCATCATCCTGAATCAAATTTGGTTTTGCCGCTATATTTTCCAGCATAAACGGTACTAGTGAAGTTTTATGCTGCTGACTCAATTGACTATAGGTCTGGCTGAATGATGCGGTATATTTGGGGCCGTAATTGGGTGGAATTCGCATACCAACTAGCAGCACTTTTGCTCTAGACTTTTTGCTTAGCGATATCATGGCACTTAGATTCTTAGTCATTTCTGTCAGCGGTAATCCGCGTAAACCATCGTTTGCCCCTAGCTCTAAAATAATGATATTTGGCTTAAATTCGGCTAGTGTCGTCGCCAAGCGGCTTAGGCCTCCACTGGTGGTTTCGCCGCTGATACTGGCATTGATAACGTTATATTGGTAATGTTTTTCGATTAGCTTTTTTTGTAATAAGCTAGCCCAGCCTTGCTGTTGAGCAACACCGTAAGCGGCGGATAGGCTGTCACCGTATATCAAAATTTTTGGGTTTTCTGCCATTGCCACTAACGGGTATGCAATGAAACCAGAACTAAAACAAAAACCTAGTACACTAATAGCTAAATATTTAAATTTTAATAAAAAGCGAAAAAACATCGATGCATCAACCTCCCATTATTCAAGCGCAAGATTTGCACTATACGTTTACCAGTGACTTTATTAGCCATGATAACCAAATTTGTATTCTACAAGGCTTAAATTTAACGATTGATGCTGGTGAGCATGTCGCAATTATTGGCAGTTCAGGTACAGGTAAATCTACGCTTTTGAGTTTGCTGGCGGGGCTAGACGTACCTACTAGCGGCAGTATTCAAATTAAAAACAGTCCATTTAGCAGTTTAGATGAGGATGGCAGGGCGGCAATACGCGCCAGAAACATGGGATTTGTGTTTCAGTCTTTTCAGTTGCTGCCTTCGCTCACTGCCCTTGAAAATGTTATGTTGCCGTTGCAACTGAAAAATTATCCAAATGCTAAAGCATTGAGTTTAGAAGCTTTGAATAAAGTGGGTTTGAGTGCGCGTGTGCAACATTACCCTAAGCAGTTATCTGGCGGTGAACAGCAGCGGGTTGCTATTGCACGTGCATTTGCCACGCAACCTGCCATTTTATTTGCGGATGAACCTACCGGCAATCTGGACAATACTACTGGGCAAATGATTATTGAGCTGTTGTTTAATATGAATGCAGAGGCGGGCACTACCTTGGTATTGGTCACGCATGATATTTATTTGGCCAATCGTTGCCAGCGACAGCTTAAGCTTGAAGATGGTGTGTTAACTGAGCTGGCAGCCGCATGAGCTTACAATTTAGCTTGGCTTGGACTCAAACATTAAGCTTGTGGCGGGCAGGCGCACTGCGCGTACTGGTATTTGCCTTGGTATTAGCCGTAGCCGCAATTACTGCTGTCGGGTTTTTTACGCAACGTGTAGAAACAGCACTTAATCAGCAAGGTAGCCTGCTACTTGGTGGCGACATTGCAATATCATCTGATCATCCCATTGCTGATACCTTTGAAAAAAGTGCAGTCTCACAAGGTATTCATACCGTTAAAACCTATGAGTTTGCCAGCATGGTGGTGTTTGGGGCGGTAAATCAGCTCGCAGAAATCAAGGCGGTGGGGCCGGGGTTTCCGCTACGTGGAGATTTAACTGTAGGACAAAAAGTTGACGAGACTGGCAACGTAGTTAAAGCCATGCCAAACATAGGCGAGGTTTGGCTGGAGCCACGTTTAATCAATCTACTTAATGTAAAAGTGGGTGATGTCGTTGAAGTAGGTGAGCGCAAATTACGTATTGGCAAAGTCCTGATTCGCGAACCATCTCGTGGCGGCGATATGTTTAGCTTTGCACCACGCTTGATGATGAATACGGCTGACTTGCCTTCAACCAAGCTGATTCAGTTTGGTAGCCGCGTTAAGTACCAGCTTTTATTGGCTTCCGAACCACAAAAAATCAGCAAATATTACCAACAAACCAGACCAAAATTAAGTCGTGGCGAAAAGATTGAAGACGTGCGCAATGCTCGTCAGGAAATTAAACTCGCCCTTGATAAAGCACAACAGTTTTTAGGTCTATCTGCCATGGTTAGCGTTATTTTAGCCATGGTCGCCATGTTGCTTTCAAGTTTGCCATACATCAAGCAGAGTCTGGATACCTTTGCGTTAATGCGTTGCTTTGGCGCTTCACAAAATACCGTACTGCAAGTGTTAACCATACAAACTTTGATGATCGCATTCTTTAGCGCGCTGTTAGGTGTAGCGTTAGGTTTTATCGGGCAATTTGGCTTAGTCAAACTGGCGGGCAGCCTATTTTTAGATGCATTACCGCCCGTTTCCAGTACCCCTGTTTTTGTTGGCATCGTTGCCAGTATCGCGATGATGTTTGCCGTGGTATTGCCGCATGCCTGGCAAATGCGTAATTTAACGGCGATGAATATATTGCGTCGTGAAACGCTTAAGCAAGCAAGTTCTGCGCAAGAAAAATTTTTGCCGGCAGCATTGGTAATGTGCGCCATGATATTTTGGCAAGCGCATGATACAAAGCTGGCATTCTCTACCATCTTGGCATTATTGCTACTGTGTGTTTCCATTGTCGGCTTTTCATACGTGTTAGTGAATCTAGCGAATCGCTTATTTAATCTATCCTCCAAGAGCCAGACGCTTAACGATATCAAGCTTGGCGTGCTTGGACTTAAGCGACGATTCGGCTTATCTACCGTGCAAATGATAGGCTTTAGTATGGGCTTGATGGTGCTGATGTTGTTGGCCTTGATTCGTGGAGATTTAATCCGCAATTGGCAAGCCTCATTGCCCTTAGATGCACCTAATCGGTTTGTGATTAATATTCAGCCCGCGCAAATCAATGGCATCAAGCAGTTTTTTGAGAAGCAGAAGATTAACGATGTAACGATATTCCCCATGGTGCGTGGTCGCTTAATCAGCAAAAATGGCCAAGACATTGCCCAAACACAGTGGAAAGATGAGCGTGCAAAACATCTTGCAGAACGTGAGTTCAATCTGTCTTGGGCATCTACTATGCAAAGTGACAATAAGCTGCTTTCAGGCCGCTGGTGGACGCCGCGAGAGCATGGCAAGCCGTATCTTTCACTTGAGCAAGATTTAGCCAAAACCTTAGGCATTCAATTAGGTGACAAGCTGGTATTTAATATCGCAGGTAGCCCATTAACGCTGACCGTGACCAGTCTAAGAAAAGTAGATTGGGATAGCATGCGTGCCAACTTTTTTGCGGTAACGCCGCCTGGCGTGCTAGATCAATATGCGGCTAATTATATCAGTAGCTTTCATCTACCTATGGGTGCCGATATGCCTTTAAATCAATTGGTGCGTGAATATCCCAATTTCACCGTAATCGATATTGCCGCACTCATGCAGCAAGTGCGTGGCATCATGCAAAAAATGAGCAGCACCATTGAGTATGTATTTTCCTTCAGCTTGATTGCAGGCTTGGCTGTGCTGTATGCGGCGCTGGTAGCCACGCGCGAAGAGCGCATTACAGAAGCGACACTCATGCGAGTATTCGGTGCCTCCAGGCGGCAGGTTGGCATTGCTTATGTAGCTGAGTTTGCCTGCATTGGACTAATTGCTGCTTTTGTTGCCGCCGTTGCCGCCAACTTACTGGCGTATTACATTAGCGAGCATATATTAAATATTCCGTTTCAATTGAATATCAGGCTTGCAATCAGCACCATGCTCATCGCTGCAACCGTTATTCCGCTGGTCGCCTGGTTAGGCTTGCGAGGGTTTCTGAACGTACCTGCCAGACAGTTACTTAATAGCATTTAATGCAAATGGTGGTTGTATACAGCCAATTGGTGGTTGTATACAACCAATGCCACAGTGTAAAATCTTAGCGATAACATTAAAAATAATACTACTCATTGATTATATTCAATAATTTTAACTCACAATGAGTTGGAATATGTTTTGCTATTTAATTGTGATGTTTCAAATAAAACCTAGGGAATGATATGCCAAAAACATTACAAGCAAAAACTATAAAACCAAAAGTAATCTTAGTCGCAATTCTTGCGGCTTATGCAATGCCGCAGATGGCGTTTGCTGAAAATAAAGCCGAAGCTTTAGAGCTTAGTAAAGTTGAGGTGGTCGGTACAACGCCTTTGCCTAGTATTGGTACGCCAATCAATCAAGTGCCATCTAATGTGCAAACGGGTTCATCAAAATCGATTGATCAGCAGCAGTCTTTAGATTTATCTGAGTATCTGGATAATAATTTAGGCTCAGTCAATACCAGTAATAGTGTGGCAAACCCGTATCAGGCTGATGTGCAGTTCCGTGGATTTACCGCATCACCATTGTTAGGTACGCCGCAAGGACTTTCTGTGTATATGGATGGCGTGCGGGTGAATGAGCCGTTCGGTGATATCGTGAATTGGGATCTGATTCCAGCAAATGCAATTGCCAACATTAATTTGATTCCAGGCTCTAATCCACTATTTGGTTTAAATACTTTAGGCGGTGCGCTTGCTGTGCATACCAAGAGCGGTACAGAGTTTCCCGGTGTTAAAGTAACGGCTTATGGTGGCTCTTGGGCTCGTCGTGCGTTTGAGTTTGAAGCAGGTGGCGCGGATAAGGAAAAAAATCTTGATTACTTTGTTGCGGGCAATATTTTTAAAGAAAATGGCTGGCGCGAGCATTCTTCAAGTGACGTAAAACAAATTTTTGGTAAAGTGGGTTGGCAGAATGATACTAGTGACTTGGATCTATCATTAGCGCTTGCTGACACCATGATGGAAGGTACGCAGGCTGTGCCGTTATCTACTTATAATAATCCTAAACAAGCGTATACCTACCCAGATTCCATTGGCAATAAAATGGTAATGCTGGCGTTAAAAGGCAGTCACTTTTTGAGTGATGATAAATTGGTTGCGGGTAATGTTTATTATCGTAAAAATCGCAGTAAAGGCTTTAACAGCAACGCTAACGGCGTTCTTTCTGGACAGTCTGTGAACATCTCCAGCACCACCGACCAAGATGGTTTTGGTGGTGCACTGCAATTAAGTTTGTTAGGTGATTTGATTGGTCATAAAAATCAATTTACCGTCGGCGCCAGTGCCGATATAGGCCGTACTGATTTTACAAGTGATTCATTGCAAGCAAGCATCGTTGGCAATGAGACTGTGACGGATATTCCTTCTCTTTCAGTCGGGCAAGTGCGGTTAAACGCCAAAAATGATTACTATGGATTATATGCAACCGATACATTTTCTATTAACGATCAATTGCATATGACCCTTTCTGGTCGTTATAACGTCGCTAAAATAAGCTTGTCAGGAATGAGTTCAGACCCAGCGCTTACACCTGCTGACTCAGACCTGTCTGGCAATCATCGCTACAGCCGCTTTAACCCTGCGATTGGTTTTAACTACAATCCGACTAATACCATTGGCTTTTATGCAGGCTATAACGAAGGTATGCGTGCGGCTACGCCTGTTGAGTTGAGTTGTGCCGATGCCACACGGCCATGCGCGCTACCAAATGCCTTCGCCGCAGATCCGCATTTAGATATGGTGGTAGTTAAAACATGGGAAGGTGGCGTGAGAGGCAAGCTGACTGACGGTGTTAACTGGAATATGGGTTTATATAATGCTGTAAACAGTAATGACATCCAGTTTATTGCGAGTAATGTTTCAGGATCAGGCTATTTTAAAAATGTAGGTGAAACTCGCCGTCGTGGTCTGGAAATGGGGCTAAACGGTAAGTTTGACGCGCTAACATTATCTGCTAATTATGGTTTTGTCGATGCCACTTATCAATCTGATTTTGTGGTTGGTTCTCCATCTAATAGCGTAGCAATTGCTAATGCATCAACACATATTCAAGTTGCTAGAGGCAATAAAATTCCAGGAATTGCGCAGCATACACTTAAACTACGTGCCGCTTACGACGTTACGCCAGCCTGGAATGTTGGAACTAATTTAGTCTTAACGGCAGGTCAATATGCCCGTGGCGATGAAAACAATCAGGATATTAACGGCAAAGTACCAGGTTATGCAGTGGTGCATCTTGATACACACTACAGCGTGAATGAGAACTGGAAATTGTTCGTTAAAGTGAATAATGTGTTTGATACGCAATATGCAACTTTTGGTGTGCTGGGTAACAATATTTTTAATGGTTTAGATGAGCAGTTCCGCTCTCCAGCAGCTCCAAGAGCTGGATGGATCGGACTGACTTATGAGTTTGGCCGAGCAAAAACTTTATCTGCCGCGGCTGATACGGATAAGTAGAGGCGTTATTTGCCATTAGCGCACCCCATATCCAGCAATGTCTCAGCAGAAAGCACTTCAATGAGCGTGAAGCAACAATCGAAATTACTCATTGTTGAAGACGAAGTGTTGTTTGCACGCGCAGTAGTGCGCCGCTTGCAAAAGGCTGGCTATGAGTGTGCGCATGTTGAAAGTTTGCAGGATGCGCGTGCGAGTGCAAAACAGTTTTCACCAGATATTGTGCTACTGGATATGCGTTTGCCCGATGGTAACGGCTTGGATTTATTGGCGGAATTGGTCGCTAAAAATACCGCTGTGATTGTGATGACCGCGCATGGTGAGGTGAGCGATGCGGTGAGCGCCATTAAACAAGGCGCTGTGGATTACCTGAAAAAGCCGATAGATCTTGAAGAGTTGTTGTTATCTGTACAAAAAGCCGAAGCTGCTGCAGTGCAAAGTAATAGCCTGGATTATTCGCGTCAGCGTAATGCACATGCGATCGATGGCGTTGAATTGCTGGGCGAAAGCCCAGCCATGCAAAGTGTAAAAGCGCAAATTAAGCGTATTTCTCAATTAGTAGCTGGCGATACCGTACCGCCTACCGTGCTGATTGGCGGTGAAACAGGCACCGGTAAAGATGTGGCTGCGCGATTGTTGCATTCGTCATGCCAAAACAACAATAAGCACAATGATAAACCTTTTGTGCATATTGATTGCGCGTCATTACCTGCGGATTTGATGGAAAGTGAGTTATTTGGTCACGAGAAGGGCGCTTTTACAGGGGCGCTATCTACGCGTCCTGGTTTGATTGAGGCTGCGGAAGATGGCACACTTTTTTTAGATGAAATCGGTGAACTGCCTTTAGCGTTACAAGCCAAACTGCTAAATGTGCTTGAGCGGCGCGTGGTACGTAGGCTAGGCTCAACCAAAGAGCGCGCCGTGCCTGCCCGCTTTATTGCAGCGACCAATCGTGATTTGCATGAAATGTCACTCACCGGTCACTTTCGACAAGATCTATATTACCGATTGAATGTGATGAGTATTAGCATGCCGCCGCTACGTGAAAGAGATGGTGATAGCTACTTACTCGCAAGTCATTTTGCGACACAAACAGCTAGGCGCTACGGTTTAGCTCGCCCTATATTTTCACCTGAAGCTATCGCTATGATTAAGCACTACTCATGGCCAGGAAATGTGCGAGAGTTGCGGCATCAGGTTAGCCGAGCCATGTTGCTCTGCCATGAAGGCCTGATTACCGAGCTTGATTTAGCGCTGCCAATGCATAGAACTAGCACGCAATCTACAGCCGAATCAAACCCTAATCAAATCATGCCGCCAACACTGGATGCGGCAGAGAAAGCCATTTTATTGCAAGTGCTGGCCGAATCAAATGACAATGTGTCTGAAGCTGCACGCAAACTCGGTATTACACGCATGACGATGCGGTATCGCATGGATAAGCACCAAATAGGGCGTTAGACTTACCCCTTAGTTTATTACTAGTTATTTACCAGTTTTCCAATAAAATCGCCTTACATGTTTCATTCATAAATGACGGCATAATCGCTGCATGGTATTATTCATTCAATTGAAAACCGAAAGAATGTCATGCAAATTGGTACCCCATTAAGCCCCAATGCCACTCGTGTAATGCTGCTAGGCAGCGGAGAGTTAGGTAAAGAAGTCATTATTGCGCTGCAACGTTTAGGTGTTGAAGTGATTGCAGTTGATCGTTATAAAAATGCACCTGGGCATCAGGTTGCACATCGTGCTTACACCATTGATATGACGGATGATCAAGCATTGCGCGATTTAATCGCCAAAGAAAAACCGCATTTAATCGTGCCTGAGATTGAAGCATTGAATACCAATACCCTTGCAGATATTGAAGCATCTGGTTTGGCGACCGTTATTCCAACCGTTAAAGCGGTGCAACTTACCATGAACCGCGAAGGCATCCGTAGGCTTGCGGCAGAAGAGCTTAATTTACCGACCTCTCCTTATGCGTTTGCCAGAAGTGAAGCTGACCTGCAAGCGGCTATTGATGCGGGAATCGGCTATCCGTGCTTTATCAAACCGACGATGTCATCTTCGGGCAAAGGCCAATCGCGCATCACCAATGCTAGCGAGGTCAAAACGGCTTGGGATTACGCAGCTACCGGTGGTCGCGTGAATCAAGGCGTGGTGATTGTAGAAGGGCAGATTGACTTTGATTATGAAATCACCTTGCTTACCGTGCGAGCAAAAAATGCTAAAGGCGAAATTCAAACCTATTTTTGTGAGCCTATCGGCCATGTGCAAGAAAAGGGTGACTATGTAGAAAGCTGGCAACCACAAGCCATGACAGCCGCTGCATTGTTGGAGTCTAAACGCATCGCAAAGGCAGTGACAGATAGCTTGGGTGGTTTAGGCTTATTTGGCGTAGAGTTGTTTGTTAGGGGTGATCTCGTGTGGTTTAGTGAAGTCAGTCCGCGTCCGCATGATACTGGCATGGTGACCATGTGTAGCCAGCGCTTTAGCGAGTTTGATTTACATGCCCGTGCAATTTTAGGCTTACCTGTGGATGTTAGTCTGCGTGAAGCTGGTGCAAGTGCCGTGATTTACGGTCAATATGAAACGCAAAATCTAGTATTTGATGGTGTTGACGCCGCATTAGCGGTGCCAAGTAGTGATATTCGCCTATTCGGTAAACCAGAGTCCTTTGTTAAAAGACGTATGGGAGTGGCGCTTGCCACTGGTAAAGTTGTAACAGAAGCGCGTGAACGTGCGAAACTGGCTGCTAGTTTGGTTAAACCTAAAATCGTTTCAATATAAGACATATGCTAAATAAAATAGAAGAAGCTGGTAGTAGTAAAGTTAGTTTTTTTGAACTCTTAGGCGGCGAGTCTAATGGGATTGAAAATCTGCGTAATTTAGTCGAGACTTTCTATGACATTATGGATAGCGACCCAAAGGTCGTGCCACTTCGAGCGATGCATCAAGCAGACTTGACCGAAGCTCGTGAAAAACTATTTATGTTTTTAACGGGATGGACAGGTGGCCCGCAACTATATATTGAACGCTACGGACACCCTATGCTTCGTCATCGTCACTTGCCATTTGCGGTAGACGAAACCGCACGTGATCAATGGATGTACTGTATGATAAAGGCCATGCATCAGCAAGGTTTTGATGATGCGCTGATGACTAAGCTGGCGGAGCAGTTATATGGGGTCGCTGATTTCATGCGTAATCAATAGTGCGGATGCTCCCTAGTGGTTGCAAGAATTTATAACCTCAAAAAACAAAAGGGCTAGCCTAAGCTAACCCTTTTAATTATTACTGCATTTTAGCTGAACTATTTATTCAAAATTAAACCACCTAGTAAAGCTGCAACGGGTGCTTTTCTAGTAGAAGGTGTTGGTCTAACGCTAACATTTTGCTGTGCAACCACAGCCTCGTAAGGTTTATCAAACCAAGGGTCACTGTTTTTCTTTTTAGCTGGCGTGCGCTTAGTGGCTGAAGCGTCTTGATTTGATGCACTGCTGCTAGATTTATGCTGACTAGTTTTGCTGGTGGTTGAGTTTGTACATGCTCTAGCCATCGGTTTTTCAATTTCAACTGTTTCTTTGGTGATTTCGCGCTTAATCAGCTTTTCAATTTCCTCCATGTATTTTTCTTCTTCAGGGCTTACGAATGAAATCGCAATACCTGATGCACCAGCACGGCCTGTACGGCCAATACGATGCACATAGTCTTCTGGTGCGCTTGGAATCTCGTAGTTAATCACCATCGGTAATTCAGTAATATCTAAACCACGGGCAGCAACATCAGTGGCGACTAGTGCAGTAACAGTACCTGCTTTAAAAGCATCTAATGCTTTAATGCGTTCTTGTTGGGTTTTGTCACCGTGAATTGCATCTGCTGCAATGCCTTCACGCTCTAAGCTACGGCTTAAGCGGCTGGCGGTAATCTTGGTTTTGGTGAATATAATCACCTGTTTTGCATCTGCTGCTTTTAGTAGTTGGATCAGCAATGCTTCTTTATCGCTTTGCGCTACTTGATACACTTTTTGCGTCACGTTATCGTTGGTCGCATTGCTGCGAGCTACTTCGATTAACTGTGGTTTGGTTAAAAAGTCATCGGCTAATTTTTTAATGTCATTAGAAAATGTGGCTGAAAACATTAAATTTTGACGCTGCTTAGGTAGCAACGCCAAAATTCTTTTCAAATCAGGCATAAAGCCCATGTCTAACATTCTATCAGCTTCATCTAACACTAACATTTGCACTTGATTCAGCTGTACTGTTTTTTGTTCAATGTGATCCAACAAACGGCCAGGCGTTGCTACTAGCACTTCTACACCAGTTTTTAAATGTGGCGTTTGGGTTTTAATATCAACACCGCCATACACCACCAGTGAGCGTAGCGGCGTATGTTTAGCATAAGCACGGACACTTTCTTCTACCTGAATTGCCAGTTCACGCGTTGGCGTTAAAATCAGCGCGCGCACTGGGTGTTTAGCAGGTGATGCACCGTTGTTTGCAAACGGTAGTAATTTTTGTAGCAAAGGCAACGCAAATGCCGCAGTTTTACCTGTGCCAGTTTGCGCGCCTGCCATTAAATCACCCCCAGCCAAGGCCACAGGGATTGCCTGTGCTTGAATTGGCGTGGGCGTGGTGTAACCAGAATCAGTGAGTGCTTTAAGAAGTTCAGGCGCTAAGCCTAAATCATTAAAACTGAGACTGTCAAAATTTACGGTTTCTGTCATGTTGTTGGACGCTATGAAATTGATTTAAGCAAAACTACGTGGACGGCGTGGAGCACCGCTACCAGCAGGACTTGCATTACCAAAGCTACGTGAGTCACTGTTGGTACGTCCAGAAGGGCGATTGTCACGACTATCAGCGCTATCACGGCGTGCTGGTGCAGATGAACGATCACCACGCGGTGCATCTGCTCGGCCTTCGTAACGTTGACCTAGAACACGGTTGTCACCACGTGGTGCATCTGGACGGTTACCGCGGTTATCACCACGACTGTCGCCGCGAGGAGCGCTAGCGCCATCACGAGGAAAAGGTTTTTTGCCAAAAGCTACACTGTCACCAAAGCTACGGTTAGGCGCTGCTGCACTTAAACGATCACCGCTTGGACGATCGCTACGGCTGCGGTCGCTATTTGAGCGATCACCACCGGCATTACGGTCACCAAAACTACGTGGACGGTCACTAGACGGTCTTTCAGAACGGCCAGCATAACCAGCTGAGTTGCCATTTGATTCGCGCGGTGCTGAATCGCGGTTGCCACGGCTATCACCACGGCTGTCAGCGCTGTCACGGCTAAAGCTAGGGCGAGTATCGCCACGGCTTTCAGTACGTGGACCACGGTCGTTAAAGCTACCACGGTCATCACGTGGTTTAAATCCACCGCGACCACCTGGTTTATGAGCATCACGGCGAATATCACCACGATCACCACGGCCATTACCTGGACCATCCATTTTCATTGCACGTTTTGGCTCAAAGCCTTCAACAACACCTGGTTCCATGCGGTTACCAGTGAATTGTTCAATTTTACGTAAGATATGACGATCCATATTCGATGCAAAAGAAATTGCAATACCAGTGTTGCCCGCGCGGCCAGTACGACCAATACGATGGACATAATCTTCAGCAAATTTTGGCAAATCGTAGTTGATTACATGGCTGATACCTTGCACATCAATACCACGTGCAGCAACATCAGTCGCTACTAACACTTTAACTTCACCTTGACGCAATTTAGTCAATGTGCGGTTACGTGCACCTTGTGTCATGTCGCCATGTAAAGCAGCAGTTTTGTGACCAGCTGCGTATAAGTCTTCAGCTAATAGATCTGCATGACGTTTAGTTGAGGTGAAGATAATCACTTGATTAACTTCAGGAGCAATTAACAAATGCTCAAGCAATTTGTTTTTATGTGTCATGTCATCAACATAGTGCAAACGTTGCTCAATGTTGGCATGCTTTTCTTTTTGGCCCGCCACTTGAATAGTTTTTGGGTTTTTAAGAATTTGTCTAGCAATGCGAGCAATGTCACCATCTAATGTTGCTGAGAACAATAGTGTTTGGCGTTCAGCAGAAAGCTGGCTGCAAATACGCTCAACATCTGGCAAAAAGCCCATGTCTAACATGCGATCAGCTTCATCTAAAATCAACATTTGTAAACGTGAAAGATCAATACGACCACGTTCCATGTGATCCAATAGACGACCTGGAGTCGCGACTAAAATATCAAGTGGTTGTGAAAGTAATTTGTTTTGTAGTGGATAAGGCATGCCGCCCACGATGCTGACGGTACGTGCACGGATGAATTTACCGTACTTCCGCGCAGCTTCATTCACTTGTGTAGCAAGTTCACGTGTTGGTACCAGTACCAAGATGCGTGGACCGCGGCTTTTTAATTCATGTGGTGTTGCAAGTAAGTTTAAAGCAGGCAACATAAATGCTGCAGTTTTACCTGTACCTGTTTGTGCTGAAGCCATCAGGTCATGACCAGCGGTCACAACAGGAATTGCCTGCGCTTGGATAGCGGTAGGAGTTGTATAGCCTGATTCTTCAATAGCACGAAGTAATTCAGTAGCAAGATTTAACGATTCAAAAGACAAAGTATTCCCTTTCAAAGTTATCACCATTAAGTGATAACCAATAGTAATTAAACAAAAAGGGCGCTAAGTAAAAACGGGCATATCATTTGAACATAAGCGATTAGTTAAGCTTATGTTCAAGAGCAATATAAACGCAGAGAATATTTGGTTTAATTTTTAGTTTAAAAAATACTAAAGCTGAATTAACGACTTTAATTTTTAAACATTATTTAAACAGGCTAATATAATCTTTACCAGCGCACGGGCACAGCCGCTAACCAGTAAAAATTAAATTCGATTTATTGCAAATTTAACTTTTTGAATAGTTGCTTCAAAATTTCACGAGCAACAGAAGGGTCAGGGCAATGATTCAAGCATTACAAATAAATCTTGTAACGCGAATGAAGTGCGCAGTATATCTATTTAAACTATAAAGTCAAATTAAATAACAACTTAATTTACAACTCCTAAATATATTCAGCGTTTAATGTGTTAAAATCGCCGCCTTTCAATGAATTGGTAGCAACATTAATGTCTCGTAATCTAAGAAATATTGCAATTATCGCCCACGTTGACCATGGTAAAACTACTATGGTGGACAAGCTTTTACATCAAGCCGGTACATTTTCAGGCCATCATCAGGTTGTATCTGAACGTGTGATGGATAGTGGTGATATTGAAAAAGAACGTGGTATTACCATCTTGGCAAAAAATACTGCCTTGAACTACGAAGGTACGCATATTAATATTGTGGATACTCCAGGCCATGCTGACTTTGGTGGTGAGGTTGAGCGCGTATTAGGTATGGTGGATGGAGTAGTTCTATTAGTTGATGCGGTTGAAGGTCCTATGCCGCAAACACGTTTTGTAACGAAAAAAGCATTAGCGCTAGGCTTAAAGCCAATCGTTGTAATTAATAAGGTAGATCGCCCAGGTGCACGTACTGATTGGGTGGTTAACCAAACCTTTGATTTGTTTGCTAATTTAGGTGCTACTGATGAGCAATTAGACTTTCCAGTGGTTTATGCGTCAGCAATCAATGGCTATGCCATGCTAGACATGAAAACACCATCAGACAACATGCGTGCTTTGTTTGAAACTATTCTTAGCCATGTGGCACCACCAGCGGGTGACAGTAATGCACCTTTGCAATTGCAAGTTTCAGCATTGGATTACTCAACTTACACAGGTCGTCTAGGCATTGGTCGTATTACTAACGGTAAAATTAAGCCTGGCCAATCTGTTACTGTAATGAATGAAAATAAACAAATAGCTATGGGTAAGATCAACCAGGTGCTTGGTTTCCGTGGCTTAGAACGCGTGCCAGTCGAAGAGGCTGAAGCCGGCGATATTGTGATTATTTCTGGTTTGGATGACATCGGTATTGGTTTTACAGTTTGTGATCGTGAAAACCCAGTTGGTTTGCCGCATTTAGGTGTGGATGAGCCAACTTTGACTATGGACTTTATGGTGAATACTTCACCGTTAGCGGGTACTGAAGGTAAGTTTGTGACATCACGTCAAATCCGTGATCGTTTAACTAAAGAGCTTTTAGTGAACGTAGCGTTGCGGGTTGATGAAACTGAAGATGCCGATGTGTTCCGTGTTTCAGGTCGTGGCGAATTACATTTAACTATTTTGTTAGAGAATATGCGTCGTGAAGGCTTCGAAATGGCGGTAGGTAAGCCAAAAGTCGTATACCGTGAAATTGACGGTCAAAAATGTGAGCCATATGAAATTCTCACCGTTGATGTAGAAGATGAGAATCAAGGTGCTACGATGGAGGAATTAGGTCGTCGCCGTGGTGAAATGCAAAATATGGAATCTGACGGTAATGGCCGTACACGTTTGGAATACAAAATTCCAGCACGTGGCTTGATCGGTTTTCAAGGTGAGTTCTTAACTATGACACGCGGCACAGGCCTGATGGGACATGTGTTTGATGAGTACGCACCAGTAAAAGCAGACATGCCAGGCCGTCGTAACGGTGTGTTGATTTCAGCAGAAAATGGTGAGGCTGTAGCCTACGCGCTTTGGAAATTACAAGACCGCGGTAAAATGTTTACTGTACCAGGCGATAAATTGTATGAAGGTATGATTATCGGCATTCACAGCCGTGATAACGATTTGGTAGTTAATCCAATTAAAGGTAAACAACTGACTAACATTCGTTCTTCAGGTACCGATGAAGCGGTGCGTTTGATTACGCCAATGGCATTGTCTTTAGAGTCAGCAGTTGAGTTTATTGATGATGATGAATTAGTTGAAATTACGCCTAAAACCATCCGTATCCGTAAACGTTACTTAACAGAGAACGAGCGTAAACGTTCTGGTAAATAAACTTTATTACGAGTCATTCGTATGAGTTATCTGAACCCAGCCTAGTGCTGGGTTTTTTGTTGCTTAATACTGCTCATGAAATACAATTTTTAGCGATAGCTATTAAGTGATAAGCCACGTCCAAGTTAGTCTTAGGCCGTCATAAGCAGACTTTAACTAGTTAACAAATAGTAGACGTGACGAGTAATTATTATTTGTTTTTTTATTATAAATACCTTCTAAACGCATACAATTATGCCATGCCAATAACCAATCAAGTCGTTACCATTTGTTCCACAGCGCGACTCGTTCGCGGCGTTAATTTGCAACATCAACAGCGCCATCTTGATTCTGGCGTCGAGCAATGGCAAGCCTCTGAGGTTTATACTTTACAGCAATGGCTGGATACTCTAATCGGCCATGCAAGCTTGTTAGGTTTACTTCCAGACGATGCGCTGCCCGCCCTGACTTTAAGCCAGATTGCTGAAGCTTACTTATGGGAGCAAGCCATTGCGACCTGTCTTGCAAAGCACGAAGCGGCGGCGCTGTTCGACATTCGAGCTTTGGCTAAATCAGCGATTGAAGCTAATAATTTAATGTTGAATTGGCAAATCAGCGAAGCTGATATTAACCAGCACTTTATGAGCCAGGAAACGCGCCAGTTTTTGCGTTGGCGCCATACCTTTGAAGCGCTTTGTGCAAAACAACAGGCAATAGAACCTGCCCGTTTAACGGCATTGCAGATAGCGTTAATTGCAAAATACCATTCGACTATCAGCCAAGAAATCGCCTTGCCTAAACGAATACTATTGGCCGGATTCGACCGTATAACACCATTAGAAAACTGCTTGTTCGAGTTGCTGAAATCTTGCGGGGTAGCGCTGGAAATGATTGCGACAAACGCTACCAGCGGCGCGCAGATTCAATATTTTGCTTTAAATGATAGTCATGCCGAATGCCGTGCTGCAGTGGCTTGGGCCAAACAAAAATTGCTGGAAAATCCCAAAGCACAATTGGCGATTATTAGTCCGGTATTAGGTAATATTCGTCGCGAACTAGCAGATTTGCTGGATGATACATTTCATCCGGAAACCTTGCAGCCCAGCCAATGTGAAAACCCTCGTTGTTATGACTTTTCATTAGGGTTAGCGCTCACCGAATATCCCGTTGTGCATAGCGCGCTGCAGCTTTTAAGGTTGGCCTCTACTCAAGCAAATGTGATTTTTGAGGAAGTGACGCCGATATTGCAAGATGTGTATTGGGGCAGTGCGACTGAAATGGATGCCAGAGCGCAGTTAGATGCCTATTTACGTCAAAAATTGAACGCGAGTTATGGCTTGGAAGCCTTGCTTAATCAGGCGAACAAGTTGCAAACAGAAGGCGTGCAACTGACTGCGCTTATTCAGCATTTTGGTGTCATCACTCAATTTCAACATCAATCACAACAGCGGCAACCCCCATCTCTTTGGGTGGTAGCTTTTGAAGAGTTATTAGATGTGCTCAATTGGGCGAAAAGTAGAGCTATCTCAAGCCATGAGTATCAGGCGCAACAGGCATTTGTTGAACAATTAAAAGCATTAGCCGCGCTGGATGCGATTCTTGGCAAAATTACCGCCAATGAAGCGGTGCAGAAAGTAAATGAACTATGCAACGCCGCGATGTTTCAAGCCGAGGCAAAGGGTGATATTCATATTCAAATATTAGGTTTGCTAGAAACGCCAGCGGTGCAATTAGATGCGGTATGGGCGTTGAATATGAATGACCAGCATTGGCCGCCACCAGTCAAACTCAACCCATTGCTCCCCGCTGAATTACAACGTAGTCGCGGCACCCCAAATGCAAGTGCCGGTATTCAAAGTATATTTGCAACACTGGTGCATCAGCGTTTAATGGTTAGTGCACCTGAAATTGTATTTTCTTACGCACTTAAAGAAGACGAACGTGAGTTACGTCCTTCGCCTTTGCTAATCAACGACCAGTTCGAAGTCTCAGCAATGCAACCCGATACCATTCAAACCCTGGCTGAAAAATTGGCGCAACCCGTGACCATGCAAATGCTAGATGACAGCCTGGCACCTGCTGTTGCGATGGATGAAAAAGTTCGAGGCGGCGTTAAGCTCTTTGCAACGCAGGCGATTTGCCCGGCCTGGGCATTTTATCAATATCGCTTGGGTGCCAATAAGCTAGAAACGCCTATTGACGGGCTTGATAACATGTCGCGCGGCAGTCTGTTACATAAAGTGCTGCAATTATTCTGGCAAGATTGCAAAACCTTGAGTAATTTAAAAGCCATGGGTGATGAACAGCGTGCAGTCGCGATTGATCGTGCGATTGAACAAAGTATCCATGCGCTGGGACATGAAATTAGCGTGCATTTGCCGCTGCAGGTGATGCAAATTGAGCTACATAGACTGCAGCAACTACTACAGTTTTGGTTAGATTTAGAACTAGAGCGTGCTGATTTTAAGATACAGGCTTGCGAGGTAAAATATTCGATTGAAGTAGAAGGTTTACCGCTGACCTTTACTATAGACCGGATAGATGCCTTAGCTGACGGTGGTTTAGTGGTGATTGATTACAAAACTAGTATGGTCGTGGCTAACAAGAGCTGGGCGGATGACCGCATTGCGGAGCCACAGTTACCGATTTATGTCTCGCTGGCTTTAAAAGATGAGCAAGTGGTAGCTGTGTGTTTTGCCAAGATTCGAACCGACGAAAGCAAGTTTATTGGTTTATCGGTAGAGGAGGACGTGTTACCTGACGTGACTGCGCTGGACAAAGTTAAAAATAATTCAGCGTTTATTCGATTTGAACATTGGGATGCTTTACTACAACACTGGCACACAAGCCTGACCAATATCGCACATGAAATAAAATCTGGCGTGGCCAGTGTAACCTTCAATAAAGAAACTGATTTGACTTACTGTGATGTAAAGCCTTTGCTACGATTGCCAGAGCGCACGCTGCAATTTGAAAAATTGCAGGCAGCTTTAACTTCGGGTGAGAGATTATGACTAGTCATTCAAGTTCAACTGATCTAAATGCATTAGATACCATTAATCGGGTACGCGCTTTAGAGCATGCTTCATTTATTGTAGAAGCACCAGCCGGTGCGGGTAAAACTGAGCTGCTCACACAGCGATACTTAAAGTTGCTGGCCAGTGTCAATGAGCCTGAAGAGATCATTGCACTGACCTTTACCAATAAAGCCGCCACTGAAATGCGCAACCGCATTTTGTTGAGCTTAGAACACGCGCAAAATAAAACGCCAGAAAGCGCGCCACACAAATTAACAACGCGGGACTTAGCCAATGCGGCGCTGAGTCAATCTAACGCGAAGCAATGGGATATTATTGCCCAGCCTAGCCGGTTGCGTATTCTAACCATAGATGCGCTTTGCAGTAGCTTAACGCGTCAAATGCCGCTCCTCAGTAAGTTTGGCGGTCAGCCAGTTGTTAGCGACGACACTGAGCCACATTATCTTGATGCAGCGCGCCGCGCAATAGCGCACATCATGCATGAAACTAGTCTTGATGACACCGTGACAACCGCGCTACGCTACATGGACAATAACAGCGAGAAGCTAATCGCGTTACTTGCCAAAATGCTGGCGAGGCGTGATCAATGGCTGCCGTTAGCGGGGCAGATGCACGGTTTAGATGTTGAAGAACTATCACGTAATACAGAAACTGCGCTTCAGCATTTAATCGCAGAGGCGTTACAGCCTGTATTGAAAATTTTAACGCCTGGCCTGCAATATGAGTTGATGCCGCTGGCCCGTTATGCCGCAGCTAATTTATTAGAAGATGCGGATATTGCGCCATTGCTAGATTGGCAGCTTGATTTAGTTGCTGATGCTGAAAACTTAGTCCAGTGGCAAGCGCTGGCTAATTTTTTGCTGACTAAATCAGAGAAAAGTTATCGAAAATCCGTTAATAAAACCAACGGTTTTCCGGCCACAGATGAAGGTAAAAGCAAAAAAGAAGCCTATTCTGCTATTGTAAGTACGCTTGAGCATAGTAAGCATCTGGCTGCGATACTGGATTTACCTTCTATTGCAACGCTAGAAGAAAATCAGCTGGTGATTCAGGCGCTGACAAAATTGTTGATACTGGCCGCTACGCATTTATGGGCAGTGTTTCAAGCTGCTGGTGAAGTAGATTTTGTGGCGATTGCACAAAGCGCGCAACAATCGCTTGAGAATGAGCATGGCGTTACCGACTTAGCGCTTAAGCTGGATTATAAAATTTCACATTTACTGATAGATGAGTTTCAGGATACCAGCCCAGTACAAATGCGTTTGATTGAAAAGCTCATTGAAGGCTGGCAACCAGATGATGGCCGGACATTATTTTGCGTGGGAGACCCCATGCAATCAATCTACCGTTTTCGTAAAGCGGATGTGAGTTTGTTTTTGCAGGCCTCACAGCATGGCATTGGCCATTTGCCGCTCACTCGCTTGCAGTTAAGCCGCAATAACCGCTCACATCCGGAAGTGGTGCGTTGGATTAATACGGCATTTCAACAGGTGTTTCCAAGCAATGATAACATCAACCAAGGTGCTATCAGCTATAGGGAGTTTACCGCCACGCGCTTAGCTGCAGAGGGTGATGGCGTGATATTACATCCAATTATTTTAGAAGCTAAAGATGATGAAGATGCCGAAGATGTAAATGCCAAGCTTAACGAAGCACAGTATGTGGCTGATTTAATCGTAAAGCTCCGCGAACAGAATTCCGCGCAGAAAATCGCAGTGTTAGTGCGTAGTCGTAGTCACTTAAAAGAACTGGTATCTGAGATTAGGCGTAATCACCCACACTTGAAATTTCAAGCGCTAGAAATTGAACATCTCAATGATAGGCAAACGGTGCAAGACGCATTCTCGCTTGCCTGCGCCATGCACCATCGGGCAGATAGAATCCACTGGCTGAATATACTGCGAGCGCCGTGGTGCGGGCTGACTCTGGCTGATTTGCATGCGCTGGCAGCTGATAACCATCGCGCCACCATCTGGCAATTGATACAGGATGAAGCGCGATTGCAAAAATTAAGCGCCGATGGCATGTTACGTTTAAGCCACGTAAAAAGAATCCTGACTGAGGCTTTTAATAATCAAGGCCGCATGCCTATTCGCCGCTGGCTAGAAAGCACTTGGTTGCAATTGGGCGGCGGGAAGTGTTTGGTAGACGCTGGTGATAATCGGGATATTCAAGTATTTTTTGACTTGGTTGAAAAAATAAGCCGCAGCGGACATTTGGATATTGCCGCACTTGAGTTGGGTATGCAAAAGTTGTACGCCAAGCCAGACATTGAAGCAGATGATAGTTTGCAGTTTTTAACGATTCATAAATCTAAAGGTTTAGAGTTCGACACGGTGATTTTACCGGCGCTAAATCGTCCGCCAAGAAACCCGGATAACGAGTTGCTGCTATGGCAGGAAGTGATGGTAGATAATGAGCTGCATTTAATTGCTGCGCCATTGATGGTGAATAGAAACTCATCTAAATCTACTGCAAACAACAGTAAAGTACCAAGTAGCGGTAAAGCGCCTAGCGTTTACCAGTTTCTAAAAGACTTGGAAGCTGAACGTAGCGATAATGAAATCGTGCGTTTGTTGTATGTGGCTGCGACTCGTACGCAACGACAATTACATTTGATTGCCAGCATACAAACCAATAAAAAAGGTGAAATTAAACCTACTTCAAAAAGCTTGCTTAAAGTTTTATGGCCCGCTGTCGAAGCTGACTTTATAAACGCCACGCCATTTGTGAGTAATGATACAGTATCAGCAGTGTTAGACATTACCCAATTCAAACCACAATTACAGCGATTAGATAGCCATGAATTTTCTGGTGAGCTTTTAGAGATATTCGGCAAAAAAATTAGCGATTTTGCTAATAGTGTCACGCAGCTTAACGACAATACATCGGCTTCAATCGCTAATTCAGCATTAATCAGCAGTGATTTACAACGGCACTGCGGCATACTGGCACACCTTTATATGTCGCTATTTGCAATTAGTGATTTAGCTGCCTGGAACGCTGAACGTATTCAGCAATGTCAGCCTGCGATGCAAAAATGGTTAATGCAGCAAGGGCATGCCATTACATCTTCGCAGCAAGGTGCAGCGCAGGTGGTATCAGCTTTGCAAGCAACCTTAAACCGTGAAGCAGGGCGGTGGGTGCTGCAAAAACACATAGAAGCGGCAAGTGAGTTAAGTGTGATGCAAGCGCAAGATGAAGGTGTTAAGAATCACGTAATAGACCGTACTTTTATTGAAAATCGTATTGATGGTGAAAATGTACGTTGGATTGTAGATTATAAACTGACAGCATTAGGTGAAAGCATGGATCTGACTTTGGCTGCAGAACTACATCGCCCGCAATTAGAGCGATACGCGGGCTTATTTGAGGCTGAAGCATTACCGATTAAAAAAGCTGTGTTATTTTTAAGTGTAGGCCAGTTAGTGGAGATTTAGGCGTGGTTCGCGATTACGAACCACAAGAATTTTTTTGAAGTTAATCTTTAGCTTGCTTGAAGTGTCGCCATACATACCACACCATAAACAATAAGCCTGCGGCTAAAATCACATAATGAAACTCATGGAAATATACTTTTAAACTTCCCCAATTTTCACCAAACTTCATGCCGGCATAAGCCAATAATCCACACCAAATGAATGAGCCTGCAAAGGTATAAAGTATGAACTTAGTCATATTCATACGTACTACACCCGCCGGAAATGCAATAAAAGTGCGCACTGCTGGCAACATACGTGCGATGAAAATAATGATTTCGCCATGCTTGTCAAATAAGTGATCAGCCAGATCTAAATCTTTTTTAGAGAGCAGGATATATTTGCCATATTTTTCAGCCAGCGGTCTGCCGCCAAACATTCCCACGTAATAGGCTGGGATTGAACCCAATACGCAGCCTGTCGCTCCGGCCAGCGCAACCAGCCACAAACTCATTTCACCTTTAAAAATTAAAAATCCGGCAAACGGCATAATGATTTCTGAAGGCAAAGGAATGCAGGCAGACTCTATTGCCATGAGCAAAACAATGCCGCCATAACCCATGGTGGAGATTACGCTCATGATCCAAGCGGCGATTAGTGTGATTATTTTTTCTAGCATGGCTTTTCTCTAATAATTTTTAAACAAACTCTTTCAATAGCACCTTCACAAAATCCGTTCTCTGATTGATGTCTTCTAAATTTACCGTCATTCTAAATTTATCTGGTCCGTTCATGCGGCAGCGGCGATCGCGCTGTAGCAGGGCAATCAGTTTAGTCGGGTCTAAATCCGCTTTAGGGTTAAATTGTAGTTGAATTGCCTCGGAGCTAGCGTCAATTTTAATGATACCGATGGCTTTGCCAGCAATTCTTAACCTGTGACAGGCAATCAGCGCTTCACCTTGTTCTGGCAATAAACCAAAGCGGTCTATCAGCTCTTCTTGCATGTTGTCTAGCTCATCATCGGTATTGCAGTTGGCTAAACGTTTATAAATCACTAAACGCTCATGCACATCTTGGCAGTATTTGGTTGGAAGTAATGCCGGAGTATGCAGATTGATTTCTGTGGTAACGCCTAAAGGTGCGTTTAAGTCTGGCTCTTTGCCGGCTTTAAGTTGTTTAACCGCGTGGTTCAGCATATCTGAATATAGATGGAAGCCGATTTCTTGCATTTCACCACTTTGACTATCACCTAATAACTCACCTGCGCCACGGATTTCTAAATCGTGCATGGCAAGATGAAAGCCAGCCCCTAGGTCTTCCATCAGCTGAATTGCATCTAAACGTTTTTGCGCTTGCGCGGTAATTTTACGGTCTGGATCTGTGAGTAAATAGGCATAAGCTTGGTGATGTGAACGACCTACGCGACCACGTAACTGATGCATCTGTGCCAGACCAAACATATCGGCCTTATTCAGGATGATAGTGTTAGCGGTTGGTACATCAATTCCAGTTTCAATAATTGTGGTGCAGAGTAATAGGTTGTAACGCTGATTATAGAAGTCGCGCATTACATGCTCTAGCTCGCGCTCACGTAACTGTCCGTGAGCCACTGCAATTCGTGCTTCCGGCAAGATGCGCTCTAACTTTTCGCGCATAGAGTGGATAGTGTCTACCTCATTATGCAGAAAGTATACCTGGCCACCGCGTTTGAATTCGCGCATAGCCGCTTCACGTATGATGCCTTCAGAATAATCGGTATGGAAGGTTTTAATGCTTAAGCGTTTTTGTGGCGGCGTGGTGATGATGGAGAACTCACGTAAGCCTTCCATCGCCATGCTGAGCGTGCGTGGTATTGGTGTGGCGGTGAGTGTGAGTATATCTACTTCAGCACGTAAAGCTTTTAGCTGTTCTTTCTGGCGCACACCAAAGCGATGCTCTTCATCCAGCACGACTAAACCTAGATTTTTGAACTTCACATCTTTTTGAATCAAGCGATGCGTACCGATAATGATGTCGATTTTTCCAGCCTCTAAACCAGCTAATGCTTCTTTTTGCTCTTTAGCGGTTCTGAAACGTGAGATTTCTGCAATCTTGATCGGCCAATCAGCAAAGCGATCTTTAAAGTTATTAAAATGTTGTTCTGCTAATAGTGTGGTTGGCACAAGCACGGCTACTTGCCTGCCACCCATTACCGCCACAAAAGCGGCACGTAGCGCAACCTCTGTTTTACCAAAACCTACATCGCCACATACCAGCCTGTCCATTGGGCGGCCAGACTGCATGTCCTTGATAACGTTTTCTATCGCCTCTAACTGGTCTGGTGTTTCTTCAAATGGAAAGCCTTCACAGAACGTTTCATAATCCTGCAGGCTTAAGGTAAAAGCATGACCACGGCGCGAGGCGCGTTGTGCGTACAAATTCAATAACTCGGCTGCGGTATCACGAATCTGTTTGAGTGCTTTTTTCTTGGCTTTTTCCCAGTTGCCGCTGCCTAGACGATGCAAAGGTGCAGATTCTGGTGGGCCACCGGAATAGCGTGAGATTAAGAATAGCTGCGATACTGGTACGTATAATTTGTCGTCACCAAAGTATTCCAGCAGCAAAAGCTCGGTTTCGCCTTCGCCAAAATCTAAATTAACCAAGCCTTTATAGCGGCCAACCCCGTGCTGTTCATGCACCACCGGGTCGTCCATGCGTAACTCGGATAAATCCTTGAGCATGCCTTCGGTGCTGCGTGCTTTTTCTTTTTCACGTCTGCGTTGTTGGCGCACCGTGGCGGCGTATAGTTCGGCTTCGGTGATGACGGCGTACGATTTACTGGTGGTTTTGCTTTCAAGACAAAATCCATGATGTAGCGGTGAAACACCCAGCATCACCTTTGCTTTTGAATCAACAAATTCTGCCCAGGTTTCTATCATGGCTGGTTTTAAACCATGGTCGGAAAATAGCTGTGAGATGGTTTCGCGCCGACCTAGACTCTCTGCGGCGATTAAAATGCGTCCTGCAAAATCAGCAATATAGCTTTGAAGCTTGTGTAGAGGTTGATCAGCACGGCGCTCAATATCTAGGGCGGGTAAGCCGGTAGATTTACTGTTAGTAATCAATGATAAGCGTGTAAATTGATGCGTGGCACTAAAAAAATCTTCTGTTTTAATCAGTAACTTTTCAGGCATCACTAATGGGCGTTCAGCATCGTGCGCTAAAGTGCGATAGCGCGATTGTGCTTCGCGCCAAAACTGCTGCGCACTATGGTCTAAATCACCATGCAGACACAGCAGGCAATCTGCTGGCAGGTAATCGAGGAACGTGGCAGTCTGCTCAAAAAATAGCGGTAAATACCATTCAATGCCGCCAGTGGCGATGCCTTTACTCACATCTTTATAAATTTTAGCGCGCTGCGGGTCACCCTCAAATGTCTCTCTAAATTGACCGCGGAATTGTGCAATGCCGTTTTCATCGAGAGGAAACTCACGTGCCGGCAGCAATCTGATTTCTGGCACTGGATAAAGGCTACGCTGCGTATCTACATCAAAAGTGCGTATCGATTCAATTTCATTATCAAATAAATCTAAGCGGTAGGGTAGCGCAGAACCCATCGGGAATAGATCGACCAAACCACCGCGCACACTAAATTCACCATGCGAAATCACTTGGCTTACATGGTGGTAACCAGCCTCGGCGCATTGGCGTCGTAAAGCTTCGGTATCAAGTATCTGTCCCTTTTTAAGCATGAAGGTATTAGCGCTTAAATACGCTTTTGGGCTCAGACGAATAAGCGCCGTGGACAATGGCACAATAACCACATCGCACGCATTTTGGCTAATTAGATAAAGCGTGGTGAGCCGATCTGAGATTAAGTCCGGATGCGGTGAAAACTGGTCGTAGGGTAGGGTTTCCCAATCTGGTAATAAATTAACGCTGAGGCTAGGCGCAAAGTAGGGGATTTCTTCCAGTAGACGCTGCGCATCAAAAGCGTTCTCTGTGATAATCACGAGTGGTCTGGTTGGACTGGAACTTTTAAGTTTAAGTGCTAACTCGGCCAATGCCAGACCATCTTCACCATTGGTAGATAGCTCCACACGGCTTGATTGACCTAGTTTTGGAATTGTTAGCGAAGTTTGCGTCATAAGTTAATTTTTAATACTATGGATGTAATGTTGAGGCGAAATTTAGGCGGAATATTGTAACGGTTGCGATGGTTTAATTGGTGTTTGGTTTAATTGGTAAGGTGCAACCGTTATCTATTGATAGTTTAAGTACTAGAACTTAAGCCGTGCCGCCTACAGTAAGCGCATCAATTTTAAGTGTGGGTTGGCCTACTCCCACAGGTACGCTTTGACCTTCTTTACCGCAAGTGCCAACGCCGCTATCCAGGGCCATATCGTTGCCTATCATCGACACCCGTTTTAATACTTCTGGACCATTGCCAATTAATGTGGCGCCTTTTACCGGATAGGTGATTTTGCCATCTTCAATCATGTACGCTTCTGATGCGCTGAATACGAACTTGCCGCTGGTAATATCGACTTGGCCACCGCCAAAGTTAGCGGCGTATAAGCCTTTTTTAACCGATTTGATGATTTCTTCAGGCGGTACCGTACCGTTTAACATATACGTATTGGTCATGCGTGGCATGGGGATGTGTGCATAACTTTCTCGGCGAGCATTGCCCGTAACAGGCATATTCATTAAACGTGCATTGAGCGTATCTTGAATGTAACCACGTAGAATACCGTCTTCAATGAGCACCGTTCTGTTGGTTGGATTGCCTTCATCATCCATGCTGAGTGAGCCACGGCGGTTTTGAATGGTTCCATCATCGACAATGGTAATGCCGCGTGCGGCGACCTGCTGACCTATCATATTGCTGAAAGCTGAGCTGCCTTTACGATTAAAGTCACCTTCTAAGCCATGACCAATCGCTTCGTGCAATAAGATGCCAGGCCAGCCCGCACCTAATACTACCGTCATGCTACCTGCTGGCGCAGGGCGCGCATCTAAGTTGATAATGGCTTGATGTACGGCTTTTTGTGCATAATCATGCAAGACTTCATCGGTGAAATAACTATAGTCAAAACGACCGCCACCGCCGCTCGAACCTTGTTCCCGGCGACCGTTACTTTCAGCAATCACGTTGATGGATAAACGTACTAGCGGGCGTACGTCGGCCGCCATTACACCATCGTGGCGTACCACCATCACTACTTCATATTCGCCAGCGATAGATGCCGTGACTTGTGAAACGCGAGGGTCTATCTTTCTGGCGATAGACTCTAAGCGTTCTAGCAATTTTACTTTTGCATCAGCAGAAAGAGATGCAATGGGGTCTTGTGGCACGTAAAGTTGTGGCGCATTACGCTTAAGTACCATGCTGGCTGCGGTTTGTTCGCCTCCTATGCTTGCAATCGCCTTAGTGGCTTTTGTGGCCTCTTGCAATGCACTCAAAGTAATATCGTCTGAGTATGCAAAAGCAGTTTTTTCACCGCTCACCGCGCGAACTCCCACGCCTTGGTCTATAGAAAAGTTTCCGGATTTAACTTGGCCTTCTTCTAAGCCCCAGCTTTCACTACGGCTGTATTGAAAATATAAGTCAGCATAGTCGATTTTATGCGACATCATATCCCCCAGCACATTTTGCAGTTTAGCTACATCCAGGCTGGCAGGCATCAGCAACGTTTCACTTGCCGCAGCAAAATGCGAACCTAAAACAGGGCTGGTATTGGCTGACTTTTGTTCAGTTTTCATGGTTTTGGTGGCTTATATTGAGGTACTTATATAGAGGTACTTATATTGAGTTAATGGTGCGGTGATTAAGCGCAGGTAAGCTTTTTCTTAAGCTAGCTTGATATTGCGGGTTAATGGTGGAAATTACAACGCCAGAACCGCGTGGTAACCGATCTAAAATCACTCCCCACGGATCAACGATCATGCTGTTGCCGTGCGTTTCACGTCCAGAAATATGGTAGCCGCCTTGTGCAGAGGCGATCACATAACTCAGGTTTTCAATGGCGCGTGCGCGTATCAAGGTTTCCCAGTGCGCTCTGCCTGTGGTGTCAGTAAATGCGGCTGGTATTACAATGATATTCACATCTTTCATGGCGCGATACAGCTCAGGAAAACGTAAGTCGTAACAAATCGATAAGCCAATTTTACCAAATGGCGTATCCACGACTTTAACCGCATCACCAGACTCAATCGTTTTTTCTTCATGATAATGTTCATTGCCTAAATCTAAGCCGAACAAATGAATCTTGTCATAACGTGCCGCTAAGTGGCCTTTGTCGTCATACACAAGGCAGCTATTACGGACTTTATTTGGGAAATTACTGACTAATGGCACTGACCCGCCTATAAGCCATATCTTATGTTTTTTCGCTGTTTTAGCTAAAAAGCTTTGAATCGGACCTTTGCCTTCTTCTTCTCGCACAGCCACTTTATCGGTTTCTTTAAGCCCCATAATCGCAAAATATTCAGGCAATACCACCAGCTTAGCGCCCTGATTTGCCGCAATTTCAATCAGTCGTTCTGCTTCATTCAAGTTCGCTGCCACATAAGGGCCAGATGCCATTTGGATGGCAGCTACTTTAACGATGTCTTTGTTAGTCTCTAGATTGCTAAGTTTTGCTTTTGTAGTTTTTAAGCGTGAGGTAATGGCCATATTTATCCAAACAGTTTTTATTATTGCGATAATGCTTTTAATTAAGCGGTGAGTCTTTACTACTTTCCTGATTGCTTTTTGCTGCGTTTATTTCTTGAGGGTTATCCCAGGTGCCAATAATTTCATACTCAGTTGAGGCAATTTTATTGAGTGGATCTTTTAATATTTTTTGTGCTAAAAATGCAACAGCACCAACCAATGGACCGCCTGCTAAAGCTGCCAGCGATAAGCTATCACTAATATGCGGCATCACTTTAACGTAGAGATGTTGTGTTTCTTTTTGTAGATTGGTTTCACCTTTAATCGTAACGTCAGCAGCAGGACCTGTCATGGTAAAGTTATCGCTACGCATCACACCACGGTCAATTTTTACATTAGCGTTTATTTTATCAAAAGCAAAGCCGTTGCTAAACAAATCTCTAAAATCTAATGACAGTCGTCGTGGCAGGCTTTGTAAACTGAGTAATCCAAATAGCCTGCCAACGCCAGGCTGTACTTTTAATATTTGCCCTTTATGCATGTCAAATTGAAGGTTGCCATTTAAGGCTAAGGTATTAAATTCGTGCGGGCTACCTGCCCAGTTAATTTGGCCTGTCAGCAAACCTTCACCGCCTTTGATTGTATCTACATAACCAAATCGATTCAGGGTTTTGCCTAAATCTTTGATGTCCCAATTCACATTTAGACGAGTATTGGGGTTGCGCACCCATTTACTCCAAATGCCATCTGCACTTATTGTGCTTTCAGGGTTGATCAGCTTGAGTTTTTGTATGCTCCAGTTGTCATCCTGCGGAAACGCAATCAATTCTAATCCGCCGATTTTTTTCTTATCAAACTCAAAGGTATCTGCAGTAATGTCTAGCGCTGGATAGGCTTGACTTGGTTTTATAACTGCTTTTGCACTACTGTCTTTGGTATTGACCGGAACACTATATTTAACCCGACTAGGCGCGGCATCTGGAATGGTTAAGTTACTTAAACGCGCAATGAGCTTGCCGTTATTTTGATTTTGCCATTGCACGTCACCGGAGATTTCACGGCTTTGTAGTGAAGCTTGCAGTCCATCTTTACCAGATTTGTTGGTAATTTTTAATTGATTGATCCGTCTGTCAAAAATATCCAGCGTATTGATTTTAATATCTACTCTTTGAACTGATAAAGCCGTATCTTGCTTTGAAGTATCGACTAAATCATTCATCACACTGCGCCATGCATCCGCGTCTAGATAATCTAAACTGCCGGTCACTTGCAGTCCTTTAGACTTGCTTAGATCATTATTGGTGTTTAAATCACTTGCGATAACGCTATTAAAATTAAGGCTTGCCCGATCAATCTGTAATTTTCCATTATCACCTGTGCGGATTACTTTAGCGCCAAGTTTGCTGCCAATATTGACTATGAAAGTATCTGTATTTACATCCTGTTTTTTATCAATCCGTAGGCTTAAATGCTCGTTGGCCGTTTTATTCAATGGCGCAGGCAAACGCGAAGTTACGCCGAATAAATCTGCACGCATGCCTATGGTTACAAGTGGTTTTTGAATTAGAATGTCGCCCACCCAGTCGGTGCTGCCACTAATATAGTTGGCACCTTTACCCAAGGTTTGTTTGATGACCTCGTCATTCAATTTACCCCTCGCCGTTACTCGAATAACTTTGTCTTTTCCGGAATTTAGATTAAATACCAAAGGTGCACCAAAGGCACTTGCTTTGATGTTTTTTGCAGACAAGCTGCTTTCGGTAAATTCCAATAAGCCATTCATTTGGCTTAAAGCGGGTATTGCTTGACTCTCCATGCTGCCATTAGTGATTTGATAAGCCCCTTTAATCAGCGTTGCATCGGCATTATTCAGTGGAATTTTTAGGCCAAGGTCCAGCTTGGCTGAACCGCTGGTCTTCAAGTCGTCGGTAAAGCCTTGCGTTACTTTAGCCACAGGGCTTTTATTCACAAAATTAATGCCTTCAACGACCGGCCCTTTTAGCTCGCTCACTACGCTAAGAATCGGATCATCTGCATCTAACTTCGGAATGATGGCTTTACTTTTAATAATCTGATTGCCTAAAACATGTCCAGCATTAGCATTGAGTTCCATGCGGGTGCCTTCAAACAATAGATTCAGTCCCAATCCCTCAACATTAGGCCAGCCTGTGCCGTACTCAATCACGCCGTCTTTGATTTTTGCCGTCACTCGGAATAAACCTTGCTTGCTATCAAGGTTGCCTTTACTATCAACAAACGGAAAGTCAGCCAATCGACCTTTTGTAACGACGATAATATTTTCAACTTGTCCGGCTAATATAGACGTATCAAGCCAATGTAAGGTGTCTTTTCCTAAGGTAGTGGGATAGTAAAACGGTGCGTATTTAGCATTGCCATGGTCAAATTTCCCTTTCAAATTCAGGTAACCACCTTTTATGCCATCTAGCAAATAATCGGCATTAATCGTCCCGGATAGATGCGGGTTACTGATGTCCATGTCGCTCACTTGGATTTTTGTTTCTTGATCTTTAATCTTCCAGCTGACATCACCATCCAATTTGTCTACAGGTAAAGGCCAGCGCAAAATGTCTTTGAAGTCTAACGTTGCATTTTGCGTATGAAGTGTGAGTTTTCCTGCACTTTGATTGGCTTTAACTTCACCTGTTAAATTGCTAAATCCAGGAACTTTGTCATGCGCCTGTATGCCCAGGCCGCTGAATTTGGTATTAAGCACATAAGTTTCTGTCGAAGATTGTGTGCCTTCCCAATTTAGCGCCAGATTATCCAGATCACCGGTAGCTGATAACCCCGCAATTTTTTGCAACACTTCTGTAGGCAGAGGCAGCTGCGCAAGGTAAGGATTCATCGATGCAAGATTAATATGGGTTAACCTGATACTCAGCGCTTTGTAGCCCTGTGCTTTTTCACTATAAGTTGCCGCTGCATCCTGTATATTCAAGCCGTTATTGGTGACTAGAGTCAGGTGGTCAGCACTGAAAAACTGGCTGGTAATCAAGTGCGTAGTTGCAGCTGACTTACTAACACTGAGATTTTCCCAATTAAGTTTACCCACCAGTTTATTAAGAACGATAGGCTCAGCATCTGCTTTTAGTTGCATTTTTACATTGTCTAAAGCGACATTGCTAGTAATAGACTCCACTTGGTGATTAGCAAAATTGACTACGACTTCAGTGCTACCAACTCCAGTCTGTATATCAATGGGGTAGTCTATCCAAGGCTTAAAAGCCGCTATATTGGCATTTTTC
>Ga0209913_1000399_pt1 | contig 38076 bp, 32 predicted proteins | sample PersoiDNA2013203_FD_185805 | JGI IMG/M metagenome (GOLD analysis project Ga0209913, IMG submission 185805) | Permafrost soil microbial communities from the Arctic, to analyse light accelerated degradation of dissolved organic matter (DOM) -... | ecosystem: Environmental > Terrestrial > Soil >...
CGGGGCAGATACCGCTGAAACCCGGACGCCTCCCGCGACACCAGGCGCAGGCAACGGCAAGCAGGCGGCGGCGAACAACATGCCGGCCAAAGATGCGCCTAATGCCAACCAAGGCGCCGCATCGGGTAAGGCCAGCCCTGGCGCAGCGTCGGGTCAAGCCAACCAGGGCGCGGCGTCGGGTAAGGCCGGTTCAGGTGCTGCGTCGGGTCAAGCCAACCAAGGGGCAGCGTCAGGCCAGTCCAACCAAGCCAAACCGGCGGCGCAGTCCAGCGAAAGTAAGCCGTCGGCCCGGTCTGATGAATCCAGCCAGACGCCTCGTACCATCGACGATCTTGCACGCGACAATGAACAACTTCGTGCGCGCCTCGATCATATGATGGCTGAATTCACCAAGATGATTTCCCAACTGCAACAGCAAATTGAGCAACTGAGTAACCAGATCAATTCGCTGAAGGGTTAAGGTCAGCGATGAAAAACGGGTCAATGTGGGCGGGTGAATCTGCACCTGTACCTGCATCGACCCTGTTCTGCTGAACATTCATTCAAAGCGCAAAATAACCCGACGGTTATGTTTGCTCTTCTTCTCGATCTTCTCGCAAAACACCCGGCCGATTTCTTCGGTGTTGATCACATGGGTGCCGCCGCACGGCTGGATATCGACCCCGGCAATTTCAATCACTCGCACTGAGCTCTGGATCACTGGCGGAGCCACCGCCTGGGTGCGGGTGATCTGCAGTAGGGTCGCGTACTCCGACGCGGGCATCGACAGGGTTTGCACCTGATGGGCCTGTTCGATCAGCGCGTTGAGATCGCGGGTGATGCTGTCCTTGTCCAGGGTCATTTCCGGCAGGTCGAAATCCAGTCGACCCTTGTCGGCGCTGATGCTGCAGCCGGTGACCGGGGCGTCGATGATCGAACACAGCAAGTGCAGGCAGGTGTGCATCTTCATGTGCTGGTAGCGCCGGTACCAATCGAGGCTGGCGTCCACTTGCACCCCAGCGGTCAACTGCTCGGGACAGTGTTCCACCTGGTGCCAGATGATTGAACGCTGCACCGGGTCGCGCACCGTGCCGACGATGTCGACGATGTCGACGCGCGTGCCGTCGGCCAGGGTGAAGTGGCCGGTGTCGCCGGGTTGCCCGCCGCCGGTGGGATAGAACAGCGTGTGCTCCAGGGCGATGCCGTATTCGCTGACGGCAATCACCCGGGCGCTGAAGGCATTCTGGTAGGGCGCGGTGTCAAACAGCGCCAGGGTTTCCATGGTGTGCACAGACATGTTCAACCTCCGACAATCAATGGGCTGGCTTGCAGCAGGTGACGCACCATTGCGCTCAAGCCAGGGGGGGAAAGCAGGGTGATTTCAAATTCCGGCCCGCAAACTTTCAGGTTCAGCGGCAGGCGTGGCAGGCGGTCGGCCATTTCGATGCGGCGCAGGCGAAATTGCAGGTGATGGCGTTCTTTCACCGTGGGTTCCAGCATCAGCCCCTGCAACGGGTGAAAGTCGGCGTCCAGCACCGTGACCTTGTGGCTGGCGCTGATCTCGCCGACCACGTGCAGGCGCTCATCGAGGGCGAAGGCGCCGAGGTAGCTGCTGTGCTCCGATTCGTCGTTCTTTTGCAATTGGATCTGGTTGACCACCTTGACCTTGGTTCCCGCCGGAACGTCCTGGGTGATCACGCACGCTGGGCTGATAAACACGTTGTCGCCGATCTGCACGTAGCCCAGCACGCGGGCACCGGAGCCGATTTCGACGTTGTTGCCCAGGCGCGGGTGGCGCTTGCCGTCAGGGTTGTTGGCGATGCCACGGGCACCGAGGGTTACGCCGCAGAGGATGTAGCAGTCGTTGCCGATTTCGCAGGTTTCGCCGATCACTGTGCCGTAGCCGTGGTCGAGCACAAAGCGCCGACCGATGCGCGCTGCCGGGTGAATTTCGGCGCCGGAGAGGATCTTGCCCTGGTTGCTGAGCTTGAGGGCGATGCGCGAAAACATCCCGTTGGTCTGGTCGGGGAAATGCCACACCTGGTGCGCGAGGCGATAGAACAGCACGGCCTTGAACGAGGCATAGGACTCCAGGATCAACTCGCCACGCCCGCGCGACGCCGGGTCGCGGTAGGCGTAGGCAATCAGGTCCTCGGCTACTGCCTGGGCGGCGTTCTGGACCAACGGCGCCAAGTGCGGCTCCAGTTGCTTCATCTGCGTGGGCGTGAGGGTTTTGATGAGGTGGGTAAGCAATTCATCGTGCAGATGTTGCATGTCGATAAAGCCGCCCATGGAGGCACCCCCGCATTCTGGATGGTTGGATAACCGGTTATTCGAAACTGGGCAGGTAGCTGTCGGCATTGTCGTAGACCATGGTCAACACCACCGTTTCGGGCGGTAACTCGGGGGCGAGCTTGGCGATGGCCACCATATTGGCGGCCGAGGACAGGCCCAGGCTGATGGCGTCGGTGCGCATGATCCGTTTCATCATGTCGAGGCATTCCTCACGCGACACCTTGAGCATGCCGTCCAGCACGTCCAGGTTGAGGATGCTCGGGATCAAGCCGATCGACAGGCCCTGGATATGGTGCGGTGCGTGCTGGTTTTTCAGCAGGTCGCATTCTTCCGGCTCCACACCCATCACGCGCAGGGCCGGCCAGGCGGCTTTGAGGGTCTCGCCGATGCCGGTGATATGGCCGCCGGTGCCGATGCCGCTGACGAAGTAATCCACACGCTGCTCACCGAAGGCGCGCAGGATTTCCGGCGCGGTGGTGTCGCGGTGGGTCTGTGGGTTGGCACCGTTGCGTTGCTGGTTGAGCATCACGTAGCTAGGGTTTTCCAGCTGCAACTCCATGCACTTTTCACCATGGGAATTGTTGCCGAGGCGGCTGTCCGACAGCACCACCTTGGCGCCGTACAGGCGCAGCAGTTTCTGCTTTTCGGGGCTGTAGTTATCCGGGATCACCAGTACCACTTTGTAGCCGAGCACGTTGCCGGCCATCACCAGGCCAATGCCGGTGTTGCCGCCGCTGGGTTCGATAATGGTTTGCCCGGCGTCGCGCATCAGCACGCCGCGGCGCTCGGCGTCGAGGATCATGCCCAAGGCGATGCGTGCCTTGTGGCTGCCGCCGGGGTTGAGGGATTCCAGTTTGGCGTAGACCTCGATGCCAAGGTCTTCGGAAAACTGCGCCAGGCGCACGATCGGTGTGTGGCCGATGGCGTCGAGAATTGAGTTATGCAACATCAGGTCGTTACCCAGGGCCGTGATCAGTACAAAGGCATGTCGGGTTCGACGTCGCGAACCCAGTGTTTCATGCCGCCTTGCAGAACTTTGGTGTTGGCAAAGCCGGCTGCCAGCAGGGTGCTGGCCGCTTGCTCGGCGCGGGTTCCGGCGTAACAGATCAGGTAGTGGGTGTTGTCTCGACTGAGGTTGTCGAGCTGGCCGTCCAGTTCGGCGAGGGGGATATGCACCACGCCCGGCAATTTGCAGACCTCCAGCTCGCTGGCGTCGCGCACATCCAGCAGCACGTCGGCGCTGCTGTGGCGTTCGAGCAGTTGCTTGAGTACCTGCGGCTTGATGTAGCGCTCTTCGGCCAGGCTGGGTTGGCTCGGTATGGCGTCAGCGCAGACTGCGGGCGCCAGGGTTTCGCTATGGCGCAGTTCCGAGCAGCAAGGGCAGTCGGCGCGCCGCTTGAAACGGATCTCGCTGAATTTCATCGCCAGCGCATCGAAGCGCATCAGGCGACCGGACAAGGATTCGCCGATGCCGATCAGCAATTTGATCGCCTCGGTGGCCTGGATCATCCCGACCACCCCCGGTAGCACGCCGATCACCCCGCCCGCGCTGCAATTAGGCGCCAGTTCCGCTGGGGGCGCCTGGGGGAACAGGCAGCGGTAGCACGGCCCGCCCTTGTAGTTGAGCACGCTGATCTGCCCGTCGAAACGGTAGATGGCGCCATACACCAGGGGTTTACCCAACTGCACGCAGGCGTCGTTGACCAAGTAGCGCGTATCGAAATTGTCGGTGCCGTCGATTACCAGGTCGTAGGCGCCGACCAGTTCCAGAGCGTTGTCGGCGGTCAGCGCGGTGTCGTGGGCGTTGATCTGGATGTGGCTGTTGAGGTCTTGCAAGCGTTGCTTGGCGGACGCGACCTTGGACATGCCCAAGGTGCTGTTGCCGTGGACGATCTGGCGTTGCAGGTTGCTGCTCTCGACTACATCGAAATCCACCAGCCCCAGGGTGCCGATGCCGGCCGCCGCCAGGTACAGGCTGATGGGCGAGCCCAGGCCACCGGTACCGATGATCAGCACCTTGGCTTTTTTCAGCTTCAACTGGCCTTCGCGACCGACGCCGGGCAGGGTGATATGGCGCACGTAACGCTGCACTTCTTCATTGCTCAGGCTGTCGACGTCGATGCCGCCGGAGGTGGCGAGCAGCACTTCGATCCTGGCCTTTTCCGGTAGCCGGTCGTCCGCATTGATCAACTCTTCTTCGGCGGTAAACAGGAAGTGTTCCTTGAGCTGGTTGTTCTTTTCGTGAAATAGGTGCGCACGCAACTGCGGGTGGCTACTGCAGAGGTTTTCAATGACTTCGCGCAATGTCGATCCGGCGCCCTCAAGGGTCGATTCCGGCAGCTTGGCCACGCGAACCAGAATGTCTGGGAAAGAGACAGCGTTCATGGACAACTCCGTGTGCAGGTCGTTGAGGGGTTGAAGGGCGAAATGCTTGCTATCCCAGGCAAACAGCTTTGAGCCCAGGGCCCGGCCCTGGCGAACGTCCACCACCAGGTAGCTGACGGGGTAGATCGGCTCGCCCATGAACAGCGCCTTGTCCTGGTCTTCGTCGCTGAAATAGGCGCCGACGTCGGGGTGGGAGTGGTAGATCACCACCACCGGGTTGTCGCTGCGAAATGCTTTGTTCAGCAGCAGCGTGTCGGCCACTGAAAAGGTGTAGCCGTTGGCCGCGCTGCGCGGGTAAATCTCGGGGTTCTTGCGGTGCAGCTCGCTCTGGATATTGCTGCCCAGGTACACGCTGCCGTCGGCGAAGACGAAGCCACAGCATTCTTCGGGGTAGCTGCGGCTGGCGTGGGCGTAGATCTGTTCCAGGGCTTCTGGGCGGAGGACGTCCATGTTTCTCTCGCGTTGCTGTGTGAGGGCCGGGAGGGTCAATTTTTCTTGGCCATGAGTTTTTCGATGGGCAACTTGGTGATCGCAAAACCGGCCAGCAGGATGGCCGAGTACAGCATGAGGTCGCGGGAAATCGCCACGCCTTCGTACCAGGCGCCGATGATCACGGCGAACACCGGAAAGATGATGAACACGAAGGAGAGGATGATCGGGCTCAGGCGCTTAAGCAGCATGAAATACACGATGAAACCACCCACCGACGCCACCAGGCCCAGGTAGAACAAGGCGCCCCACGAGCGCAGGGTGATGGCTTCGAAGGTCGGCGTTTCAAACCACAGGCCGGCAACGAACAGCATCAGCCCGGCGATTCCGATGGGCAGTGTGTTGTAAGTGATCACGCTGATGGCGCTGCCTTTTTGCTTGGTAATGACGTAGCACAAGGCATGCATGATTGCAGCGCTCAGAATCGCCAGTACCCCGAAGAACTCGGCGTGGTCCAGGTGCAGGCCCTGGCTCTTGATGATCATGTAAAGGCTGCCGAAGCCGATACCGATGCCGACCACCTGGGAAAAGTAGATGCGCTCGCGCAGGAACAGCGCGGAGAAAATCAGGATGAACACCGGCATGCAACTGAACAGCAAGGCAGTGAGGCCGGACGAGACATGCATCTCGCCGTAGTTGAGCAGGTAATAGGGCACGCTGAAGTAGGACAGGGTCACGAACACGAAGAACCAACGGCTTTCCCGGGGGAACAGGATCGGCTCACGGCGCACCATGGCGAAACACAGGAACAGCGGGAACGCGATCAGGAAGCGCAGGCCGGCGGAGGTCAGCGGTGGCACGCTCTCCACGGCGATTTTGATACCCAGCCAGGTGGTGCCCCAACTCAGGCACACGATGAGAAACATCGCACTGGTCACCAGGCCGGCCAACCACTGTTTTTGAGTTTTTGTTTTTGTGGCGTTTTCGAGAACGGCGGACATTGGCATCGTTTATTGCTTCCCTGAGCCGGAATTGAACTCTATATTGAACTTGTAATAAGTTATTTATTTCGGCGATTGAACCCGTAAAAGCACACTATTAGGGCGAAAGATGGCTGTCAAAACAAATATTGACATGGTGTCAATTATGCGTGAGGGGTTGTCCAACGGGCAGGGCGTTAAGTACAAGCGCCTATCCGATGTCATGGAACGGGGCATCCTCGAAGGCTTGATTGAACCGGGACGAAAACTGCCGCCCCATAGGGTGCTTTCCGACAATCTGGGGGTGACCATCGGCACCATCAGCCGGGCCTACGGCGAGCTGGAACGCCTGGGGTTGGTGGTGGCGCGGGTCGGTGACGGCACGTTCGTGCGCAAGCGTGGGATGGAGCGTCAACGGGATGAAGGTTTCCGCAACTTCAGCGATGAGCCTCGCCAGTACTTCGACATGAGTCGCAACATGCATATTCCGGGGCAGGAGACGGTGTTCCTGGCGCAGAGCTTCCAAACCCTGTCGACCAACGCCAAGTTTCTCCAGGACATCAGTGCCTACACGCCGGACGCCGGCCTGCCGCGTTACCGGGAAGCGGGCGCGCAGTGGCTGGTGCAGCGCGATTTTCATCCCATCCCAGAGCAGGTTATTTGCGTCAACGGCGGCCAGCATGGGTTGCTCTGCGCAATGATGGCGCTGCTGCGCGCAGGCGATACGGTGGTCACCGAACAGCTGACTTATCCCGGGCTGATCACTGCCGCGCGCATGCTCGGTGTGCGGCTGATCGGCCTGGAAATGGATGAAGAAGGTGTGTTGCCCGGGGCTCTGGATGAAGTCTGTCGCAATCACCGGGTTTCGGCCTTGTACTGCACGCCCACTATCCAGAACCCGACCACTGCGGTGTTATCGGTCGCACGCCGCGAGGCGCTGGTCAAAGTGTGTCGCGAACACAACCTGCTGATTCTTGAAGATGAAGCCCACGGTGTGCTGGTGGAAGACCGACCGCCGCCCCTCAGCTATTTCGCGCCCGAGCGTACGATTTTGATCAGCAGCTTGAGCAAGGCCGTGTCGGCGGGGCTGCGTGTTGGCTATGTGCATGCGCCGCCGGCATTGGTCAGTCGTATTTCGGCGGCGCTACGTTCGACCTGTTGGATGGCCACGCCGGTGACTCTGGAACTGGCCACCCAGTGGATCGAGAACGGCACGGCGGAATACCTGCTGCGCCAGCAAATCAACGAGATCAGTCGGCGCAAAGCCTTGGTGCAGGGCCTGTTGGCCGGCCTGGAATACCGCACGCACCTCAATAGCCCGCACTTCTGGATTGAAGTCCCGGAGCCCTGGCGTGCGTCGGAAATCGAGGCGGAACTCAAGCAGAATAATTACCTGATCGCCACCGCCGAGGCCTTTGCCGTGGGGCAGACAGCGGTGCCACAGTTTATTCGGGCGAGTATTTGCAATACGTCGGGCGATGATCAGTTGTTGCTGGCGGGCTTTGATGCGCTGGCCACTGCACTGGGCCAGGGTGGCGGGCGATTCCATCTTTAAGGCAGGTTCACCGAGTTATCGTCCATCGCGGGCAAGCCCGCGATGGCGTCGGTTCAGACAAACAAATTATTTAAACCGGCGCTCGACGCCTTTCTCCACCAGAATTTTCGCCGAGATCTCTTCCACTGAGAAATGCGTGGAATTGATGTGCGCAATGTTCTCGCGACGGAACAGATTTTCCACTTCGCGCACTTCGAATTCGCACTGGGCGTAGCTGGAGTAGCGGCTGTTGGGCTTGCGCTCGTTGCGGATGGCCGTCAGGCGGTCAGGGTCGATGGTCAGGCCGAACAGCTTATGTGCATGCGCGCGTAGGGCGGCCGGCAGTGTCAGGTGCTCCATGTCGTCTTCGGTCAGCGGATAGTTGGCCGCGCGGATGCCGAATTGCATAGCCATGTATAGACAGGTCGGGGTCTTGCCGCAGCGCGACACGCCGACCAGGATTATGTCGGCCTTGTCGTAGTAGTGGGTGCGGGCCCCGTCATCGTTGTCGAGGGCGAAGTTCACCGCCTCGATACGTTCCATATAGTTGGAGTTATGCCCAATGGAATGGGACTTTCCGACGGAATAGGAGGAATGCTCACTCAACTCTTGCTCCAGCGGCGCCAGGAAGCTCGAGAAAATGTCGATCATGAAACCATTGGAGGTTGCGAGGATCTCACGAATGTCTTGATTGACGATGGTGTCGAAAATGATCGGACGAAAGCCGTCTTTTTCTGCCGCCAGATTGATTTGTTGTACCATGGCCCGCGCTTTATCCGCGTTGTCGATATATGGCCGCGTGAATTTGGCGAAGGTAACATTTTCAAACTGCGCGAGCAGGCTTTGACCCAGAGTTTCGGCTGTGATGCCGGTGCCGTCGGAAATAAAGAAAGCAGATCGTTTCATTTGAGCCCTGGGCCTTAAGCTGATGGCGAATCTTGGATATGATAGGCGCGATTTTGCCGTCCCACAGTGGGCCGCATTCTCACTTATTTTCCAGGTCCAGGCCACAAGCGCTGGCGAATGCTCCTACTGAGCAGCCGGCGTCCTGAGCTTTTCCAATACAGAAAGTGGAGAGATCACCTTGGTAGAGTACGTAGTTTCCCTCGATAAGCTCGGCGTCCATGATGTGGAGCACGTAGGGGGCAAGAACGCATCCCTCGGCGAGATGATCAGTAATCTTGCAGGCGCTGGTGTCTCGGTGCCAGGTGGTTTTGCCACCACCGCCCAGGCTTACCGTGATTTTCTCGAACTGAGCGGCCTCAACGCTCAGATCCACGCCGCGCTGGACGCTCTGGACGTCGATGACGTCAACGCCCTGGCCAAGACCGGCGCCCAGATCCGTGAGTGGATCATGGACGCCGAGTTTCCCGAGAAACTCAACGAAGAAATCCGTACCGCATTTGCCACGCTGTCGGCCGGCAATCCGGACATGGCAGTCGCCGTGCGCTCCTCGGCTACCGCCGAAGACTTGCCCGACGCCTCCTTTGCAGGCCAGCAGGAGACCTTCCTCAACATCCGCGGCGTGGAAAACGTGATCCGCGCAGCCAAGGAAGTGTTCGCTTCGCTGTTCAACGACCGCGCGATTTCCTACCGCGTACACCAAGGGTTCGACCACAAGTTGGTGGCCCTGTCTGCCGGCGTGCAGCGCATGGTGCGTTCGGAAACCGGCACCGCCGGCGTGATGTTCACCCTGGACACCGAATCGGGCTTTCGTGACGTAGTGTTCATCACCGGCGCCTACGGCCTGGGTGAAACCGTCGTACAAGGTGCGGTGAACCCGGACGAATTCTACGTGCACAAGCACACCCTTGAGGCTGGCCGTCCGGCCATCCTGCGCCGTAACCTGGGCAGCAAGGCGATCAAAATGATCTACGGCGACGAGGCCAAGGCCGGTCGCTCGGTGAAAACCGTTGATGTGGACAAGGCCGAACGCGCGCGTTTCTGCCTGAGCGACGCCGAAGTCAGCGAGTTGGCCAAGCAAGCGATGATCATCGAGAAGCACTACAAGTGCCCGATGGACATCGAGTGGGCCAAGGACGGTGACGACGGCAAGCTGTACATCGTGCAGGCCCGTCCGGAAACCGTGAAGAGCCGCACTTCGGCCAACGTCATGGAGCGCTACCTGCTCAAAGAAACCGGCACTGTGCTGGTGGAAGGCCGGGCCATCGGTCAGCGCATCGGCGCCGGCAAGGTGCGGATCATCAAGGACGTGTCCGAGATGGACAAGGTCCAGCCAGGCGACGTACTGGTCTCCGACATGACCGATCCGGACTGGGAACCCGTGATGAAGCGCGCCAGCGCCATCGTCACCAACCGTGGCGGGCGTACCTGCCACGCGGCGATCATTGCCCGTGAACTGGGGATTCCAGCGGTAGTCGGTTGTGGCAACGCCACCCAATTGCTCAAAGATGGCCAGGGCGTGACCGTATCCTGCGCCGAAGGCGACACCGGCTTCATCTTCGAAGGCGAGCTGGGCTTCGACATCAAGCAAAACTCCATCGATGCGATGCCTGATCTGCCGTTCAAGATCATGATGAACGTCGGTAACCCGGACCGCGCCTTCGACTTCGCGCAACTGCCGAATGCCGGTGTGGGCCTGGCTCGCCTGGAATTCATCATCAACCGCATGATCGGCGTCCACCCCAAGGCCCTGTTGAACTACGACGGCCTGCCGCCGGAGATCAAGGACAGCGTCGACAAGCGCATCGCCGGCTACAACGACCCGGTGGGCTTCTATGTCGAGAAGCTGGTGGAAGGCATCAGTACCCTGGCCGCGGCGTTCTACCCGAAAAAGGTGATCGTGCGTCTGTCGGACTTCAAGTCCAACGAATACGCCAACCTGATCGGCGGCAAGCTCTACGAGCCGGAAGAAGAAAACCCGATGCTGGGCTTCCGTGGCGCCTCGCGTTACATCAGCGAAGCGTTCCGTGACTGCTTCGAACTCGAGTGCCGCGCCCTCAAGCGCGTGCGCAACGAGATGGGTCTGACCAACGTCGAGATCATGGTGCCGTTCGTGCGCACCCTGGGCGAAGCGAGCCAGGTGGTGGACCTGCTGGCCGAAAACGGCTTGTCCCGTGGTGAAAACGGCCTGCGCGTAATCATGATGTGCGAACTGCCGTCCAACGCCATCCTGGCCGAAGAGTTCCTGGAGTTCTTCGACGGTTTCTCCATCGGCTCCAACGACCTGACCCAGCTGACCCTGGGCCTGGACCGCGACTCGGGGATCATCGCGCACTTGTTCGACGAGCGTAACCCGGCGGTCAAGAAGCTGCTGGCCAACGCTATCCAGGCCTGTAACAAGGCTGGCAAGTACATCGGCATTTGCGGCCAAGGCCCTTCCGATCACCCTGACCTGGCCAAATGGCTGATGGAGCAGGGTATCGAAAGCGTCTCGCTGAACCCCGATTCGGTGCTGGAAACCTGGTTCTTCCTGGCGGAAGGCCAAGCGTCCGCCTAAGGTCGACGCGTCAAAAGTGCCGGTCAATCGTCAGGTTGACCGGCATTTCTTATCTGTACAGGGCGGAACTCCTTCCGGACGCCGCCCTTTTTTGTGCAAGAGCATTATGCAAAGCAGCAGCAACCTGTTTCCCGTCGCCTTGATCAGCGCTGAACGTCGTGGCGACCTGAGTGAAGATGTGTACCGGCTCAAACCCGGCAACAGTCCCGACGGCACCGTCGAGCTGGCCGTGACGCGTTTGGGCCTGGCCGATGCCCCGGAAAGCCGGGGCATCCCTGTGATTTTATTACATGGCAGCTTTTCCAATCGGCGCTTCTGGTACTCACCCAAGGGCATCGGCCTCGGCGCCTACCTGGCACGCCAGGGGTTTGATGTGTGGATACCGGAAATGCGCGGCCATGGCCTGTCCAAGCGCAACCAGGACTACGCCCGGAATCGGGTCGCCGACTATGCCCGCTACGACTTGCCGGCTATCGGCGCGTTTGTGCGGGAGCAAAGCGCGCAGATTCCCCACTGGATCGGGCACTCCCTTGGCGGCACCACCCTGGCTGCTGCCTTGGGTGGCCAGTACCTCGGTGCGCCGGCGGTGGCTTCAGTGGCGCTGTTCGGCAGCCAGGTCAGTCGCTCCTTCTGGCCGTTGAAAATTCCACCGGTGGAGTGGGGCGGTCGCTTGCTCCTGAAGCGGTTTGGCCAGTTGTCCGGCCCGCGGCTCAAGCGCGGCCCCGAGGACGAGCCGGTGGGCGTGATGATCGAGACCATGCGCTGGCACGGCCTGTTCGGACGGTTTGGCGAAGCTGGCCGTGATTGGTGGAAAGGCCTCGCGGAAGTCAACGTGCCGCTGCTGGCCGTCAGTGCCGCCGGCGACCAGCAGGACCCGGACTGGGCTTGCCGCAAGCTGTTCGAACAAGTGGGCTCGGAGCATCGCCAATACCTGTGCCTGGGACGCCAACAAGGTTTTACTGGGGATTTTGGGCATGTGGAGATGTTGGTCAGCAAAGCGGCCCAGGCCGAAGTCTGGCCGCTGATGGAGCGATGGCTGAAAAATCCGCTGACACCGTTGTTTGGTGCTCCGGCTGAGGCATTGGTCGTAGTTTGACGCAGCGCTCTGCCAAGGGCGTTTCGCTCGTCTGTGGTTGCGGCTAAGATATGACGCGTTAAACGCTTCTGGTCATATTCAGTCGCGCAGTGGCTATTGCGTAACGGCGAAACGGATGGGATGTTTTGCCGCTGCCTCGGCTGGCGCCTCTTTCGAAAGACACGTCTTTGACAGAAAGGAATTTTTTCAATGAACCACTACGTCACCCCCGATCTTTGCGACGCCTACCCGGAACTGGTGCAGGTGGCCGAGCCGATGTTCAGCAACTTCGGCGGCCGCGATTCCTTTGGCGGCGAGATCGTCACCATCAAATGCTTCGAGGATAACTCCCTGGTCAAGGAGCAGGCTGACCAGCCGGGCGCCGGCAAGGTGCTGGTAGTCGACGGTGGTGGCTCCCTGCGTCGTGCGCTGCTGGGCGACATGATCGCCGAGAAAGCCGCGAAAAACGGTTGGGAAGGGCTGGTGATCTACGGTTGCATCCGGGATGTCGACGTCGTCGCCCAGACCGACCTCGGCGTGCAGGCCTTGGCCAGCCACCCGATGAAGACCGACAAGCGCGGCATTGGCGACTTGAACGTGGCGGTGACCTTTGCCGGCGTGACATTCCGCCCGGGCGAATACATCTACGCCGACAATAATGGCGTGATCGTGTCGCCCAGCCCGCTGAAAATGCCTGAATAAACCGCAATAGCCGACAGGGGTGAGGATGTTCGAGGAAGACAACGCGCAATGGGGGCTGGTGCATGCCCTGGTGCTGGATGGTAAAGGCGGTGCGCGTTCGATTGCCCGGACTGAGCTTGACCAATTGCAACTGCAGCCTCAGGAAAGCCTGTGGCTGCATTGGGATCGCAGCCACCCGCAAACCCAGACCTGGCTGCGCAAGGCCAGCGGCTTGAGCGAGTTCGCCTGTGACCTGCTGCTGGAGGAGAACACCCGCCCGCGCCTGTTGCCGTTACCGGACGCTGAACTCCTGCTGTTCCTGCGCGGGGTCAACCTCAATCCGGGCGCCGAGCCGGAAGACATGGTTTCGGTGCGTATCTTCGCCGCGGCCAGCCGGGTGATTTCCCTGCGCTTGCGCCCGCTGCGCGCCACCGATGAACTGCTGGTGCAGTTGGCGGATGGCAAGGGGCCAAAAACCGCGTCTGAACTCATCCTTTATATGGCGCAGTACCTGACTCACAAAGTCCAGGATCTGGTGTCCGACCTGTCTGAAATCGTCGACGTAGAGGAAGAAAAACTCGATACCGACGAACGGTATACCCCGGAGCATGGCAGCATTTTGCAGATCCGTCGGCGAGCGGCCGGACTCAAGCGATTCCTGTCGCCGCAGCGGGATATTTTTGCCCAACTGACGCGGATCAAATTGCCGTGGTTCTGTGATGACGATGCTGACTATTGGAACGAATTGAACAACAGCCTGACCCGCTACCTGGAAGAACTCGAATTGACCCGGGAGCGCGTGGGGCTTGTGCTGGAGGCCGAAGATCGGCGCTTGAGCGTGCGCATGAACCGTACCATGTACCGCTTTGGGATCATCACCGGGATCTTCCTGCCGATGAGTTTTCTGACCGGCTTGCTGGGTATCAATGTGGGGGGCATACCGTTCTCTGGCAACCCTTACGGATTTGTGATTGCCTGCTTGCTGATGATCTCGGTGGCGCTCGGACAATGGTGGCTATTTCGACGATTGCGCTGGGTTTGAGCTGAATATGACCTGAACGTAGGAAGGGTCCGATGTGACCTCGGGAATTTAACCCTCGTCTTTTAAATCACTTGCGAGAGGTCTTTATGCACGATCCGTTCGAACAGTCTTTGCGTGACATGCTCAATGCGTCGCCATCCAACCGTGATGACGATGCCTGCCTGGGCCGCGTGTTGAAAACCGCCAACCGTCAGGTTGGGGCGGGGGATCTGTTCAGTCTGCTCGGTCGTTGGCTGCCAGCATTGATGATGGCGCTGAACAATGGTTCGGCCCACGTCTCGCCGGTTTCCCGTCGTAAACCTCTTGCTCGCACTGCTGATAAGGCTGATTGAATATGGAACTTGATCTCTGGACCCAGAGCCTGGTCACCGCGATGACTGCATTGTGGACCAAGGTGGCGAATTTCATTCCCAACCTGTTTGGTGCGCTGGTCTTGGTGTTGCTGGGTTTTGTCGTGGCCAAGCTGCTCGACACCCTACTGTCCAAGCTGCTTGCCAAACTCGGCCTGGACCGCTTGATGGCAGGCACCGGCCTGACCAAGCTGCTGGGCCGTGCAGGGCTGCAAGTGCCGATCTCGACCCTGATCGGCAAGATCGTTTATTGGTTCGTTTTGCTGATTTTTCTGGTTTCTGCGGCTCAATCCCTTGGCCTTGAGCGAGTTTCAGCTACGCTCGACATGCTGGCACTGTATTTGCCGAAGGTATTCGGCGGCGCGCTGGTACTTCTCGTCGGTGTTTTACTCGCACAATTGGCCAACGGGCTGGTACGCGGGGCCGCTGAAGGCGTCGGGCTGGACTACGCGGCAGGCCTGGGTCGAATTGCCCAGGGGCTGGTGATCATCATCAGCATTTCCGTCGCGATCAGCCAGTTGGAGGTCAAAACTGACCTGCTCAACCATGTGATTGTGATTGTTTTGATTACCGTTGGTCTGGCCGTTGCGCTGGCCATGGGCCTGGGAAGTCGTGAAATTGCCGGTCAGATTCTTGCGGGAATCTATGTGCGTGAGTTGTATCAGGTAGGGCAGCACGTGCGTGTAGGCGAGGTCGAAGGGCAAATCGAGGAGATCGGTACGGTCAAGACAACCGTGCTGACCGATGACGGTGACCTGGTGTCGCTGTCCAATCGGATTCTCCTGGAGCAGCAGGTCAGTAGCCGCTAACCCGGTAAACCCTGCTAATGTACGCCGCCGCGAACCCGGGTGACCGGGCTGTGGCGGACATTGACCTGACTGTCGGCACGACTTGTTTTGAATAAAGCCCAAACGCTGTCCACGCGCTATGACCCCCGTGAGCTCTCTGATGAGGAGTTGGTCGCGCGCTCGCACACGGAGCTGTTTCACGTAACCCGCGCGTATGAAGAGTTAATGCGCAGGTATCAACGCACTCTGTTCAACGTTTGTTCAAGATATTTAGGGAACGATAGAGATGCGGATGATGTCTGTCAGGAAGTGATGCTCAAGGTGTTGTATGGCCTGAAGAACTTCGAGGGAAAATCGAAGTTCAAGACCTGGCTATACAGCATCACGTACAACGAGTGCATCACGCAGTATCGGAAGGAACGGCGAAAGCGTCGCTTGATGGATGCTTTGAGTCTGGACCCCCTTGAGGAGGCGTCTGAAGAAAAGGCGCCGGCACCCGAGGATAAGGGCGGGCTTGATCGCTGGTTGGTGCATGTGAACCCAATTGACCGAGAAATTCTGGTGCTACGTTTTGTCGCAGAGCTGGAATTTCAGGAAATTGCTGACATCATGCATATGGGTTTGAGTGCTACAAAAATGCGTTACAAACGTGCTCTTGATAAATTACGTGAGAAATTTGCGGGCGAGACTGAAACTTAGTGCGTGGCAAATATCTCTTACGTGTAGGCAAGTTCTGTTAGACTTGTCGCCGAGTTGTCCCCCGGTTTGAGGGACTGCTTTACAATCACCAGATGGGGATTTAACGGATGAAACTGAAAAACACCTTGGGCTTGGCCATTGGTTCTCTTATTGCCGCTACTTCTTTCGGCGCACTGGCACAAGGCCAAGGCGCAGTTGAAGGCGAGCTGTTCTATGCGAAGAAGTTCAACGACAGTGTTGATCACGTCGAAGACGGTCGCACTCCAGGCGCTTCGATCGGTTACTTCCTGACCGACGACGTTTCGGTGAACGCTACCTACGGCAAGCTGGATTACACCCGCTCGAACGACGGTACTGGCAATCAGAAGATCCGTGGCGATCAGTTCGGTCTGAAGAGCCAATACCACTTCGGTACCGTTGGCGACGCGATCCGTCCATACGTTGAAGGCGGCGTTGCTCACGGCAGCCAGACCAACGTAGCTGCTGACGGCCATACCGGTCGTGACCAGTCGACTTTCCTGACCACTGGTGCAGGCGTTAAGTGGTACATCACTGACAACCTGTACGCTCGTGGCGGCGTTGAAGCTGACTACAAGCTGGACAACGGTAAGTGGGACTACCAGGCCCTGGTTGGTCTGGGTGTGAACTTCGGCGGTAGCGGCGGCAAGGCTGCTCCAGCTCCTGCCCCAGCACCAGCTCCAGAGCCAGTTGCTGCAGAGCCAGAAGCTCCGGTTGCCAACGTTGTTCGTGTTGAGCTGGACGTTAAGTTCGACTTCAACAAGTCCGTCGTTAAGCCTAACAGCTACGCAGACGTGAAAAACCTGGCCGACTTCATGAAGCAGTACCCAGCTACCCACGTAGAAGTGGCTGGTCACACTGACTCCGTAGGTCCAGACGCTTACAACCAGAAGCTGTCCCAGCGTCGTGCTGACGCTGTTAAGCAAGTCCTGGTTAAAGACGGCGTAGCAGCTAACCGTGTTACTTCGGTAGGTTACGGCGAATCCCGCCCAGTTGCTGACAACGCAACTGAAGCTGGTCGTGCTGTTAACCGTCGCGTAGAAGCTGCGGTTGAAGCTCAAGCTGCTCAGTAATTACTGAGTAGTAGAAAAAAACCCGGCTCCGGCCGGGTTTTTTTTCGCCCTGGATTTGCCTCAGGCGCTGGCTGCCGCTGCCGCTGCGACGTGGGCGGCCTGCGAGATGGCGGCGACGCTGCCGATCACCAGGATCGCCGGGCTCTTCAAGGCGAACGCCAGCGCATCGTCCTGCATCCGCGACAAATTGCTACGGCACTCCCGCTGCTGCGGCAACGAGGCATTTTCGATCATTGCCACCGGCATGTCCGCGGCCATCCCGCCTTCCAGCAATTGCTGACGAAGCTCTTCGAGCTTCGCTACGCCCATATAGATCACCAGCGTTGTCCCGCCTTCCGCCAGCGCGCGCCAATTGAGGCTGCTGTCGTCCTGGGTGTGGGCTGTGACCAGGGTCACGCCGCGGCTGACACCGCGCAAGGTCAGCGGAATTGCGCAGTTCGTCGCGCCCGCCAGCCCGGCTGTAATCCCGTTGACCAACTCGACTTCGACGCCGCGTTCGCGCAGCCACGTAGCCTCCTCGCCACCACGCCCGAAAATGCATGGGTCACCGCCCTTGAGCCTTACCACGCACTTTCCCTGGCGGGCATAACGCAGCATCAGGCGGTGGATAAAGTCTTGCGGGGTAGAGCGGCAGCCCCCGCGTTTGCCGACCGTGATCACCCGCGCTGCGGCGCAGTGTTCCAGTACTGCCGGGTTGACCAGGTCATCGATCAGCACCACATCGGCCGTGTTCATTGCCCGTACAGCCTTGAGGGTCAGCAGCTCCGGGTCGCCGGGGCCCGCGCCCACCAGCCAGACTTTTGCGTTCATGTGGTTTCCCTCGTCTAGAGATGACGTCAGCGGTGAAAGAGTAAATAGAGGAGCGCCAGATTGATCAGCATCGAGAGCAACCCCAAGGTGCGCCAGACCTTCAAGGGTTCCCGCTCCAGCAACGGCCGGGGGCGGACACTCAGTTCCCGTCGGTCTGCCTGCTCGAGGACCAGCAGCCATTCTTCGGCGGTTTCATAGCGTTGTGCCGGTTGAGCAGCCACCGCGCGGTCGAGGCTGAGCGGTAACCAGTCCGGCAGGTCGGGACGGTAGCGGCTGGCGCTGACCGGCTGGGTGAACCTGGGCCGTTGGAAAGCCTCAATTTCACCGTAGGGGTAATGCCCGGTCAGCAGGTAATACAGGCAGACACCTACGCTGTATAAATCTTGTTGGGCCGTAGGACGCTCACCATGGAACGCCTCGGGCGCGATAAAGCTCGGCGTGCCGGGCAGCACATGAGCCCGGTCCTCCGAGAGACCCGGGCAGTAGGCCAGGCCGAAATCCAGTACGCGTAATTCACCATCCTCACCCAGCAGCAGGTTCTCCGGTTTGATGTCACGGTGCAGGATTTGCCGGCGATGCAACAGGCCCACCGCCCGCAGCAAGCGTTCGGCCACGGATTGCCATTGTGCCAGGGGCAAGGGGCCCTGTTGCAGGAACAGTTGCGCCAGGGTTTGCCCCGGATATTCACGCATCACGTAGTACAAATGCTGACGCGCGCTGGCCGCGTGGACTTCAGGAAACGCGCGCCCGGCCACCCGCCGCAGAAACCATTCCTCCGACAGCAAGGCCTGACCGGCGTCGTTGTCATCGTCGCGGCTGAGGGGCAGGGTTTTCAGCAGCCAGGGTTGCTGTTGGGCGTCGCGTACCCGATACAGCAATGACTGTCGGCTCTGCGCCAGTACGCTTTCCACCTGCCAGCCTTCGAACTGTTGCCCGGCTTTCAGCGCCGGTGGCAGCGGCCATTGCTGCAACTGCACCAGCGCGTCGCCCAGGGTCGCGGCGCCGAGTTTGTCGATGCGTACAAGCAGGGCGCTGGCGTTGTCCTGGCTGCCGGCCAGGTGTGCGGCAGTGACCAGGGTGTGTACCGCCAGATCGAGGTCGGTCTGCTCGCGCAGGATCGCACTGATGCTGTGATCACCCAAGGTTGCCCACACACCATCGCTGAGCAGCAGGAAGCATTCGCCCTCGCGCAATTGGCCGTCGAGAAAATCCAGCACCAGGTGTTGATCCAGGCCGAGGGCGCGCTTGAGCACATGCTGCATGCCCGGCTGTTCCCACACATGATCTTCGCTGATGCGCTGTAACTCGCCGTCCAGCCAGCGATACACCCGGCAATCGCCGACGTGGGCCAGGGTGAAACGTTGCCCGCGAAACACCAGGGCACTGAGGGTGGTCAGCAACGGCTGGCCGCCGCCATTGGCCTGCAGCCAGCGATTCTGCGCCAGCAATAGGCGTTCGAGCGCCTGGGCCACGCCCCAGGTTTGCGGCGTGGCGTAGTAGTCCAGGGCCAGCGCCTGCAAGGTCGAGCGTGCGGCGAGGCCACCGTCGGCGCATTGGCTGACGCCATCGGCGATGGCGCACAGGTAACCCTTGCTCGCGGCCAGCTCCGCCAGGGGCGTGACCACGCGCATGGCGTCCTGGTTCTCGGCCCTCGGGCCGATGGCGCTGGCCTGTGCGACACTCAGGTGCAGGCTCATCAGACGCGCGCGGCGGTCACGGCGGCCGAACCCCAGGTGGTTCTCCAGCGACGCTTGACGCCGTGCAGGCCGAACCAGGCCAGCACGCCGAGGCTGGCGAATAACCACAGGGCCAATTGATAGCTGCCGGTGCTTTGTTTGATCGCGCCCATGCCCGCCGCCAGGGCGAAGCCACCGATACCGCCGGCCATGCCGATCAGGCCGGTCATTACGCCGATCTCACGGCGGAAGCGCTGGGGCACCAACTGGAACACTGCACCATTACCGGCGCCGAGGCCGAGCATGGTGCAGACGAACAGTGCCAGGGCCGCGTAGGAACTGGGCAGGTTGAAACCTACCGCTGCGATGCAAATCGCCGCCACGCTGTACATGCCCAGCAGCGTGCGAATCCCGCCGAAGCGATCGGCCAGGGCGCCGCCGAGGGGGCGCATCAGGCTACCGCCAAACACGCAGGCGGCGGTGTAGTAGCCGGCGGTCATCGGGCTCAGGCCGTATTGGTCGTTGAAGTAGCCGGGCAGGGCACTGGCCAGGCCGATAAAACCACCAAAGGTCACGCTATAGAAAAACATGAACCACCAGCTATCACGATCGCCCAGGGCCTTGAAGTAGTCGGCCATGGATTTGGCCTTCGGGCGTTCGGGGGCATTGCGCGCGAGCCAGGCGAAGACGATCAGCGTCAGAATCAACGGAATCAGGGCGAAACCGAACACGTTGCTCCAGCCGAACGCCGCCGCGAGTACCGGTGCCAGCAGGGCTGCGAACACCGTGCCGGAGTTGCCGGCGCCGGCGATGCCCATGGCTTTGCCCTGGTGCTCAGCGGGATACCACTGGGACGCCAATGGCAGGGCGACTGCGAAGGAGGCCCCGGCCATCCCCAGGAACAGCCCCAGCAGCAGTGCTTGCTCGTAGCTGTGGATGCCGAGTTTCCAGGCGCCGAAGAGTGCGGCGATCACAATCACCTGGCCAATCAGCCCGGCGGTTTTGGGCGAGAGTTTGTCTGCCAGCATGCCCATCAGAAAACGCAGCACCGCGCCTGCCAGGATGGGGGTTGCCACTACCAGGCCGCGTTGTTGCGTGGTCAGGTGCAGGTCGGCGGCAATCTGCACCGCCAGCGGGCCCAGCAGGTACCAGACCATGAAGCTCAGGTCGAAATACAGGAACGCGGCAAACAGGGTCGGGGTGTGCCCGGATTTCCAGAAGCTTGATTTCATCACGCACCTCAACGGTTGGGAGTCTTGTAAGAAGGCCTGGTGATGGAACAGCCGGCTAGGGCCGCCCCACCGGCCCCGTGTTACGGGGGCCAAAACGAAAAAACGCCGCCACCGGGTTCGCGAAGGCAAACCGGGTGTGCGACGTCTTTGTCGTGGAGGGGCAACCGCCGTTGGTTACCTGTGTTGAATACTTAGCAAGTCCTGGGCCAACCGGCCGCGATGGGTTTTTAGCCAAGCAACTCGCTCATGGCGATGATCTGCTCCGCCACCTGGATCAGTTTCTGCTGGCGGCTCATGGCCTGGCGGCGCATCAAGGTGTAGGCCTCTTCCTCGTTGCAGTCCTTCATTTTCATCAGCATGCCTTTGGCCAGTTCGATGCGCTTGCGCTCGGCCAGTTGTTGATCGCGGGCCTGCAACTGGGCGCGCAGGGCCTGGTCGCTTTCGAAACGGGCCATGGCCACGTCGAGGATCGGTTGCAGACGTTGGGCCTGAATGCCTTCGACAATGTAGGCGCTGACGCCGGATTTGATGGCCTGGCGCATGACGTCCGGGTCGTGCTCGTCGGTGAACATCACGATTGGACGCGGCTGGTCGCGGCTGACCAGCACCACTTGCTCCATCACATCGCGGCCGGGTGACTCGGTATCGATCAGGATCACGTCCGGCCGCACCGTTTCGACGCGCGCAGGCAGATCGATGGTCAGGCCCGACTCATCGATCACCTCAAATCCGGCCTCGGTCAGTGCCGCCTTGAGGCGCCCGACCTTGCGCGGTGTGTCGTTGATCAACAGAATTCGCAACATATTGGTCCTCCTGTCAGCGCAGGGCGTGGCGGCTGGCGTGGTCGGCCAGGGCATGCAGGCGGAAGCTGCGGGCGTAGGTGGCAGGGTCGGAGCCATCCCAGATCTTGCCGTCGATCAACTGGCTGCTGCGCATGTCCTGGGCGTTTGCGGGGACGCCGACGGCATCGGCCGCCTGGCGATACAGGTCCAGTTGCTGCACTTGGCGGGCAATGCCCAGGTAGTCCGGGTCTTCGCGCAACAGGCCCCAGCGGCGAAACTGGGTCATGAACCACATGCCGTCGGAGAGGTAGGGCAGGTTCACCTCGCCATCGGCGAAAAAGCGCAGCGCATGGGGATCTTGCCACTGGTTGCCGAGACCATCCTCGTAGGCCCCGAGCAGACGCGGTTCGATGCAGTCGAGCGGTGCGTCGAGGTACTCGCGGGCGCTGAGTAACTGCGCGGTGGAATGGCGGTTTTCGTGGCTTGCCTCGATAAAGCGGCTGGCCTCCAGAATCGCCATCACCAGCACGCGGGCGGTGTTGGGGTATTGGTCGACGAACGCCTGGGTGCAGCCGAGCACTTTTTCCGGATGGTCCGGCCAGATCGCCTGGGTGGTCGCCAGGGTGAAGCCCTGGTTCTGCTTCACCGCGCTGGCGCTCCAGGGTTCGCCGACACAAAAACCGTCAATGCGCCCGGCTAATAGATGCGCCACCATTTGTGGCGGAGGGACCACCACACTGTTCACATCCTGCAATGGATGAATGCCTTGGCTTGCCAGCCAGTAATACAGCCACATGGCGTGGGTGCCTGTGGGAAACGTCTGAGCGAAGGTCAGTTTTGTTCGGCTTTGGTGCACATGGCGATCCAGTGCCTCAGGAGTGACCACCCCTTGCTGTTGCAGATCGTGGGACAGGTTGATGCTCTGCCCGTTCTGGTTCAGCCCCATCAGCACTGCCATGTCGGTGGCGGCTACGCCGCCGATGCCCAGGTGTACGGCGTAGATCAGGCCATACAGGCTGTGGGCGGCATCCAGTTCACCGCTGACCAGTTTGTCGCGCAGGTTGGCCCACGACGACTGGCGCTTGAGGTTCAGCGTCAAGCCGTAGGGTTGCGCGAAGCCCTGGGTGGCCGCGACCACCAGCGAGGCGCAATCGCTCAAGGCCATGAAGCCCAGGTCGAGGCTGCTCTTTTCCGGGGCGTCACTGCCGTTGACCCAGGCCAGCGGGTCGTTTATCGGGCTGTTGCCGTCCGAATCGTTCATCAACACCTACCTTTTCGTTCAAAAAAAAGCGTCGTTCCCTCAGATGGCAGTGCGGGCCATTGCGGGTAACGACGCCTTTGTCCGTAAGCCCGCTCCGACGTTGGCGCGCGCTCTGATGCAGAGTGCGTAGCAAGGCACATGCCACGGGCAGATCGGCGGGGTACGCCGTCAACTTTCCATCAAGATTGAAACGCCGCAGGCTTTCAGTATGGCTGCTTCCCTATGCCAGACTGCCCAGGAAACCCCACGGTGTACGACTCTCCCACAACGATGGCCGCCCACCGGCTCCGCCGCTGGCTGTTTTGCGCGGTGTTGATGCTGGGCTGCGCGTCTGCCTGGGGCGAGACCTATCAGGCGCGGGACGAAAGCCTGCATACGTTTTTTAGCGCGTTGTCGCTGCCCCTTGGCCTGCCGGTCGTTGTCAGCCGGGCGGCGGCCCGCCAACGCGTTTCCGGAACCTACGATTTCAGCCAGGCACAGCAGGTGCTTGAGGCGGTGGCCGAGCAGCATCACCTGATCTGGTACAGCGACGGGCAAGTGCTCTACCTCTACGAAGCGGATGAAGCGAAGAGCTCGGCCGTGACGCTGCGGCATATCTCCGTCTCAAGGCTGCGTGAGCTCATGCGTCGCTCGGGGCTCGATGAGTCCCGCTACCCCCTGCGGGAGAGCGGGGGGCGGATGTTCTATGTGTCCGGGCCGGCGAACTATGTCGACCAGGTGCTGCACCTTGCCCAATTGATGGACCGCCAGCGGGCCGGGCTCCGTGTGGGCAAGCAGGGGTTTGGCGTGGTGCAGGTGCTCAATACCCATGTGGCGGACCGTGAGTACGTCATGGGCGATGAAAAGGTCAATGTACCGGGCATGGCGTCGCTGATCGAGACCGTGCTTTCCCGCGAACAACAGGCCCCCGTGCAACGGCCGCCCGGTTTGCTGGCCGACAAGAGCCTGGCAGTGATCCCCTACCCGGATACCAACAGCCTGCTCATCAAGGGCAAGCCTGCCCAGGTGAGTTTTATCGAGCAACTGGTGGCGGAGCTGGATGTGCCCAAGCGCCCGATCGAGGTCTCGCTGTGGCTGGTGGATGTGGACCGTGACGAGCTCAAGAAAATCGACCAGGCCTGGGCCGAGGAAACCAACACATCAGTCTCGGCGACCCGGGTGCTGGAGCCGTTGGAGGACAATCGCTTGATGGCGCAAATCGCCGTGCTGGAGCGGCGGCGGCGGGCGCGGGTGGTGACACTGCCCGTGATTCTCACCCAGGAGAACGTTCCTGCGGTCTTCCAGGATAACCACACGCTCTACTTGCCGGGGTCCCCCGCCGGGAGCACCGCCTGGAAACCCGTGCGGTATGGCACCCAGGTCAGCGTGTTGCCGCGGTTTGCCGAGGCGAACGAGATCGAGATGCTGTTGAGCCTTGAGGATGATCGCCAGATGGGCGAGGCGCGGCAGCGTCAGAAAATGACCGCAGTCGGGCGGGTGAGCGTTAGCAGCGTCGTTCGGATGCCTCAGGGTAAACGTCTGTGGTTAGGCGGGTTTCGTCGGGATGTTGATGCAGAGGGGCGTGCCACTGCGCCTGGCCAGCGTGCCGAGGTACGGCTGTTTGTGATTCAGGCCCGGGCCGTGGGCAACGAGCTCAAGACCTTGGGTGGCGCTATCGGGCCTCCGCCGCTGACTCAGCCGCAATACGAACGGGTGCAACGTGCGTTTGTGCGGTCGATTCGCGATGTCGATCAATGAGGTAGGCGTTCGCCATGCATCTGGAAATTCTTTTGCAGGAACAACTGATCACGCGCAAGCGGCTGGCGCTGTTTGCACCGGGGAAAGTGCTGCCTTTGGCGCCGGAAGTCATCCATTGCGTGGAAGTGCGGGTCAATGGCCAATTGTTGGCTCTGGGCGAGCTGGTGCAGTTGGAAGACCGCCTGGGGGTTGAGCTGCTTGAGGTGTACCAGGAGTGGGTATCGCCTTAGTTGTTAGCTCCGGCGAGATTTCTTACACCGCTATTCCTGAAAGCCCTGCTGATATGGGTTTTTTCCTAGGGTGGGTAGGGGGCGCTTTTTTTATAGTCGTGCCGTTGGCGTATGAGCCAGTTCTGGAAATTGGGATTTTAATGTCAGTGGTTGGATGCAGAGGTGTGTATGGCCGTCGTGAATGATGAAGGGATGACGACTTCCCTGGTCTTTGGCCACTGGACCCTGCATGGCGATGGACGCCTGACCGGTGAGGGCGCGGATATCCAGTTGCCGCCCAAGGAATGGCAGGTGCTGCGGCTGCTGTTGGTGTCTGGTGGTGCGCTGATGACCAAAGACTGTTTGCTTGAAATGGCTTGGCGCCAGGGGGAGGTGTCGGAGGAGTCGCTGACTCGCTGCATTTATTCATTGCGTAAGCATTTGCGTGCCGACAAAGGGTTTATCAAGACGGTCTATGGCAGAGGCTATCGCTTTACGTGCCCGGTGGGGCCTGCTGAGCGCACCCCGTCGCAGCCCATCCATGTTTGCTCGGCCTGTGGCAGGTAATGCGCAACGTGTGGCGCAGGGGCCTGTTGCTGGTGGTGCTGATGGGAAGCAATAAGGCACTGGCGTATTGCTGGGACGAGGTGGCCAGTCGTTATGATCTCGAGCCGGAATTGCTGCAGGCCATTGCCGCCGTAGAGTCGGGGTATCGTGCGGGCGCGATGAATTACAACAATCGCAATGGCACCCGCGATATCGGTCTGATGCAGATCAACAGCATCCATTTGCCCCGCCTGCTCAAACAGGGCATCACCGAAGAACGGCTGTTGAGTGAGCCCTGCCTGTCGGTAGAGGTTGGGGCCTCGATTCTTGCCGAGTTCATTCAGCGTTTCGGCTATAACTGGACGGCCATAGGCGCCTATAACGCAGGCCCGGGCCCAGGTCCGCAGCGTGAGGCGTTGCGCCTGCAGTACGCACAGAAGATCTGGGCCCGCTACGAAGCGTTGGTCGCGCATCGCTACTGACGATTGGGCGGCACGCCTCGCACGCAGCCCGCCAGCCCGGCTATAATCGCCATCACTTATCGTCGCCATCCGAGTCTAGCCCGCCCATGTATACCCTGGCCCGCCAGTTGTTGTTCAAACTCTCCCCGGAGACCTCCCATGATCTGTCCCTGGACCTGATCGGTGCCGGTGGCCGCCTGGGGCTCAATGGCCTGGTATGCAAGGCACCGGCGAAAATGCCGGTGTCGGTGATGGGGCTCGACTTCCCCAACCCGGTCGGGCTGGCTGCCGGCCTGGACAAGAACGGTACGGCCATCGATGGCTTTGCGCAGTTGGGTTTCGGTTTCGTCGAAATCGGCACCGTGACCCCGCGCCCTCAGCCGGGCAACCCCAAGCCGCGCATCTTTCGCCTGCCGGAAGCCGAGGCGATCATCAACCGTATGGGCTTCAACAACCTCGGTGTCGATCACTTGCTGTCGCGGGTTCAAGCGGCGAAGTACAAGGGTGTTCTCGGGATCAATATCGGCAAGAATTTCGACACGCCGGTTGAGCGCGCGGTGGATGACTACCTGATCTGCCTGGACAAGGTCTACGCCCACGCCAGCTATGTCACGGTGAACGTCAGCTCGCCCAACACCCCTGGCCTGCGCAGCCTGCAGTTTGGTGATGCCCTCAAGCAATTGCTCGAGGCCTTGCGCCAGCGCCAGGAAAACCTCGCCGTGCGCCATGGCAAGCGCGTGCCGTTGGCGATCAAGATCGCCCCGGACATGAGTGATGAAGAAACCGTACTGGTCGCCCAGGCCCTGGTGGAATCAGGGATGGATGCGGTGATTGCCACCAACACCACCCTCAGCCGTGTCGGTGTTGAAGGCCTGGCCCATGGCGACGAAGCGGGTGGCTTGTCGGGCGCCCCGGTGCGTGACAAGAGCACGCATATCGTCAAGGTGCTGGCTGCCGAGCTGGCAGGACGTTTGCCGATCATCGCGGTCGGCGGTATCACCGAAGGCAAACACGCGGCCGAGAAAATCGCCGCCGGCGCGAGCCTGGTGCAGCTGTATTCCGGCTTTATCTACAAGGGCCCGGCGCTGATTCGCGAGGCGGTTGACGCGGTTGCGGCGTTGCCAAAAAAGGCCTGACACACATCCAATAAAAAGGGCTCCTCAAGAGGAGCCCCTGGGCCGAAGCCCGCCGCCTGGATAGGGCGTGCGTGGTTAAGTTGTTACCTATATTCGTGCTGGTGTCGGAATTAAATGCCCTTGATTAGTTAGCCGACCGCGTGAAGTTCGTTGAGTCTGTGGATGCCCGCAGTGCCTGTCATACCGTCCCAGTTGTCGCCGCGTCCTTCTCGCCAGCCGTTGATCCAGGCTTGGCGTACCGACGGTAGAGTAAATGGGCAAAGCTCACGGGATTTGCCATGAACGCCATATTGATATCCGCGTAAAAATGCTCTTTCCAACGGATCACGCTTAAGTCTTCTCATAGGGTGTTGCCCTCACTTGTTGACTGTCTTGATATCCTTCGGCCTCGTCTGAGGCCGGGCAGAGTTTTTCTGCCGTTGGTGCGGCCCGCTGCCGGCGTGGCGAGCCAATGTGTCAGCGTCGTTGTGGCGCTGACCTGTGTTGAGTTCTAACCAATAGGTCACATGGATTCAATGATCGTTTTGTCATAAGCACGTCACAATAGTGATGCTATAGCCATAAGCTGGGATGGCTTTTCGCCCCTTTTATTGGGCAAAGCCAGCTATGATGTGCCTTGCGAAGAGAATGGGCTTTTTCCTGTGGTGAGAAAGCCCGCCCGTCACGGTCGGTCACTATTCGACGAAGGGTCTGAATATTTCTTTTTGTTGCAAAAAATATCTCTCTGCCCCGTCAATCAAGGCCCAAAGGCCCGGCAGACGGGGTGGGACGGCACATTCGTGCCACGCGAGCACTCTTCAAGAAAAGTGCTTGATTGAAAACCGAGCCGGCGATGCGTCGCCCGTTCATTTATTGCTGAAAAGCCTGGATTACCCATGTCGGACCGTTTTGAACTCTTCCTCACCTGCCCCAAGGGCCTCGAAGGCCTGCTGATCGAGGAAGCCGTCGGGCTTGGCCTTGAGGAAGCCCGCGAGCACACCTCGGCCGTGCGCGGCATGGCCGACATGGAAACCGCTTACCGCCTGTGCCTCTGGTCGCGCCTGGCCAACCGCGTGTTGCTGGTACTCAAGCGCTTCCCGATGAAGGACGCCGAAGACCTCTACCACGGCGTGCTGGATATCGAGTGGGCTGAGCACATGGTCCCGGACGGCAGCCTGGCGGTGGAGTTCAGCGGTCACGGCTCGGGCATCGACAACACCCACTTCGGCGCGCTGAAGGTCAAGGATGCGATTGTCGACAAGCTGCGCACCCCGACCGGCGAGCGTCCCTCCATCGACAAGATCAACCCGGACCTGCGCATCCACCTGCGCCTGGACCGTGGCGAAGCGATTCTGTCCCTCGACCTGTCCGGCCACAGCCTGCACCAGCGCGGTTACCGCCTGCAGCAGGGCGCCGCACCGTTGAAGGAAAACCTTGCGGCAGCGATCCTGATTCGTGCCGGCTGGCCGCGCATCGCTGCTGAAGGCGGCGCGCTGACCGACCCGATGTGTGGCGTGGGCACCTTCCTGGTTGAAGGCGCGATGATTGCCGCCGATATGGCGCCCAACCTCAATCGCGAACTGTGGGGTTTCACCACCTGGCTCGGTCACGTCCCGGCGCTGTGGAAGAAACTTCACACCGAGGCCAGCGAGCGTGCCGCCATCGGCATGAACAAGCCGCCGTTGTGGATTCGTGGCTACGAAGCCGATCCGCGCTTGATCCAGCCTGCTCGCAACAACATCGAGCGTGCCGGCCTCAGCCATTGGATCAAGGTGTACCAGGGCGAAGTCGCTACGTTCGAGCCGCGTCCGGACCAGAACCAGAAAGGCCTGGTGATCTGCAACCCGCCCTACGGCGAGCGTCTGGGTGACGAAGCGAGCTTGTTGTACCTTTACCAGAATCTCGGCGAGCGCCTGCGCCAGGCGTGCATGGGCTGGGAAGCGGCGGTATTCACCGGCGCGCCGGACCTGGGCAAGCGCATGGGCATCCGCAGCCACAAGCAGTATTCGTTCTGGAACGGCGCCTTGCCGTGCAAATTGCTGCTGATCAAGGTCAACCCGGACCAGTTCGTCACCGGCGAGCGCCGCACCCCGGAGCAGCGCCAGGCCGAACGCGAACAAGCCGCCTACGACCAGGCCCCGACCGAGCCGCAAGAGCGCCAGTACAACAAGAACGGCAACCCGATCAAACCTGCAGCGGCGCCAGCCCCCGTGGTCGAACAGGCGCGCCTGAGCGAAGGCGGGCAGATGTTCGCCAACCGCCTGCAAAAGAACCTCAAGCAACTGGGCAAGTGGGCCAAGCGTGAAGGCGTGGATTGCTACCGCGTCTACGATGCCGACATGCCGGAATATTCCATGGCCATCGACCTGTACCATGATTGGGTCCACGTGCAGGAATACGCCGCGCCGAAATCCATCGACCCGGAAAAAGCCTCCGCACGCATGTTCGATGCCCTGGCGGCCATTCCCCAGGCGCTGAACATCGACAAGAACCGCGTGGTGGTCAAGCGCCGCGAGCGTCAGAGCGGCACCAAGCAGTACGAGCGCCAGAGCGCCCAGGGCAAGTTCACCGAGGTCAGCGAAGGCGGCGTGAAGCTGCTGGTCAACCTCACCGACTACCTCGACACTGGCCTGTTCCTCGACCACCGTCCGATGCGCATGCGCATCCAGAAAGAGGCGGCCGGCAAGCGTTTCCTCAACCTGTATTGCTACACCGCCACCGCCAGCGTGCACGCAGCCAAGGGTGGCGCGCGCAGCACCACCAGCGTCGACCTGTCCAAGACCTACCTGGACTGGGCACGTCGTAACTTCTCCCTCAACGGTTTCTCCGACAAGAACCGCCTGGAGCAGGGTGATGTGATGGCGTGGCTGGAAGCCAGTCGCGATGAGTTCGACCTGATCTTCATCGACCCGCCGACCTTCTCCAACTCCAAGCGCATGGAAGGTATCTTCGACGTGCAGCGCGACCACGTGCAGTTGCTCGATCTCGCCATGGCGCGCCTGGCACCGGGTGGCGTGCTGTACTTCTCGAACAACTTCCGCAAGTTCGCGCTTGAGGACAACCTCAGCGAACGCTACGCGGTCGAGGAAATCAGCGACAAGACCCTCGACCCGGATTTTGCGCGTAACGCGAAGATCCATCGGGCCTGGAAAATCACTGCTCGCTGATTGCTCCCCCCATAAGCCGCAAGCCTCGAATAATCGGGTCTTGCGGCTTTTTACGCTGGTCAAACACAGGGCCTCTAGCTATAACTAAACGTCCAGCCAAAGTGACACCCCCGCACGCTGGCGTTGTGAGTGTTGTCTATGCCGTTGCAAGCCGTTCGCCCGAAGATCCTAGGTTTTATCAGTGAGCAGGCATCGGCTTGGCTGATGGCATTGGTGGTGTTTTTGGCAGGCAGCACGTTGACGATCATCATCGCCTGGGCGACATCCGACCTCTATCAACAGCAGGAGCGCCAGCGTTTCCAGCTGTTGGTCAATGAGCGATTCACCCGTCTGCAGGAACGTTTCGAGGACCAGGAGCAACGTCTGGCCAGCCTGCAACGCTTTTTCGTCAATTCTAGTTACGTATCCCAAGACGAATTCGATGGTTTCGCCCAGCCACTGCTGCTGCGTTCCCGTGCGTATGCCTGGGCGCCGCGAGTGCTGCGTGATCAGCGCGTTCAGTTTGAACAGGAGGTATCGCGCCAGCGCGGTCTGCCCTTCAGGATACGTGAACTGAATTCACTCGGTGAGTTGGCTCCTGCGGTGGAGCGCGATGAATACGTGCCGATCCTGTACAGCCAGACCCAAAGCCTGCTCGGTTCACCCCTGGGCTTTGACCTGCTGGCCCAACCCCTGCGGCGCTCGACCCTTCAGCGCGCACAAGCGAGCGGTAAGCTGGCAGTGTCCCAGCCCATGCAGTTGGTGGGGGTGGAGCCGGCCTATGCCACCGGCGTGTTATTGGTCGCACCAGTCGTCTCCCTGGGCGGGACAGAACCCTACGGCTTTGTGATGGCTGTGATCAGCATGCGCCAGTTGATGGTTGACGGCTTGCCCAAGCCGGATCGCGATAATCTGGTGACGCAGATTGTCGACACTTCCGACCAGCAAAAGCGCCTGCTGTACGAGTCCAGCAATGCCTTGGCCAACAGCGATCTGGTGGCCACGCGCCGCCTGACCCTCGGGGATCATGTCTACGCCCTAACGCTGCGCCCCAGTCTGGTGTTCGAACAGGGCAGCGGTTTCTCCCTGGTCTCGATTCTGGCCATGGGCGGGCTCTTCAGCCTGTTGCTCAGCGTCTTGCTCTATATGTTGGTCAGTCAGCGTCAGCGCGCCTTGAAACTGGTGGAACAGCGTACCGTGCAGTTGCGCCTGCGTGAGCAGGAACTGCGCGGTGCCCACGGCCAGTTGCGCAGCGTGCTGAACGCCGCGACGCAGGTTGCAATCATTGCCACCGACCTGCACGGCGTGATCAACACCTTCAACGCCGGTGCCGAGCAGATGCTGGGGTTCAAGGCCGAGCACGTAATCGGCCGTTCGACCCTGGAGAACCTGCATGTCGCGGCGGAACTGGAAGCGCGTGCGGCACGTCTGAGCATGGCGTTGGGGCGGCAAATCCCGTCGAGCCAGGCGATGCTGGTGGAGAGCCCGGACAACCCGCACGAGGCCCGCGAGTGGACCTTGGTACGCGAGGATGGCAGCCAGTTGACGGTGAATATGCTCGGCACCGCGTTGCTGGATGAGCATGGCTTATGGGTCGGGCACCTGGCGATGTACCTGGATGTCACCGAGCAAAAACGCGCCTATGAGGCCCTGGCCGTGCGGGACCGCTTGCTGAAAAAACTCAGTGCCCATGTGCCTGGCGGGATCTTCCAGTTCACCCTGGAACCCCAGGACAACTGGCGGTTTATCTACGCCAGCGATGGCATGCGCGATATCTATGAGATCGAGCCAGGGGTGCTGCAACAGGATGCGAAACAGGTCTTGGCGCGCATCCACCCCCTGGACGTCGAGCGAGTGCGAGCGTCGATCCGCCTATCCTCGCTGCAATTGAGCCACTGGCGCGAAGAGTACCGCGTGCAGTTGCCGCAACGGGGCCTGCGCTGGATTCGCGGTGAGGCCACGCCGGAGGAACTGCCGGGCGGCGGTACGCTGTGGCATGGCTATGTGTCTGATATTTCCGATCTCAAGCGGGTTGAAGAAGAACTGCGCGCGCTGTCCATCACCGATGCCCTCACCGGGATTCACAACCGCCGGTATTTCCAGGATCGTCTCAAGGCCGAGATGGTCCGCCTGAATCGCACGTCGGGGGCATTGTCAGTGATCATGCTGGATATCGATCACTTCAAGCGTATCAACGACCAATACGGCCACGCGGTCGGCGACGGGGTCTTGCAGGAACTGTGCAAGCGCATCAGCCAACGTCTGCGCCGCAGCGATGTGTTCTGTCGCCTGGGCGGCGAGGAGTTCATGGTGTTGTGCCCCAATACCGATAGTACCCAGGCCTACAGTTTGGCGATTGAGTTATGGCAGTCGCTGCGCAGCGCGCCGATGGCGTCGGTGGGGACCGTCACCGCCAGCTTCGGGGTGGCCAGTTGGCGGGTCGACGAAGGGATCGACGGGTTGTTGCTGCGCGCGGATTCGGCGGTGTACGTGGCCAAGCAAGCGGGCAGGGATCGGGTCGAAACTGTGGCGAGGGAGCTTGCTCCCGCTGGACCGCGAGGCGGTCCCGATTAACACGCCGCATGCTTGCAGATAACATTCAGGGCCGGGCTTCAGGGCTGCGTCGCAGCCCAGCGGGAGCAAGCTCCCTCGCCACAAACGCTAGAGGACTGGCGCCGCCGCCGCCAGTTTCGGCTGGCGATACAGGTCCAGCAGCACCTGGTCGAGCACCGACGAGGCACCCCATGGTTTCGGATCGTTGAGAATCGCCACCACTACCCAGGTATTGCCGTTGTTATCGCGGCTGAACCCGGCGATGGCGCGCACGGTGTTCAAGGTGCCGGTCTTGACGTGGGCTTCACCGCGCATGGCGGTGGTCTTCAGGCGTTTGCGCATGGTGCCGTCGGTGCCGGCAATCGGCATAGAGCTGATGTACTCCGCAGCGTAGGGGCTTTTCCACGCGGCTTGCAACATGGCCGCCATCTCACGGGCACTGACGCGTTCGGCCCGGGACAGGCCGGAACCGTTCTCCATCACCAGATGCGGTGCGGTGATGCCTTTCTTCGCCAGCCACTGACGCACCACGCGTTGGGCGGCCTTGGCATCGTCGCCGTCGGCATCGTTGCGAAACTGCGCGCCCAGGCTCAGGAACAACTGCTGGGCCATGGTGTTGTTACTGTATTTGTTGATGTCGCGGATGATTTCCGCCAGGTCCGGCGAGAAGGCCCGCGCCAGTACCTTGGCGTCCTTGGGCACAGGAGCCTGGATGTCGCGGCCCTGGATGGTGCCGCCCAATTCCTGCCAGATCGCCCGCACAGCGCCGGCGGTATACGTGGCGTGGTCGAGCAGCGACAAGTAGGTCTGCGAGCTGCAGCCTTCGCCCAACTGGCCGCTGACGGTCACTGTGATGCTGCCATCGGCCGCCGTCACCGGGTTGTAGCGCACGTCACCGGTACACTGTTTGGCGTTGGACACCTTGACCTGATTGTCGATGCGAATGCTGGCAATTGGCGGCTCGACCGACACGATCACGCGTCCCGAATCGTTGCGAGTCACGAAGCGCAGGGCCTTGAGGTTGACCATCAGGGCGTCGGGCTTGACCAGGAACGGTTTGTTCTCGTCATTGCCGTCGTCATTGAATTCCGGCAGTTGTGGCTGGATAAAGAAGCTACGGTCCAGCACCAGGTCGCCGGTGACTTGTTGCACGCCATTGGCCCGCAGGTCGCGCATCAGCAGCCAGAGTTTTTCCATGTTCAGCTTGGGGTCGCCGCCACCCTTGAGGTACAGGTTGCCGCGCAACACGCCACCGCTGAGGGTGCCGTCGGTGTAGAACTCGGTCTTCCACTGGTGGTTGGGGCCGAGCATTTCCAGGGCCGCGTAGGTGGTGACCAGCTTCATGGTGGAGGCCGGATTCACCGAGACGTCGGCGTTGAATACGGTGGGTGTACCGGGGCCGTTTAGCGGCAGCATCACCAGGGACAGTGCGGTGTTTTGCAGTTTGGCCTTCTGCAGGGCCTGTGCAACATTAGGCGGCAGGGTGTTGTTGATCGGGGCGGCGGTAGCGGAAAAGGCCAGCGGCAGGAGAAAGCCGGCAAGGAGCAATGGACGCAAAGATTTGATCATAAGAAATAAGACCCTACTGCTGAGGAGGGTGAAAAAGGCGAGGGTTATGTAAGAAAATCCCCCAGTGGTCATGAAAGTGTCGGCATTATGCCCCAAGCTGGAGCCACTTGTAGCTGAACGATAGCTGCTAATCGGCGTTTTTTTTCCGAGCATTTCGCCGCCTGTCCTAGAGAATCGGGCAATCGCTTCCTTAAACTGCTAAAGTGCCGCCCGTTATTACTTATGAGGATTGTTCCAATGGCGACTAACCGTTCCCGGCGTCTGCGCAAAAAACTGTGCGTTGATGAATTTCAAGAGCTGGGTTTCGAACTGAACCTGGATTTCAAAGAAGGTTTGGACGATGCAGCGGTTGACGCGTTCCTCGAAGCATTCCTGACCGAAGCGATGGACGGCAATGGCCTCGACTACGTCGGCGGCGATGACTTCGGTCTGGTGTGCAAAGCCACTCGTGGTTCGGTCACCGAAGAGCAACGTGCAACCGTTGAAGCGTGGCTCAAGGCCCGCGCAGAGCTGACTCGCGTTGAAGTAAGCGCGCTGTTGGACGCTTGGCATCCAGAGACGTCGATCAACTCGGCCGTCTGATGTCATGAAACAGCGACCCGCCCGGGTCGCTGTTTCGTTATAGGGCCTTAAACACTCAGGCCTTGCGCCAGTTCAGAATCAGCAGCGTCAACACCCCCGCCACAATTCCCCAGAACGCCGACCCGATGGAAAACAACGTCAAGCCTGACGCGGTGACCATAAAGGTGATCAGCGCCGCTTCCCGTTCCTTCGGCTGATTCATGGCAATGCTCAAGCCATTGATGATCGAGCCAAACAAGGCCAACGCCGCAATCGACAGCACCAGCTCCTTGGGCAGCGCTGCGAACAAGGCCGCCAATGTGGCGCCGAACACCCCGGCAATGCCGTAGAACACCCCACACCAGACTGCCGCCGTGTAGCGCTTGTTACGGTCTTCATGGGCGTGGGGCCCGGTGCAGATCGCCGCACTGATTGCCGCCAGGTTGATGCCGTGGGAGCCGAACGGCGCCAGTACCAGCGAGGCCAGGCCGGTGACGGTGATCAGCGGCGACGCCGGCACGTTGTAGCCGTCGGCGCGCAATACGGCGACGCCCGGCATGTTCTGCGAGGTCATCGCCACCACGAACAGCGGGATGCCGATGCTGATGGTCGCCGCCAGCGAGAAGTGCGGCGTGGTCCAGACCGGCGTTGCCACTTCCAGGTGAAAGCCGCTGAAATCCAGGAGCCCCATCAGCCCGGACAGCACGCTGCCGATCACCAGCGCGGCGAGCACCGCATACCGCGGCGACAGGCGTTTGATGATCAGGTAGGTGAAAAACATCCCCAGCACCAGGCCGGTGCGATGTTGCGCGGCGACGAAAATCTCGCTGCCGATCTTGAACAGAATCCCCGCCAGTAAGGCCGCCGCCAGCGACGCCGGGATGCGTTTGACCAGCTTTTCGAAGCTGCCGGTCAGCCCGCAGAGCGTCACCAGCACCGCGCAGGTAATGTAGGCGCCGATGGCTTCGCCGTAACTGACGCCGCCGAGGCTGGTGATCAACAGCGCCGCGCCGGGCGTCGACCAGGCAATGGTGATCGGCGTGCGGTAGCGCAGAGACAGGCCGATGCTGCACACCGCCATGCCGATGGAAATCGCCCAGATCCACGAGGAAATCTGCGCGGTGGTCAAACCGGCGGCTTGGCCGGCCTGGAACATCAGCACCAGGGAGCTGGTATAGCCGGTCATCATGGCGATGAAGCCGGCGACGATGGCCGAGGGAGAAGTGTCGGCCAGCGGGCGCAAGGGCGCTTGGGTGGCGTCGGTCATGGCGAGGTGTTCCTTTTACCTGGGAGTTTGCCAGTGAAGGCGCAGATTCAAGCCTAAACTCAAACGTAACGATTCATTGCAATACAGCCGGGGCCGCAAACAGCCGTACAGTGTGTTGGCGCATGGGGTTGTGTACAATATGCGCTGATTTTAGGCGATACTTGCCAGCGTCTCTTTGTTGCCGTATTACCGTTAATTCGCCGCCGTTCTCCCGACCCGAGTGCCCATGAACGAACAGTTGCAACCTCTCAAGAAACAACCGCGAGCCGGCAAGACCGGTCGCAGCGGAACCCAGGACGATATCGTCTACGCGCATATCTTCGAGGCGATCCTCGAACAACGCCTGGCTCCCGGTACCAAATTGAGCGAAGAGGCACTGGGCGAAATCTTCGGCGTCAGCCGCACCATCATTCGCCGCGCACTGTCGCGCTTGGCCCATGAAGGCGTGGTGCTGCTGCGGCCGAATCGCGGCGCCGTGGTGGCCAGCCCCAGCGTCGAAGAAGCGCGCCAGGTGTTCCTGGCCCGACGTCTGGTCGAGCGGGCGATCACGGAACTGGCGGTGCAGCACGCCACGGCTGAGCAGTTGGCCGAGTTGCGGCAGATGGTCAACGACGAACGCGACAGCTTCTCCCGCGGCGATCGCGGTGCCGGTATCCGTCTTTCCGGCGAGTTCCATTTGAAGCTGGCCGAAGCGGCGAAGAACGCGCCGCTGATCAGCTTCCAGCGCAGCCTGGTGTCCCAGACCTCGTTGATCATCGCCCAGTACGAAAGCGGTAACCGCTCGCACTGTTCCTACGATGAACACACCCAGTTGATCGATGCGATCGAAGCCCGGGACGCGGTGCTGGCGGTGAATTTGATGATGCATCACATGGATCACATCGACAGCAAGCTCAACCTTGATGAGGAAAGCGCGTCGGATGACTTGCACGCGGTGTTCTCGCATTTGTTGCTGAGCAAGAAGCCAGGGCGCTCTTCGGTCAAACTGTAAACCCGATCAAAAATGTGGGAGGGGCGGTGCGACGATTCGACTTGCCCCCGATGGCGGTGTATCAGTCACTGGATGCTTTGACTGAACCACTGCAATCGGGGGCAAGTCGAATCGTCGCACCGCCCCTCCCACATTTGTTTTGTGTTTGCTTGGAATTAGCGTTGGTGGACTAGACTGCCCGCCGCATACGTCTGCAACACCGCCCGATCATCCCCCAGCGTCATCAGCACAAACAACCTCTCGGCAATGTCCTTCGCCTGCTTCATGCGGTAGCTGAGCAACGGCGTGGCGTTGTAGTCCAGCACCAGGAAGTCCGCATCGCTGCCCGGCTGCAACGTGCCGATCTTGTCTTCCAGTCGCAGCGCCCGCGCACCGCCCAGGGTGGCCAGGTACAGCGACTTGAACGGGCTCAATCGTGCGCCCTGCAGTTGCATGACCTTGTAGGCTTCGTTCAACGTCTGCAGCAACGAGAAGCTGGTGCCGCCGCCCACGTCAGTGCCCAGGCCCACGTTGAGTTTGTGCTTCTCGGCCATCGGCAGGTTGAACAGCCCGCTGCCGAGGAACAGGTTCGAGGTCGGGCAGAATGCGACTGCCGAGCCGGTTTGCGCCAACCGCGCGCATTCGTCATCGCACAGGTGCACGCCGTGGGCAAACACCGAGCGTTCGCCCAGTAGCTTGTAGTGGTCGTACACATCCAGGTAGCCGCTGCGCTCCGGAAACAGCTCGTTGACCCACTCGACTTCCTGCTTGTTTTCACTGATGTGCGTCTGCATGTACAGGTCCGGGTATTCGCCCAGCAGTTGCCCGGCCAGCGCCAATTGCTGCGGCGTGCTGGTGGGGGCGAAGCGCGGCGTCACCGCATAGTGCAGGCGGCCCTTGCCGTGCCAGCGTTCGATCAGCGTCTTGCTCTCCTGGTAGCCGGATTCGGCGGTGTCGGTCAGGTAGTCTGGAGCGTTGCGGTCCATCATCACCTTGCCGGCGATCATGCGCAGGTCGAGTTTTTCGGCGGCTTCGAAGAACGCATTCACCGATTGTGGATGCACGCTGCCGAACACCAGCGCGGTGGTGGTGCCGTTGCGCAGCAACTCCTTGATGAAGATATCCGCGACTTCCTCGGCATGGGCCTTGTCGGCAAACTGGCGTTCGCAGGGGAAGGTGTAGGTGTTGAGCCAATCCAGCAACTGCTCGCCGTAGGCGCCGACCATGCCGGTTTGCGGCAGGTGGATATGGGTGTCGATCAGGCCGGGGGTAATCAGCGCGTCCTGGTAATGGGTGATTTCGACCTCGGCGGGCAGGTGCGGCAGCAGGTCATGGGCGTGGCCCAGGGCGCTGATCCGGCCGTTGTCGATGACCAGCAGGCCGTCTTCGAAAT
>Ga0209913_1000400_pt1 | contig 37995 bp, 36 predicted proteins | sample PersoiDNA2013203_FD_185805 | JGI IMG/M metagenome (GOLD analysis project Ga0209913, IMG submission 185805) | Permafrost soil microbial communities from the Arctic, to analyse light accelerated degradation of dissolved organic matter (DOM) -... | ecosystem: Environmental > Terrestrial > Soil >...
CAATGCGCTGATCGGACAAGCAATGAAAGCCACCAAGGGCAAGGCCAATCCGGCGCAGTTGATGGAGTTGCTGCGCAGCAAACTGAGTGCATGAAATAGCGCCATTCCTGCGTGACTGAAAGGTCGTAGCCATGTCGGCGAAAAACAGATGCGCTTTCCACCCTGCAAAGTACGCACCTTGCAGGGTGTTTTCATTTTTGAAGGAGCACTTTATACAACGGCTTCGATGATGCATATCAAGAATGACTGGATGAGCCAGAGGAATGGTCGGTGTCCTTTGCATTTGCGTTCGGCCTCCGTTGTTTGAGCAGCTCCAGGACGCGTTCACTTACGATACCGAGATCTTCGGCAACCCGTTTGTAAGGCTCTCCCCGCCAAACGCGCAAAGTGCCTCGACCGGCGAACGCCACCATTTCCAGTTGTTCGCGGGCACGGCGGTTACGAATTCCCAGCGCGTCGGCCACGGTCCCGCAAAATTCGCCCTTGCGAATACGCTCTTTTCCAAATCGCTCCACGGCAATCAATTCAAGCCGCTCTTGCATGTCAGCAAAAGAGAGTCCGAGATCTGCTGCCACATGATCGCAACGCTCACCGTTTAAGACACGCTCTTTGCCTGGGCCGTCAACCGCGATCATTTCCAGCGCACGTCGCGCATCCTCGTGATGAACCCCGAGCGCCTCGGCTACGCGCGCACAAGATTCGCCGCTCTGGACTCGTTCTTTAGCGGGGCCATTGACCGTTGTCATTTCAAGCTTCTCCCGAAGTCCGCGGTCTCGTATGTCGAAAGCTTCAGCGACGTCGTGACAAGATTCGCCTTGCAGGACACGCTCTTTTCCAGGACCACTGAGCGCGATCATCTCAAGCCGCTGTCGAAACTCTCGGTGACGTATGTCGAGCGCCTCGGCGATACTCTTGCAAGACTCGCCTTGCAGAACACGCTCTTTACCCGGCCCCTCGATCAATATCCTCTCCAGCGCATGCCGAATGTTCTTTAACTCGATGCCTAGTGCTTGGGCAACAGCATCGTAAGACGCTCCACTTAAGAGGAGCTCTTTCCCTGGACCGTCGACAGTGATGCTTTCAAGTCTCCACAAGGCCCGACTGTCATGAATGTCGAGTGCTGCGGCAACGCTCTTGCAAGACTCGCCTTGTAAGATTCGTTCTTTGCCAGGGCCTTCGACCGCGATCATTTGAAGTTCGTTGCGACAAGTCTGCAACCTTATATCGAGTGCCTTGACGACGGCATCGCAAGTCTCGCCATTGCTCAGGCGTTTCTTGCCAGGCCCCCTGATCGCCAAGGTTTCTAGGTGGGCTTGAAAGAAACTGGATTGGTGATAAGACGAAGCGATGATCGCGCAAGCACTCCTACTCTGGCAATATTTGCGGATATTTTCGAAATAATTTGCATCAATGTCTCCGAAAAATTCTAATACGTCACTGCAAGAATCACCTTTCAATAAAAATTTTTCTGCAAGAAATAAAGCGGGATTCTGCGATCGGGCCGCAATATCCAATAAAATTTGGCCCGCCGCCGCCACAGCGACCAACCTCAGAACGTGTGCATAGGGATATGACTTCAGAATAAACCGTGACATATCCTCGATCGGATCGGCGTTGATCGCTTTCCTGAAAGCCGCTCTCAAAGCAATTGTTTGCAGCTTTTTCACCTCTTGGGGACGGGGAACAGGTGCTGTCACTTGCGCTGCCGCGGCATAGTGGTCACTGGCAACGTTGATTATCTGGCCACTGATGAACAGGTGATCCTGAGGTTGCTGGCGCAAGACACTGTATGGTGCCGAGACAATACGGCGTTCATTGCATTGAGCATGTATTGATGTTGTCGGGAGCATTTCCCTATCCATTGATAATTTCATCGACCAAACACGTTGACGCCAAACCTGTCTTCGCGCGTAAGCCTTGGAAGCAACTTGTGGCTGAGGAGTTCAACACAGGCAATAGTTTTTGCGGCGACGCGACGCGATGCGTTGCGATGTGCTACGTTGGGGTGCAACAAGCAATGCATATGAATATGCAATCTTATTCCTTGCCCTCAGCGTCCGTGACGAGTGTAATAGTCATTTAGGTCATCGTTACGCCACTACACGCCATGTCCAGCGCCACCGCCTCAGCACTTCTCCCCAGCTCCCCGGCATTGGCCGACAATTTCAGCATCCGCGCCTTCGATGGTCCGCTTGGCGCTGAAATCAACGGCCTTGATCTCAACCTGACGCTGTCCGAGCAAAGCCTCGCCGAGATCCGTGCAGCGCTGGTCCAGCATGGTGTGGTGGTGTTCCGTGATCAACGCATCACGCCCGAGCAGCATATCGCCTTCAGCCGTCGTTTTGGCCCGTTGCAGGTGCACGTACTTAATCGTTTTCATCTGCAGCAACATCCGGAAATCCTGATCGTCTCCAACGTGATCGAAAACGGTCAACCTATCGGCTTGGTCGACGCCGGCGCCGACTGGCATTCGGATTTGTCGTACATGCCCAAACCCAGCCTGGGTTCGCTCCTGCATGCGCAAGAATTGCCGCCGGAGCAAGGCGATACGCTGTACGCCAACATGTTCAATGCTTATGACACGCTGCCAGCAGATATAAAGAAAACCTTGGAAGGGCGCCGCGCGGTGCATTCCTACGTCTATCGCTATAAGCGACTGCAAAAATTGTCGCCATGGCGGGTCGACCTGACGCAAGAGCAAATCGACGCAGTGCCAGAAGTCGAACATCCGGTTATTCGCACGCATCCGGAAAATGGCCGCAAGGCGCTATTCGTCAGTGAAGGCTTTACCTCCCACATCGTCGGCCTGCCGCGCGATGAAAGCGATGCTCTGCTGAAATACCTGCATGAGCACACCATCCGTGCCGAGAATGTCTACACTCACAAATGGCGCGCGCACGATATCGTGTTCTGGGACAATCGCAGCACCGTGCATTACGCCGCCATCACGCCGCAACATCTGCGCCGCACGTTGTACCGCACCACCGTGGAAGGCGATGTGCCGTTCTGAGGTCGTCGCCCAAAAAAAGAGGCCCGCGAGGGCCTCTGGTCTTCTTACCGAACGTCGTCGCTTACCTGATCAAACCCCATAGCGGGTACGATATGCAGCCACAGCATCCTTGTACTGCGTCAGTTGTGCAGTAGCACCACCTTGCTCCAGGTATTCCAGCAGATCATTGAGGTTGGCAATCGAGATCACCGGCATGCCATAAGCCTGCGATACTTCTTGCACTGCTGAATGGGCCGACAGCGCATCGTCCTTGCCGGAGCGCTCCATGCGATCGAGTGCGATCAGCACCGCACATGGCGTGGCGCCAGCGGCACGGATCATGTCCACCGATTCACGCACCGAAGTACCGGCCGAAATCACGTCATCGATAATCACCACGCGCCCGCTCAGCTTGGCGCCGACGATGGTGCCGCCTTCGCCGTGATCTTTGGCTTCCTTGCGATTGTAGGCAAACGGCACGTTACGACCGTCGCCAGCCAACGCCACTGCCGTAGCCGACGCCAGCGTAATGCCCTTGTAGGCGGGGCCGAACAGCATGTCGTATTGCAGGTCCGATTGCTGCAGCGTCTGCGCATAAAACTGCGCCACCTTGCCCAGCATCGCGCCTTCGTTGAACAGACCGGCGTTGAAAAAATAAGGAGAGGTGCGACCTGCCTTGGTGATGAACTCGCCGAAGCGCAGCACACCCGCCGAGACGGCGAACTCAATGAATTCTTGTCGTAAATTGCTCAAAATGCATCCCTGAAAAATTGTCTGTGCAGCAAGCTCTGCGCGTGGCAGAACGCTGTGAGACCCACATTTTAAATGAATCGGGTATGCTACGCGCCTGACTTTTACACGAGTTTCCTCATGCCAAAAATCGTTTCCGCCAATCTCAACGGGATTCGCTCCGCCGCCAAGAAGGGTTTCTTCGAGTGGCTCACCAAGGAATCTGCCGACTTCATCTGCGTGCAGGAACTCAAGGCTCAAGAAGCGGACATGGTCGAGCAATTCCTGGCGCCGGCCGGTTATGTAGGCCATTTCCACTATGCCCAGAAGAAGGGTTATTCCGGCGTTGGTCTGTACAGCAAACGCAAACCGAACGCAGTACGGATCGGTTTTGGCGATGCCGAATTCGACGATGAAGGCCGCTATGTCGAATGCGACTTTGGCGACCTCACCGTGATTTCACTGTACTGCCCCTCAGGATCATCCAGCGAAGAGCGCCAGCAGGCTAAATTCCGCTTCATGGAGGTGTTTTTGCCCCACCTGCAGATGCTCAAGGCAAGTGGCCGTGAAATTGTCATTTGCGGCGACTGGAATATTGCTCACAAGGAAATTGATCTGAAGAACTGGAAGAGCAATCAAAAGAACTCCGGCTTCCTGCCCGAAGAGCGAGCCTGGCTCACGCGTCTGTTTGATGAACTCGGTTTGGTCGACGTCTATCGCGTGATTCATCCAACCACAACCGGCGAAGCCTATACCTGGTGGAGCAATCGCGGCCAGGCCTGGGCCAATAACGTCGGTTGGCGTATCGATTATCACATCGCCACTGCAGGTATCGCTGCCAAGGCCAAAACTGCAGCGATCTACAAGGAGCAACGCTTCTCCGATCATGCGCCACTGACCATCGATTATCAGGACTGAAGTCATTCCCGGTTCAAATTAAAAAAGCCTCTGTCTGAACTGACAACATGACAGAGGCTTTTTTCCAGGCAAGCAGCACAATCAAGCGGCGGCGGCCTTCTTCGGTGCAGCTTTTTTCACCGCAGGCTTCTTGGCGGCCGGCTTGGCAGCGGTCTTGCTGACGGCCTTAGCCGGTGCTTTTTTGGCCGCCGGTTTAGCGTCAGCCACTACCTCGCCATCCGCCGCAGCCGCCTTGCCCTTGGCAGGTGCCTTGGCCTTGCGTTCCTCAAACTCAAAACTGATCTTGCCGTCCTTGCCGCGTGACAGGAAAGCCTTGAACGGCCGCCGCGTGCGTTGCGAGACAAACCCGGGCAACAAGTCCGTTTTGCCGTCGTTCAATAGCTTGACCATTTGCTCCGGCAGAATTTCCTGTTGCAAGATGATGCGACCGCTGCGGAAATCACAAGCCTTGGGCTTGGCGACTGTCTTTTCGCAGACATAGGCCAGCCCCATTTCATACACGCCGCTGGCGCATTTCGGACAAGGTCCGAGCGGAGTCTGTTCGCTGAAATCAACAGCTTCGCCGCCTTCACCTTCACCATCGTTCTGGCCGAAGTCGAATTCCAGCTTGAAATTGTTGATCTCGTTATCACGCGAAATTTTCAGGATCGCCGCGAACGGTCTGCCCATCTTGGAACGGAAGCCCTGCAACGGACCGATCGTGCGATTGGCCAACAACTCTTCGACTTCAGGAATTTCAAACTGCCGACTGCCAGGCACCTTGCTCATGGAAAATTCGCACTTGGTGCAGGCAAAACGGCGATAGTTTTCCTTCACCACACCGCCGCAATTCGGGCATGGCGTCTTCAAGGTGGCATAGTCGCCGGGGATGGTGTCGTTGTTGTATTCCTTGGCGCGCTTGACGATGATCTGGGTCATCTGCGCAATCTCACGCATGAATTCTTCACGGCTGATCTTGCCGCGCTCCATCTGCGCCAACTTCTGCTCCCAGCCACCGGTCAGTTCCGGCTCGGTCAGTTCATCCACACCCAGGCCGTGCAGCAAAGTCATTAACTGGAACGCCTTGGCCGTGGGAATCATTTCCCGACCTTCCCGCAACAGGTATTTCTCGTTGAGCAAACCTTCGATGATGGCCGCACGCGTAGCAGGCGTACCTAAGCCCTTGCCTGCCATCGCTTCGCGCAGTTCATCCGAATCGATCAGCTTGCCAGCGCCTTCCATGGCCGACAACAACGTGGCTTCGCTATATCGTGCGGGCGGCTTGGTGACCAGTCCATTAGCGGTGATCTTGTCAGTCTTGACCTTTTCATCCTTGGCCACTGCCACCAGCGTGCCGCTGTTTTCGTCTTTCTCGTCGACCACATCCTTGCCGTAAATGGCCAACCAGCCCGGATTGATCATGACCTTGCCTTCGGTCTTGAATTGATGACCGGAGACTTCGGTGAAACGTGTAGTGACCTGAAACTCGGCCGCCGGGAAGAACACCGCCATGAAACGGCGTGTCACCAGGTCATAGAGCTTTTGTTCCGGTTCCGACAGATTCTTCGGCACTTGCGGCGTCGGGATGATGGCAAAGTGATCACTGATCTTGGTGTTGTCGAAGATGCGCTTGTTCGGCTTGACCCACCCCTTGTTGAGGATCTGCTTGGAGAACTGATGGTAATTATTGTTTTCCGACACCGCTTCGAGCGTTTCCTTCACGGTTTGCAGATAGTCTTCCGGCAAGTGCCGCGAATCGGTACGCGGATAGGTCAATACTTTGTGTTTTTCATACAAGGCCTGGGCCAGCCCGAGGGTGTTCTTGGCCGAAAAGCCGAAACGGGAATTAGCTTCGCGTTGCAAACTGGTCAAGTCGAACAAACCCGGCGCCATTTGCGTGGTCGGCTTGGATTCTTCGGTGACCGTACCGATCTTACCGCGGCAAGCAGCCACGATGGATTCAGCTGCCGCCACACTCCAGAGACGCTCAGCACGTTTTTCCGGATCGTTCTCGTCTTTCTTGTGCAGCTTGTCGAGCCAGCGCCCTTCATAGATGCCGGCGGCGCAGACAAATTCGGCGCGCACTTCCCAGTAGTCACGCGAGACGAATTTTTTGATCTTCTCTTCGCGCTCGACCACGATCGACAAGGTCGGCGTTTGCACGCGGCCGACGGTGGTCAGATAGAAGCCGCCTTCTTTCGAATTGAAGGCTGTCATGGCACGGGTGCCGTTGATGCCGATCAGCCAGTCTGCCTCACTGCGGCAACGGGCGGCATCGGCCAGCGGCAGCATGTCTTCATCACGGCGCAGATTGGCAAAACCATCACGGATGGCACCAGGCGTCATCGATTGCAGCCACAACCGCTGCACTGGCTGCTTGGCCTTGGTGTATTGCGCAATCAGGCGGAAAATCAGTTCCCCTTCGCGGCCCGCGTCACAGGCGTTGATCAGGCCGGTGACATCCTTGCGCTTGATCAACTTGGCCAGGGCCTTGAGGCGTGATTCGGTTTTCGCAATCGGGTTCAGGGCGAAATGCGGTGGAATCATCGGCAAATGCGTAAATGTCCACTTGCCGCGTTTCACGTCGTATTCCTCGGGTACGGCAATTTCGAGCAGATGGCCCACGGCCGAGGACAAGACGTATTCGTCGGATTCAAAGTACTCATCGTGCTTGGTAAAGCCGCCGAGGGTCTTCGCGATGTCATTCGCGACAGAGGGCTTCTCGGCAATGATGAGGGTCTTGCTCATAAATATGATCTCAAAAGAGGATGCGAAGAGAATACAAACGATTATCTGATGATAAATTTACAATGCTCTAGAGCACTAAAATGAGGCATCCGATACAACATTCGTATTGCATACTGGCAATACGCTTTTTATATACTAGCCAATATTCAGCGATTGCGGGGGGAATGATAAGCGCGTTGCTGCGCAAACGGCAAGCGCGGCGGCTTGCCTGTGGCTGGCGGCAAACGCATTTGCCGGGTGAAACAACGGTCCAGTTTAGTGCAACAGGCGAGGTTCGGCGTCGTCTTCGTCGACAAACAATTCGTCGAACATGAGTCCGTCGGGCTCTTTGCCCTGACTCCACAACACCAGCAGCACGATGACTTTGAGCTTGTCCAGAGAGACCGGCGCTTCACCGACGGCAAGTGCACGCGCGATCACAATCTCGCGCTGAATCGGGTTGAGCATCTTGGCCGACTCAAGGAATTGAATGAAGCCGACCGCTTCGGTGCCCAGCACGTCCATTTCTTGCTCGGCGTACACACGTATGCCGAAAGAGAAAGCGGTTTGCTGGGGATACTGGACGGCGAACTCATGATTGGCTTCTTCCAGATCGGTCAGCCAACCGAGTGCCTTGGAGATTTCTTCTTCTTCAAAACCAATCGCAGACAATTTCTTGACCAAGGCTGCTGGTTCAGGGCAGGCATCGGGGCGATAGTAGGTTTCGTACAGATATACAAGGACGTCAAACATGGCTCTACTCTATCGCGAAGGTTGAGACAACACAAGTCTGCTAATTCAGTATGGCAGGATTTGAGAAATTACGCTGAAGATCTTTCTGCGCGGCGATCGAATTGCTCTTAAAAAAGAGTCGCATCGGCGCCACATTTTGGTCTAAGAATACTGAACAAAATGACGATGGCAAGGCGCACCAACGCAGACAGTACTGAGTACGGCAAGCAGGTACAACGCTGCAAGCGGTGTTTTGTTAAGTGTTTTTAGTTGACGCGCCGATAACGCGCGCCAGGCAAGGATTCCACTACCCCCTCCAGTTCCAGCGTGAGCAACTGCGCCTGTAAGCTTGCCACATCCAATCCACTGCGCGCACTCAGTACATCCAGGGCCTGCGGATCAAAACCGATTGCCTGCAATAATGCATCATCGTCAACATCTATTGCCGCACTTGCAACAGGTGCAATGACGCGCGCGCGCAAGCCGCCCAATTCTTCGAAAATGTCTTCAACCGACTCCACCAGTTTGGCACCTTGCTTGATCAACAAATGACATCCCTTGGACAAGGGCGAGTGGATGGAACCGGGAATTGCCAGCACGTCACGGCCCTGCTCCAGCGCCATGCGTGCCGTAATGAGCGAGCCCGATTGCGCCGCAGCTTCAACCACCAGTACGCCACGCGTGAGGCCCGAGATGATGCGATTGCGACGCGGGAAGTTAGCTGCAAGCGGCGGCATACCGAGACCGTATTCGCTGACGATGCAGCCATGCTCGGCCAACCGTTGTGACAGCTTGCCGTTGCGCACCGGATAGACGATGTCGATGCCGGTACCAATGACAGCGATGCTGGCACCGACACCGCGTAATCCACCTTCATGCGCTGCCGCATCAATGCCCAGCGCCAAGCCCGAGACCACAGTCACGCCAGCATGGCTGAGCGCTTCTGAAAAACGTTCGGCATGACGTATTCCCTGAGTCGTTGCATTGCGGCTACCAACCACTGCCAGAGCAGGCCGCGACAGTAGTTCGGCGCGCCCTTTGAGGTACAGCAACAATGGTGGATCTGCAATGTTGAGCAATGCCTGCGGATAATCCTCATCGCCTAGCGTCATGATGCGATGTCCCGGCAAGGCCGCCCATTCCAACGCCTGTGCAATCTTGTTTTGCAGCGCGGCGCAAGGTGGCGCCGCCAAGGCCTGCGCATGTCGCTCAGCCACGATGGCGCGCAGTTGGTCAATATCTGCCTGCAACACCTGAGCAGGACTGCCAATTACGCTCAGCAAACGACGTGCGGTTTCGCTGCCGACGCCATTTGTCAGCATCAGTTGTAGCCAGTCTTCAAGGTCGCCCTGATCATCCATTGAACTCATCAATTCTCCTTTTTTCTACTCGCTTTTTGACGACATATCTCTGCATATCCAGCTTGCTTCCCGACGACTTCATCTGCGGCCCCAGCACTCGCGCATGCGTGTATGCTAAAATTTTTCATCCTTGTTCCATTATTCGAACAACAGCCGTGCTTGGCTGGGAAGCCTAGTCGACGGTTTTTGTTGTCAAATAAACAACAATGGCATTCTGCCCACAAAACCACGAACTAGCAAGATCAACCCTCTGCTATGCCGAATAGCTCCGTCACTCATTTTGTATGGCCTTATTGAACATCCTCCGTTATCCCGACCCGCGTCTGCACAAGATCGCCAAACCCGTCACCGTGTTTGATGATCGCCTCAAACAGTTGGTCGCCGACATGGCCGAGACCATGTATGAAGCCCCTGGCGTTGGCTTGGCAGCAAGCCAGGTTGACGTGCATGAGCAAATTGTTGTCATCGATGTCTCCGATACCGGCAACGAGTTGCGCGTACTGATCAATCCGGAAATCATCTGGGCCAGTGAAGAAACGCAGCTCTACGATGAAGGCTGTTTGTCGGTCCCTGGCATCTACGATGGCGTTGAGCGTCCGGCGCGCGTAAAAGCGCGCGCTTTTGATGCGCACGGCAAGCAATTTGAAGTGGAAGCCGATGGCTTGCTGGCAGTCTGTATCCAGCATGAAATGGATCACCTCAAAGGCAAGGTATTCGTGGAATACCTGTCGCCGTTGAAGCGCAATCGCATCAAGACCAAAATGCTCAAGGAAGAACGCGAATTGAAGCAGCGTCCGGGCTCACGTTGAGTCCTATTTTCTGAGCAACAAAAAAGGCTGCCGCGGCAGCCTTTTTTATTAACGTGCGTTGAAGCGGTACACCTGATCCGCATCCAGACGACGCTCCAGGACGCCGTCATACCAAAGTTTATGCAGATGCGCGAGCGCCTCGCCGAGCGCGAAACTGAGCTGGTGGGTATCGAGCGGCCGCTTGAACATCACCGGCAGAATATCCACCGCCGATTGCGGCGTGGCGCAGGCCTGCAACACCTCTTGCAGACGCGCATGATGATGCTCCAGCAATTGCGCAATGCGCGTATGGGCGCCACGAAACGGCTTGCCGTGCGAAGGCAGCACCAAGGTGTCGGCAGCCACTGCGCAATCCAGATACTTCTGCAGCGAGTCCATATATTGCTGCACCGGATTGGCTTGCGGCTCAATGGCAAACACCGAAACATTGGTGGAAATGCGCGGCAGCAACATGTCGCCGGAAATCATCAAGCCATCGGCTTGGGCATACAGCGAGACATGTTCCGGCGAATGACCGAAGCCGGTGATAACTCGCCAGTCGCGTGCACCAATGCGCACCGTGTGCTGATCCTGTAAGCGGGTATAGGCCAGCGGCACGCTCGGCACCAACTGCTGATAATAGTTATTGCGACCCTGCAACTTGGCGATTTGTTCTTGGTCGACCAAACCGTGTGCGCGGAAATGCGGTGCCGCAGCGCTACCATCGGCACCCGGCAAACCGGCCGACATCAGGCGAGCAAAGGCATACTCGCCAGCACTCATCCATAGCGGCGCCTGCCAGCGCTGACACAACCAATCAGCCAGACCGACGTGATCAGGATGACAATGCGTGACCAGCACCCGCACAATGGGCATACCACGCAACTGCGACGCAAAGAGCGTCTCCCAATTGGCGCGCGTGAGATCGGTGGCGATACCGCAATCGACTGCGGTCCAACCGCGCACACGGCCGGCCGGGGTGTCGAATTCATCTTCCAGCAACCACAAATTGATATGGTCCAGTGCAAACGGCAAACCCATGCGCAACCACAATACGCCGGGTGCGACCTCCAGGGTTGCACCCAAGGCCGGCAAGGTATCGCCGAAGGTATATTCAAGTTGGGATTCAAGAGCATTCATGAGATATCTGGACTAGTCGTAAAAGAACGTTGCGCACAAAACATTGGCAAATCAACAAGACATCATTGGCTTCATCGCTGAAACAAATCGCGGCTTGATACATTTTCGCAGTTTTCATTTTTGGCAGAGCAGCCTACAATATACTTTACGTTAACGTAAAGTGCCACTGCCCAGAGATCATGCCGACCTATACCATTACCGAGCTGGCCAAGGAATTCGACATCACGCCGCGCACGATTCGCTTCTATGAGGATCAAGGCTTGCTGAGTCCGAAACGCGAAGGCAGCGGTGGCCGCAACCGGGTCTATGCCGCGCGCGAAAGAATCCGTCTGAAACTGACTTTGCGCGGCAAACGTCTGGGCCTAAGTTTGTTGGAAATCAAGAGCCTGGTTGACATGTATGAGTCTCCCAAAGATACCGAGTCGCAGCTCATGCGTTTTCTTGGCGTGCTGACACAGCACCGCGAAAAACTCGAACGCCAGCGCGAAGACCTCGAAACCACACTGGCCGAAATTGCTGCGCACGAAGCCGAATGCTTGCGCTTGCTGCAAACTTGCCTCCCCGCGAAAGGGTCGGCAAAACGCGCAGCATCTTCTCGAAAAACCGCCTGAAACAAACATCACAAAATGCTCAAAATACAAGCAACATGCAATTTTTGATTAACGTTAACGTCAACTAAAAATAACCGTCAAAACGGAACCCTTTCCTTCAGGAGACACAACATGATGCACTTGCCAGGTTTGACCTTTGATCACGGTGACGACATTGCCGCTTTGCGCGCTGCCGTGGCCGAATTTGCCCAAGCCGAAATTGCGCCGCGCGCGGCCGAAATCGATCGCAGCGATCAATTCCCGATGGACTTGTGGAAAAAAATGGGCGCACTTGGCGTGCTCGGCATCACGGCCGATGAAGAGTATGGCGGCGCCGGGATGGGTTATCTGGCGCACATTATCGCGCTCGAAGAAATTTCGCGCGCCTCGGCCTCGGTCGGTTTGTCCTATGGCGCGCATTCCAATCTGTGCGTCAACCAGATCAAGCGCAACGGTACGACTGCACAAAAAAATGCCTATCTGCCCAAACTGATTTCGGGCGACTTCATCGGTGCACTGGCGATGTCAGAACCCAACGCCGGTTCTGACGTCGTCAGCATGAAACTGCGCGCCGACAAAAAGGGCGATCGCTATGTGCTCAACGGCAGCAAGATGTGGATCACCAACGGTCCCGATGCCGATGTACTGGTGGTGTACGCCAAGACCGATCTGGCCGCAGGTGCGCGCGGCATGACGGCCTTTCTGGTTGAGAAAAATTTCCCGGGATTTTCCGTAGCGCAAAAACTCGACAAGCTAGGCATGCGTGGCTCGCACACTGGCGAGCTGGTGTTCCGGGATTGCGAAGTGCCGCAAGAAAATATCCTCGGTGGCGTCGGCCGTGGCGTCAATGTCTTGATGTCGGGTCTCGATTTCGAACGCGCAGTGCTTTCGGGCGGACCGCTGGGCATCATGCAAGCCTGTATGGATGTGGTCGTGCCCTACGTGCATGAACGCCAGCAGTTCGGTCAGGCCATCGGCGAATTTCAGCTCATGCAGGGCAAGATCGCTGACATGTATTCCACCATGATGGCCTGTAAGGCCTATGTGTATGCCGTCGGCCAGGCCTGTGACCGCGCCGGCAATGCCGATGCTGCACGTGCCTTGCGCAAGGATGCCGCCGGCGCAATTTTGTATGCCGCCGAAAAAGCCACCTGGATGGCCGGCGAAACCATTCAGGCACTAGGTGGCAACGGCTACATCAACGACTATCCGGCCGGGCGTCTGTGGCGCGATGCCAAACTCTATGAAATCGGTGCCGGCACCAGCGAAATCCGCCGCATGCTGATCGGCCGCGAGCTGTTCGCCGAAACCATGTAGCGCTAGCACAGCCAGTTTGCTTACGCTGATTCCACACGATCTATTGATTAATTTGAGGAGAGTCTCATGCATGATCCTATCGTTATCGTCGGTGCGGCCCGCACTCCCATGGGCGCCTTTCAAGGAGAGCTGTCGGCATTGACCGCCAGTGATCTGGGCGCAGCCGCGATCAAGGCCGCGCTGGAACGTGCCGGTGTTGCCCCAGATGCAGTGCAGGATGTGCTGTTCGGCAATTGCCTGATGGCCGGGCAAGGTCAGGCGCCCGCTCGTCAAGCCGCCATCAAGGCCGGTATTCCTGTCTCGGCCGGCGCGGTCACACTGTCCAAAATGTGCGGCTCGGCAATGCAGGCCACCATGTTCGGCGTCGACTCAATTCTGAGCGGCACCAATGACGTGGTAGTCAGCGGCGGTATGGAATCGATGACCAATGCGCCTTACCTGATTCCGAAGGCACGCGGTGGCTATCGCATCGGCCACGGCATGCTGTTCGACCATATGATGCTGGACGGCCTGGAAGATGCCTACAGTCGCGATGAGAAAAGCGGCGGCGGTCGCGCCATGGGTACCTTCGGTGAAGACTGTGCAGCCAAATACCAGTTCAGCCGGGCCGATCAGGATGCCTTCGCCATCGCCTCAGTGCAACGTGCACAGCAAGCGGCCGCCAGCGGTGCTTTTGCCTGGGAGATCGCACCACTAACACTAACCACGCGTAGTGGCGAGGTCCTCGTCGACAGCGATGAAGGCCCACGCAAAGCCCGACTCGACAAGATCACTGCGCTCAAGCCAGCATTCAAGAAAGACGGCACCATCACTGCAGCATCGTCCTCGTCGATCAATGACGGTGCTGCCGCCCTGGTGCTCATGCGCGAATCCACCGCCAAACGCCTGGGCAGCACACCCATTGCGCGCATCGTCGGCCATGCACGTCATTCGCAGGAACCGAACTGGTTTACGACCGCACCGATCGGCGCCATCCACAATCTGTACAAAAAAATCGGCTGGAGCACCGCCGACGTTGATCTGTTTGAGATCAACGAAGCCTTTGCCGTGGTGCCGATGGCGGCCATGAACGAACTCGGCATCGCGCACGACAAGATCAATATCCACGGCGGCGCCTGTGCCTTGGGTCATCCGATCGGCGCCTCTGGCGCTCGCATCATCGTTACGCTCATCGGCGCCTTGAGAAAAACTGGCGGCAAACGCGGTGTGGCTGCACTGTGCATCGGCGGCGGCGAAGGCACGGCGATGGCAATTGAATTGATGTAAGCGGCACGGCTCCCTCATCCAACCAGGACAACCATGAACACAGCGATCGATTTCTATTTCGACTTCAGCTCTCCCTACGGCTATTTCGCATCATTGCATATCGAAAAACTGGCGATGCAGTATGACCGTCAGGTGAATTGGCATGCCATCTTGCTGGGACCGGTATTCAAGACAACCAATACCGTGCCGCTGGCCATGGCGCCGCTCAAGGGCGACTATTCCATGCACGACATGCAACGCACGGCGCGTTTTCACAACATGCTTTTCAGCGTGCCGGATGCCTTCCCGATCTCGTCACAGCATGCCGCCCGCGCCGTACTGTGGACGCAGCAACAGGCGCCGGCCAAAACCGCCAGTCTCATCCACACGCTCTACAGCGCCTACTTTACCGAGAACATCGATATCAGCAGCGCCGAGCAGGTAGTGCGCATCGGAGCTGATCTGGGTCTTGACCGTACGGCACTTGCTGCGGCTCTGGGCAGCGAGCCGCTCAAGGAACAACTCAAGGCAGAAGTGACTGCGGCGATGGCCCGTGGTGTGTTCGGCTCACCTTATGTGATCGTTGACGGTGAAGCGTTCTGGGGCTTTGACCGCTTCGACCAGCTTGAGGCTTTTTTGAAGAATGGCAAAATTTGATGGCCGGCAAGCAGCTAGATTGTCCCTGCGGAAAAGGCTCACTGGCGAACTGCTGCGGCCGTTTTCTGTCTGGTGCCGCTGTGCCCGAGACGGCCGAGCAACTGATGCGCTCGCGTTATAGCGCCTTTGTCCTGGCCGATGAAGACTACCTGCGCGCCACCTGGCATGCGGACACCTTGCCGGCCGATACGCTAACCGGCGAGCCCGGTGTCAAATGGCTGGCACTGGACGTTCTCAAACATCAGCACCTCAAGGGCAGCGACGAAGCCACGGTCGAATTCATCGCCCGTTTCAAGGTGGGCGGGCGCGCCCATCGGCTGCATGAAGTCAGCAGTTTCGTACGCCAGACCGATGGCGCCGGTCAGCAACGTTGGTATTACGTCGACGGTGCTTTTCCGGACGACCAATCAATCATGAAATGATGAGGATGACATGCCGTACATCGACAGCAAACTGAATCCACGCAGTGAAGAATTCCAAAGCAACGCCGCCGCCATGCAGCTCATCGTCGACGATCTCAAGAACAAGATCGCGGTGATCGCGCAAGGCGGCGGTGAAGCGGCGCGCGCCAAACATCTGGCGCGCGGCAAATTGCTGCCGCGTGACCGGGTGCAGATGCTGCTCGATCCGGGCACACCGTTTCTGGAGTTGTCGCAATTGGCAGCCTATGGCATGTATCGCGAACATGACAAGGACGCGGCACCTTCGGCCGGCATCATCACTGGCATCGGCCGCGTCGCCGGACAGGAATGCATGATTGTCTGCAACGATGCGACCGTCAAGGGCGGCACCTATTATCCAATGACCGCCAAGAAGCATTTGCGCGCCCAGGAAATTGCTGAGTTCAATCACCTGCCCTGCATTTATCTGGTCGACAGCGGTGGTGCCAATTTGCCGAACCAGGATGAAGTCTTTCCGGACCGCGATCATTTCGGCCGCATCTTCTTCAACCAGGCCAATCTGTCGGCCAAGGGGATTGCCCAGATCGCCGTGGTGATGGGCTCCTGCACTGCCGGCGGCGCGTATGTTCCAGCCATGAGTGACGAATCCATCATCGTCAAGGACCAGGGCACTATCTTTCTGGCCGGCCCGCCGCTGGTCAAGGCCGCTACCGGCGAAGTCGTCAGTGCCGAAGATCTGGGTGGCAGCGATGTCCACACCCGACTGTCAGGCGTGGTCGATCATCTGGCGCAAAACGATTTGCATGCGCTGGCTATTGCGCGCGACATCGTCGCCAATCTCAATCGTCAGAAGCCCGCACAGTTAGCCATCAAGACCTCGCTGGAACCGCGCTACCCGGCCCACGAACTGTACGGCATCATCCCCACCGATACGCGCAAACCCTTTGACGTGCGTGAAGTGATCGCGCGCGTGGTCGACGATAGTGTGTTCGATGAATTCAAGGCCCGTTACGGCACCACGCTGGTCTGCGGTTTCGCGCATCTGTATGGCATGCCGGTGGGCATCATTGCCAACAACGGCATCCTGTTCTCCGAATCGGCGCTCAAGGGCAGCCATTTCATCGAGCTCTGCTGTCAACGCAAGATCCCGCTCATTTTTCTGCAGAACATCACCGGCTTCATGGTCGGCCGCAAGGTTGAAAATGAGGGCATTGCGCGCAACGGTGCAAAGATGGTCACCGCCGTCTCCACCGCCGCTGTGCCGAAGCTGACGATGATCATCGGCGGCAGTTTCGGCGCCGGTAACTATGGCATGTGCGGACGCGCTTTTTCGCCACGCTTTTTGTGGATGTGGCCCAATGCACGCATCTCGGTGATGGGTGGCGAACAGGCCGCCAGCGTGCTGGCCACGGTCAAGCGCGACGGCATCGAGGGCAAAGGCGGCACCTGGTCGGCACAAGAGGAAGCTGCTTTCAAAGATCCCATTCGTGCCCAGTATGAACATCAAGGCCATCCTTATTATGCCTCGGCACGATTGTGGGATGACGGCGTCATCGATCCGGCCGACACCCGCACCGTACTGGGACTGGGCCTGAGCGCGGCACTCAATGCACCGATTGCAGAAAGCAAATTCGGCGTCTTTCGCATGTGAACATGCTCACCACAAAAACAACACGTAGCCAGGAGACACCATGTTCCAAAAAATACTAATCGCCAATCGCGGCGAAATTGCCTGCCGTGTCGCCGCCACAGCACGTCGTATGGGTATCAAGACGGTAGCGGTCTATTCGGCCGCCGACGCCGATGCCAAACATGTAAGCGCCTGCGACGAGGCGCGCTTGATTGGTCCGGCCGCCGCCAGCGAGAGTTACCTGCAAGGTCAAAAAATCATTGCTGTGGCACTCGCCAGCGGCGCCCAGGCGATCCATCCGGGCTATGGTTTTCTGTCGGAAAATGCCGCGTTCGCCCAAGCCTGCGCCGATGCCGGACTGGTCTTCATCGGACCGCCAGCCGCGGCAATGACTTCCATGGGCTCGAAGTCGGCCGCCAAGACTTTGATGGCGCACGCGGGCGTACCACTGGTACCGGGCTACCATGGCGATGATCAAGATCCCGAGCTGCTGCAGCGGGAAGCCGATCGGATTGCCTATCCGGTGCTACTCAAGGCCAGCGCCGGCGGCGGTGGCAAAGGCATGCGCATTGTTGAGCGCACAGAAGATTTCAAGGCCGCACTGGCCTCTTGCAAACGTGAAGCTGCCAACAGTTTTGGTGATGACAAGGTGCTCATCGAGAAATATCTGACTCGTCCGCGTCATATCGAGATTCAAGTCTTTGCCGACAGCCACGGTCAATGCATCCATTTGTTCGAACGCGACTGCTCGGTGCAGCGGCGGCACCAGAAAGTACTGGAAGAAGCGCCTGCGCCTGGCCTGAGCGAAGCACGCCGGCAAGCCATGGGCGCGGCGGCGGTGGCGGCCGCCAAGGCGGTCGACTATGTCGGCGCGGGCACCGTGGAATTCATCGTCGACTATGCCAACGGCGTTGAAGGCGATTTCTATTTCATGGAAATGAATACGCGGCTGCAGGTGGAACATCCGGTCACTGAAATGATTACCGGTCTCGATCTGGTCGAGTGGCAATTACGCGTGGCCGCCGGACAAACGCTGCCCTTGCGGCAAGATCAGCTTTGCCTGGATGGTCATGCGATTGAAGCGCGTATCTATGCCGAGAATCCGGAAAAAGGTTTTCTACCTGCCATCGGTACCTTGCAGTATTTGCATACGCCGCCTGCGGTGCAGTTTTGCGTGCAGGCACATGGACAACGCAAGGCGCAGGTACGCATCGACTCTGGCGTGCGCGAGAGTGATGCCATCTCTCCGTTCTACGATCCGATGATCGCCAAACTGATTGTCTGGGGACCGGATCGTGCTACCGCATTGGCCAACATGGCAGCAGCGTTGGCGCAATACCACATCGTTGGCCTAGCCAGCAACATCAGTTTTTTGCAGCGTCTCATCAACAGCGAGGCTTTTGCCAGCGCCGATCTCGATACCGGTCTGATCGCACGTCACCACGACACCCTGTTTCCAGCACCGCAAGCGGCCGACAGTGCCACACTGGCATTAGCGGCAGCAGCTTTGCTGGCGCAAGAGATGACGACCGCGCAGGATCCTTGGACACACGCCAGCGGCTGGCGACTCAACAGCCGTCTGCAGCGCAGCTTGTGCTTTGCTGATGAGGCGGGGACTTATAACGTCGTCATTGCCTATCGCAGTGCCGGCTGCTGGCGTCTGCAAGAACCCGGACAAACGCTGGACGCCGGCCAGGAATTGCGCCTGGAACAGCGTACAGGCGCGGCGCTGTCGGTGACACTCGATGGCAGCAGCATGCACGGCCATGTGGTGCGCCATGAGGATGATTTCCACGTCTTCCATGGTGCCAGCCACCGCGTGCTGCGTTGGGATGATCCGCTGGCGCACGCGGGTCAGCAAGAACACGCAGGCGGACGTCTGACCGCGCCAATGCCGGGCAAGATCGTGGCGATACTGGTGGAACCTGGTCAACAGGTGGTACAAGGTGCGCCATTGTTGATCATGGAAGCCATGAAGATGGAACACACCATCACGGCGCCCGCTGACGGCACCATTGATGCCGTGTTGTATCAGGTCGGCGATCAAGTGGCCGAGGGTACGCAACTGCTGTCGTTTGCCTTGTAAGCCACAAGCCATGCGCAGCAATCCCTATGACTTGCCAGCCAGCGTACATGTGCTTGAGCGCGGCTGGCTGTCGTCCAACAACATTATGCTGCTCGGCAGCGACGGCAATGCCATGGTCGACAGTGGCTATGTCACACATGCGCAGCAAACCCTGGCGCTGGTCGAGACGGTGTTGCAGGAACGGCAGCAGGGAACACGGCTGGAGCGGCTGATCAACACCCATCTGCATTCCGATCACTGTGGCGGCAACGCTGCCTTGCAGGCGCGCTACGCTTGCCGTACCAGCATTCCGGCGGCGGAAGTGGACAAAGTGGCGCGCTGGGATGAAGCTGCCTTGAGCTTTCGCGCCACCGGCCAGCAATGTCCTCAGTTCACGTATGACGACAGCCTGCACGATGGCGACGTGCTCAGGCTCGGTGATCTGGACTGGCAAGCCTTGGCCGCACCGGGACATGATCCGCATTCGCTGATTCTGTATTGCGCCAAGGAGGGCTTGCTGATTTCTGCCGATGCGCTCTGGCAAACCGGTTTCGGCGTGATCTTTCCGGAACTCGAAGGCGAATCCGGTTTTGCCGAAGTGCGCACAACCCTGGATCTGATCTCCACGCTGGATGTGCGTCTGGTCATTCCAGGCCATGGCGCACCGTTTGGCGATGTCGGGGCAGCACTGTCACGCGCCTTTGCCCGGCTCGACTATCTGCAGAGCGATCCGCTGCGCAATGCGCAAAACGCCGTCAAGGTGATGCTCAAATTCCTGCTGCTGGAACGACAGGCAATTGCTCTCGACGCCCTAGCTCCGATGATGGCGGACATCCCCATATTGGCCTTGTGCAATCGTCGCTTTTTTGGCTGGAGCGATGCCGCACTGGCGGCATGGGCCAGCGCACAACTGATCAAGGTCGGCGCAGCGGTTCGCACCAGCACGCATTTGTTCAACATGGGTTAGCTCGCTCATCACGGGCTGCGGCTAGCGCCTGTTACGGGTAGAATCGTCAGCTCCAGTTCCTGCTCTTCAATCTCATTCATGCGCATCCTATTTCACTCTGCCGATACCTCCAATGAAGACGCTTGGCTGCACGAGCTGCGTTTGGCGCTGCCAACGGCCGACATCGTGCTCTGGCACCCGGACGATACGGCCGCAGCCGACTACGCCATCGTCTGGAAGCCGCCGCACGAGATGCTGCGCGCGCATCCCGAACTCAAGGCTGTCTTCAACCTTGGTGCTGGTGTCGATGCCATCCTGCAACTGAATGTGGTGCCCGAACATCTGCCGCTAATACGCATCGACGATGGCGGCATGGCCGAGCAAATGGCTGAATTTGCCACCCAAGCCACCCTGCGCTATTACCGCCGCCTTGACCAGTACGAACAACTGGCGCGGCGTGGACAATGGGAACCGTTGCCGCCTTACGAAAAACGTGATTTCGGCATCGGCATACTCGGCCTGGGATTGCTTGGCCAACGTATTGCCGAGAGCTTGCAGCATTTCGGCTTTACCGTCAGCGGCTGGAGTCGCACACGCAAATCGCTGGCCGGTGTGACCGCCTATGCCGGCAGTGCCGAACTCAATGCGTTTTTGCAACGCTCCCGCGTCCTCATTTGCATGTTGCCGCTGACACCCGAGACAACGGGCATCCTCAACCGCAATACACTGTCGCAATTGCCGCGCGGTGCCTATCTGATCAACCTGGCGCGCGGCGCCCATCTGGTCGAAGCCGATCTGTTGCCCTTGCTGGAGCAAGGACAGCTGGCCGGCGCCACACTGGATGTGTTTGAACACGAACCACTGCCAGCTGCGCATCCGTTCTGGCGCGATCCGCGCATCAGCGTCACACCCCATATTTCGGCCCTGACAGTACTCAGCATTGCGGCACAACAAATCGCTGAAAAATTAGCGGCGCTGCAAAGCGGTGCCGCGGTGGCGGGTCTGGTCGATCGCCGTCTCGGTTATTGAATTGTTTAATTGTTAAACGGGAACCTTCATGCACGACACCTCAACTGCTCTTCCTGAATCGGCGCAACGTGTCGCCGATCTGCTGGCCGCGCGCCAGCATGACCGCCCGGTCGTGATGTTGCCCGCCAGTGGTCGCACTGCTGCTGAAGCTGCTGCCGGACTGGGCTGCAGCGTGGCGGAAATTGCCAAGTCGATTATTTTCCGGCGTCTTTCCGACGATGCACCGGTGTTGGTGATCGCCAGTGGCAGCAACCGGGTAGATGAAGCCAAAGTAGCTGCGCAGGTCGGTCCGCTCGGCAAGGCTGATGCCAAATTCGTGCGCGAGAAGACCGGCTATGTCATTGGCGGCGTCTGCCCTATCGGTCATGCGGTCAAGCCGGTGATGCTGCTGGATCAGGACTTGTTTAATTTTGACAGCGTGTGGGCGGCGGCAGGCCATCCGCATGCGGTGTTCAATCTGACGGCGCAACAATTGCAAGACATGACGGGTGCCGCTGTCGCAGATGTGGCGCTGGCAGCGATCACAGGAGATGCACCATGAGCTTTCCCAAGCAGGTCAAAATCGTTGAAGTGGGTCCGCGTGACGGCTTGCAAAATGAACAGGAGACCATCTCTGCCGCAGTCAAGATCGAGCTGGTCGATAAATTGTCGGCCGCCGGTTTCGTCAATGTCGAGGCGGCCTCTTTTGTCTCGCCCAAGTGGGTGCCGCAAATGGCCACTTCCAGCGAGGTGATGCGCGGCATTACGCGCAAGCCCGGCGTCATCTATTCCGCACTGACGCCCAACATGAAGGGCTTTGAAGACGCCCTCGCGGCGGGAGTCGATGAAGTGGTGATTTTTGGCGCGGCATCGGAAGCGTTTTCACAAAAGAACATCAATTGCTCGATTGCCGAATCGATCGCTCGCTTCGCCCCGGTCGCCGCAGCCGCCAAGCAACACGGCAAGCGTCTGCGGGCAGCCGTCAGTTGCGCCTTCGGCTGTCCTTATCAAGGCGAGGTGTCGCTAGCAGCGGTGGCCGATGTGGTGGCGCGTTTGCGCGATCTCGGTTGCGATGAAATCGATATTGCTGACACCATCGGCGTGGCCACGCCAAATCGGGTCGCACCGGTGATGGCGGCAGCGGCGCGCGAGTTCCACATTGATGGCTTGTCGGGACATTTTCACGATACTTACGGTCAGGCGCTGGCCAATATTTACGCCAGTCTGGAAGCAGGCATCACCATTTTTCACGCTTCCGTGGCAGGCCTGGGCGGCTGTCCCTATGCCAAGGGTGCCACCGGCAATGTGGCCACTGAAGATGTGCTGTACATGATGCAGGGACTGGGTATTGCCACCGGTATCGATCTCGATCTGGTGGTTGATGCTGGTCAGTTCATCTCCCGGCATCTGGGGCGCAAGGCGGTCAGCCGCGCTGGCAACGCCTTGGCGGTCAAGCGTCAATCACTATAAACAAAGCCCTGCAGCCTGGCCGTCTTAGTGCATGGAACGCGTGCGTGCGCGGTAATGGGGCACGTCGCGGCCACGTGCCTGTTTCAGGCGGGCTTGCAGATAACGGCTGTGCAGTCCGGCCGCCAGTAGCATGACAGCGCCAATGGACGCAATGGTGACAACACTAGTAATGGTATCCATCATGTTCCCCCTCGGGTAGTTCACTTTCAAACAGGCAGGATTTGCCTGTTCAAACTATGCAAATCTCATGCCAGAGCCAGTTCCCCCAGCAAGACTTGCCGACCTGTTTTTGAATAACTTGTAAAAAATATAATACGCTTGTGCATGAGAAAGACGAGTCAAACGCCGTAGTTGTGAGAAGATACAACAGAAAAAGCACGATCGTAATATTTTATACCTTATAATCCTCAACATCAAAAGCTCAACTCATCGGCCTATTTCCTACAACAACGAGACACCACCATGACCCTGCCAGCTATCTTGCAAAATCTTCGCCTTCCTGTGATCGCCTCTCCCATGTTCATTGCCAGCGGTCCGGCCCTGGTTGCGGCCCAATGCAAGGCTGGCATCGTCGGCTCGTTTCCCTCGCTCAATGCGCGTCCGGCCGAACAGCTCGATGTCTGGTTGACGCAACTGCAAGCGGAGCTGGCAGATTACAAACGTGCGCATCCCGAGGCCGTGATCGGCCCCATTGCGGTCAATCAGATCGTGCACCAATCCAACGACCGTCTGGCCCATGATGTCGAAGTCTGCGTCAAGCACCAGGTGCCGATCATCATTTCCAGCCTGCGCGCACCACCGAAGGAGATGCTCGATGCGATTCACAGCTATGGCGGCATCGTGCTGCACGATGTGATTTCGATCCGTCATGCGCAAAAGGCGCTGGAAGCTGGCGTGGATGGCCTGATTCTGGTGGCTGCCGGCGCTGGTGGCCATGCTGGTGCTTTGTCGCCGTTTGCCTTGGTTGGGGAAGTGCGCAAGTTTTTCAACGGCCCGCTCATCCTCTCTGGTGCCATCGCCACCGGCGACGCCATTCTGGGAGCGCAGGCCATGGGTGCCGACCTGGCTTACATCGGTTCACGCTGGCTGGCAACCAAGGAAGCCAATGTGAGCGAGCAGTATCGTCAAGCCATCATCGACTCCAGCGCCGCAGATGTGGTCTATACCAATCTGTTTACCGGGGTGCATGGCAACTACCTGAAAAAATCCATCCTCAATGCCGGTCTCGATCCGGACAATCTGCCCGAAGCAGACAAGACCAAGATGAATTTCGGTTCAGGCGGCGACACCAAGGCCAAGGCCTGGCGTGATATCTGGGGCGCCGGTCAGGGCGTCGGTCTCATGGATGATGTACCAAGTGTGGCAGACATGGTGACACGTCTGGAGCACGAGTATGTTGCCGCGCGCCAGCGACTGGCGTTGTAAATCGGGCTGACTTGTACATTGCATAACAGCCTTCCAGGGCAGTAGCAGCGCGGCTGTCCGGGATAGTTTCAAATGACTTGGAAATCAGAGGCACTTCTTGTGCCGCAGCTTGTCGTAACGTCTTCAGACACTTTACTACGTGAGGATTTTATGACCAGTTTTCTCCGCACCAGAAAAGACCGCCATCCGCGCTCAGAAAGTAAACACCATTTGCAGCAGGAACATGTTCAGTCTGGCGACATGCCGCGTGGCGAACACAACAGCGATAATAACGACCGTATCAGTCGCATCAGTGATACGCCGTATCAGCACGGCAATGGCAATACGCGCGACAAACCGCGCTAAGGCAACAAACAGCGCCGCCTGAAGTCAGGCGGCGTATCGTCGGCAACTTCGACTTCTACAGCCCGGCGTCAACAATCCAGTCATTAATCATCTGGAACAATTCCTGCGGTTTTTCCAACGGCGTCATATGTCCACAATCGGCAACGATCTCAAAGCGTGCTGCCGGAATACGACGCGCCATCTCAGCAGACTCTTCCACCGAACGCAAACGATCTGCATCACTGGCCACGATCAAAACCGGACAAGCGATGTCTTGCAAGTCGGCGTAGCTGCCATCGCGCAGTGTGGCCAACTGGCGTAAGAAAACTTCCTTGCCGTTATCGAGCGCCATGGCTTGCAAGCGTTGCAGCAAAACGATGTCAGCAGCACGCGAGGGATGCAGCGACGACGCCAATGCGCGCGAAGTCAGGCCCTTGAAAGGCGTACGTTCGGCCAGCGCAATCTGCGCCAGCGTCGCCGCAGACTCCTGCGCACTTTGCGGGCGCGATGAGGTGTTGAGCAGGGCTAGGCCGCGCACACGCTGCGGTGCCTTGAGAGCAATTTCCTGAGCCACGAAACCACCCATGGAAAACCCCAACAAAACAAATTCTTCCGGCGCTTCCTGCAATACCCGATCGGCCATTGCCGTCAGCGATCCGTCACGACTGAGATCGCCGAAATACACTTGACCCAGTCGCGCCAGATCGTCATGCATGTCATCCCACAAGGCCTGGTTCAACATGAAGCCAGGTAGAAAAACCAAATTACGCATTCTTGTTTTCTTTCCGAATGTAAACGCCTGACAAACCGTCAATGGCGAGGTGCAATGTCACTAACGGCGGTTTGCTTATTCCAGCCAGCGTGCTCGGCTTGCCGCCAGTGCCACCGCCACACACAGCACACCGACAAACCCCAGCGCCACCTGTAGACCGAAGCGGTGTACCAGCAAGCCCACCATGGGCGGACCAATCAGACTGCCGCTATAACCGAGCGTAGCCACACCAGCCAAGGCAATCGCGCCATGCCGGCCAGCGGCGCTGAACACGAAAGGAAACACCGTGGCCACGCCGGCACCGGCAATCACGAAACCGATGATGGCCACCGCAATGCTTGGAGCGGCCACGGCAATGAACACACCCAAGCCTGCCAACAAGGCACCGCTACCAACCACGCGACGTGCACCCCAGCGTTCCTTCATGCGGTCACCGATGAGCCGTGTCAATAACATCATGCCGGCAAAACCGGCATAGGCCAGCGGCGCTCCGCCATCACCGGCGAGCATGTGATCCTTCATGTACAAACCACTCCAGTCGGCCATCGAACCTTCCACAATGGAGCCGCAAAAACCGATCAAGCCCAGCGCCACCAGATGACCATGCGGAATGGCAAAAATCCTGCGCGCGGGGTCCGGTTGCGGCCTGTCATTGGGCAGGGCGCGATACCCCCATCGCAAGGGCAGCGCAAACAACACGCTCAGGGCCAGAAAATGCTGCCACGGTGGTATTTCCAATGACGCCACCGCACTACCCAGCAACGCACCGCTGAAAGTGCCGACACAGAACCAGGCATGCAACATGGACATAATGGAACGCCCGGCCTGCTTTTCCATTACCGCACCTAATGCATTAATGGCAACATCAAAGCAGCTCGAAGCTGCACCATAACAAAAACTGAACAGCATCAGCCAGGCCAAATGCTGCGCACTACCGATGCAAGGTAGTGAAATCAACAACATCACACCGGCATACCAGGCAGTACGTCGCGCACCGTAATGCGCATTAAGCCAGGCCGCCAGCGGAAACGAGCCGACCGCGCCAATACCACCGCAGAGCAAGACCAGACTTAGCGTGGCAGCGTCCAGTTGCAAATGATCGCGAATGGCGGGAATGCGAGCAGCCCAACTTGCGTAGATCAGGCCGAGCAAAAAAAATAAAAATGGAATGGCAAGTTGGCTCCAGCGTATTGGCAAGCGCCATGAATGCACAGTGATGTTGGTTGTCATGCGGTCCAGAGAGGAATAGACTTCGATCAGTCGTCATTATCTCGCATCTTGATTTAAGTTCGCCTACATGATGGCGAGTATGTTTTATATTACCGATTGCAACCGTCGCAGGCCTTGCGCTCATTGCGCCAACCTTGGCTAGGCTGCTTACTTTATCCATGTTTGACACCAACCAAATCACTCATCAACTTCAGCGCGAAGCGCTCAATGCGCTCGTCTCGCTACAACAACTGATCGATACCTACACCCCACAGCATGAACAACGCGTGGCGGAACTGTCCGTGTCCATCGGTCGCAAATTGGGACTACATGGTGAACGTCTGGAAGCCCTCAACATGGCAGCGCTGGTGCATGACATCGGCAAGGTCGAAATCCCGCAGGAAGTGCTCAATAAACCAGGTCGTCTGACGGATGATGAATTCGCGCTCATCCGTACACACGCACAGACCAGCTACGACATTCTCAATCGCATTTCCTTCACCCTCCCGATCCCCGAAATCGCCTACGCCCATCACGAATATCTAGATGGCTCAGGCTATCCGCGCGGTCTGCGTGGAAATGAAATCATGCTCGAGTCGCGCATTCTGACAGTGGCCGATATTGTCGAATCCATGTCGCAGGAACGCCCTTATCGCAAGGCTCTGGGGATGCCAGCCGCGTTTGAAGAAATCAACCGGCTAAGCGGCTCACGACTGGACCCGCTCGTGGTCAATGCCTGTCTGCAAGTGTGCGCAGCATAAATCTCTCTTCCTGTCACGTCTGTCACTGACGATTCGGCACGCAGCACAATCGGCTACACTTGGCCCACAATCAGGCGGCACAACTGCGCCGCTGCCAAGGAGACCTGCACCAATGCCGCCAAGTTCTATGCCTGCCAGCACGCTGAGCACACGCCATCCATTGTTGACCGCACTAGCTCTGTCGCTGGGCTGTGCCATTGCGCTCGGTGTGGCGCGTTTTTCTTATGCCTTGCTGCTGGCGCCGATGCGCAGCGATCTCGGCTGGCCCTATCTGATTGCCGGCGGGATGAACACCGCCAATGCCATCGGTTACCTGCTGGGCGCATTGATCACGCCTGCGCTGGCGCGTCGCTTTAACAACCACAAACTGTTCATCGGCGGTGCGCTGGCGACCTGTGCCCTGGTGATCTTATCGGGACTGTTCATCAATACGATGTCACTGTTATTGCTGCGCTTTGCTTGCGGCATTACCAGCGCCTTCATCTTCGTCTGCGGCGGCATTCTGATTACGCGACTGGCCGCCATACATCCGCAACGCGCCGGTTTTCTGTTGGGCATGTTCTATGGCGGCAGCGGTATCGGTATGGTCTTGTCGGCCTGGCTGGTGCCATTGTCCATTGCTGCGGCCGTCGCACATGGCGCCTTGCATAGCTGGCAATGGGCATGGCTGGCCATGGGTGCGCTCAGTCTGCTGGCGACGGCTTGCATGGCACCAGCCGCGTTGAGCATTCCTGACCTGCCCTCACCGGTGCGCGGCAGTGTGCAATTGCGCCTGCGCACGTTGGCTTTCGGCTTGAGTGCTTACTTCCTGTTTGGCCTCGGCTATATCGGTTACATGACCTTCGTGATCGCCTTGCTGAAAGAACAAGGCATGTCGGCGCACATGATTACCTGGTTCTATACCCTGCTGGGAGTGGCAGTGCTGGCAGCCTCACGCTTGTGGGCCGGGGTACTGGACCGCTTCAAGGGCGGACAAGCGCTGGCAATTTTCAATGGTTTGCTGAGCATTGCTACCTTGTTGCCGGCAGTGAGCGCAGCACCTTGGGCCGTGTTTGCCTCGGGCGCATTGTTTGGCGGCGTATTCCTTGCGGCGGTAGCATCGACGACCGCATTGGTGCGTCACAATCTGCCGCCGGCCAGTTGGTCGACTGGCATCAGCGCCTTCACCATCGTGTTTGCCATGGGTCAGATCATCGGCCCCAGCATGGTCGGCTGGATTGCCGACCATAGCGGCGGCTTGCAGCAAGGCTTGCTCTGCTCAGCATTGGCCTTGCTGATCGGTGCGCTGTTGGCCTGGCGCCAGCGTCCGCTCAACTGAGCTTACGCCAGATGCTGACCTAACGCGGCGATCAGCGTGGCGCAGGCGGCATCGGTACCGACCGTGATGCGCAGGAACTGATTGATACGTGCGCTGGTGAAATGGCGCACGATGATGCCGTCGCCTCGCAAGGCTGCCGCCAACGCTGCCGCATCCTGTTGCGGGTGACGCGCAAACACGAAGTTGGCGGCCGACGGCAGCACCTCGAACCCCAGTCTGGTGAGATCCTCGACCAGTTTGACGCGACTGGCAATGACCGCATTGCGGGTCTGCTCGAAATGGACATCGTCTTGCATCGCGGCGGTGGCGGCAACAATAGCCAGACGATCCAGCGGATAGGAATTGAAGCTGTTCTTGACCCGTTCCAGGGCGCTGATCAAATCCGCATGGCCGACCGCGAATCCGACCCGCAAACCGGCCAGCGAACGCGACTTCGACAAAGTCTGCACCACCAGCAGATTAGGGTGGCGCGCCACCAACGCGATGGCGCTGACGCCGCCGAAATCGATGTAGGCTTCGTCAACAATGACGACCCGCTCCGGATTGCCGTCGAGGATACGCTCGATGGCTTCGAGTCCCAGCAGACAGCCAGTCGGTGCATTCGGGTTAGGGAAAATGATGCCGCCGATGGCGCTGCCATGGCCTAGATAGTCATCCACCCGAATGGTGAAATCCTCGGCCAACGGCACACTGTGATAGGCCACTTCATACAAGCCGGCATAGGTTGGATAAAAACTGTAGCTGATGTCTGGGAACAGGATTGGCACACCCTGCTTGAGCAAGGCCTGGAAAGCGTGCGCCAGCACTTCGTCGGAACCGTTGCCGACAAACACTTGCGCCGTTGACAAACCGTGACGCGAAGCGATGGCCTGCTTGAGCGGCTCGGCGTCGGGATTCGGATACAGTCGCAGGCTGTCACCGGCAGCACCGAGTTCACGCTGTATGGCGGCCACTGCCAGCGGCGACGGGCCGTAAGGGTTTTCGTTGGTGTTGAGCTTGACCAGATTGCTGATCTTGGGCTGTTCGCCAGGGGTGTACGGCGTCAAACGGCTGACGATGGGGCTCCAGAATTTGCTCATGGGAATGTTTTCAGGTGCTGATGCACGTAAGAGATCGATAAAACAGCAATGTTAGCAAACCTGGCGCGGGTGCAGCGGCAAACATAAAATATGGCTACGCTGCAAAAAGTACGTCAACTTGCAGGCCAAGTCGTGCATTATGTCGATGGCCGCACATCCTACCCGTTGGAAGATTGCCGACAATCTGAACACGGACATGACCATTATTTCAATCCAAAAAATCAAAGAGCACTCGTATGGCAGAAGAATTCGAAGTTCCCAGTCCGCATGAACAGCATCTGGAGCACGTAACAGAACACGCCCACGGCAGCGGCGACAACTTTGCCGGCAAGATTGCGGTAATGACCGCCATCATGGCCACCATTGGCGCCCTGTTCAGCTACCAGGCCGGTTCCAGCGAAAGCATGGCGGCCATGAACAAAAACAACGCCGCCATCAAGAAAACCGAAGCCTCTAACCAATGGAATTACTACCAGGCAAAGTCCAGCCGGCAAAATCTGGCCGAGCTGGCCGAAACCATTCCGGGTGTAGATGCGGCCAAGTACACTGCAGCTGCAGAGCGCTACAAGAGCGAAAAGGAAGTGATCCGCAAGCAGGCCGAAGCGCTGGAGGAAGAATCCAAGCAATGGGATGAACTGTCGGAAGCCAACCTGCACCAGCATCACCGCTGGGCGCAAGCCATGACGGCGATCCAGATTGCCATTTCCATGGCCGCTATTACCTTGCTCACGCGCAAGGAATGGTTAAAGCGCGTCTCCTACAGCGCCGCCGGCATCAGCGTGGTGCTGGGTGCTCTGGCAGCGCTGCATATCTAGGGCACTAGACTAGGCGCGCACCTCAATGTGGTAAATCCCCCAAGGACACAAGCTATAGCGTGCACCCAGGGGGAGTTCCATTTTGTCCGGCAAGCGGTCGGCGTCATACACTGCCCACAAGGGACCCAGGCCACCCAACGGGATAGGTTTGCCGTCCAGATGGGTGGCAATGATGAAGCGGTATTTGCTGATATCGGCCAGCGACACTGCCACCACATAACCGTCGATGGCGCGCAATAAAATATCTGCCGCAGCCAGCGCACCAGCAGCGGCCAGCACATCAATGAGCAAAGGCCCTTGCAAGACATGGGGCTTGGCATCGTATTCCAGCGTCGGTTCAATCGTCGTTTGCGGTAGTGCGGTCAGCGCGCCGAAGTCGAAGGTATAGGCGCGATCAAATTGCAATTTCTGCTTGGCCATCATCTGATCAAGCTCAGGATCAAGCGCACCACGATTGCTGCGGCTGATGGTACCAGTGATGGTGAGCAATGTCGGTCCGGCTGGCACGACACAGGCAGCCGCTTGCTTGTCCTTGCCAGCGGCCAGGGCGATGCTGCTGGCGCCGCACAAGGCGGCGGCGATGAAATTGCGCTTGTTCATGTGGTCTCCGTCAGTGATCATCTGGCATCAATAAAAAAGCGGGCCGCAGCCCGCTTTGCATCATACACCGCCGTGCTTTAGATCTTGTCTGTCGGTGGACGGCCGCGCCAGAATCCAGCCAGCATCGAACCCGACAAGTTGTGCCAAACCGAGAACAAGGCTCCCGGCAAAGCCGCCAACGGGGTGAAATACAGCTTGCCCAGGGCCGCAGCAAGACCGGAGTTCTGCATGCCCACTTCAATGGCCAGAGTACGGCAGATGGATTCGTCGAAACCAAGCAGACGACCACCCCAGTAGCCACCCAGCAAACCCACTCCGTTATGCAGGATCACGCCCACCAGCACCACCAGACCAACCGAGGCGATGTGACTCTGACTGCCGCCCACGACGGCAGCGATGATCAACAAAATCGCCGCCATCGATACCAACGACAAATAAGGCTCAACCCGGCGCACCAACTTACCGCAGAACACATTGATTGCGACACCGAAGACAATCGGCAGCACCACGATTTGCACGATGCTCATGAGCATGGCGTGAACATCGACATGAATGGAGGCATCCACATACAGCGCTGTCAGCAAGGGTGTAGCAAACACACTCACCAACGCCGACAAGGTCGAAATCGTGATCGACAAGGCCACATCACCACGCGAGAGATAAATCATCACGTTCGACGCCGTGCCGCTGGCCACACTGCCGACCAGCACCATGCCGGCGGTCAGGTCCGGTGGCATGCGTAACAGCTTGGCGATGGCCCACGCCGCCAGCGGCATGACCAGGTAATGCAGAATGATGCCGGCGGCCACCGGTGCCGGACGTTTGACGATACGTTTGAAATCCTCCAGCGTCAGCGTCACGCCCATGGTCAGCATGATCAAGGTCAGCAGGATGGTGACGTAAGGTCCGACCGGCGTAAAGGTGGCAGGAGAAAAATAGGCAGCAGCAGATAACAACAGTGCCCAGACTGGGAAAAGACGGGTGATGGTGGCGAGCATGGTGAGCGAGATGGATGGCGCAATGAAGCGAAAACCGCCCATTTTAATGGATCATGGGTCTTCACGTGATTGGCACCATCAACACTGGTGCCGCCAGGCATAAACAAGGCGAAAAAAAGCCACGTCAAATGACGTGGCCAACTCCGACACGGATCAAAGAAAAACTGTTTAGCCGCGCTCAATCTGGCTACGTTTAAACGCAGGCACTTGCGCACCGCCACGCTCGAACAACAACTGCACCAGCACGGCCACTACGATATTGAGCACCAGTGCGCTCAAGCCGGTATAGAGCGAGTAAGAATCCGCTCCGATATGGAAAGTGTGCACCGGCTTGATGCCGTCGGCATACACCAGCCAGCTGCCGCCGATGATGCCCGCCGCCCAGCCGGACAACAAGGCATTGGCGCCAAACCAGCCGACGAACAGACCAAACACCAGCGCCGGAAAGGTCTGCAACATCCACATGCCGCCCAGCAATTGCAGATCAAGCGCAAACTTGGTCGGCAAAAACAGGATGAAGACCAACGCGCCGAACTTGACTGCCAACGATACCAGCTTGGCAACCTTGGCTTCGCCCTGCGGCGTTACGCCCGGGTTGACATACGGCTTCCAGAAATTGCGCGTAAATAAATTAGCGGCGCCAATCGACATCACCGCCGCCGGTACCAGCGCACCGATGGCAATGGCGGCAAAGGCGAAGCCGCTGAACCAGCTCGGGAACATCGCATTGAACAAGGCTGGCACCACATCATTGTTGCTGGAAACCTTGATACCTGCGGCGTAGGCCATGTAACCCAGCAACGCAATCAGCCCCAGCAGCACGGTATAAGCTGGCAGGAATACGGCGTTCTTGCGTATTGTGTCGGCGCTCTTGGCGGCGAAAATACCGGTCATGGTATGTGGATACATGAAGGCGGCCATGGCCGAACCCAAGGCGAGTGTGGCAAATGGCAGGAACTGCTGCGGCTGCAAGGTCAAGCCGGTGGCACCACCCTTGGCAGCAAAGGCATCACGCGCCGATTGGAACACCGCGCCGTAACCGCCCAGCTTCATCGGCAGTACCACCACCGCCACCAGCACCACGACATAGATCATCAGATCCTTGACGAAGGCGATCAACGCCGGTGCGCGCAAGCCGGCCGAATAGGTGTACAGCCCCAGAATCACGAAGGCTGCCAGCAAGGGCAACTCGCCTGTGACGCCAAGTGCCTTGATCACCACTTCCATGCCAATCAGTTGCAGCGCAATATAAGGCATGGTGGCCATCACACCGGTGATGGCAATGGCCAACTCTAGCTTACGCGACTGATAGCGCCCGTACACCACATCGGCTGCGGTGACGTGTCCGGCCTTGTGCGCCGCCTGCCACAACTTGGGCATGATCAGGAACACAATGGGATAGACCACAATGGTGTAAGGCAGCGCAAAGAAACCATAAGCGCCGACGGCATAGACCAAGGCTGGTACGGCGATCACGGTGTAAGCGGTATAGGCATCGCCGCCGATCAGGAACCAGGTGATCCAGGTGCCAAAATTGCGTCCGCCCAAACCCCATTCATCCAGATGAGCACCTTTATTGGCGGTACCACGCTGCCAACGCGAAGCCCAGAAACCCAGTACGGTGACCAGAGCAAAAAAGAAAACGAACACGCCCAGCGCAGTCCAGTTAATCGATGATGGCGTTGGCATTATTGCACCCCCTTCTTGACACCATCTTTATAGACAATCCAGATGATCAGCGCCGTCAGCGGCACCCAGGCAAACTGGTACCAATAAAAAAATGGAAATCCGAACAAGGCAGGTAACTCCCGATTGTAGAAAGGGACCCACAACAAACCAATGAACGGCAACAAGAGTAGTAAACGCATAGAGTCTCCATCTATTTTTGTTGGAATAATTGTTAAGTCGCCCGTTGCTGCGTCGATGCTTCGGGCAGCATTGCTACATCCAGCTGAGCACTTGCCCGCCGTCGACGACGATCACTGAACCAGTCATGTAACTACCGGCGTTGGAAGCCAGCAGCAACGTTGCACCGTCGAGTTGCTCAACCTCGCCGATGGTGTGCATGGGAATGCGCTTGATCAGATTTTCTTCAAGCCCGCGCTCCTGAAACGATGGATGCATATCGGTACGGAAATTACCTGGACACAATGCATTTACGCGCACGCCCTTACCGGCCAGTTCAAGCGCCATGGTGCCGGTCAGACTCAGAAGGGCAGCCTTGGACGCGCCATAGCTGCTCATGTAGCCGCCGCTGCGCAGACCGGATGTGGATGCCACGTTAATGATCGATCCGCTGCGCTGCTGTGCCATACTGCGAGCGGCTTCCTGCGCCAGCAAAAACGCTCCTTTCAAGTTGACATCGAAGACCCGTTCGAGCTCGTCGAGTTGCTGCGCCACGAAGCGCTCGGCGTAAGCGATGCCGGCATTGTTGAACAGGATGTTGATCGAACCGCCGACCAGTTGCTCGGCACTTTGCCAAGCCCGGCTAATCGATGCCGGGTCAGCTACATCCAGCTCGACGCCAAACGCGGTATATCCTTGTGCGCGCAACTGCTCAACTTCGGCCTCGATTTTGTCCATGCGTCGCGCCGCCAGCACCACCGCCGCACCCGCCCTGGCCATGAGTGCTGCCACGTGCAAACCAATGCCGCTGGAGGCGCCGCTGATGAATGCGGTCTTTCCGCTCAGGCTGAATAAGGACTCAATATCGTTCATGGTAATTTCTTGAAATAAAAAATAAGCAGACTTGCATGTGAGCGCCGCCATTTTTTAAGTTTTATTAAATACCGAGCGCTCGCTCTTTATTTTTTGAAGTATAGAGAGATGGCTTGTACCGTCAAGATTGAGACGACACGGAATTCAGACTGCATTTGATAGGCAGGGACGAGCACAACTGTGGCAGGAAAGGAGGTTGCCGAGGTAGCCTGGTAATGCCTCAGGAATGAGCAAACGAGAATGGGAAATCAGGCGCATTCATGTGCACTCATATACGAGACACACGATACATGGGGAAAGATTGACTGCGGGAAGTTACCTGCGATGCGGCTTCTTCGCTGACGTCGACCACGTCAGTGCGAACGCACTGACGCTGTCGGCAAATCTGTCTACGGTGATTTTTTGCTGCCGATATTTCCAGCGCTTGACGTGCCAGTCTTGCACCAATGCAATCAGATGCGAGGCCGTCAGCGCGGCTTGCTCGGCGTCACTCACACCGGTCTCCAACACTAGTTGGGACAAGGCTTCCTGCAGGGCCAGCTCGGACGATTTGGCAATCGTCTTTTGTGACGTCGACAGTGTCTTCGATTCCATGAACACAAAATAGAACCACGGCAGCAGCAGTTCAGAAAGGAAGATATGACCCCGTAGCGTCGCATCGAGTCGCTCGGCGGCGCTTGCTTGCGCAGTGAACCAGTCGGGAATGGCGGCACCGAGGTAGCGGATCACGTCTTCGATCATGACGGCCAGGTCGTCTTTGCTCTCCAGGTAACCATACAAGCCGCCCATCGACAGGCCGGTTTCGCGACAGAGATCACGCAAGCTCATCGACGCAAACCCGACCTGGTTGGCAATACGGAAGGTCGCGTCGAAGATCTTGCCCAGATTGTCGAACAACGCCGCTGGCCGCTTCACCGTAAAACGATGCGCATTGCGATCCACTACCAGCTCCATGACATTTGACGCATCCACAGGCGTGACGCGCTTAAATTCAGCGAAGCTAAATCGAGGTGGCAGAATCAGTTGCATGTTCAGTAATGGTCGGCATGCCGGAAGCAATAGGCTGTCTATTGTAATCGAGTTGCCGCCATTCCCAACCGCCCGGCCAGCCGATCAACGCTGCTACTGCAGTACTTCAAACAATCCCGCCGTGCCCATGCCGCCGCCCACGCACATGGTCACCACTACATACTTGACGCCGCGCCGCCGACCTTCCAGCAAGGCGTGACCAAGCAGACGCGCACCCGACATGCCGTAGGGATGTCCAATCGATATCGCACCGCCATTGACGTTGAATTTCTCCGGATCAATGCCCAGCTGGTCACGGCAATACAGCGCCTGACAGGCGAACGCTTCGTTCAATTCCCACAGACCAATATCATCAACCGACAGGCCGTGTTGCTTGAGCAGGCGCGGCACCGCCAGCGCCGGTCCGATGCCCATTTCTTCCGGTGCCAGGCCGACGCTTGTCAGGCCACGATAAATTCCCAGTGGAGCAATACCACGACGCGCCGCCAGTGCACCGTCCATCAACACGCAAGCCGATGCACCATCGGACAATTGACTGGCGTTGCCGGCGGTAATGCAACCGCCGGCAACGATGGGATTGAGCGCCGTCAGATTGGCCATGGTCGTGCCGGGGCGATTGCCCTCGTCACGCGACAGGGTGGTTTCACGGTAGGCAAGCAATCCAGTCTCGGCGTCGGAGATCGCCATCCGAGTGCTGATGGGCACAATCTCTTGGTCGAAACGTCCCTGCGCTTGTGCCAGCGCCGTGCGCTGTTGAGACAACAGCGCATACTCATCTTGCCGCTCGCGCGAAATACCATACTTCTTGGCCACGAATTCCGCCGTCAGCAGCATCGGCATGTAAGCATGCGGGGCATGCATGATCACATTCGGATCCTGCACGCTCGCAACACCCTCGAAATAGGCTTTTTGCTCGGCGGAGATATTTTCCTGTCCGCCTGCCGCCACCACCGACATGCCGTCAACGATGATCTGTTTGGCTGCCGTTGCAATGGCCATGAGTCCCGAGGCGCACTGTCGGTCCATGGTTTGCCCCGCTGCACCGTAGCCCAGTGCAGCCGCAAAGGTGGCATTGCGCGCCAGATTCATACCAGCAGTTCCGGTGGCCAGCACGGTTCCGATGACTACATCTTCAATCTCAGCAGCGTCCACGCCGGCGCGTTCCACAGCATGCTTGAGTGCATGCCCCATCAAGGTGGGCGATTTGATGGCGTTCAAACTCCCTTTGTAAGCACGACCGATAGGCGTGCGTGCGGTCGAAACGATAACGGCTTCTTTCATCTTGTTGTCCCTGTGTCAGTCATGGTTAGGCAGGCTGCACAATCGCATCACTGAGTGTTGCAGCTGGCGTCCAGTAATTGTAGGCATTGCCAAGCAGCTGGCCATAGCTCAGCAAGCGCTCGCGGACATACGATATTCCCGCCGCACGGGCATGAAACATCGGGCCTCCGCGTGAGGCAGGAAAACCATAACCCGACAGCCAGACGACATCGATATCGGATTCACGATAGGCAATGCCTTCCTCGAGAATTCTGAAACCCTCATTAATCAAGGGCAACAGACAACGTTCGACGATTTCCTGCTCGCTGATGTCCGCGCGGCGCGCAATCCCGTGCCGTGCTGCGAGCGCTTCGATGATGCCCGTTATCTCAGCATCTTCGACCGCTTTGCGGCCCTCGTACTGATAGAAACCCAGCGCCGTTTTCTGACCATGGCGGCCCAATTCGTACAACTCGCGGCAGACGATACGATAGTGTGGATCATCCGGCAGTGCACCCAGCTTGCCGCACTCAATGACCACCTTGGCGACCACATCGACCCCGGCCAGGTCCATCGTCCGGCACGGCCCCATCGCCATGCCGAAGGATTCCATGGCGCGATCGATCTGGGCCGGTGTCGCGCCTTCCAGTAACAGCGCCTCGGTTTCCCTGAGCAGAGGCTCCAGCATACGATTGCCAATAAACCCATAGCAGACACCAGAGACCACCGGATCCTTGCCAAGCTTGCGCGCCACCGCCAGTACCGAGGCCAGCACATCGGGCGTGGTGGCGTCACCGCGCACCACTTCGAGCAGGCGCATGATGTGGGCGGGACTGAAGAAATGCATGCCGACAAAATCCTGCGGACGACCGCTGGCCTGTGCCAGTACATTGACGTCCAGCGTCGATGTATTGCTAGCAATGATGGCGCCCGGTTTGCATAGGGAGCCCAGCTCACGGGAAATCGCCGTCTTCAGCGCCATGTCCTCAAATACC
>Ga0209913_1000401_pt1 | contig 37975 bp, 30 predicted proteins | sample PersoiDNA2013203_FD_185805 | JGI IMG/M metagenome (GOLD analysis project Ga0209913, IMG submission 185805) | Permafrost soil microbial communities from the Arctic, to analyse light accelerated degradation of dissolved organic matter (DOM) -... | ecosystem: Environmental > Terrestrial > Soil >...
CACCAATCAGCAGGCCGCCGACAATCGCACCGAGGATGGAGTCAAAGCCGCCCAGCACCAGTACCGGCAGGGCTTTGAGCACCACCAGGGAGAGCGAAAACTGTACCCCCAGCCGCGCTCCCCAGAGTAAGCCCGCCACCAATGCAATCACACCTGCGGCCGCCCAGACCGTCGCCCAGATCCGCGGCAGGCGTAGTCCCACTGCCAGCGCGGCATAGGTATCGTCGGCTACTGCACGAAATGCCAGACCAACCCGGGTATAGCGAAAGAAAGCCGACAGCAAGGCCACCATCAAGCCAGCCGTAGCCGCCGCAAACAAATCAAAGCTCGACACCATGATGCCAAACAGTTGCAGCGGTTCATCCGGAATACCCAGCTCCAATGCATGGACCTGCGTACCCCACAGCAATTGCGCCACACCTTCGATGACATATGACAAGCCTAGTGTGGCCATGAAGAGCGTGATCGGAGACTGATTCACCAACGGGCGCAATACCACCCGTTCAATGGCCATCCCCAGCAACACCATGAGCGCAAAAGTCAGGACTAGCGCGACGACAAAAGGCAATCCGCGCTCGGTCAAACTGACAAAGGTCAATGCCGCAAACAACAACTGCGCACCTTGCGCAAAATTCAAGACACCCGATGTTTTGTAGATCAACACAAAACCGATTGCCACAAGTGAATACATCACGCCAGAGAGCAGCCCACCGATGAGCACCTCGACAAAGAAGCCAACATCCAAATCCGCCATCAGAAAAACTCCTTTTGATGCGCATCGTCGGTATGCGCCACCCCGAGATAGGCATCAATAACCAACGGATCGTTGCGCACCTGTGCTGGCGTACCGTCAGCGATCTTGCGGCCGTGATCGAGTACTGCAACGCGGTCCGACAGACTCAGTACCACGCCGATATCATGCTCAATGAGCAAGACAGTGATATCAAACTGGTCACGGGCAGCACGTACGAAATGCGCCATCTCAGATTTTTCGGTCACGGTCATGCCCGCCATCGGTTCGTCCAGTAACAACAGTTGTGGTGCAGCGACCAGGGCGCGCGCCAACTCGACGCGCTTTTGCAGACCATATGCCAAGGTGCCGGCCAAACGTTCGCTGACCGCTTCCAGCCCGAGAAAATGCATCATCGCGTGCGCCCGCGCACGCGCCTGCTCACGCTCGCGCCGGGCGCGTCCCAGACCAATGATCTGTTCAATGAAGCTGGAACGTTCAGCATCGACGCAACCCAACACGATGTTGTCACGCACGCTCAAACCCTTGAACAACGCCAGGTTCTGGAAAGTGCGCGCCACGCCCAGACGCGCCAGCCTTGCGGTAGGCACCTGTGTAAAGCTGTGCGTGCCAATCACGACACGGCCGCGATCGGCACGGTAGAGGCCGCTGATGACATTGATCAGCGAGCTCTTGCCTGCGCCATTGGGGCCGATGACAGCACGGATCTCTTTGCGGGCAATCGATAGATCCACGCCTGCCAACGCGGTGACCCCGCCGAAGGACAGATCAATCGCCTCCAATTGCAACACCGCGTTATCGACAGCTACGCGCGCGGGGTCTATCGCATCCGCGCTCCACCTGTGACGGTCATGGTCAATGAAAGGCAATGTATCAATGCCAAACCCGAGCGAGCCGATCTCCAGCAAAGACTCAGACATGTTGCCCCTCACGCCACTGAGGCCAACGCTTGCTGCGTATTGGCGGCCGTGGAGGCCGCGGCCGCAGCAGTAGCGGCCTGCTCAGCTTCGAGCTTGCGCACCAGCGGCAACACCTTGGCCCCAAAGTAGTCGACCTCTTCAATGAAATGCAAGAAGCCCGTCAGGATCAGGTCCACACCCACCGTCTTGAGTGCGACGATACGTTCAGCGATCTGTTGCGGCGTGCCGATCAGATTGGTACGGAAGCCATCGTTGTATTGCACCAGATCTTCAAAGCTCGACTTGGCCCAGTTGCCCTCACCTTCAGGGGACGCCTTGCCGGCTTCTTTGACGGCATCGCCAAAGGCATGCACCGCTTCCACATGCGCGTGTTTGATGATGTCGGCCAGCACCGCCTGGGCCTCTTCCTCAGTGTCGCGTGCAATCACGAAGGCATTGACGCCAATGCGTACCTTGTGGCCGTTCTCGGCAGCCTTGAGCTGAATATCGTCGATTTGCAATTTGAGATTGTCCGGCGTATTGCCGTTGGTGAAATACCAATCGGACACGCTGGCCGCATTATCACGAGCAGCACGCGAACTGCCGCCCTGGAAAATTTCCGGATGCGGTTTTTGTATTGGTTTCGGACTCAAGGTGTAATTATTGAAGCGGTAAAAATCCCCCTTGAAGGTAAAGTTGTCCTGGGTCCAGATACCCTTGAGTGCACGGATGAATTCGTTGGAACGGCGATAACGTTCGTCATGCTCCAGCCACGGCTCACCGATGGCCAGAAACTCTCCCTTGAACCAGCCGCTCACCACGTTGATCCCGATACGGCCGTTGGAGATGTGATCAATCGTGGCGATCTGCTTGGCCACCACCGCCGGGTTCCAGGGACCGGGCAAAATTGCCGCCAGCACCTTCAGCTTGGTGGTCGACTGCAACAGTGCCTGACTGAAGGACACGGACTCATGCTGATACTCGGCGCCATAGCCGGCAGTAAAGCGAATCTGGCTCAGTGCATACTCGAAACCGGAGCGCTCGGCGGTTTGCGCCAGACGGACGTTGTAATCAAGACTCCAGTCGGTACGTTGCGGAATGGTACTAACGACCAGGCCGCCACTGACATTCGGTACCCAGTAGGCAAACTTGACAGGGGCTGGTGTGGAAGACGCTTGACTCATGAGTGACTCCTTGTTGAAAACGGGGAATGGATAAGCCTGTCATAGCGAATACCGTGCCACACAATTTTTCATTACAAATCAACCACTTACAAAACAACAGCAGCCATACCGTCTGCTGCCACAGCAACAGTCTGCTGACCAGGTGCTGCCACAGCAGCAATGGCTGCCCTAAATCATTTAACGTCAATCCATATGCGTTTTTTCCTCAGCATCCGCTACGCATGGGCATGGATATAAATCAAGAATGGATATGCCGATTTCGTCGTTCGACGCAGCCGGTGCCACTGCTAACATGCTCATAACGCAGCAATCATCAGCAATGCAGTACGAACCCTCCATCTATGAACGCATTCGAACGAGCTATTGATGTCACGTCGCCGCCCCAGCGCGCAGGATGGGGGCGTTCGAACGCCCCCGCCGATGGCGCGACACTGCTCACGCTGCCCAATCCGCGCAAACTGACCACCTCCATTCGCGCCACCGCGCAGGTTTTTCAAGACCCCGTTTCTGCGGCACTGCTCGAACGTATTCGCATGGTCGCACCCAGCGATGCCAACGTACTCATCATTGGCGAAACCGGCACCGGCAAGGAACTCATTGCACGTCATGTGCACGAGTTAAGTCAGCGCAATACGGGCCCATTTGTCGCGGTGAACTGCGGTGCATTTTCAGAAAGTCTGGTCGAAAGCGAGCTGTTCGGACATGAAAAAGGCGCCTTCACTGGTGCACTCACGGCCAAGACCGGCTGGTTCGAAGCCGCCAACGGCGGCACCTTGTTTCTTGACGAAATAGGTGACTTGCCGCTCTCCATTCAGGTCAAATTACTACGCGTTCTGCAAGAACGTGAAGTGGTGCGCTTAGGCTCGTGCAAGAGCACGCCCATTGATGTACGAGTGGTTGCCGCCACCAATATCCGTCTGCAAGATGCGGTTGCCGCAGGACACTTTCGAGAAGACTTGTTTTATCGTTTGCATGTGGCGCATCTGGCGCTCCCGACACTGCGTGAGCGCCCTGGCGACATCCTGCCGCTGGCGCAACACTTTCTGGCGGAATACCGCAGACGTCTGGGTTATGGCGCGACCGACCTGGATGCAAGCGCCGCCAGCAAACTGCTGACACACACCTGGCCGGGCAATATCCGTGAGCTGGAAAACGTGATTCATCACGCGCTTTTGATCTGTCAGAACGACATCATCAGCGCAGTACATTTACACCTGTCTTCCCTCTCGATTGGGCGACATTCCGTAAAAAATGAATCCGCTCCTGAAATTTCACCACAGCAGGCACTGGTGAATGCGCTCCACTTGTTGTTTGAAGAATCGGATGCACAGATGTTTGATCGTATCGAAGAAACCGTGATGCGTACTGCCTTTGAATTTTGCCATCGCAATCAGGTGCAAACGGCAAAGCTGCTTGGTATCAGTCGCAATATTGTGCGTGCGCATCTCATCAAAAGCAGGGATATTGCGGCGCTGAGATAGGCGCTAACGATCGAGAAGTCCATCTGTGGATGGTCGGAACTACAGCAACGAAAGCGATCGTTCTGCGTCATGTTTTATTTGAGACAGCATCCGACGGCGGATCCAACCGCTAGCGATGCGAATCGCGATCCAATACGGTATGAATGAGAGACGTGAACGTGTGTCGGGACACCAGATACGAGTTTCAGTACGCAAACAGTACTGTGTCGCAGAGGATGATGGCTCAATCGAAAATACCATGATCAGTTTTGGAACTCCCGTGCGCTTAAAACTCAAAAAATCTTCTGCGTTTTCAATCGGAATCAAGCCATAATCAGGCCGCCAAAAACGTCCTATCAGCCCGAACGCCAATTCGGTTGGCGACTCTTCCAGTACTAAAAAATTATCCAATCCAAAACGCGGTTTAGACGCAAGTGCATTTTTCCCGCCAAATTCAACCGCCAGTCGGGCGGGCATCTCGCGAATTTTCAGAAGTATGTTCAAGATACGATCTTGCTGGTCGTCGTAATTTTTTACCGAATTCATGATGGTTTGCACCGGCGCAGCTATCGGGGCGATATCGTGTCTTTCTGAAAAATGATAAACCGGTAAATAACGCGTCGCCAAACCAATACTTCCTGCACTTGCAGAGTTCAATAGCATAGATTTCCTGCGTTTCATAAAATGATGCAGCCTATTTAAAATACGTATTGCAGTTCACTAAAAAATGTCGAATCATTGCGCAATCGGCCATAGTAAGTATCGGCGCCTCCGCGATAAACAGCCACCCCAACAGTTGCCTTACCATGATCAGAAAATGAGTAAATCAGCTTAGGCTTGATGACAAAATCATGATCGGTCAACGATGCAATGGCCGCGACCTCGCCTTCTAACGTCTCATTGAGCCATTTATTGGCGACACGCACACTGATGCCTTGCTGAAAACGTTCAAGCTGATTCGCCACTCCTGCGGCTTGTACGGCAAGACTGCGCAAAAACGGATCAGGCACGGTCGCAGGATTCACATAATCGGTCACGTGCCGAAAGAAATACTGCACATTCACATTCAAATTATCGTTGAATGTTCTATCCCCCCCCATGACCACATACAAAAACGGTTTTTTGACCAATACATCATCTGCACCCTGACTTGATGTCCAGGTATATGCAGCCTCGGCGCGCAAACCGTAACGCCCCACCACCGTTGCCACATCTCCGCCTAACACATGAATCCGTTTATTCACAAACAGCAAATCTGTTCCAGACGATGACTGGTCGCCAACACGAATATCTGGATTCAGATCAAGACCTTCAAAATACGACAGCGACCAGTCTACCTCGCCGCCAGAACGGTCCAGTTTGATGGCCGTCTGATTGACATGTGCGGCCTCGCTCGTCACATGAACTCCGGGCACCGTAGCAAACGGGAAAATCGTTGACTGGAAGGTCGGCAGCCAGATTCCAGTCAACGCCAGGTTATCGAGGTGATAAACAAATTGCGCCCCTGTTACGCCTTGTCGTTGGTCATCGATTTCCGGTGTCAATAATGTGTAATTGTGTGGAGTAAGATTATCGGTCGGATTGAGCTCGTCGGCTCGCCCCCACACAATGATTTGCTTGCCCAAACGCACATCCAGATTGCCGACCGTGTAATTCAGATATCCCTCCCGCAGCAGCTGCGTGTTTGCACTGCGATTAAAAGATGCATCGTTGCGCACCCATCCTTCGGCCACGAAGGACAGATTCTCACCGAACTTAGGCGTCGCCTTTAACCACAGCGCATCGGAAAAGACATTTTTTTCATTATCAAGATTACTGGATGCACTGAAGTAGCCGCCACGGACTGAACCCGTCAACTCCAGCGTGGTCACGATACTATCAGGTACTGCTACCTCACCAGCATCTGGCACGGTAGCAGCGAACGTCTGCGACGACAGTAACAACAACAGCAACGGATGGATGAACAAGCTTTTCAACACGGATAGAACCGGTGGTAAAACCTCATTTCCCGACATTGAAAAAATTATTCCTTTTCCATATAACGGGTCGTGAAGAAGTCATCCGCCACTTGTTGGTTAACTTTTAAATTCTCCAGTTGAATAAGCGTCCGGTGCCCAGTTTGCACATTGTTGGCTTCCAAATGCATGGCCTGCCATTTTCCATGTTTCTCATCGACCAGACGGATATCTGCGAAACGCATCGTCTTCAAAGGCTGTGCATTGTCATCTGCCATTTCTGACTTGACTGAGACAAAATTATCTTTGCGTATCCAGTCAACCCGTTTGGAATACCCCGTGTTGGCCAGCACAGCTGCATTTTTCGGTGTGCTTTCAATTACATAGCAGATATTGCCATCCATCATTTCTTCCCGCAGCAGTTTGTAATTCCACTCGTTCACCTTGTAACCAATGACATCGGTATAGGAAAAATCCGTTCCGACAAAACTGTCACGTTTATTACTGGACACCAGGCGGCGTACTTTTTTTAACGCTGGAAGAAAAATCCAGATATCGTCATCTTTATCCGAATGCTCATTGAGTAACGATACGGTTCCCTTCACATCGGCCGGTGCCAAAAAGCGTGTCATACGCATATTATCGACACCATTGGACTGTAACTTGGTAATGTTCAAGGTCTTGCGAACGCGCTCCTGACCATCTTTATTAATGAGCGTAAAAGTCGAGTCAGCGGTTGAATCACCGACCTTGTTCACGCTGACATTTTTTTCCATGATTTGCATGATATTGAGCTCTGCCGCCTGGCCGTTCTGTGGCTGAGCCGACAATCCCATTGCCAGCATGATGAGCGCAACGGAGGCAGGAAGCAGATTCGTTTTTTCGAATCTGGATTTGAAAATGAAATTAGGCCGGAAAGTCAAAATAAGCGCGGGGATCAGCAGCAGCGCAGTCAGTGCACTGACCAACATCGCTGAAGCGATTAATATGGCAAGCCATTTATGAATATTGAATCCGACTGAAAACAACAACACGCCATAACCTGCAGCAACGGCAATCGCTACAAACAATATCGCTTCGCCGGCGGTTTTAATCACGTTGCGGACAGCCTTTATTTCACTGGTACCAGCGGCCAGTTCTTCGCGCAAACGATAGATCAGGTAAATGGCGTAATCCGCACCGATACCGACAGCCATTGCTGACGTCAGGGAAGTGGGAATATTGAGCGGTATCCCGCTCCATCCCATCAAACCGAAATTGGCCAGTACAGCAATAGCTAACGGCAGCAAAACCAACAGTCCGGCGATAAGCGAGCGGAAGATAAATGTAGACACCAGGAAAACTACCGCCGCAATCTGCAAAATATTGAGGATTTTCCCGCGCACCATCACCTTACTCAGCGCAGCCCCTTGAGTCACGCTCCCGCCAAACCGTACTTTGACCGATGAATCAAAATTCTTGTCTGAAAACCGGGTGATTTTTTCGATCAGTTTTTCAACATATGCACTACTATCCGTTTTCAAGTACACGGTCAGATTGGCCATCCGATAATCGTAATCAACGTAAGAATTAAAATCTCCCGGCTCACCGGACATGGAATACAACAGCAAATATTGCGACACCAATTGCGGATCTTTAGGAATCGTAAAATACTGTGGATCGTCGCCATGCATTGCCTGATTCATGCGTTTCACAAAATCGGCAATGGAAATGGTCTTGCTCACATTCGACTCTTGCGCCAGCAATTGCTGCAAACGATCCATGGCCTCCAGCGTCTTCGGATCTTTAAGCGCATCGGCGCTGCTTCCTTCCACCAGCAAATAGAGTGTATTCGTACCGCCTAGTCGTTCTGTGAGTTTGCTGTCTTCTTTTGCTACCTGTGTATCGGCGGCAAAAAAACTCTTGATAGCGTTATCGACAACAATACGATTCATGCCGACTAAAACCAGAATCGTAAATAAGGCGAAACCAATATAAATTGGGCTGCGGCTGACAGCGGTCACCAGATTGGAAATTGTTTCAGTGGCCCTACCCCAGATACGTGGTTTTTTTCTGGGTGCGCCTTCGGCCTCTTTTGGCGGACGTAAAATCGACCGTAGCGCAGGAACAAATGTGAACTCCACAACCATCACGGCCAAGATGCCTGCTCCGGTAAAAAATCCAAACGTTCTTACTGTGGTGATTTCAAATACCATGAGGGAGAAAAATCCGAAACATGCGACCGATCCGGCTGCAAACATGACCGGGGCAACGCGCATGAATGACGTAACAACAGCTTGAACGTTCGCCTCTTGCGCCGACAGCTTGCTTGTCAATCTCAGGTGAGCATATTCTTCGTAATAACGCTTAAGCATCTGCACGGCATGCCCGGTTGCTACTGCCAAGATTAAAAACGGCGTAGTGGCATTGAACGCATCCAAAGGTACGCCTGCCGCCCCCATCATGCCCAATCCCCAAATCAGCGCAAGAATGGCGGAAGCTAACGGCAAAATAAGACCTTGCCGGGTTCGGAACGCCATTAACAGAATGATGCTTAATACAATGATGGAAATCGGAATTAGAAATCCCATTCGCGCAGAATAAGTTTCAATCGTCGCCAGATAACTTGGCAATCCACCGATATTTATTTCAACGCTGGCATCTCTTTCCAGATTCACAATATCGTCCACTTGCCTGGTAATCGTATTGAATCCACCAACCGGTTCTTTAAACTCGGCCAGAATTGCGGTTGTCTTGGCATTATTGGATACAATCGAATTCAAATACACCGGATTGCTTATGACGGCATGACGCAACGCATTCATTTGCTCTGCACTTTCAGGTACGCTCGGCATCAGTGCCCGGACTTCCAATCCGTCACCAGTTCCAACAATGTTTTTGGCCCGACGTGCCGATAAACTGAGGAGATTTTCTGGTACCAGACCCGGCACCTTAAGCAATGCCGTAGTAATGTGCGCCACTTTTTCCAGTACATTTTTCTGATAAATGTCACCGGCTTTCGGCGTCACACCAATGACCACCACATATTTCGATCCAAATACTTTTTCCACCTGATTCGTGGTCGCGATATAGGGATGCGACTGTGGCAACGTCGCATTCATGTCAATGATGACTTTCAGGTTTTTGGCCTGATAAATCGCCATGACTGTCATCAGAAACGTGATGACAAAAATCGCAATCCGATAGCGGATAACCCATTCAATATAGCGTTTCATATTCCTTACAACCTTTCGTGTTGGCAATACCAATGTTGCACAGGCCGATGTGAACCAGGAGATAACCTCGCCATGGAACGAGCACTCTGCACAGTCTTGCGAAAAACATTAATCCGTTCGAAAACCCGGCATATCCGAATTAAAATTGTCTGTTGATGTCAATCTGCATGTATAAAAATCACAGTGGGTCCGAGCTCAGCCCAACCGACTCGGGCATCGATGCACGGCGTTCCTTTAAATTGAAAGCCGGTACGAGGAGGGGATTTTTACTTAAATGGAATGTTTCCCTGGCGCGCCAAATTTTGGTCAAGCGATAAAACGGCAAGGTAGGGTAAAGATGGTGTGCCAGATGATAATTATGAAAAACAAATAAAGGCGTCATTAACCACTCTGCGCCCTGGCGAATGGAAGTGGCACGGTAGTGATCGTCTGACTGCGCCACGTTATGAGGATAATGAGGCAGATAATCCAGCAAGAACGTCAGTACCATCATATTGAGGCGATTTGGCACCAGCCACAACATCACCGCCTCAAATAACACATGGTGTAAATGCGCGAAATAAAAAACATATCCTGTTAAGCACCATAACAAAAACACTCCAGGCCAGCTTTTTTTGACCCGTCCGCTATAACGGATAAAGAAAATAATCTGGTACAGATCTATCGTCAGCCAGCGCAACGGCAAGGTCCACCATTTCCCATTGCCGGCATAGAAATCTGGATCGCCCTGTTCGTTGGTAAATCGATGATGCTGCATATGCAACCAACGATAACTTGGAAAACTGGCCAACGGAACCCAAAGAAAAAGGGATAGGCTACCGACCAGATAATTGATGAATTCTGATTTTGCCACTGCCCGGTGCGCCGCATCATGCGTCGGGGTAAACAGGATGTACAGCGCCAGCGTATTCAGAATTACCGCTAACGATAAAGACAATAATCCCCGAAAGCAGGCCACTGTGGACGAAATAAACAATCCCAATCCGATACAACACAAAACAATGCTCGCCCATGCAACAACTGGGCGTTTCGTCAGTTCCTGAAATGCGCCATCCCGCTCCAGAGCGCTGATTCTCAGTCGAGCTACCATACTAATTTCCTAAAATTATTGACACCGGATTTACATCACTCTTGATACAACCGCATCCATTGAATCGTTCACGAGTTTTTCATGATCTGATTTCGGATCAATTCTCGCTAATGCATACGACGCCAGCTCCTTTGCACTGCTTTCTATTTCGCTTTCGCTAGCCAGCAATGATCGGTAAAAACAGAATGGCGACAGATATTTCCCGCCGATATAATTAACCGACTGCTGCAAGGGCCGCAGTAATTCGTCAATCGTAAAATTGTTGTAATTTCCGGCACGGTAGCATTCCGCGTTACTGCCGATTGCCGTGCAGACCAGCCACTCCTTGCCGTGTAATTTATCGCCACCGCGTCCATAGGCGAAGCCCGGCTGCATCACCAGATCAAACCATTGTTTTAAAATGGCCGGCGATGAATACCAGTACAGCGGGAACACCAAAACGATACGATCATGATCGAGCAATAATTTTTGTTCTTCCAGCACATCGATATCCATATCAGGATATTGTGCAGGCAAATCACAAATCGTCACTTCCGCATGTGATTTCAGGGCGCTGATCCACGCACGGCATACACGCGACGTTTCCAACGAGGGATGTGCATTGACAACTAACACTTTCATGATGCGGGTCCTTTTAAATCGGCAAGTAATTGAAAATTGAATTTCTTAAAAATCAGATGAGGCTGCGGATCTCAATGAAATCACCGCTGCTGACATTATTTTTTATGTCTCCCGCGAGCAATCGGGTAATATTTTTCACTCGCTCTTTGGGCGAAACGATATAACCCGCCAAGGATTTTCCGCGCTCTCTAAGTTTGGCAATTTCAGGGAAATCGCCTTCTAATGGCAACGTCAATATGGTCTGACTAAGAAAGGTATCGACATTGCATAAACCCAGAACCAGAAAGAAAATATCGGGACGCTCCAACGCATATAGTTTTGCCATCATGTTCATGGCAGCTTTTGAGATGGCATAGCCACTATTTCCAGCCCTGGCCCGCACGCCCGCGATGGATGAAGAAAACATGCAGATATCGATCTTGATGTGCTTGATGAGCAGTACATCCAGGATCAATTTATGCCCCCAGACGTTGATTTGCATCAAGGCTTTCAAGTCGTCAAGTGGTACATTTTCCATATTGGTAATTTGCTGACTGAACCGCCCTGCATTCATAAATACATACTGAAAATGCGTTATTTCTGGATGTTCAGTTAAGCATTTCGTAGTTCTGGAAATGACCGTTTCACTGTCTTCCAGGTCGATTGCAGTGAAACTGAAATCGGGATGCTTGAGCAATTCCTCCGGAGCGTTGCGGCTCATGCCGACAACGATGTAACCTCGAGATAAAAAATGACTGGCAAGCTCATGTCCGATCCCGCTACTGACGCCAACAATCAATACGTTTTTTTTCATGCCGACCATCACACCACCGCCACTAAAATTTACCCGCAGTGACACCGCCATCAACCGGAATAACCGCACCGGTCACATAACTGCTTTCCGACGACAGCAACCAGAGCACCGCTGAAGCCACTTCGACGGGTGTTCCCAGCCGTCGCATCGCTGTTGCGTTAATTTTCTTTTCAGTCCGCGCCGGATTGTTGCTTAGATTTTTCTCTGAGTTCATACCGCCGGAAATCGGCCCCGGTGCAATCGCATTGATCCTGACCTGCACGCCTGAATCGTTATGGGCATAATCGATGGCAGCACTTTGAGTGAGCCCGATCACCGCAGCCTTGCTCGCGACATACGCGGACTGTGCCGGTATCGCCATGATGCCGGCACACGAGCTGTTGTTGACGATCGCACCGCCACCACGTCGCAGCATGGCCGCGATTTCATAGCGCATGCTTAAATAAGTGCCGATCAGATTTACATCAATCACTTTGCGCCAGGCATCCACATCCGACTCTGCCAAGCGTGCATATTGCGATGTAATACCGGCATTATTGAAGGCAAAATCGAGTCCGCCAAACTCCGTAGTGACACGATTGATAAGACGCTCTACGTCATCTTCACGTTCGATGTCGCACACCATAAAATGCAATTTTTCTCCGGCTTCGCTTCCGGCAACAACAGCTTGAATTCCTTTACCTTCATCGCGTCCGCAAATGATGACCTGAGCACCTTCTTGTGCGGCGGCGATAGCCACTTCCAAGCCCATTCCATGCGTTCCGCCGGTAATGAGCATAATTTTTTCTTCAAAACGTTTTATCTTCATTTTCCACATTTCATCAAATATTTAACAGTGGGAATGACGCAAATTTTCCAAGGAAAGAGGCGTTCATTTCACCGGATACGATACAAGCGAGGCTGCCTTACACAAAGCGCGAACGGATCACTATTCAGGCCGTCTGTATTTAGGATTCACACAACAATAGACCCGCTGAAATCGAGGATTGTGTTTATCTTTAAAGCATTTTCCATCCCATAAACACCAATTGATTTCATCGCGCCGTCCTTCCAAGGTTTTCCGGATCAAGTCATTGTCAGCAAACAACGCCCGTGCCATGCCGACAAAATCTGCTTCGCCATTGGCGACAATCTGTTCGGCCTCCTCCAGCGACCTGACCAGCCCGGCAAATCCCACTGGAACACGGCTGAATCCTTTAATCGTTTTTGCATGTTTCTTGATTAATTCCCGCATGTCGTCGGTGACATTGGTCAGTTTTGAAAATGTCTCAGCGATGCAAACGGAAACTTCAATCAGATCGATGCCGGCTTGTTCGAGCAGTGGAATGACGTCTTTAAAATCTTCCGGAACGCTGCCGCCCGTTTCCAGACAGTCATCCACACCAAGCCGAATACTGAGCAAGGTGGATGGCTTCAATTTTTCTCGGATTTCCGCGACCAGTTCAATGAGCAATCTGGCACGCGAGATGGCATTGCCACCATATACGTCCTTGCGCTGATTGGTATGCGGTGACAAAAAACTACTGAGCAAATAGCCATTTGATGCTTGCAACTGGATTAATCTTGCGCCAGCCCATTCGGCCAATAATGCGGAATGCACGAACTGTCCCTTGACCAGATCGATATCTTCCTGCGTCATTTCCCTGACTCGGTAACGTGAGTCCTTGCGTTTCAGCAATTCCGATGCCACACCACTGGGCGTGAGCAATTCTTTCCCCTTGGTATACGTTGTCACTCCTTGACCGCCGTAATGCTGCAATTGAATTCCCACTTCCACATCACATTCTCTGGCACTGGCAATCATCGCTCGCAGCGATTCGGCATGAAAAGGTTCATATAGACGCAGCCCATTTGGTTGCAGGATAGAATCAGGTGAAACCGTGGCATTGCTCAGGACAATCAATCCGCAACCACCTTCTGCTATGCCGTCATAGAATTCTTGCATTTCATCCGAAAATGTACCGTCCCGGTTCGCCAGATCAAGTCCCATCGGCGCAAAGAACAAACGATTTTTCAGATGTATATCTCTTAGTTGAAAGGTTGAGATCACATTCGCGTAAGAAGTTGATTCCGGTATATTTTTTGGATCAGGCGTAACTGACGGCATCACTGACTTCCTCATCTTCTTGTACTGCATGCATCGATGATTCGATGACGTAGCATTCTTTCTTGATGAATTCCCGCACGGCCCGCTCCGCCTTGGCATCCCATTTGACGGCGTTGATTACAACGCTTGTATGGCCACAGTCTTTTTCAAGCTCTGCGACCGTTCCTTCGCCTTTGATAATGCCGAAGTTCGGTGCAAAAATATAAAATCTGAGATGCATGTCGATGCTATTGGAAAATTCGGCTGTTGCAACATCAACAGACAATCTTTCGTAAGCGATATTTGAAAACCTCGACTCAACATGTTCACCATTAGGTAAAATCAGCAAAACAAGCAGGCGCGACGCCGCATCGAGAAGAACAAAATTGTGTCTGACATCGGGTTTTAAATTGCGCATTCGCTCGAATATTTTTGTTTTCACTACCGAGACTTCAACATCAATCACTGTGACCAGTATGTCGCGCTGAATTAACTTTGCTCTGAAAAAACTGTTCTTTTTGTCATCGCCGTTGTTGCTGCATTTCCGGTTCTCCGTTTGAATATAAACCGGATAATTTGAATCAATAAACCGTGTAAACCGGGTATCGAACGACAGCAGCGACAAAGCCACTTCCCCTTTTGAATAGCCGCTGAATTTATAGAAATGCACATAAAGCGCCTGTCGCGCCGCCTCCATCAACATCATTCCTGGAACGTGCTCATGCGATTTCCGGTAAAAGAAATAATGCTTCCCGTTATTGAACAAAGTAGCTCGATAAATTGGCTCTTGTTTAACATCCGGAAATTGTTTCAATATCGCCCACAGGCGATAACGTTCATATTCAGCAATACCAACTCCGTCAAAGAACTGAAATATCAGTTCCTGATGAGCTTCTGTCATTGCTTTTTCCGCGATGATGTATTGATCGTTATGCAGCGCATAATATTCAGCGATTAAATCAACCACCCCTGCGTAAGCCTTGACAAGCCGCTGCGCACTTTCAAATGACATGGTTCGCGGAATATGCCGAAGAAAATAAGCAGGGGTTTTGCCTATCGAAACACCAGAAACTTTTTCGTAATATTGAAAAAAAAGCTCGCTGTCTTGTTTCGCGAGACCAGACAAGTCGTACTCGCTCTCAAGAAAATTGGGCAAGACACCGCGTGGATTACAAATGAGCACGTCATCGTCATGCTCTTTATGAACAAGGCGTTTGTCTTCTTTTATCAATTCGAAATACATGCTATTTCTCCTAAATAAATCTGCAGAAATTAACCTGAAATTCGCGCAGTTTTCATTGGGTTAAATTAAAAATGGAATGCATACAATGCTGCGTATTATTGAGAAGAAAAATAGTGCTCCATGAAATTCGACATCACTCTTCCATCAGTGATCGGAAATATCGTGACTGAGCTCAACGGTGATGCGTGCGGGTGCGCGTCAGCATCTGTCGATCACAATCTCTTCAATGGGCGTTACCGTTGTCTGGCGATTTTTGTGGCAATGCTGGACGCATCATTTATGCCAGTACACTTCCTTGCACGGCGTCTCTCTGCAATGCCCAATTTCGGCGCCGATGATGGAGAGTTTTTTCTCATATCCAACACAGCAATTGGCTTGCTCATGAGCCGCATCATTTTCTTCAACATCACTTCTCTACGTTCTTCTGAATACGGCTCCACTACCTGCCTTGACTCAGTCCCCGTTCGATTGCGAATATTCAATTGATGCGACAACTATTCTGTCGCGTGGGATAACAAAAATACCAACGCATTTCCGAATGGTAGTTGATTGCCCCTGGCGAAACCAACTAGCAGAATAGCTAGGCTGACGAATGGGATAAGTTGTTCTTTTTTAGAAATGACGGCGTTAATTCTGACAATTTCTAGACTTAGCGCTGATGAATAATTGACTCAAACTGCGTATGAGTATGTTTGCTATTAATGGTATTTTTTTGATAGTTTTTTTATTAAAACCGTCTACATTGCTTTAACATATGCCGACTATTTTTGCCGTCGGACAAAAAGAAAATAAGAAATGTTTCAGATAAAAATCAAAAAGAGAAAGTAACTAATGGACGAGTTGCTTGCGTTGCTGGGATGCTCTACGCTGGACGAATGGAAAAATCTGTTATTTACCATTGCTGCCACAAATGGATTCAAAAACGTACTGTTTGGTATGGTAAAAAGTAAATCGCATTCGCTTGAAAGTGCAATATTAATATCGGATTACCCAAAGAAATGGCGAGAGACATACCATTCGATGCAATTGCATCATATCGACCCAACCGTTAAACATTGCTTGACGAGTGCGTTGCCGATTTCCTGGAATGGATCCTTATTTTCCTCACAGCCACAATCGGCATTCTATGAACAAGCATCCAGTTTTGGCTTGCGTTCGGGCATGACTTTTCCTATACATGGCGTCAATGGCGAATTCGGTGTTTTGAGCTTTGTCTCAGATTCACTTGGCAAAGGCACGGCTGAGACGCATCACAATGGTTTGGCGAAGATGACGCTGATTCGGGATTACATCGTAGAGTCATCGACAAAGATGATGAGCTGGGATATTCCAAAGGCGATCGAGCCCAGGCTCACGCCAAAAGAACTGGAGTGTTTGAAATGGATCGCAATAGGAAAGTCTTCTTGGGAAACCGCACAAATTCTTCGCTGCTCAGAAGCGACGATCAATTTTCATGTCTCTAACTTGAAAGTGAAATTTGGCGTAAGAAGCAGGCAACAAGTCATCGTCAAGGCAATAAAAACCGGCTTAGTCATCCCTAGCTGATTTCTGATATACGTTGGCATGCTTTCGTTCATCCGGCGATATATTGTGCAAGGCACTAATCAAATCACTATCAGAAACTTTTTCCTGAAAATAGAGCTCGATGAGCATTGCCACTGACATTGGCACATCCTCACCTTTCTCAAATCGGCTGCCGCGTGATTGCGTCACGCCAAATCGACGCCAGAATTGGGTTTGATTTTCGTTCTTATTCGTTCTCAAATTTTTGAAGTAGCTCATTGTCACTGCGGTCTCTCAGGAGCATTGACATGCTCCTCTCACTTTCATTCGCTCAATTAAAAATTGAAAGTGTAGTCGTTTAGATGGGTCTTAAAAAGTGTAAAGTGCCATTACCTGTATGTTCTGCTAGTTACACTTTTATGCAAAACGCATAACCATAGGCGCTCCACAAAATTTAAACAGGAGCACCTATGTCACTCACCATTGAGATCGCCAATCGACGTGATTTCCCCAATCATGAGCTATTGGAAATGCATAAATTACGTGCCAAGGTCTTCGGCGACCGATTAGGATGGGAGGTACCCATCCTGAGTGGCATGGAGATCGATGGCTATGATGCGATGGACCCTCACTACATGATGATGCACGGATCTGGCAGGCAATTACGCGGATGCTGGAGGCTGCTGCCGACCGAAGGGCCATATATGTTGAAAGACTCTTTCCCTCAATTACTGCACGGAATGATGGCGCCGGCAGATTCCAGAATCTGGGAGCTGAGTCGTTTTGCCATTGAGACCGATAGAGACAATTCTTTTGGATTTTCGTCGATTGCAATGCTCTCTATTACCGAAATAATCACATATGGCTATCAAAATGAAATTGAACAATATGTGACTGTAACCACTACCGCAATTGAACGAATGTTGAAGAAATTTGGCATCGCCATGCGGCGCTTTGGCCCTCCCATCGTCATTGGCGTAGAGAACGCCGTGGCGCTATATATCGATATTCACGCGTCGTTCGATGTATTAACCGGAGTTGAAAAAAAGCCCGCTTTGTTTGTCCAATAAAAAATAAAACCGGCCTGCGTCTCTCGATATCGCGCAACATTGAAAACCACTCCGTGGATTTGAACCCGCAACGTTGACGATCTCAAACCGAAATAGCTTACAAAGAAAAGCAACATTACATTGGCATACCGCTGCATTTACGACGCTGTAGACGACAAAATGGCTCAGATATCCGGTATCCGAGCCGTTTGTTTACAAAGTTGCCGTCCTGAGCGCCGCCCGAGGTGCTCACGGTATCAGGGTTGTAATTCATCTGGTTGCTGATGTTTTGCAGCGTGAGCGCATCGGCCGTCAGATCGGAATTAGCCGCATTGCTGCTGGCAATTGCTCCGCCCTTCAAAGCTAACCTTATTAGTGGTCGCGTCAGTGATAACAAGTACATCGACTTTCTGCACGATTTAAAGCCAGAATCGAGAGGTTTGATCATTTATTCTGCCACGGCGAGATTAGTTACCATTTTTATCTTTTGATGACTCATCGCTGCTAAGCCCCTTCGCAACGTCAATTTGCGACTGTCGACTTTGCAGATAGGCGTCACGCATGAAAACATACTTGTCCAGCGCAATATCATTGAGCAAACTGCCAGCATCAAGCAATTGCGCGCGACGATCCACTAGACGGACCACTGTGCCAATATTGCGTACGTCGACGGGCCTCTTGTACGACCATGGATCGCCATACCAATCGACTGGCGACCCAGCGACATCACGCAGTGTCGACGACCCCAGCAATGGCAGCACGAGGTAGGGACCAGAACCGACACCCCAGGCTCCCAGGGTCTGGCCAAAATCGGATTTCTGTTTAAGCAAACGCGCTTCAGTGGCGACATCAAGCACGCCGCCAAGACCAAAGGTAGTATTGATAGCTACCCGCATCAAACTGGAGACACCAATTTCTCCACGTCCTTGCAGGAGCTGGTTGGCGCCCGACCACAAGTCTCCGAGATTGCCAAAGAAGTTGCCGATGCCAGTCTGCACAAAGCCTGGCGTGACAGTTTTATAGCCTTCAGCAACCGGCTTGAAAGCGTAGGTATCGAGCTTATCGTTCATCTTGAACATGGCCCGGTTGTAGCCTTCCAGTGGATCATCCGGGTTGCCAACACTAGTGCTGGCGCAACCACCGAGCACGCCAATGAACGCCATCGCAGCGATGTAAATGACACATTTCATGTTAAATCTTCTTTCCTGAACAAGCACTTGCGCGCTTATTTAACTTGATTAAAGTGGGTCTGATAGCGCCAAGAACAAAATGAAGAGCGTCAACAATATCGTCATCAGCAACATTGTTCCGGCGAATAATTTGTCTTTGAATTGCATTAGAACCTCCCTTGTTTCAACGCAATGAACCAGTAATTGATTTGAAAATACTTGAAAGAAAATCTTCCCAGCACTCCCTTGCCATATGCGGGCCAGTGCCGTCACCGAACGATCAAGCAACACTGCGCCCCGCCAGAATCAGTAACGAGCTTTCCTTGCGCGACTCTTTGCAGGCCCCCAGCAACACCAGCTCCAGCGGAAGAAAGAATGGTCGCGCGAGTGAATGCGGGAGCAGGCTGGCATTTTCTGCCAGCACACCCAGACCCGTCGCATGAATGCTCATCGCCACATCCAGCGGCGTCAATCCACGCCGCAATACTCGGCGCAGATAACAGATATTGAGCACTGCCGTCAGACTCTGTATGGAGAGCGCACTCATTTCTGCCAACTTGCTGCTCAGGTCTTGCGGCAAGTCACCAACACCGTTGCTCTTGAGCAGTAACTGAATCATCCTGAACTGCGTAGCATCGTCGAGGCAGTTTTTCATTCGCAGCCACAGCACATCCCGCAAGAGTTGCATGGGATTGCCTGAGTCCCTGTACACCTGAATATCCGTGCCAATGTTGAAGGGCCATACCAAGTCATTGAACACTTCACGGACCATGGCGGCCTTGTTCGAAAAATGCCAGTACACCGCGCCACGGGTCATCTTGGCCGCCATGGCGACATCCTCAAGAGTGGTTGCACGTATGCCACGCTGCGCGAACGCAGTCAGTGCCGCATCCAGCAAGGTTACGTGCGTGCGCTCGGACCGTAAATTCATCGCCACTCCATTGCTATTGCGTCAGAGGCTGCCGTCGCATCCCGACTGACAACCCCGATCTCATTGGGTTTATCAAGTTCAGCAAAACACGCAAGGCCATTCATCCATAACTGAACCGTACTGTACGGTACTATTAATTGACATAACAGTCAAGTCAAGCAATACTCAGCGCCTTCGTACAATAAAGGGGACATGACCATGCGAGTCAAGACAGAAGCCAAGCGGGAATCCATCATTACTGCCGCTTCCGAGGTCTTTTTGGAATTGGGCTTTGAAGGTGCTTCGATGACAGAAATTGCACGGCGCATCGGTGGTTCCAAGGGCACCCTGTACGGTTATTTCAGTTCCAAGGAAGAATTGTTCGTGGCCGTCGTGCACGAAGAAGCGAACAAGCAATTCGAGCCGGCTTTTGTTGCCTTAAACAAAGAAATCGATGATCTGCAAAAGACCTTACAGGTATTTGGCGAAAAAGCCCTAGAGTACCTTTGCTCGCCCAGCGCCATCCAGACGCGTCGTGCCATCGTTGCCGAATCTGGTCGCACTAACATCGGTCAGCGTTTTTATGAAACAGGACCCAAGCAAGGCATGCAAAAATTGGCAAATATCTTCGAAAAACAAATGATCTTAGGAAACTTGAAGAAATCCGACCCGCTGCTCGCGGCCATCCAGCTAGGAGCGTTAATGGATTGCGAAACAATTCATCCACTATTGCTCGGCGTCGAAAAAACACTCTCAAAATCGCAGATCAAACTTGCTGTCAGCCGCGCATTGCATACCTTCTTTGCCGCTTACGGCACTGCCAAAACTACGGCAATGTAGGCGCTTTTCCGGCCCCCATTCACGCGCAGGCTGGCCTGTATTCAGGCATGCCTGCGCGGGCCGACAGGATCAGACTATTTCGTCTGCGTTTTCAGTTCCACACCCGTCTCTTCCCAACCGCCACCGAGCACTTTATAGAGCGTCACTTGATTGGAAATACACGACAACTGCGTGCTAATCAAGGATTGCTGCGCCGCATACAGTGAGCGTTGCGACGTCAGCACATCCAGATAGCTGTCAATGCCGTGCTTGAAGCGTGCCTCGGTCAGCTCCAGGCTTTGCGCTGAAGCATCTACCAGCGCCTGTTGCGCTTCGAGCTGCCGCCCCAGCGTACTGCGCTGGGCCAGGGCATCGGCCACTTCACGGAAGGCGGTTTGCACCGCCTTCTCATATTGCGCCACATCAATATCACGCGTCACCTTGGACACCTTGAGATTGGCCGCGTTATTGCCACCATCGAACAGCGGCAAAGAAATCTGCGGCGTGAAACTCCAGGTACCCTGACCGGCGTTAAACAGGCGACTCAACTGACTGCTGCCGGCACCGCCCGAAGCCGTCAGACTGATGCTGGGGAAAAACGCCGCGCGCGCCGCACCGATATCGGCATTGGCAGCCTTGAGCGTGTATTCAGCCTCTAGCACGTCAGGACGTTTGAGCAGCAAATCCGATGGCAAACCTGCGGGCAGCGCCATCGGCATCCCAAGCCCCACAGGCAAGCCATCCGGCAGCAAGGACTCCGGCACGCTGGCACCGACAGCCAGATTCAAGGCATTGATGTCCTGTGCAGTCTGACTGGTGTATTTCTCCATATCGACCTTCGCACTTTCCAGGCTCTGCTGTGTTTGCCGCAGGGTGAGCAGCGACGCATTGCCCAACTGGTAGTTCCGCTCGGTGCGCTTATACGTGGCAGTCTGACTGCTCAAGGTGTCTTGCGCCAGTGTCAACAATGCACGGTCCGAGGCCAGCGTCAGATAGTCGTTGGCGACCTCGGCGACCAGGCTGATGTGTGTGCTGCGTCGTGCCTCAACCGTCGCCAGAAAAGTTTGCTGCGCCTCGGCAGTGAGGCTGCGCACGCGGCCAAAAACATCCAGCTCATAGCTGCTGAAGCCGACCGTGGCACTGTATTGCCGCGAAGTGAGTGCAGTGCCGGTCTGGGACAGATCGGCAGGCGTGCGCGAAGCAGTTTCACTGCTGCTGGCCTTGATGCTCGGAAACAGCGAGGATTCCTGAATCCGATACTGGGCACGCGATTTTTCAATATTCAAAATCGCCACGCGCAGATCACGGTTATTTTCCAGCGCCATCGCAATCACCTGACGCAGGCGATCATCGTTGAAGAAAGTACGCCAGCCAATATCGGCCAATGCCTGCCCAGTCTGCTTGCTGTTGAGCGCATCCGGATAGACCTGTGGCACTGGCGCCGTCGGTCTTTCGTATTCCGGCATGAGCGTACAACCGCCCAGCGTGGCCAGGATGGCAAGCGCCATCATCCTCATGCGTAGTGTTTTCATATTATTCGCTTTCGATGGAAGGAGTCTCGACGGCTGCTTTGCCAGGCCGTGCAAACATGTGCATGACAATGACGAAAAACAGCGGAACGAAAAAGATCGCCAGGACCGTCGCGGAAATCATCCCGCCGATGACCGCCGTGCCGAGCGCATGCTGCGCACCTGAACCGGCACCAGACCCAATGACCATCGGCAGCACACCCAGCGTAAAGGCGAGCGACGTCATTAAGATCGGACGCAAACGCAGACGCGCCGCCTCAATCGCCGCTTGCGTTGCCGACTTGCCCTGCGCATAAAGATCCTTGGCAAATTCAATAATCAAAATCGCATTTTTGGCAGACAGACCAACCGTGGTAAGCAAGCCGACCTGAAAATAGACATCGTTCATTTTCCACGTCAACAATGCACCCGCGACGGTCCCCAGAACGCCCAACGGCACCACCAGCAACACGGAAACCGGAATGGTCCAGCTTTCATAGAGCGCCGCCAGACAAAGAAAGACGATCAGAATCGAGACTGCATAGAGCATCATTGCCTGCGATCCCGCTTGTTTTTCCTGCAGCGAAATACCTGTCCACTGATAGCCGATGCCGGGCGGCAGGCTGGCAGCAAGACGCTCCATCGTGCCAAGCGCTTCACCACTGGAAGACTTCCCCGGCATGGCCATACCAAGTATTTCCACCGACGGCAAGCCGTTATAACGCTCCAGACGTGGCGAACCACTGGTCCAATATGCTTGCGAGAACGTGGTAAACGGCACCATTGTCCCGGCACTATTGGTCACATACCATTTATCGATATCGCTAGGCAGCATGCGATATGGTGCATCGGCTTGAAGATACACCTTCTTGACACGGCCTTTGTCGATGAAGTCATTGACGTAGGAACTGCCCCAGGCAATCGAAAAAGTCTGATTGATGTCGCTCAAGGAAAGCCCCAGTGCAGTCGCTTTGGCTTGATCAATATCGAGCTGGAATTGCGGCGAGTCATCCTGTCCATTGGGACGCACAGCAACCAGTCCCGGTTCTTTCATGGCCATTCCCAGCAGTTGATTACGCGCCTTCATCAAAGCCTCGTGACCAAGATTGGCATTATCCACAAGCTCCATGTCAAAGCCGCTGGCATTACCCAGTTCCGACACCGCTGGCGGCGCAAAGGCAAATACGCTGGCATCCCGAATCTTGGAAAATGCCATACCTGCCTTAGCGATCACACCGGAAACCTGCAGATCTGGACTTTTGCGTTCATCCCATGGCTTCAATTTAACGAAGGCGATGCCCATGTTTTGACCGCTACCGGCAAAACTGAAACCGGCCACCGTGAAGATCGAGGACACGGCATCCTTTTGCTCGACCAGGAAATGATTCTCGACCTGCTCAAGCACCTTGAGCGTACGATTTTGCGTGGCGCCCGGCGGCAGTTGCACCATCGTGTAGACGATACCTTGATCTTCATCTGGCAAGAAACCGCCAGGAATCTTCATATAGACAATCACCACCAGCGCCGCCAGCACGGCATAGATCAACATATAGCGCTTGCTGCGCCCCAGGATATGGCCGACGGCCCCTTGATAGCGTTTGTTACCACGCTCGAAAGTACGATTGAACCAGCCAAAAAATCCGGTCTTGGCATGGTGATCTTTGGAAATCGGTTTGAGTAAGGTGGCGCAAAGCGCAGGGGTCAGAATCATCGCCGTGAGCACCGACAAGGCCATGGCCGAAACGATGGTGATCGAAAACTGCCGGTAGATCACCCCGGCGGAGCCGCCGAAAAAAGCCATCGGCACAAAGACCGCCGCCAAGACCAGAGCCACGCCAACCAGCGCACCGGTGATCTGCCCCATCGATTTCCGGGTCGCCTCCAGAGGTGAAAGCCCCTCCTCGCTCATGACCCGTTCGACGTTTTCAACAACCACAATGGCATCATCGACCAGCAAGCCGATGGCCAGCACCATGGCAAACATGGTAAGTGTGTTCATCGAATAACCAAACGCATACAGCACGCCAAAGGTACCCAGCAATACCACCGGTACGGCAATGGTCGGAATCAATGTGGCGCGGAAGTTCTGCAGGAACAGATACATCACCAGGAACACAAGGACCACCGCCTCGATCAGCGTCTTGATCACTTCCTCTATCGAAATCCGCACAAATGGCGTGGTGTCGTAAGGCACTTCTGCCTTCATACCCTGCGGATAAAACTGGCTCAGCGCATTGAGCTTGGTATTGATCGCCTTGACCGTATCGAGCGCATTGGCGCCGGTGGCAAGCTTGATGGCCAGGCCCGCAGCAGGTTTTCCGTCGTAGCGCGACTCCGAGTTATACGATTCGCTACCCAGTTCAATACGCGCCACATCCTTCAATTTGACAGAAGAACCATCAGTCTGCGTGAGCAAAATGATATTGCCGAATTGCTCAGCCGTGCGCAGACGTGTTTGCGCGGTAATGGTCGCATTGATTTGTTGATTCGGCGCTGCTGGCAAGGCTCCCAACTGGCCTGCGGAGATCTGTGCATTTTGTGCCGTCACCGCAGTGGAGATGTTGAGCGGTGTCAGCTTGTACTTGTTCATCTTGTTTGGATCAAGCCAGATTCGCATCGAATATTGCGAACCGAACAGCGTGGTATCACCCACCCCGCTCACGCGGCTGATCTGATCCTGCACATTCCCGGCGACATAATCGGACAGGTCCGCACCACTCATGCTGCCATCGGTCGATACGAAGGCAATGACGACCAGGAAGTTATTCGATGACTTGGTAACCTGCACCCCCTGGTTCTGCACTTCCTGCGGCAACAACGGGGTCGCCAGTGACAGTTTGTTTTGCACTTGCACCTGTGCAGTATCGGGATCGGTACCGTTTTCGAAGGTCAGCGTAACCGTGACGCTGCCAGTCGAATCGCTCGTCGACGACATATAGCTTAGTCGGTCAAGCCCCTTCATCTTTTGTTCGATGATCTGGGTAACCGTGTCTTCCAGCGTCTTGGTCGAGGCACCTGGATAGTTGGCAGAAATGGCGATCGTCGGCTGCGCAATCGTCGGATATTGCGCAATCGGCAAGGTTTTAATCGCAACGATGCCAGCCAACATCACGATGATGGCGATCACCCACGCAAAAATAGGTCGATCTATGAAAAAGCGGGCCATGAAGTTTCTCCGTCAAAAATTAAGGCAATTTTTTCGCGGAGGCGGCAGCGCCCGCATTAGTCGTCTCTGGCGTACCAGCGGTGATATAGGGCACCGTCTTTACCTCGGCGCCGGGGCGAATTTTCTGAACACCTTCCACCACGACCCGATCTCCAGCCTGCAAACCGCTGCTCACCAGCCACTGATCGCCAATGGCACGCGCAGTCACCAGTTGGCGCTGTTCAATCTTGTTAGCGGCACTGACAACAAACGCAACCGGCTTACCGGCACCATCACGACTGACGGCAGGTTGCGGTACCAACACCGCATTTTCCTGAGTACCTTCTTCCACCACTGCACGCACAAACATGCCGGGCAAAAGTTGATGCTTGGGATTATCGAACTTGGCGCGCAGATTGATGGTGCCGGTATTCTGGTCAACGGTGACATCAGAGAACTGCAATATGCCGATGATCGGATAGCGGGTGCCATCATCAAAGATCAGGCTGACAGTCGCACCGCCGTGCGATTTGCTGCTCAACTTTCCCTCGTCCAGCTCGCGTTGCAGACGCAGCAACACATTACTCGACTGAGTAAAGTCGACATAGATAGGATCGAGCTGCTGCACATTGGCCAACGCCGTGGTTTGATCGGCTGTCACCAGTGCACCAGCCGTCACGGACGACTTACCGATACGGCCACTGATCGGTGCGGTGATTCGTGTGAAGTCCAGATTGATCTTTGCCGTATCCAGCGATGCCTGCGCCGCCTCCACATCAGCCTCATCCTGTTGCAATGTGGCCTGCATGTCGTCATTGTCCTGCTCGCTGACCGCCTGTATCTTGACCAGCTCCTGATAACGCTGGGCTTTCAGACGGGCCGTATGCAAGCTCGCCACAGCCTTGTCCAATGAAGCTTTGGCATTATTGTAGGTAGCCCGGTAAGTGGCCGGATCGATCTCATACAGCAGACTGCCCGCCTTAACGTCACTGCCCTCAACGAAGTTGCGCGAACGCACCAGACCGGTGATCTGCGGGCGCACATCAGCGGACAGGACGGCGTTGATACGTCCTGGCAATTCACTGGTCAGGGCGACACTTTGGGACTGCAGCGTAATGACACTGACAACAGGGGTACCTTGGGCAGGTGGAGGCCCCATGCCAGCCGGTTTGCCGCAAGCCGCCAGCAACGCGGCCAGGGCAGTCACAGTCGCCATAACAATGATGATTTTTTTCGGTGATGACATGAACAACTCCTTGATTGAGCCTAAATAATGGCAGGGCAACTCATTTTAATACTGTACGGTACGGTATCTTAATGAAATATAGCGAGCTGTCAATAAAATTCATGTTTGCATCGAAATTTCTGAAGAAATGCGCCAAATTCACACTGATCAGCCATGAGAATTGGCTTCCCATGCCCGAAGCTTCCCAGGCCGTACCGATGGAGATCTGCACGCGACCGCCTGCTGGGCGGCCGTGTCTTGTACCGATTCAATCGCCAATTGACCATCTACATTGGCATTGATGGTGTTGGCATTGACTGCTGCGCCCTTTACCGATCAGTTGGGTGTTGCTGTTGCTGTTGCTGTTGGTGGCGGCGTTGTAGTTGACGTTGCCGCTGCTCTGGATGGTGCTGCCTTGGGCCGTCGTTGTTGTTGGCGGTTGTAAAACTCATACCGAATTCGGCTTTGAATAATTTTTAGCGGCCAAAATCGCTTGACGCACTGTCCCCAAAAAGTTAATACTTTCGCGTCCTTGAGAAAAAGAGGACCGAGTTTTGCAGCTCGGATCATCTACAGCGCACAGACCGCGCCATGCGGTTTTTTTACGTGCGAACTATTGTTGTGCCTTCTATGGCGGCAATGGTAGGGAGGCCTCGGCCTGCCGGGTGCTGTAGGTACCGGTCTGCAAACCTTGTCATTTGCCGCCACCCCCGTTTTGCAGCGGGACGCGGATAACCACTACCTACAGAGGCCCATCATGCCTAGTACCAACACGTCTGACCAAAACACCACTCCCCCAACCCACGAAGATTTCCATTGGATTCACGGTCCGGGAAAAAATGAACGCTTCACTGACTTCATTGAATTTACACGCGACATCGCCGCTGGCATGCACACCAGTATGCAAATCATTTGCTCCAGTGATTTGGTACGCGAGATAAATCAAGACTGCGAGTCTGAGCAGAAATCCGCGCCAGCAATTGGCAAAACAGATGCGGTGAATTTATTCCGTCTGGCGATGGCGACTGCGGCACTTCTGAGTAAGCTAGCAGACGATCACATTGATCAGCTTAATAAATTTTGGGAAGAGTAATTAAATGTTCCAGCTTGGGCTAGCAAAGACTGCCCAAGTTATAACTGCATCAGTACTTGCCTCTGTTATCCACCTGCCTTGCAGGGTTCAGTATTTTCAATGTATTTGTAGTTGTAAAAATTCCCGGTGCATGACCGGGTCAAAAACAACTAATCGAAGCCAGAATGGTTTGCCTTCCAGCGCGTCATACTCCAGCAAAGGTCGCGCTTTTTCAGTCGCAATGCCTGCCAAGTCTGTCGGCACAATTTTGACCGGTTGATACATTTTAAAAGCATCAAAAAAAGAAATTGATGAATCTTTTGCTTTTTTAAAATTTTCAAAAAAATTAACAAATACATCCGCCAAGTTGACATGACTTGGATCAAGCCATGTCTTGCTTTTATCACCAATTAGCTCCTGTTTCCAATCCACCTCGAAACTCGGAACCTTAGCAAAAATCTCTTTTACCTCGTTCATTATCATGATCGCAGAACTCAACTCTTCCAGTTTGAGGTAGCGCCGATATAAACGATCAGTTAAGAGACTCCAGTCTCGTTCAGGATTTTTCTTAACAACAAAATAATCAAGACACTCAAAAAATAGAACAACGTCTGAGACAGTACCAATTTCATAAACGGAGTGTCCACCGTCAACACCGATGACTCTCATTATTGCTTGAACCTTATAGATGTCGGATTGATTATGCCATTTGATTTCTGCACAATCCCTTGAATAATCTGAACTTTCTGTGCATCTGTTACTACCTGTCCCCGCACGTCAATAACAACTTGCTGAACCATACCCGCATCAGCGGTACACCTCGCGCCGGTTGCCAAGACTCAAGACCGTAATCAGAATTTGCTTGTCCCGGATTTCGCAAATCAAGCGCCAGTCGCCGACCCGGTATTTCCAGAATTCGCCCAGCTCGCTGCCCTTCAAGGCTTCGCCGATACTGCGCGGGTCTTCCAGCACAGACACCCGTTCGCGCAGAAACGAGCGGATGCGCTGGGCCACTGGCCTATCGAGTTTGGCTAGCTGCTTTTCGGCTGTTTCGGCTATCTCAATCCGCCAAACCAAGCCGCGCCTCCACTTCCTCTAACGTGGACGTGCGCTCTTCGCCGCTTTGGATGCGCTGCACGACTTGCTCGGCCAGGTACAGGTCTTCTAAGTCGTCCAGGTGTTCTAGGATGGCTTCGCGGGCATAAAAAGTCTTGCTACGACCGGTGCGTTTGGCAAGCTGGTCAAGCCGTGCTTCTATCTCTTCCGGTAGGCGGATGGCTAACATGATGGAGTCCTATCAGGGTGGCATCGGGCGGATTCGCCCTGTTTGCTATACAAGTATAGCAAACACCTAAAGAAGCAGTATTGTTTGTTTTGATGAGAGCGAACAAGGCGGCTCTGGGCCTGGCCTGTATGCCATTGCCGTGCTGGCCTGCTCAGTCGCGACCTTCTTCTTCGCCTTCCGCGTCCAGCGCGGCTAACAGGGCCGCTGCCGAGTCGTCGGCATCCGTCTGGCCGTCGGTGTCGTAAGCGTCGTTTCATGCTTCCGATTACCCATATCTTTCCGATGCTAGACTGAAGCCAAGTTGCATGTCGGCCAGTCGGCGCATGCCACGCCACATAACAGTATTGCCTGGGGCTGGGTCGCTGGAGCGCGCGAGATAGCCCCCGAGCTGGGCGATTTTCTCAAGATAGCGCGAGAGTGGCGGCGCTGATTGCGACCTCTTGGTGTTTTTGATTATACGGTCAAGCATAGCCATTTCGGCATCTGTCAGTGCCAACTCTGGCTTGGCATCCGGGCAGGATCGATTCAGCATGGTCAGCCAAAAGATACGCCAGCCAATGATGCAGAACACGGAGACCAAGTTCGCGAGCCGATCTGCGGTGCGTAGCCGTGACTCCTCAGCTTTGCATCCGGATTTCAGAATTTTGTGGAAGGTTTCGATCTTCCAGCGCATGGCGTACCAATCAAGTTTTTCAATTGCCTCGCGGCGGGAGGTGACCGATAAATCAGTGATCAGTTTCCACTCGATGCGCTTCCGATTCGATGGATTGTCACGCTCACTCGCATGTATCACCGTCAATGAAAGCGCTGGATAACGACTTTGCTTTCCAATCGGTGGAAGTACCTTGATGCGGCGATAACGTATCTCCAAAATGGCATCGATTGCATTCCCTTTTTCGTCAGACGTCTGGACCCGGTGCAATCCTTTTAATCGTACCTCGTCCATTTCCTGCGCTATGGTGTGTCCACCGTCGCCGGCAAGCCGATCAACGCACGTGCGCACTAGGAAATGTGTGCCGACGTCCGCCGCCGTGCAAAACAATTCATAGATGTCACTCTCGCGATCACCAATATGGATGCATCGTTGCGGATCGCCGAACAGTGCTGTGGACTGCCTCAAGTTCTCCAGCCAGCGATAGCTTTCTTTTTCTTCGATCGGTACCCGTGTCGGGTTAATCGTCTTCTTGAGTGCGTTACAGCCTTTGAATTTGCTGCGCGTCCAGAATTTGATTGCCGCCAATCCCAGCGGCACTCCCTCTGTCGTCACCGCCAAGCTTGAATGCATCAGGATACCGCATTGGGTCAGCGGCTTGGAAAGATTGCCACTCTTCCCGATGAATCCGATGCGTTCTGGCTGATCCCGCTGATAAGAAAAGGTCGTCGTATCTTGAAGGATGAGAATCGGCCCTCGCGAACCGGCAAAGCGCTCGTTGGTCGCCTGAAAATGCCCACTCAATATGTCCTGCTCGCAGACGTGATCGTTGGCGAAGAACCGATATGCCGCTTTCGTACTTGCCCAGTCTTGGCAGGCAAATGGGATCGTCTGCCCCATACTTCCCCAAAACTGTTCAAGCAACAACCGAAATCGTTTTTTGAGCCGCTCATCGCGAAAAACGCAGGCGGCATTCTCTTTTTCTATCCACGACTGCTCATCTCCTGACGACGACAGATGTCCAGGGCAGGAAGCGCTTGCCATCCTGCTGTTTGTCATTTGATCGCAATCAAATTCTTCATATCGAAAAGTTAACAGAACTCCTGAAAGTTAACAAGAAATTTGTGGGTAATCGGAAGCCTAGCCGGACGCTTACTTTCCTTCAATTTGACGATGCTGACCTGCGTGTAAATCTGCGTGGTCTTGAGTTCGCTATGCCCGAGTATGGCCTGGATGAAACGGATAGCTAAAACTAGCTGTGTGCTCTAAGCACACGCCTCAATGCCTTGCTGTAACTGCCTTCGCGATATTTAGCCGCTTTTTATTGCGTAGTGATGGACTGAGCGCGCACACGCCAAACGCAGCACTGACGCGGCTTTTCGGTTGATTTTCGAGCACCGTGTGCTCGTGCGTAATGTGTATCCCTTAAACCGGGGCGCGGGGCCTCCCGCGATTTGGCGTTTTACGAGATTTCTGGAGTCAACGCCGCCTCAGAAAATCGTGACGATTTGCCTTTCTGGGTGCTGCAGGGAAGAGGAAATATTTTGCGTAAACAGGATTTTTACGGGCTGAACACGGGGAGCATTTTTGTAATTTTCGGTGTTTTTATGCCAAACGCTGGCCGTGACGTTTGGCATAAATCCATAGTTTCATACCTCAGAGAGCTTATCTGATGTGTATCTCACCAATCCATATTTAATTATCACTTCAATACATCATTCAATCTTCCATGCAATCCTGTCACACGCTCTAGCAAGTTTGCCGGTATATTTTTCGCGGCCAACATTCTTGCCAGGCTAAAACGCATCATCATAAAAATCTCTGTACCAGTTTCGCCCTCTTCCATTGAATCCAAAATCTCAGCCTCATAATGGACCAAACCTGCCAGTTTTAATTCCTCTGCCAGCGCTTTTGCCTCGCTGTAGTAATCGTATGCATTCATAATCATTCATCTCAATGCGTGCTAAATGATTTCATCTGTACACCGCCCGATGGAACAACAACCTCAATACCTCCTCCGGGATTTTCTCCAACGCCTGGTGCTTGGCGGGTTACAAAAGTTGTTCCTGGTTTAACAGTTGCTGTTTCTATAAAATTAGAGTTTGCAACGTTCTCCGCAGGTATTCCATAACGTGCCGCGTACCCTGGCGAAGCTGGATTTTCAAGAGACCAAACCTGATCATCAAACAATACAGTGTCAAGGCGGACCGGTCATGCTGATACTCACTTCATTGGCTGCGGAGGGGGCTCATTGTAGTGCACGCCAACGGGAGATCGTCAGGCATACTGTTGGAAAATGAGGAGCAATAGTCAAATTGATGCTCCCGATGATCGAGAATGAATGCAAACGCTAGTCAACATTGCATGGATCGAGATCAACCTTCACGCCATCCTTATAGCAAGTTCTCAATCCAGGAGCGTTTTCTTCCTTAGCTTCTTGCGGAAGAATCTTAGCCAAAAATCCTTTCAGCGGATTAGGTGCGCTAGGAGCAACCGAAAGGGGCCTGCTATAAAAAACTGACTCCCCATGCATGTCACCATTCTTTTTCATAAAAAAATACGATTTACGCACGCCAAGAAAATCCGTCGTCTGGGTGCGTCCCTGACCGAGCGGCAACTCAATCGATGTTTGCGGACCTTCGAAAAACTCTCGACGGCCCATCGTGTCGAAGATGGTATTGATCACTCTCACAGAACCTGAAGTTTCCGGCTGGTCCATTTGACGGTATATAAAGGTAACTATTTCAGCGCGAAATGGCGTTGCCGTTTTCATCTCATTGATCTTGATCGGGTCTTTGTACTCCGTGATGTTCGGACTCTCCTTGCGCTCAATGATGTACATCGCGCCGGCAGGCTTGCCATCCACCGCAGCAAAACGAACATGTCTCAACTTGGGAATGACCGACAAGCTAGCTGGGCTATCGTAGACTTCATCGGCAAAAATCCATAAATCAACTTCACCACTGAGCTTTCCATTGGAACAGGAAGCCTGCACCGGCCACAAGCGGATATCCAGAAAATAGTGGTTGACAGAGCCGTGTTCACGCTCGAAAACCTGCCTCTGTTCCAACGGTAGCTCGGACAGATCCATAAATCCTGCAGCTTTGCGCAGATCATCATCGGCGCCTTTGCACGGGATCGCAACCACGCTAGATGGCAGATTGAAATAATTTCTCTGGTTGCTCACATAACGTCCAAGGTCAGACTCTATCTGCCTGAGCCAACGATTGAGTTTCTCGTCTTTGATTTGTGGCAAACGATGAGTCCCGTCCAACGACTGACGTCCATCTGGACTCTCAATCATGTGTGGGCAATCCTCACATTGTGCAGCAGAGCCGGATGGCAAACCGCGTTCGGCTCTGCGTTTGGCGAGCAGTTCATCGATATGCTTATCGATGCCAGCATTGACTCCTGCAATGGTTTTCTCAAATTTCACGCCCTCAGGAATAACGCGGGCGTCTTCCACTTTTTGCTCTTCCGGGCCAGGCTCAGGAACACCTGTGTCCAGTGCAGAGCATTTGTTTGCGTCTTTGAGTTTAACGGGTACTAGCTGAACGGCGTTATCCTGCGAAATGATTTGCATCACATGTAACTGACAAGTTTGATCGCCCCACGTTAACGTGACCTCATAATCGTTCCCTCCTTCAGGAACAAAATATTCATTCATGTCACAGGTGATTCTTTTTTCAATAAGCCGGCCGTAGCTGCGCTCGTAAATCTCTTGATATGCGGCCACATCAATGGTGATAGGTTCATCAGCGGATACAGAATATTCACGATAGAAAGCCTTCGACAAGATGAGGTCGCCATCCTTCAAATTGGTCACATTTGGTGTTGCTGGAATGCCTAGTGATATATTTTTCGCTTTCCCGAATAAACTACCAAGTGCAGACCCAAGCCCTCGCGTATTACCAAAAACTTGCATGCCACGTCCACCAGAACAAATCTTGTTTTCATGAATCGTGATTCCGAGGAGTGCATTGCCGATAAAACGCACACGTGACTGGCCAGAATTTTCCGCCCCGGCCTCTCCTGCTTGTGCCAAATTACTGGCACTCAAGGCACAGATAAATATAGTTGTTAATAAGTTTTTCATACTCAATTTACTTTCCTTCATTTCTTATTTTTTCTTCTATGTGTGTTTCACATCTTGAGAGGTCAATGAATGAGTCAGAGTCGTCGTGCATGACTACGCACCAACCAGAGAAGCAGCAAGACTGAGCATCCCAATCCCACAGTCCAATTTCTGAGCTGCCAAAAAGACGGCGTAAATTGGGCGCTATTTAATACAACATATTTGTACAAGAACATTTGTCCGATATACAACGCAAGGGCGGTCACAAACATGCTTATCCTGGACAATACCTCCGGTCGTTTACCAATCCATTCTGCAAGCAATATGATTGGCAAGGCCAGAAACGTCAATTTGTCGCGGTTGATGGACCTAGGATAAATTTCAGTGATTCCCATTGCAATTGCATTGAGACTCCAAAAGACAAATACGGCCGCAAACACAGACAAATACGCACCACATCGGCGCCGCAAAGAAGAACGAGGACGTTTGATTGGCGGCGAAATGAAGTAAAGCGTTACGTCCTTGCGATATAAAAAATAAATAAATGCACAAAATAAAGGCAGCCCAAAGAACAACTGCATTTTCAGAAGCCCGGATGTATTCTTAGCCATATAGAAAAACAACAGTGTAAAAACCGCCCCTAAAATAACGTAAGCCAATCGCGCCCATCGCTGTCCAAAAAGAAGTCCAATTCCAATTAAAAAATTGGCATAAACACTCCATTCGATGACTTTCCATTGCAACCAACTCGGCATAGGTGTATTCGATACTATGGCAACTATCTCCACATTGATTAACTTGCCAAATAGCAATAAATATATTGCGGTAGTAGTCCCGCTCATGAGTAGCCAATAGGCAAGAACCGTGACGACAGCGGGACGATGTACAACTTGATTATTGGCAGCAGATAAATCCGGCATTTCCATATTGTCCCAGAGAGATTCGCATTTTCTTACTTTATGATTTGCAGTATGTGTGATCCGATTTACGTCCTTCCATCGTCACCATACATTAACTTTATTTTTCAGCGACTTCATAACTTCAGTTGAAAATCTAACGCTGCTTATTTCGTTACGTCAAAACTGGTGTAGTGCACTACGCTAATACCGTCTTCCGCAGATTCGGTCTTCGTAGTCACAGTCAAGCCAAGATCTTCAAGCAAGGCCAACTCTTGCATACCTCTCGAATTCGGATACTGGCAGGAAAATAGCGTAGCCGCACCAGTCAACGACGGGTAAATCCGACTGGCGGGAATTGTCCCGATAATGTTGCAGGAAAACGCATCTCGATTAACTTTACCGCCTCGCTCTGAGTAAATTTTCTGGGCTTGGGAGCTCACCGTCAAAGTCTCGCCCATAGCAAGTGTCTGCGGCAATGACACCGTCAGTTCTGTCGTCAAATAGACATCATGATTGTGGCCACTCTGGTTTGATCTCAATTGCACCAGACCCGCCAGCGATACCCGTTCCATGCTGAAATTGTGTGAGTACAATTCTGTGCTGTATAGCAGGCCGTCGCGGACTTCGATCTGTTCGCTCATACTGAAGGGATGCTTACTGCCGAGATACTCTTTGGTATAGCTAACCTTGCGGAAGTGCGGGCGCCAGACACTGTCCGGCGGCGCCACTGCGTCGATCTTTTTCACAACATCCGATCGCAATGCGCCATCAACTGCCGATACCGGCGCGGGCGTAGCCGGATAATCAGCAGCATCGATATCCGGCCGCTCTTGACCCAGCATCTCACCGGATACCGAACCTTGCAGCGAACAAGTGATGCGAACCGTATTGCTGTCATCGCCCGGTTCCAGTACGAAAATGCGCTCGACGGTCAACGGTGCAGGCACTGTCCCCGAAGAAAGATCAGCGGTAATCCATGCGGATTTTCCGATCTTAAGATCGGTACGATGATAGTCATTGTCGCCGTGGCGCAAACGGTTGGCATTGCTAATGAAGGGTTTCATTTTTTCCGCCACGTCATTCAACGAGCCTTCTGCGATGAATCCCCAATTAAAGTACTTTCCGAGTGCGTCGAGATCCGATATTTCATCGAAATAACTGGTCAGTTTGAGTCCAGCGACAATCAGAGGCACAGAAAATTTTGCTTGATTTCCTTCATCGTCATACCGGTCCTTGACTTTGAACCATGCCAATTCTCCCTTGCGTTCCAGTCTCGGCTGATCGTTCTGTGGCGTTGTGCGACCCAGACTGCGGAAAAAATTTGCATCGCAGGCGGTGAAGTCGCGCAATACTTCGCTCGTTACCTGTGCAGAGGCTGTCGCCACGGTCATCAAAAGCACAGCAAACAGTGCCATATTTCGGATTACATTTTTATTCAATTTCTATTCCTTGAAAAAAGGTGTGTATTAAAACAGCCAATCGTGGCAACCAAACTTGCCTTGTGATTGAAAATTTCCTCTATCATTTTTCCGACGTGGGGAGAGGGCATATTTATTGTCCTGCCTCGATATCGGCTACTGCTGACGATGCCGCCTTTATTGCGATTGCGCCTCCGCCGGCATGTTGGCGACGGCTTACAATCGGGCCCGGTCGCCAATGCCATCGATTTAAGAAACTCCATTTTTTCATCTTCGTATTTTTCAGAAAAAGGTTTTACATTTCCATACGTCAGGCCAGATAAGGCCGCTCCGAACCAAATAGCAGGCAGCGCGCACCGATCTGCCAATTTTTTGGCGCCCGTGCGCCAAGCACGGAAACACCCACGCTGTAGGCGGCTCCTCGCGCTTGCATGGCAAGACCATCGAGCGCCCTGTCGGCCTCTTCCAGCTTTCCATTACGCAGTGCTACCGCAAACCGATAGAGTTTTTCGAAAGCCTCTTGTTGCTTATTGTCCTGCCCCATACGCAGCAATAAAGCATGGTAAGGAGCGATGTCATGCCCCGCACGCAGACTCACCGCTATGGCTGCCAGCAAGCCGACGTCGTCCAATTGGTCATAACGCAAAGGCAGAGCCAAAGCTTGTTCAATCAACGCACGCGAAGCGCCGGCACTGGCAGCCGCGAGGCGCATCACACGTATTTCGTAGGGGCTACCCTTGGCTTTGGCCACTGCAGCATCAAGATGCCCTGCCGCCAGCTCGTGATAGGCCATGACGGGTCCATCACCAAGGTTCTGACCGGTATCCAATGCCTGCAGCAAACGTAGGCTCGGCGATTGCAAAGCCAAGTCTCCCAGATCTACTTGCGGATTCGCCGTTTGCAGTCGCCGCATACGTGCCAGATCCGCATACAGACCATCCGTCATTGCCGGTATTTTCTGTACCGCTAGCGCCAGCAAAGCATTTGCACGCTGCCAGTCTTGCCGTTCCTGTGCCGTATAAGCGCTCGCAAAGGCAAGCCAACCGTGTTCGGGCCAGCGCCGCTGAGCATCATCAAAGGCCTGGTTCTTGGCACTGGAATCAGGCATGCAACGAATCGCCAGATAGCGCAGATCAGGGTTGTCCGGTGCATTACTGGAAAGCACGGTTTGCTGCCGGCAAAAACGCGCAGCTTCCTCATCGGTCAGGCTATCCTGCAGAAAACGCAAAGAGAGCAGATCCTGCGGATGACGCGCAACTCTTTCCTGCAAAATATTGCTGCCATTGGGCAGCTTCATTGCCAAATTCAACCAGGAGATGACATTGCGATCGGTCGAATCGTCCCATAGCACATGCGTCTCGATGACACCAGAAACAGCCGCTCCCGGCACTAGTGCCAGCGCCTCCGTGGGATCGCCGCCACCGACTGCGCTAAGTACGGTTCGCAGTCCGCCAGTATTGCTTTTGATGGATGAAGGTGGATTACTGAACAAGACGTCAGCGTTGGCATTTCCCCAACGGGTAACACCGATGTTTTGTTGCGGTTTCGCTTGTACCTGACCATACGTTGCCGTCCATAGCACCAGCGGACTTGCCGATGCCACGTTATAAAAGAGTCCTCTTTTTCCCTTGCTGGCATCACCCTCGAAAGATTCGATCAGATGTCCGTATTCATCCCGGGTTTCGACGTGATAACTATCCGCATCGGACAAATTAATACTCTTGTATGAATAAGGCGCAATACGCTCAAAACGACCATCGATATCTACCTTCACCGCATGCCCAAGTCCGTTGTAGACGGCTACATCAACCGAAGACAGTGAGACTCCGATGGCAAGCACGCCACCGATAATGGTGCTGGCAACAATTAGCCGCGCTACACCATAACCCCATCCTTGCGCCGACTGAAAGCGCTGCCAAGCACTAGTGCTTACCTTACTGACACGATCC
>Ga0209913_1000403_pt1 | contig 37698 bp, 47 predicted proteins | sample PersoiDNA2013203_FD_185805 | JGI IMG/M metagenome (GOLD analysis project Ga0209913, IMG submission 185805) | Permafrost soil microbial communities from the Arctic, to analyse light accelerated degradation of dissolved organic matter (DOM) -... | ecosystem: Environmental > Terrestrial > Soil >...
CCTGTAGACTCTGTATGCGGGCTCCGGCACTACTCCTCTTCCAAGACGATTTCGCTCCGATTATACCTCGGATATCGGCATTCTCCTCGTTAAGCTGCAGTCGCGCTCTGGAACATCCGTCGGGCGGGCCCGGTGCGCGCGGCAGGAAAAGCCTGCGCCGCGCCTAATCCCGCCTCATGGACCGTTCCCTCGAAGAGCTGCTCGCCGACGTCGCCGCCGGCCGCTTGGCCGCGTCCGGCGCGGCCGACCGCCTGCGGCGCTTGGGCTATTCCGCCGTCGGCGACTACGCGCGGCTCGATGTCTCGCGGGCGGCCCGTAAGGGCGTGCCCGAGGTGGTCTATGCCGAGGGCAAGAGCGCCGAGCAGCTGATCGGCATCGTGGCGCGCTTTCTCGACCACAGCCCTCTGGTGCTCTGCAGCCGCGTCAGCGCCGAGCAGGCCGCGGCGCTCGTCGGCGGCGTGTCGGGGACGGTGGATCACGACGAGCGCAGCCGCGTAGTCGTGGTCCGCCGCGCGGGCGAGCCGCCCGTGCCGGAGCGCGGCGCCGTCGGCGTCCTCGCCGCCGGTACGAGCGACCTCGGCGTCGCCGGCGAGGCGGTCGCCATGTGCCGCGCCATGGGCGTCGCCGTGGTGAGCGCCTTCGACGTGGGGGTGGCCGGTCTGCACCGTCTTGCCACGCCTCTCGACGAGATGCGCGTCGCCGGAGTGGCGGCCATCGTGGTCGCCGCCGGCATGGAGGGCGCCCTGCCTTCGGTGGTCGCCGGCCTCGTCGAGGTGCCGGTGATCGGCCTGCCGACCTCCACCGGCTACGGCCTGGGCGGTCGCGGAGAAGCCGCCCTGCTCGGCATGCTCCAAAGCTGCAGCCCGGGCCTCGTGGTCGTCAACATCGACAACGGCATCGGCGCCGGCGCGACCGCGGCGCTCATCGCCCGGCGCGCTGCACCGTGACGGCGCTCTCGCTCATCCTCCGCGACCATCGCGAGGAGCTGTGGCGGCGCTGGGTGGACGCGCTCGCGGACGCGGTGGACTCCGACTACCGCGAGCTCATGGCCAGCCAGCTCGGCGAGCGCCTGCTGCGCACCCTGATCGATGATCTCATCGCCTTCACGGAGGCCGAGCAGTACGAGAGGCCGGGCCTGCTCAGGACCGTCGAGGAGCGCACGACGGCCGACGCGCGGCACAGGCTTGCGCTGGGCTTCACCGTGCTCGACGCGGTGGTCAGCCTCCACATCTTGCGTGGCGCGATCAGTGACGTCCTCGTCGACGCGCTCGTGCTCGACGAGATGCCGGCCTTCGCGGACACCCTCGACCAGATGAAGGTCCTGAACGCTCTTTTCGACCGTCTGGTGTGCGCCACGATGATCGCCGCGTGAGGCGTCGCCGCAGTGCCGCGGGCCCTCCGGCGCTCACCGGCGCCGGGCTTGCGCTCCTTCGGGGCCGCCGATAGGCTAGCCGCCATGCTGCAGCTCGCCCTGATCTTCGGCGGCCGTTCCGCCGAACACGAGATCTCCCTCGCCTCCGCGCGCTGCGTCGCCGCGATGCTCGACCGCGACAAGTACGACGTCATCCCCGTAGGCATCGCGCGGGACGGGCGCTGGCTCCAGCCCGCCGATCTCGAGGCGGCGCTGCGCGACGGGCCGGACGCCACACCCGCGGAGGCGGTGCACCTCGTGGTCGACCCCGCCCGCCCCGGGCTCCAGCTCGCGGACGGCTCCTTCCAGCCCCTGGACTTCGCCTTCCCGATCATGCACGGCACCTTCGCCGAAGACGGCACCATCCAGGGTCTGCTCGAGATGGCCGGCTTGGCCTACGCCGGGTCCGGCGTCGCCGCCAGCGCCGTGGGCATGGACAAGGAGATGATGAAGGACGTTTTCGCGGCTCGCGGTCTGCCGCAGGTGGAGTACCTCGTGTTGCGAGATGCGGCCGCCCGTGGCGCTGCCGCCGTGGCGGCCGTCGAGCAGCGCCTGACGTACCCGGTCTTCGTCAAGCCGGTCAACCTCGGCTCGAGCGTGGGCATGACCAAGGCGCACGACCGCGACGAGCTCGGCCCCGCGCTGGAGCTGGCCGCCTCCTACGACCGCAAGGTCATCGTCGAGGCCACGGCGAAGGGGCGCGAGATCGAGTGCGCAGTGCTCGGCAACGAAGTGCCGCGCGCCTCGGTGGCCGGAGAGGTGATACCGGTCAACGAGTACTACGACTACGAGGCCAAGTACACGGAGGGCATGATGTCCTTCGTGATCCCCGCCGACATCGGCGCCGAAAAACAGGCCGAGGTCGGGGGGCTGGCCGAGGCCGCCTTCGCGGCCCTCGACTGCAGCGGCTTCGCGCGCTGCGACTTCTTCCTCGAGGATGACGGCCGCGTGCTCGTCAACGAGATCAACACGATCCCCGGCATGACGGCCATGAGTGGGTTCCCGCGGCTGTGGGCGGCCACGGGCGTGGACGGCCGCGCGCTGGTCGAGGAGATCGTCCAGCTCGGTCTGCGGCGGCAGGCCGCGCGCGGGCCGGTGCGCACCGACCACTGAGCGACGCGTCCCGCACGCCCCGCCCTGGCGCGCCGGGCTCTCTTCCTAGTCTGAGGTGCCCGTGCCGGTGGGGTTGGTCATCTGGTGCACCCATTTCTTCAGGCCGACGTAACGCAGGAGCTTGAACGCGTACGTGTCGGCGTGCGCCTTGACCTTCACCGTGATCACGGTACCGCCGTCGAGGCCGGTCGCGGAGGAGAAGGCGACGAGCTTCTTGTTCGCCTTGATGAGGTACTGCTGAGCGGCCAGCTTGGCGGCGCCGAGGTCAAGGGTCTGCACGTACTCCGTGTGAGCCTCCGCGGCCGCCCTCTCGGCATCTCCTTTCACCGACTGCTGGGCGGTGAAGACGGCGAGCCCGTCGAGCACGACGACGGCAAGGATGGCGAGGCCCACGACGAGCCAGAGGATCTCGCGGATGAAGCCGTCCTGCCGGCGCAGACGTGCGCTGTGCATCGCGCTGCCTCCTTGCCTCTGTTCGATCTTCGCCGCCGCGCCAGTCGGAGGCCTGCGCTGCCTAGTGTACCCCAGGATCCGCGACGAGCCGGATACAGAGCAGCGCGAGGTCGTCGCCGGGCGGGCGCGCGGAGAACGCCTCCCCGGCGGCCATGAGGCGCGCCACGACGTCGGCCGTGGGCATGTCGTGGGACGCGGCGAGCAGGCCGCCCATCTCGTCCTCGAAGAACCCCCCGCGCTCGTCGCGCAACTCGGCGATGCCGTCGGTGAAGAGGACGACGACATCGCCGCGCCTCAGCTCGATGGTCTCAGTGGGGTAGGGCGCGAGCGCCGCGCCGAGCTCCACGCCGATGGCGGGCTCGGTGAGCAGGAGCGGCCGCTCGACGCCGGTCTCGCGCACGATGAACGGCGTGGGGTGCCCGGCGCTGGCGAGCTGGAGCAGGCCCCGGCGCGTGCCGAGCAGCCCGAACAGCACCGTGACGAAGCGCTCGGAATCGGGGCCGAAATCGGGTTGCTCGAGCAGGCCCGTGCGCAGCTCCTGGAGCGCCTCGCCGGGGCTCGTCGGCCACGAGAGCTGGCCGCCGTGCACCGCGGCCCGCAGGATGTACTTGGTGACGAACGTCACGGCCATCGCTTCGACGCCCTTGCCGGCCACGTCGCCGATCGCGAACGCGAGAGCGCCCGGGGAGCGGCTGTAGTAGTCGACGAAGTCGCCGCCGCTGAGCACGCCGGCGCTGGCCGAGCGGTACGAGAAGGCGATGTCGAGACCCTCCAGCTGCGGCGGCTCCTGCGGCAGCAGACGACGCTGCAGACGCTCGGCGATGTCGGCGCGCGCTTCGCAGTCCGCGGGGAGGAGGCGGCCGTCGCCGGCCGCCTCTCGCAGGCGCAGCGACACCATCTCGCCAAGCGCCCCGAGCAGCCGCACGTCGCGTTGCGTGAAGCCGTCGGCCCGGTCGCCCACCGCGAGGAAGCCCTGAGGGGCGTCTTCGCCGCCGGGCAGCGGGACGCACGCGAAGCGCTCCATCCCGGGGACGCCGGTGATGACGGGGGTCTCCTCGCGCGCCGACGGGCGAGCGTTGCGCAGCACCGGCTTCGCGGTGAGACAGACGACGCCGGGCGCGCCCTCGCCGGCGGCCCAGCGGCCGGGCGCCCGCGTCCAGCCGGCGTCGACCTCGTACCAGGCGTCGCTGGTGGCCGCCGCGCCGTCGAAACGGCCGGCCACCCCGCGGCGAGAGCCGGTGGCGCGGCAGGCCGCCTCGACGGCGGCGCGCAGCACGTCGGCTTCGCTGCGGGCGCCGACGAGGGCCGTCACGTCGCCGAGGAGCTCGAGGAGGTCGTCGCGGTCGCGCTCGCCGGGGGCGTCGCGGCCGTGGTCGCTCGCCGCCGGCACCCTAGCGGCTCCTCGAGGCCAGGAGGAACAACGCGACCGCCTGGACGCCGAGGGCGAGCAGCGCGATACCGACGGCCACATCGAGGCGCACGCCCACGACGCCGACGACGAAGATGAGAGCCGCCGCCCACAGGAGGGCGCCGGGGGCGACGCGCACGAAGAAGCGTCGCCGGAAACCGAGCCAGGCGAGGCGGCGGCGCATGCCCGAGCCGCGGGCATCGTCGTCGAGATAGCTGGACCCTCGGGCATGGAGCACGGTGGTCAGCTCGCTGCCGTCGCTCGCGTACAGACGGCAGTGCAGCGGCAGGCCGCCGCCCTGCCGCAGCACGGCGTCCTGGGCGCGGGCGAAGTACTCGACCAGCGAGAGGAACCGGTCGTCGGCGGAGAGCTCGCGGCTCTCCAGCCGCACCTCGAGGTAGAGCCGGTTTTCGGCCGGGTCGAACTTGATCTCCGAGCGCCAGCCGCGGCTGTTGAAGAACGTGCCGAGAAACCGGTCGAGGTCGGCCGGGATGCTCTCGACGTCTGGTCTCTTCGCTATGCTCATCATGCAATTGTACCCATCGCCTCTGTCATCGTCAGCCGGCCGGGGGAGATGAAGCGGGCGGCCGCCGCGTGGCCGGGTGCGGCGGCGCGGCCGAGTCCGCTTCCGATACGATAGAATGCCGTATCCGACGGAGCGGGCACTCTCCGCTCGATCCAGCCGACCACAGGAGCTTACGTGAAGATCGCGGTCATCGGTCTTGGCTACGTCGGCCTGCCGCTTGCCATGGTGTTCGCCGAGGCCGGCACCGAGGTCGTCGGCGTCGAGGCCGTCGCCGAGCGCTGTGACGAGGTCAACGCCGGCCGCAGCTACATCCAGGACGTCACCAGCGAGGCCCTCAAGAAGATGGTCGACAAGGGCCTCATCCACGCCACCACCGACTACGCTGCCACCGAGGACTGCGACGCCGACATCATCTGCCTGCCGACGCCGCTGAGCGCCAATCGCGAGCCCGACCTCACGCTGGTCAAGGACGCGACCGAGAAGCTGGCCGGGCATCTGCGGCGCGGCCAGCTCGTCACCCTCGAGAGCACGACGTATCCGGGCACCACACGCGACGAGCTGGCGCCCATCCTCGAAGCCGGCTCCGGCCTGGTCGCCGGCGTCGACTTTCACCTCGCGTTCTCTCCCGAGCGCGTCGACCCGGGGCGCACCGACTACACCACCAAGACCACGCCCAAGGTGGTCGGCGGCCTCACCCCCGCCTGCACCGCGCGGGCGCTCGAGGTCTACGGCCCCGCGCTCGACCACGTCGTGCCGGTGAGCACGCCCGAGGTCGCGGAGATGACCAAACTCCTCGAGAACATCTTCCGCAGCGTGAACATCGCCCTCATGAACGAGCTGGCCATGCTCTGCGACCGCATGAAGGTCGACGTGTGGGAAGTCATCGATGCGGCCGCCACGAAGCCGTTCGGCTTCATGAAGTTCCAGCCCGGCCCCGGCCTTGGCGGCCACTGCATCCCCGTCGACCCCTTCTACCTCAGCTGGAAGGCGCGCGAGTTCGACTTCTGGACGGAGTTCATCGAGCTCGCCGGCAAGGTCAACGAGAACATGCCGTACTTCTGCGTCGAGAAGCTCCATCGCGCGCTGAACACGCGCCAGAAGAGCCTGAACGGCGCCCGGCTGCTGGTGCTCGGGGTCGCCTACAAGGCCGACATCGACGACCTCCGCGAGTCGCCGGCGCTCAAGGTGATCCGCCTGCTTCGCGCCCACGGCGCCGACGTGGACTACCACGATCCGTACTGCGCCGAGCTGCCCGAGTTCGACCTGAAGTCGGTCGATCTCGAGGAGTACCGGCGCATCGCCGGCTACGACGCCGTGGTCATCGTCACGGCGCACTCGGCGCTCGACTACCGCACCATCGTGCAGGAGGCCGACCTGGTGGTCGACTTCCGCAACGCCACGGCCGGCATCCCCAGCGCCGGCAACGTCTGGAAACTCTGACAGGGAGACACACCGGTGACTGCTGACAAGGTCCGCGTCGGCGTGGTCGGGCTCGGCTACTGGGGCCCCAACCTCGCGCGCAACTTCGACCGTCTGCCCGGCGCCGATCTCGCGTACTGCTGCGACCTGGACGAGGACAACCTCGCCAAGGCGCGCAGCCTGTACCCGAACGCCATCGTCACCGACGATTACGCCCGGCTGCTCGCCGACGAGACGCTCGACGCCATCGTCGTCGCGACGTCCGTGCCCACGCACTACGCCCTCGGCAAGAAGTCCCTCGAGGCCGGCAAGCACACCTTTGTCGAGAAGCCCATCGCGCTCAAGGCGTCCGACGCCGAGGACCTCCTGACGACCGCCGACGCCAAGGGCGTCAAGCTGATGGTCGGCCACCTGCTCGAGTACCACCCCGCGGTGCGCAAGCTCAAGGAGCTCGTGGACGACGGCAGCCTCGGCAAGGTCTACTACGTCTATGCCAACCGCCTCAATCTGGGCAAGGTGCGCACCGACGAGAACGCCCTCTGGAGCTTCGCCCCTCACGACATCTCGGTGCTCAACTTCCTCATCGGCGAGGAGCCCCAGGAGGTCAGCGCCCGCGGCGAGTGCTATCTGCAGGACGGCGTCGAGGACGTGGTGTTCGGCTACATCAAGTACCCGAGCGGCGTCGTCGGCCACCTGCACGTGAGCTGGCTCGACCCGCACAAGAGCCGCAAGATCACCGTGGTGGGCAGCGAGAAGATGGTCGTCTTCGACGACATGGAGGCCGACCGCAAAGTAACCATCTACGACAAGGGCGCCACCACGACGCGCACCAAGTTCGAGACCTACGGCGAGTTCGTCACCCTGCACTTCGGCGACATCCACATCCCCAGGATCGGCAACGAGGAGCCGCTGCGCGTCGAGGCCCAGCACTTCGTGGACTGCATCCTCAACGACGAGCCGGTGCTCAGCGACGGACGCGACGCGCTCAACGTGGTGCGCGTGCTCGACGCCATGGAGCGCAGCCTGCGCAACGGCGGCCAGCCGGTCAAGACGTCCGACCTCACCTGAGGGAGGTGGCGATGACGCTCAAGCCGGCCGAGCTGGGTCACAATCTGCTGCTCGGCGAGAACCTGCAGATCGGCAAGGACGTCGTCTTCGGCGCCAACGTCGTGGTGTACGACGACACGGTGATCGGCGACGGGTGTTTCATCCAGGACAACGTCGTCCTGGGCAAGATCCCGTCGCTCTCGCCGACGAGCACCGCCAAGCGCGGCGAGCTGCCCGGGCTGGTGCTCGGCGCCGGCTGCGTGATCAGCAGCGGCGCGGTCGTCTACCGCGGCACCACGCTGGGCGCCGGTTGCATCCTCGGCGACTACGCCGGGGTGCGCGAGCGCTGCAGGCTCGGCGAGAAGGTCGTCGTGGGCCGCAGCAGCGTGGTCGAGAACGACACGACCATCGGCGACCTCACCAAGATCCAGACCAACGTGTACATCACCGCGTACATGACTATCGAGGACCGCTGCTTCATCGCGCCGTGCGTGCAGACCACCAACGACAACTTCATGGGTCGCACCGAGAAGCGCCATAAGCTCATCAGGGGCGCGACCATCCGCCGCGGGGCCCGCATCGGCGGCGGCGTGGTCCTCTGCCCGGCCATCGAGATCGGCGCGGAAGCCTTTATCGCCGCCGGCGCCGTGGTGACCAAAGACGCGCCGGCCGGCAAGGTCCTCATGGGCGTGCCGGCGCGCGTGGTGCGGGACGTCTCCGAGGACGAGCTGCTCGAGAACCTGTGAGCGGCTGAGTCCGGCGGCGGCTGGGCCCTGCGGCCCCGCCGCCCCCGTTTGCGCGCGGGAACACTCGGGGCAAAGAGAGCCATCGCAGGCGGTCAGGGCATGGACGAAGAGCGTCAGCAGACGGACCTTGAGAGTAGTGAGCAGACCGGCGACGGCGCACCGGAGCGGGCGTCGGCGGTGCGCTACAACCGCAAGTGGTTCCTGATGCTCGGCGGCGTGGCAGTGGCCGGCGTGGTCGGCATGTTCGCCGGCCTCAAGAAGCTTGCGGGCTCCGAGCAGGGCGGCCCGCTCAGCGACATGTTCGGGCCGTTCCCGGTGCGCACCGTCGAGGACGTGCCGGATGTGCCGCCGGCGGATTGGGTCATGACCGTCGACGGCCTCGTGGACCAGCCGCTGAAGATCGACCACGACACGTGGTCGTCACTCCAGCGGCTGGACGAGACGGTCGACTTCCACTGCGTCGAGGGCTGGACGGTCGACGACGTGCGCTGGGGCGGCGTCGCGCCCGCCCGCCTGCTCCAGAAGGCCGGCGTCAAGCCGGAGGGGAGGTTCGCGGTGTTCCACGCCTACGGAGGGACCTACCTGAGCAGCGTGCCGCTCGACCTCGTCACCGCTCCGCAGACGCTCCTCGCCGACACGCTGAACGGGGCGCCTCTTCCGGCGAAGCACGGCGGACCCTACGCCTCGTGGTGCCGGCGCAGCTCGGCTACAAGAGTGTGAAGTGGGTCGAGCGCATCGAGATCACCGATGCTGCCCGCGCGGGCTACTGGGAGAAGCGTGGCTACCCCGAGGACGCGCCGATCTCCGGAGGATGAGGGCGGCGCCGGTCAGACGACGCCGGTCGCCTTGAAGTAGATCACCAGCGCCAGGATGGCGAGCAGCACGATGATGGAGATGATGCGCGTGGTGCTCCAGCGCGCCTGATTCTCGCGGGGCGCCTTCCAGCTCGGCTCGTTCTCGTGGTCGTGAAGCTGCGACGCGGAGAGGTTCATCCGGATCGACTGCGGGGCGCCCAGAGTCCCCCGAGTCAGCTCCTCGCCGCTTGTGTCCTTACGATCTGGCTGCTCCGTCACGATCCCCCCTCAGATGACGCCGGTGACCCTTAGGGCTATCAGGACCACGACCGCCATGATCACGATGATCGCGATGAGCGCGGCGGTGCTGAGGCCGCGCTTTTCGGCGGGGGCCTTCCAGTTCGGGCTGTCGTTGTCGCCGTGGAGCTGCTCGGCGCTCAGCTGCGGTCGGCCGATCGGCACACCCATTGCAGCCTGCGCAGTCGGGCCGACACTGCGGTCGAACGGCCGGCCGTCGACCTTCGGCTCGCTCGGTTTCTGGTCGTTCATCGCCCCTGCCTTCGTGGTCACCGGCCGCCGGGCGGCGGACTCACTGCGTGCGACGCCCGCCTCGCAGGTCGGTCACGCGGACGTCCGTTCCTCGCACCACAGTACACCCGGGAACGGCCGCAGGCAGTGCGGGTGCCAGTTGGCCTGGCAGTAGGCGCCGACGCCGAGGAGGGCCACGATGTCGCCTTCTTCGAGGGGCGGCATCGGGTAGTCCTCGGCGAAGATGTCGGGGCCTTCGTTGATGTGGCTGGTGAGCGTGTAGGAGGCCGTGCGCGGCGCGTCGGCCGCCCGACAGAGCACCGTCTCGACGAACTCCTTGTAGATGAAGGCCAGGTGCATGACGTTCCAGCCGCAGGTGAGGCCGGCGAAGACGGCGCTGCCGTCGCCGGCCGCGCTCCTGTCCTCCACCGTGACGACCTCGGCGAGCAGCACGGCGGCGTTCCTGCAGAACATCTCGCCGGGCTCGCAGGCGATGGTCACGCCGAGCGGGCCGAGGTGCCGCGCCAGGATGCCGGCGTAGGCGTCGAGGTCGAGCGGCCGCTGGCCCTGCCGCATGACGGCGGCGAGGCCGCCGCCGGCGTTGACCTCGCGCAGCGGGCAGCCGGTGTCGATGACGCGCTTCGCCATGGCGGCCGCGGCCGCGACGGCGCGCTCAAACGCCGGCAGGTCGTCGTCGAGCAGATGATGGCTGACGTGGAAGTGCACGGTGTCGATGGTGAGGTCGTACGAGCGGGCCACGGCGATGGCCTCGTCGAGGCGCTCGGGGTAGATGCCGAACTTGGTCGGTTTGTCGCCGCTGTAGTAGCTGATGCCGCTCTCGGGGCGGGCGGCGCTGACGCGGGGGTTGACGCGGAGGCCGATCGTGCCCCCGCGGTTCCGCCGCCCGTAGCGGTGGATCTGGCTGATGAGGTCGAGATTCATGTGCACGCCGCGCTCGAGCACCACGTCGAGGTCGCGGTCGCTCACGTTGGTGCCGGTGTAGCTGATCTCCGTCGCCGGGAAGCCGTGGGCGAGGCCGTACTCGACCTCTCCCGGCGAGCAGACGTCGAGGCCGACAAACTCTGCAGTGCCGGGCATGCCGTGCGCGCGGATGCGCGCCAGCACCTTCGGCTCGCGCTGGCTCTTGAGCGCCCAGCGGACCTTCCAGGGCAGGCCCGTGCGCGCCATCGCCCCCTGCAGGGCGCGCACGTTCTCCTCGATGTGCGTGAGGTCGTAGACGAAAAGCGGCGTGCCGTGCTCGCGGGCCAGCGTCTCGGCGTCGCGTCCGGCCATGAGCAGGCGGCCGGCCCGGGCCTCGAGGCCCGGCCGCTGCCACCAGTCGCGCGGGTGGTCGTCGGGGATGATCGCCTCCCGAGGTGTGGTCACTCGGACCGTCCTTCACCGTCGTTTCGCCGTGTCGGCGCCGACGGTGAGTGTCTCGCGGCGGGGCCGGGCAGCGCAAGCGGCGGGCGCGGGGTTTGGCTGCGGCGCGCGGGTGGGCAGAATCGCCCGCGATGGCGCCGCCTTGCCGGCGCCGAGGTACACTTGACGGCGCGTTCCCGCGAAGGAGGAGGCCGAGCATGAAGTACGTGTGCACCGTCTGTGACTACGTCTACGATCCCGAGGTCGGCGACCCCGATAACGACATCGAGCCGGGCACGGCGTTCGAGGACCTGCCCGACGACTGGGTCTGCCCCGAGTGCGGCGTGGACAAGGACGAGTTCGAGCCGGTGGAAGACTGAGAGCCGGGCTGCAGACTGCAGAATGAGGCCGCAGGGGGACGACGACGCCGATCAGCCCGAGCCCAGAGGCTCCAGCCCCTCCGCGAACGCGATCAGCTCCTGGCGCGTCAGCGCTCCGGTGACGTACACGATGTGGCCCGCGTCGCCGGCGATCAGCGTCGGCCCCGTCGTCGTGTACCACGTGTATGCCGTTCGGCCGGCGAGCGCCCCGTATTGCAGCGTCGTCTGCTGGAGCGAGAGCGTGTCAGGCTTATAAGGCTTGAGGTCGCCGCCGGCGCGGGCGATCGGGCCGGCCTTCTTCGGCCCGAGTTGCTGCACGGTGAACCAGTTGAGCCCCCGCGTGTAGAGAAGCGCGACCTGCTTGTGCCTTGCCGCGAAGTCGAGCGGCATGCTCATTCCCGGGCGCAACCATGCGTTCGGCGCTCCCCCTGACTCCGCGGTGGCGACGGCCTTAAGTGAGTAGCCGTCCGGGGCCAGGTCCGAGACGAGCGGCTCATAGGCGGCGGTGCGCCCCGCCGCCGCCGGCGACGGCTCGTAGCTGAAGGTCTCATCCGTCTTCGTCGTGACCTTCTGGCCGGCGGGCACCTTCACCACGTAGGTTTCGTCAGCCGGAGGGGGAGAGCTCCAGTCGACTGTGGCGGTGAAGGTCGAGCGGCCGTCGGTGTACCAGACGACGATCCCGGTGAGCTGGTCGACGACGAGTTCTGTGTCCTTGTCGTCCAGCTTCATGGCCGCACGCCAGACCTTGCGGTCACTCTCCTTGATGGGCTTGATGCCGATGCTGCGATCGCGGTCCTCGACGGCGGCGCGCACGATCGCGGCCAGACCCTGGTAGTCCAGCGGGCTGCGTGTGGCGACGCGCCACACCGGCGGCCACGTGCCGACACTGTGGGTCTGCACGTCCCTGGCGCCGACGGCTGTAGAGGCCGACTCGACGGTCGTCTCGGTGCGCCTTTCGACGTTGTACGCCGACTGGGCCTTGCCGAAGGTGCCGGCCCGGGGCGCCGTGTTCTCCATCGTCATTTGACCGCCGGCAGCGCTTGACGCCACAGCCGAGAAGAAGCCCGTCTCACGTGGTACGCCGGTCGCCCCTTGCGCTTGGGCCTGCCACGTGTAGGTGCCCTGCATGCCCTGGATCTCGGGCGTGGGTACCGGCGGCGGTGCATGCAGGAAGAAGACGTAGGCCAGCGCGAAGATGATGCCGAGGGCGATGATCGTGGCCGCGAAGCGCGGCGGGCGGCGGTTTGCCCGCGCCGTGCGAAGCTCGTGGCTCGTGCGTTCCGGCTGCATCTTCAGGCTCGGCGGCGCGTCCCCCCGCCGTCTACGACCCTCCGCCCCGCTTGCCGCCCCAGGCGAAGAACAGCGGCAGGAAGAGGAACGTGAAGCCGAAGCGGCGCGAGACGAAGAGCGTTAGCGCCGCGATCAGCAGGCTGAGGCCGATGAGCATGAGGGTGCGCTGCCGCATGGCGCAAGCGTGACGGCCGGAGGGCGGCGGCGCAAGCCGCTCTCCGGCTGGTGCGCCGCCGCCCGCCTGTGATTACCTTGGCGGGCATCGTGGACCCCCGGCCCCGGAGGAGGCAGGGCGTGAAACGTAACCTGTTCGCCGGCCGCAGGCGCAGCGGCGGCATCCGGGTGAGCGACGAGCGGCTGGCCGTGGACGACATCGCCCGCGTGGGGTCGTTCGGCGATTTCCTGAGCCTGGACGCGACGATGAAGCACATGCGTGAGCAGTCGCAGCCGGCGCTCATCGACCGCCGCGTGCGCGAAGACTGGGAGGCGCGCGGCGGCACCGACATGTATCAGCGGGCGCTGGTGCGGGCGCGCGAGATCCTCGAGACGCACGTGCCGGAGCCGCTGTCCGACGACGTGAGGCAGCGGCTCCGCGACATCGTGGTCAGCGCCGACCCCGAGCTGGCCGGCGCCTGACGTCGATCGAGGCGTAGCTGGGCGGGGCGGCTCTCCCGGCCGCCCCGCCCTTCGCCGAAGCTCGCCGGCCTCAGTCTGACGAACTGGACAGCACCCAGTCCGTGCCGGTGGCCAGATGTGCGTGCAGCGTGTAGCCGCTGCCGCCTCCGGAGAGCGCATACGCGAAGTCGCCCTTCGCCTGGCCTTGCGTCATGGAGGCGTGCGTCCACGGGCTCTGCGGCCAGATCGGCACTCCGGGCTGGAGCCCGACTGCGCCGCGCGTGGCGACGTCCGCAACGGTCGGGTAGGCACCGGCGTGCGCCCGCGCCCACATCTCCACGTACTGCTGCAGCAGGGTCAGCCCGGCCTTGGTCGACGCGGCGCGCTCGTTCTTGAGCCACCTGGGGACTCCGCCGGTGACCTTGTACGAGCCTTTCGAGAGGTGGCCGACCAGGGTGTAGCCGCTCAGGTCGGCCTTCACCGTGTACGTGCAGGTGCCCCTTGAGGTGCCGGGCGCCATCGTGCCGCCGGTCCAGGGGTTGCCCGGCCAGACGGGGGCGACCAGGGCGCCACCCTTCTTCACATCGTTCCGCGCCGGGTAGACGAAGCCGTTCTTGCTGACCTGCGTGTCGATGTAGCCGTGCAGCAGCAGGATGTTCATCTGCACCTGTTTGTCGACGAACGAGAGGGCGCGGGCATCGGCCGGCGCGAGCGTCTTACTGAACGGTCCGCGGAACGTGCGCGTGCCGCCGCGAGAGAAGTGCACGATGATCGAGAAGATGCCGGAATCGGCGTCGACCCTGTAGGTGAAGTCGCCCCAGCCCGTGCCCTGGTGCATCTTTTGGTGGGTCCACGGATTGTGCGGCCACCAGGAGACGCCGGCCTGCGTCCCGACCGCGGCGTCGGACGCCATCTGCTCCGCCGTCGGGGCCTGCCCGTCGTGGTGGCGCGCCGACTGGTCCGCGAAGCGCTGGAGGAGCTCGCCGCCCTCGATGGTGCGATGGTCGTTCTGCATCTTGCGGGTCCGGGGCACGCTGCTGTTGATCCTGAGCGTCCCACCCGGGTAGTGGGCGGTGAGCGTGCAGCTCAGGCGCTTGGCGTTCACCGCGTACGTGAACTGGCCGTTGCCCGTTCCGGGCATCATCGGCTTGCCCGTCCAGGGGTTGGCCGGCCAGAGTGGCGCAGGGATGCCGCCTTTGCGCACCTCGGCGACGGTCGGATAGTAGCTGTAGTGGCCGTTGGCGTAGTGCTCCAGATAGCCGTCGAGCAGCTGCAGGCGCTCGTGCAGCGTCTCGACGCGCGGGTCCGACGCGCTCGTCGCGGACGGTCGCATGGTCACGACGAGCACGGCGCACGCCAGCGCGAGGCACACGGCGAGGACGATCTTGATTCTCATGGCTGCCCCCAGGACGCCTACTTCTTCGATAACAGTCTGGCGGGGCCGTCAGACGGGGTCAACCGGCTGATACGATTGGGACACGGCGCCGCGGGGCCGCGGTGGGCGCGCCAGCGACGCGAACGGGGTGATGCCGGTGGAAGCCAGGATCCCGACCAGAATGGGCGACGGTTTCATGGTCGAGATGACGCGCAGCGAGCTGCGCGCGGACATCGAGCAGGGGACCACGCAGGCGGCGGCCAAAGCCAAGGCGCCGCCGCTCACCGCCGAGGAGCAGGGGCACCTGCTCGACATTTACGCGTCTCCGGCGGCCTTCACCGCCGTCGACATCGGCGACCAGGTCGTGCTCAGCTGCGACGGCGGCGGCAGCAAGCTGACCGGCACCGACATGCAGGACCTGCTGGAGAGCGAGCAGCGCCTCGGCCAGGACATCCTCGAGCTCTGGCACATCGAGTACAGCTACAAGGCGATCAAGACCATCCTGCCGTTCCAGCAGCAGGTGATGCAGAACGCGCAGCTGATGCTCACGGCGCCCATCCAGTACGGGGCGCAGCCCAACCTCGCCTTTTACAGCAAGCCCGACGGTCCGGCCGACAACTGGTTCGAGCTACTCCCCAAAGGGGACATCGCCGGGGCGCGGGCCGCCATCGAAGAGGCGATGGAGTACGCGACGTGGGACTTCATCTACGTCGCCGACGGCATGATCGAGGCCGGCGCCGACTTCTTCAGCACGCTGCGCGCCGTCAAGCACGTGCGCGAGAAGTACCCGGAGGCCGGCATCGAGCTGGGCATGGCCGGCGAGTTCGTGATCGGCGTGCACGGCGAGCTCGAGTGGGAGGGCCGCCGGCTCGCCGGGCTCTGGCCGCGCGAGCAGCTCGAGGTGTGCCAGGACGCCGGCGTCACCCTGTTCGGGCCGGCCGTGAACATCCGCAGCGGCAAGAGCTGTTGCTGGAACACCGCCTACTCGCTCACGGTCATCAAGCCGTGCATGGAGGTGGCGCGCATCCCCGTGCACCCCAACGTCGGCGAAGGTGTGTGCGGCGTGCCGGTGAACGGCTATCCGCCCGAGGACGCCGCGTCGCGGGCGGCGAGGGCCTTCGTCGACATCCTGCGCTGCGACGGCTTGTAGGTGGGCTCGGGTGACTCCAGGGGAATGGACGTCACCCACGCGCTCGCCGCGGGCATGGGCGGGATCCGCACGGCCGGAGACCTGGTCGCGCGGCTGCAGATGTCCCGCGGGATGCGCCTGAAGGAAGCCAAGGAGTACGTCGCCGGGAAGCTCGGCTGCACGGTCCGCGACCTCAGCGACAGCTACGCCATGGAGCAGATCCGGGGGGAGAAGGGCCTGGGCCGGATCCTTGACCACTCCAACCTGCACCCCGGCGAGCCCAACGCGATGATGGCCAAGTTCCGCATCGCCGAGCTGCTCGGCATCCGCATCAACTCGGTCGAGAAGTTCAGGGACCTGGCGGGGCTGTAGCGCCCAAACGTCCTCGTCTCGCGAATCGCTGAAGGAAGGCGCCCATTGCGCCGATAGAGAGGCAGGCCGGCGGAGGACCCGCCGGCCGCGAGGGCCGCCGGTGGCGGCCACGAGCAAGGACGGAGGCATCTGCATGAGACGCGTCGTGAGCATCGCACTGCTGGCGCTCTGCGCGCTGATGGTCGCCCTCGCGGTGACCGCCTGCGGCGCCAAGGACATCCAGACGCCCACCGGCAACATCGACAAGGCCAAGGACGTGGCCGCGAAGGGCGAGATCATCATGGTGAAGACGGGCGTCGCCGCTTACGCCGCGACCAACGGCGCGGCGCCGCCGATGGCGACGCAGGACGTGCTCGGCGGCTTCGTGGACCCTTGGCCCAAGAACCCTTGGACCCAAGCCCCGATGGCGCCGGGCAAACAGCCCGGGGACCTCGTCTACGCGCCGGGGGCCGGCACGGACTACACGCTGGGCGTGGTGCTCGCCGACGGAAGCGTCTACAACGCGCCCTGAGGCGGAGGGCGAGGGGCGGGGCGCCCGGAGGGAGCCCCGCCCACGCCCTCCGATTTGAGCGCCCCCCGCGCCGCTTGGTACCCTAGGTCGTAGAAAGGGGTCTACGTGGTGGGAGTCTCTCAGGTCGGGTGGCGTGCCAAGCTCGTTCTCGTGGCCCTTGGCGCCGCCTGCCTCCTGGGCGTCGGCCTGCCGGTCGTCGCCAGCGAGGGCGACACCACTCCCACTTGGAAGCTCCACAGCTACTTCAGTCGCGGCTGGGACCGCAGCTTCAAGTGCGACCTCGCCCAGGAGATGCCCAAAGTCCCGCGGGTCGTGGTGTTCGGCGGGTCGCGCGGCCTGCGCATGGACCCTGCGACGATCAAGCGTCACACGGGCCTCACGGCGTTCAACTTCGCCTTCCACAACGGTCGCCCCGAAGACGCCTGGGCGGTCACCGACTGGCTCATCGACAGCCACCCCGACAAGCCGCCGGCCGTGATCTGGTGCATGCAGGCCACGACCCTGGCTGACGTGCCGATGGCCCCCGGCCTGATCGTCGACGAGCGGCTCTCGCAGGCATTCCCGAAGGCGCTCATCGACGCCCAGATGGGCTGGGCGATGCGGCAGCCGAAGCACAACGCGCTCTCGGGGCGTCGCTACGGCTTCGACGGGATGCTCTGGTGGAACAGCTACGACCGCAAGCGCAAGGAGGGTCTCACCCTCCAGCAGTCGCTCACGCGGTACCTCGACGCCGACATGCTGGCCACGGCCGGCAACGGCAAGATCCCGCACCACAGCCGGGCGATGGCGTACTTCACGCGCACGCTCCGTCTGCTCAACGCCCACCACATCAAGCCGCTGATCGTCATCATGCCGTACCAGCCCCGGGCGCTCAGCGCCTTCATGTCGGTGGGCTGGGGCGTCAAGCAGCGCTGGCTGCGCTCATACCTCTCCAAGCTGCAGGACCACTACAACTTCAAGGTGCTCAACTGCCTGCAGATCAGCTCCTTCGGCGGCAGTCCGGAAGGCTTCTACGATGGCGCCCACCTGACCGCGGGGAACTCGCGGCGCCTGATCCGCTACTGCATCCGCATGGCGCCGTCGTGCTTCCGCGTGCCGAAGCCGACGCCGAGTCCGTCGCCGAGCCCGAGTCCGTCGCCGAGCCCGAGTCCGTCGCCGAGCTCGAGCCCCAGCGGCTCGCTCGTCCCGGCGCCGGCGTACACGCCGGTGCCCGAAGACACGAGCGTCCCGGCCGATTTCCTCGAGTAGCCGCGGGGAGGCCGGCGCCGAGGCGCCGGCCGCAGGCTCAGGCGCCGTGCGGCATGTAGCCGCCGCCGAGGCATCCGGCCACCTCGATGGGGCCGGGCAGGGAGGCTCTCGGGGCAAGCTCGCCGGGCACGCCGTCGAGCCACATGCTGCGGGAACGGTAGTCGGTCATGGCAGGCTCCTTCGGGGACGGTGCGATCCTACCAAAGCCGGTGTCGTCTCAGGCCTGGTTTGCCCGGTGGTACATACCGGTGCAGAGAAGGTTATGACGATGAGCGTGACCCACTTCATCGAGGCATACAAAGGCAAGCCGCCGTGGGACATCGGGAGGCCCCAGCCCGCATTCGAGGAGCTTGCCGACGCCGGCGAGATCACCGGGCCCGTGCTCGACGCCGGCTGCGGCACGGGCGAGAACGCTCTGTTCCTCGCCGCTCGCGGCTTCGAGGTCGTGGGTGTGGACGCGGTCGAGGCGGCCGTCGAGGCCGCGCGTCACAAAGTGGTCGCGCGCGGCCTCGAGGCCGAGTTCCTCGTCCACGACGCCCTCGCCCTCGAGGGGCTCGGGCGGCGCTTCGCGACGGTCGTCGACTCCGGTCTGTTCCACACCTTCGACGACCGCGAGCGCGGCCGCTTCGTGACGTCGCTGGCCGCGGCGCTCACGCTCGGCGGCCACTACTACGTGCTGTGTTTCAGCGAACGCGAGCTGCGCGAGGGCGGCCCGCGCCGCGTCACGCAGGCCGAGCTGCGCGCGGCCTTCGACCATCCGCCGTTCCGCGTGCTCTCCATCGCGGCGGCGGAGATGGCCGCCAACCTCGACGGTGAAGGCCGCAAGGCCTGGCTGGCTCGCATCGAGCGCGTGGCGAACCCATAGTCGGCCGCGGGGCCGGTCCTCAAGTCAGGGTACCAGCACCAGCTTGCCGAGCGCCGGACGCTCCATGAGGTGGCGGTGGGCCCGTGCGGCCTCCGCGAGCGGGAGCTCGCGGCTCACCACGGGCCGCAGCGACCCGTCTCGCAGCCCCGTCCCGATGGCCGTGTGAGCCTCGGCAAGGTCCTCCGCCGTGGCGTTCGGCAGCAGCATCCCCAGCACGGCGCCTTCGGCGTTCATCAGGTCGCGCGGATCGAGTTCCACGGTGCCGCGGCTACCGACCACGACGACGCGGCCGCGAGGTGCGAGGGCGGTGAGATCGTCGCCGAGGTTCACGTTCGCGAGCAGCTCGACGATGAGGTCGAAGCCGCGGCCGCCGGTGGCCTCGAAGGCCGCCTGCAGATGCAGCGGGTCGCGATGGTCGAAGACGCGCGCCGCGCCCTGCGCGGCGATCAGCTCCCGTCCGGCGTCGCTGCCGGCGGTGCCCGCCACCGCCAGGCCGGCCGCGAGCGCGAACTGGACCGCCGCGAGGCCCACGCCGCCGCTGGCGCCGTGCACGAGCACGGCCTCCCCGGGCAGGGCCTTGGCGCGCTGGAAGAGGGCCCTGTACGCGGTCACGTAGGGCACGCCGAGAGCCGCCCCCTGAGCGAAGGACAGCTGGTCGGGCAGAAAGTGGACCTGGCCCCGCCGGCACAGGGCGTACTCGGCATAGGCGCCGCTCAGCGAGCCGGCCACGTAGACGCGAGTGCCGCCGTCCTGCAGCACTCCGGCGGCGTCGGAGCCGGGTGTGTAGGGAAGGGCCGGCAGCTTGCCATAGGCGCCGGCCCGCACATAGGTGTCGACGGGGTTCACCCCGGCGGCCTGCACGCGCACGAGCACTTCGTCGTCGACCGGCCGTGGCTCCGGCAGTTCCTCGAGACGCAGGACGTCGGGGTCGCCGAACTCGTGTACGCGGATCGCTCGCATGACCTTCCTCCCGGTGGGGTGAGCGCGACTCCGCCATGCTACCCGCGCCGCCGGCGCGGGTCGAGGCCGGCGCGGCGGTTCTAAGGAGCGAGAGGGGCCATGGAGTCGGCGATGCGCACGGGCGCAGCGCGTGTGAGGTCGTCGGCCACGCTCACGCGGCGCCCCTCCCCCAAGGTGACGTAGAGATGCGGCCAGTCGGGCATGCCGCGATCACGAGGCGCGCGATCGTGCCCCTCAGGGCGCCGTACTGCAGCGCCACGGTGGTCGTCGCCGATGCCGCCAGCGCGTTCTCGTCGAAGGGATCGTCGGAGCCGGGCGGGTTGTCGCGCCGCCAGCGGCTGACCACGCTGAAACGGTCGAAACCGCGGCGGGGCTCGTCGGGCCCGCGGCCGCTCGATAGGTCCACGTCGCTGAGTCCCCGGGCCCGGGCGCGGACGGCCCGGCGCTGCAGGAGATTAGACGCGGCGGGGGTGGCGTTTCGTCGCCGGACCGCCGCCCCAAGGCGCCCCGCCCTTCGCAGGACCCGGCCGTCGCTGGTGGTCAGGGGCGGGTAAACGTCGTGCCGTTGCTGATGTAGCCGGTGAGCTTGTAGCCGGCGCCGCCGTTGAGCTGCTCGTAGGTGTAGTCGCCGGGCTGCGTGCCCGGCTTCATGGGCTGGTCGGTGTAGGGGTTCGTCGGCCAGGGGTCCACGTACGATGTGATGCCGCCGGCCTCGCTGACGTCGGCCGGCGTCGGATAGAGGTTGTTGTTGTTCGTGGCCCACGTGATGACGCCGGTCTGCAGCCTGACGATGGCGTCGATGACCTGCTGGTCGGTGCCGGCCGAGGGCGACGCGCTCGGGCTCGACGACGGCGAGAGCGTCGGCGTCGGCGTGACGGTCGGCGACGGAGAGGGCGAGACGGGCGCCAGCGCCGCCACGCGCTTGAGCGGGACGATGACGGTGGTCTGGTTGCCCCCCGTGACCTTCATGGCGGCGAGGTCCTTGCCGGGGCCGGCCTCGAGCGTGATCTGGAACGGCCCCGGGGGGCCGCCGACCATCTCGTCGCTCTGCAGCGCGAAGGTGAGGTCCTTGCCCTTCGGCTTGGCGACTGCGGTGCCAAGGACCTGCAGGGTGCTGCCGTACACGGTGACCTGGTAGTCCTTGCCGCTCTGCTCGACGACGACTCCGCCCCCGCTGCCGTCGGTGCGGCCCCAGGCCCCCACCCAGTCGAACGTGGGGCTCGGCTGAGGAGCGGGCTTCTCGCCCTTGTCGCGCAGCAGGAAGTACCAGGCCGCAGCCGCGGCGACCAGCGCCAGCAGCACGACGACCAGGACGATCCACCACGTGCTGGAGCGCTGCTTCGGCGGCCCCGACATCATCAGCGTCGGCTGCGGTCGTGGCGGCGGGGGCGGCGGAGACGCGGCGTCACCGGCCGCCGGCATCACCCGCGTCTCATCGACGGCTTCGCCGCTCATGACGCGGGTAGCGCCGGCGTCGGGCGGGGTGACGGCCGTCTCCGCCGTGTCGGCGGAGCCGGCTGTGGTCTCGCCGCCTCCAGGCTGCTGTGCCGAAGTCTCGTCGGGCGGCCTGCCCGTGGTCTCGTCGTCCATGCTCGCCCTCCCGGCTGGGTGACGCGTGTGTGGTGGCGGTGGCTCGTCCCTCTATTTGCCCCGTTCAGGCTGTTCCCTGTTCGAGCGCCGTCCAAAGCTCGAAGAAGTCCGGACAGGTCTTGCTCACGCAGCCGGGGTCCTCGACGACCACGCCGCGGGCCCGCAGCCCGAGCACGGCGAACGACATCGCGATGCGGTGGTCGCCGTGCGGGTCGATGCGCCCGCCGGTCGGCGTGCCGGGGTACACGCGCAGGAAGTGGGGGCCGGAGGCCGTCTTGACGCCGAGGCGCCGCAGGTTGCTCTCCATGGCGGCGATGCGGTCGGATTCCTTGAGGCGCACGTTGGCGATGCCGGTGATCGTCACGGGCGAGCTCGCGAAGGGGGCGACGGCCGCCAGGGTCATGAACGTGTCCGAGATGTCGCTCATGTCGGCGGTCAGGCCGGCCGGCGTACCGCGGCCGGCCACCACGACGCCGTCCGGCTCGTCGCTCACGGAGCAGCCCATCGCCTCCAGCACGTCAAGAAAGCGGATGTCTCCTTGGAGGCAGCCTTCGCGGCGCAGCCCGAGCACCTTGACCCGCCCCCCTGTGACGGCGGCGGCGGCGAAGAAGTACGACGCTGTGGAGGCGTCGGGCTCGACGGCGTAGTCCCTGCCACTGTAGACGCCTGGGGCCACGCGGAAGCGCTCGTGCCCGCGGCGCTCGGCCTCGACGCCGAACTGCGCCATCATGGCGAGGGTCATGTCGACGTAGGGGCGGCTCACGAGGCCGTCGACGGCCAGCTCCAGGGGCGCATGCCCGAGCGGCGCTGCCATGAGCAGGGCCGAGATGAACTGGCTCGAGGTGTCGCCGGGCAGCCGCAGGCTGCCGCCCGTCAGGCCGCGAGCCTCCAGCGTCAGCGGCAGACCTTCGGCGTCTGGGGGCTCGGTCCGCGCTCCCTGGGCGCGCAGCGCCTCGAGGAGCTGGGCGAGCGGCCTGCGCCGCAGCTGGGGCGCCGCGTCCAGCCGATAGCGGCCCTCGCCGGCGGCGCCGGCGGCGAGCAGGAACCTCGCCGCGGTGCCCGCCTCGGCGCAGTTGACGTCGGCCTCGGCGGCGGGGATGCGGCCGGCGGCGCCCTGCACGTGCCAGCCGCCGGCCGCATCCTCGTCCACCGCGAAACCGAGAGAGCGAAGCCCCGCGGCGAAGGCCAGCGTGTCGTCGGCGGCGAGGGCGTCGCGCAGCGTCGAGGACCCGCTCGCCAGCGCCGCCAGGAGCAGCGCCCGGTTGGTGATGCTCTTCGAGCCCGGCACGCGTACGGTCACGTCCAGCTCCCTCCGTGCCGGGCGGATCGTGCGGACGCTGGCTCTGTCTGGGACGGCGCTCATGTGACCGCCTGAATGATATCCCAGGGCCGTCGGCTCAGCCGGCGAGCGGCTTGGCGTACAGCTCGTAGGTGAAGGTCACGTGCATCCCGGCGCGCTCGTAGGTGCGCAGCGGCTGCGTCTCGCCTTCGGCGTCGACCCCGAGCTCCACGTGCAGCCGCCCGCGGGCGGCCAGCGCGGCGAACGCGTGCGTGAGCATGGCGCCGCCGAGTCCCCGGCGTCGCCAGGGACGGCGCACGCCCAGCCCCTTCACCCAGCCGAGGTCGCCGTGGTCGTAGGCGATCAGCGCGCCGGTCGCCTCGTCGCCGTCCCAGGCGAGGAACCAGAGGGCCGGGTCGAAATCGGCGTGGCCCAGCAGGCGCGCCTTCCAGGCGTCGAACGGCTCTTCGCTCTGGCGAAAGTGGTCCTCGAAGGCCTCGTTCATGGTGTCGTGCATGACGCGCTCGTCGACGTCGACGCGAAACGGCCGGATGGCGACGCGCTCCGGGACCGGCAACGCGGCGACGCCGTCGCTGAGGTCGGCGGCCATGCGGTAGACGGTGCGCGACAGCGCGTAGCCGTGCCGCAGCAGCAGCTCGCGCTTGGCGCGGTTGACCCCGATGCAGAAGATGTCGAGCATCGGGGCCTCGTACCCTCGCTCGGCCGCCAGTTCGCGGCTCCGGTGCTCGGCCAGGCCAAGCAGGCGCGGGGCGAGCTCGGGCTCGTGGTGGTCCGGATGGACCCAGAGGTCGGCCTCCAGCTCGCCGGTGCGGAACTGGTCGCCGGTGTACGCGTAGCCGACGAGACCCTCGTCATCGCCGACGGCGACCCACGCGTCGCGGGCGAGCTCGAAGCCCTCCATGCCCCAGTCGCTCTCGACGTCGTCGGCCGTCGTGTCGGGTTCTCCGACCTCGGCGACGTCGCAGGCGTTGAGCAGGTCGACCAGCTCGGGCAGGTCGCCGCGCGTGGCCGGTCTGATGTGGCTGGGGGCGGCGCTCATGGCGCCATGGTACGCGAGCTAGTCGTCCTTGACGAGAACGACGGAGGACCTGGAGTCCTGGGCCGCCAGCGAGCCGCCGACTGGGGTGCCCTCCACCTTCATCTCGAGGTGCGTGGGGTCCTGGAGCGTGAACACGAGCCGGAAGTCCTTGATGATGGATTCGAACACGGCCCTCGCCTGAGCCGCCTGCTCCTCGTTGCCGGTGGCCTTGATGAAGTCGTCGACGGTGATCGCCAGGCTCGAGCCATCGAGGTGCGCGGGAATCGTGTAGGTCTTCTGCGTGCCGGCGGCGTCCTTGCCGGACATCGTCACCTTGAAGTCCCCACTGTGCTTCTTGATCACCACGGCGCCGGTCCCCTGGCCGGGCTCCTTCCAGGCGCCGAGGAACGGGGATGCGCCGCCCGAGCCGCGGACGACGAAGAACCACACCGCGATGATGGCCACGACGGCCACCGCCGCCACGACGATGATGGTGAGCGTGGTGCGCGAGAGGCCGCCTTTCGCCACCGGGGGCGCGGCCGGAGCGCCGTAGGCGGCCGGGGCTGCGTAAGCGGCCGGCTGCGGCTCGTAGCTGGGCGCGTAGCCGGAGGGGCTCGCGCCCGCGCCGGCGGCCGCTCCGGCCCCGGTCACCGGCGCGCCGCAGTGGCCGCACGTCCAGTCGTCGTCGCGTATCTCCTTGCCGCAGCTGGCGCAGGTGGCCATCGGCCCTCCTCGGGCGCGCCGGCTCCGCCGGCGCGCGTGTCGGTTTCTCCCAGGTTTTCGGCCGGAGGGTCGCCCCCCTTTAGGAGCGCGGTGGGTTAGGCCTCGCCGCCGGCGGGAATCCCGGTACAGAGGAGCCGCCCTACGGCGGCGAGGCTGAGGAGGCGCGATGAACATCGCCAGGTGCCCCGGTCAGGACCGCATCAACTGGACCGCGGACGACATATTCGACGTCCTCTGCCCGATCTGCGGGAAGCCGATCGAGTACTTCAAGGACGACCAGTGCCGCAAGTGCCCCGGCTGCGGCGCCGTGGTGGAGAACCCGCGGTTCGACAACGGCTGCGCCGCGTGGTGCGCGGCCGCCGAGAACTGCTCGATCATGCGTGGGGTGCTGGCCGAGGACAGCGGGGAATAGGCCCTCGGCCGCGCGGCCGAGGGTCGCCCGCTTCTAGAACTCCAGCTCCTTCAGCCGGCCGAAGATCACGTCGCGCCCCGCCGTGTACTGCCCCGGGTCCATGGCCGCATCGACGTCGGCGGGGCTCATCACGGCCATCGCCTCGGCGTTCTGCTTGATGAGCAGGCCGAAGTCGACGCCCTCGCGCCAGGCGTGCATCGCCGAGTCTTGCACCACCCGGTAGGCGTCCTCGCGCAGCATGCCTTTGTCGACGAGGGCCAGCAGGACCGCCTCGCTGAAGACGAGGCGGTAGCTCTGGCCCAGGTTGGCGAGCATCCGCTCGTCGTTCACGACGAGCGTGTCGAACAGGCGCGTGGTCTTCTGCAGCATGTAGTCGAGGAGGATGCAGCTGTCGGGGATGACGATGCGCTCGGCCGAGCTGTGGCTGATGTCGCGCTCGTGCCACAACGCCACGTTTTCCATGCCCACGAGGGCGTTGCCGCGCAGCACGCGGGCGCAGCCGGCCATGCGCTCGCTGAGGATGGGGTTGCGCTTGTGAGGCATGGCCGAGGACCCCTTCTGGCCCTTGCCGAACGCCTCCTCAACCTCGCGCACCTCGGTGCGCTGCAGGTGCCGCACCTCGGTCGCGAACTTCTCGAGGCTGGCGCCGATGATGGCGATGCAGCTGAGGAAGTCGGCGTGGCGGTCGCGCTGCACCACCTGGTTGCTGATCGGCTCGCGCCCCAGGCCGAGCTCCTCGCAGACCAGGTCTTCGACCCGTGGGTCGATGTTGTTGTAGGCGCCCACGGCGCCGCTGATCTTGCCGACCGAGGCGTTCACCGTGACCATGCGCATGCGCTTGAGGTGGCGGCTGACCTCGAAGGCCCACATGCCGAGCTTCATGCCGAAGGTGATGGGCTCGGCGTGGATGCCGTGCGTGCGCCCCACCTGCACGGTGTCCTTGAACTCGAGGGCGCGCCGCTTGAGCACCTCGCCGAGCGCGACGAGGTCGCGCTCCAGCAGGAGTCCGGCGCGCTTGAGCTGCAGCCCCAGCCCGGTGTCGAGCATGTCGCTGCTGGTCATCCCGTAGTGCACGTACTTGCTGGAGTCCCCGACGTACTCGGCGACGTTGGTGAGGAAGGCGATGACGTCGTGGTTCGTGGTCGCCTCGATCTCGGCCACGCGCGCGACGTCGAAGTCGGCCTTGGCCTCGATCTCGGCGACGGCCTCGCGCGGCACCTTGCCGAGCTTGTGCCACGCCTTGACGGCGGCGATCTCGACGTCGAGCCAGGCGCGCATCTTGGCTTCTTCGGTCCAGATCGCGCCCATCTCGGGAAGCGTGTAGCGCTCGATCATGGCGTGCCCTCCACTGCGGAAGCGGCCGCGGCGCGCGGCGCGCGGGTCCTTGGTTGCGGCTGGATTCTCTCACATCGACCAGCAAGAGGAAGAGACTGCGATGGCTACCGACGAGGAGCTGCGCGAGCAAGCCATCAAGGCGTGGCGTTCAACGCGTGGGACGCCTACGGCCGCCACGCCGAGCGGCCTCAGCGGACGGCGATCGCCTCGATCTCCACGCGCACGTCCTTGGGTAGGCGCGCCACCTGCACCGTGGAGCGCGCCGGGAAGGGCTCGCTGAAGAACTCCGCGTACACCTCGTTCACGGCGCCGAAGTCGTCCATGTCCTGCAGGAAAATGGTGGTCTTCACCACGTTCTCCAAGCCGAGGCCGGCGGCGGCCAGCGTCAGGGAGAGGTTGTCGAGAGCCTTGCGTGTCTGATCCTTGGGTGTGTAGCCCACGATCTTGCCCTCGGCGTTCAGGGGGAGCTGGCCCGACAGGAAGACGAGGTCGCCGGCGCCGATGCACGGCGAATACGGTCCCACCGCCGGGGCCGCGTCTGCTGAAGCGAAGACCTGCTTGTCCATGGTGAGTCGTCCTTTCTGGGCGTGTCTTCAGGCGAACAGGGCTCGCACGGCGACGAAGGCGAGGAGCACGCCGATGACGAGCACTGCGAAGTAGATGAACGTCGAGATGGTCCTGGGACTGGGCGGCTTGTACTCGCGTGGCATGGGACTCCCTCGCGTGCGGTGCGTCTGCGGCGCCTCGCACGGTCGCTTGTCTGCATGAGCTAGTAACGGACGGCGACGGCCTCGATCTGCAGGCGCGCGCCTCCCGGCAACCATGCTACACCGACCAGCGTGCGCGCCGGCCGTGGTTCGGCGAAGAACGCGGCGAAGGCGTCGTCGATAGCGGCCGTGTCGACGGGATCGACGAGGTACACGGTCACCGTCGCGACGGTGTCGAGCGACAACCCGGTGGAGCGGAGCTGGTGGCCCAGGGCGTCGAGGGCGCGGCGCGCCTGCTCGGCGGCGGAGCCGTCGACGACCGCGCCGCACTCGTCCACCGGCAGCTGCGCCGAGACGAAGACGAGATGGCCCGCCGAGACAGCCGCCGAGTACGGGCCGGACGGCGGCGGTTCCTGCGTGGATCTGAAGGCGTGGCGGGCCATGACCTGAATCTCCCCGTCGAGCGGCAAAAAGGCGCGTCCGTGAGAGACGGAGGAGGCGCGCCGAGCGGTGACCGTGGCGCGCCGCGTCGCGGCCGCGCCGCCCGGGCGCTCAGACGTCGAGGATCTTCGCCGCCAGGATCGCGGCGTTGCGCGCCCCGTTGATGGCGACGCAGGCCACGGGTACGCCGGGCGGCATCTGCACGATGCTGAGCAGCGAGTCCAGCCCGCCGAGGTCGCTGGTCTTGATGGGCACGCCGATGACCGGGACGTTGCTGTAGGCCGCGAGCACGCCGGGCAGGGCTGCCGCCTTGCCGGCGCCGCCGATCAGCACCTTGATGCCACGCGACTGAGCCGTGCGCGCGTAGTGCGCGACCTTGTCCGGATCGCGGTGCGCCGAGAGCACGTTGAGCTCGTACTTGATCTTGCGTTCGTCGAGCTCCTTGCAGGCCGCATCCATGACCTCGCGGTCGCTCTCGCTGCCCATGACGATGCCGACCAGCACGGGCTCCATCTGGATGCCCTGGAGGATCGTCTCGACCTCGGTTTGGACCTCTTCCACCTTAAGCTCCTCTCGCCCAGCCGGCGGACCCGGCCGGGAACAGATCGAGTTCGCCGGCCGCCGCCTTGACCGCGCGCTCGGCGATGTCCGGGCGTACCTGCGCGCCGTCGAAGGTGATCTTGCGCACGGCTGCGTAGGCGCGCTCACGCGCGGCGGCGAAGCCGCTGCCGAGGGCGCTGACCGCGAGCACGCGGCCGCCGGCCGTGACGACGTCGCCGTTCTTCCGCGCCGTGCCGGCGTGGTACACGGTGACGTCGTCCATGGCGTCCGCTGCCGCGAGGCCGCCGATCACGTCGCCCTTGTGGCTGCTCGCGGGGTAGCCGGCGGAGGCCATCACCACGGTGACGCACTCCAGCGGCTTCCAGGCTGCTTTCACTCCGGCGAGCTCCCCGGAGGCGCCGGCCGCGCAGAGCTCGAGCAGGTCACTGTCCAGGCGCGGCAGCACCGCCTGCGTCTCCGGATCGCCGAAGCGGCAGTTGAACTCCAGGACCTTGACGCCGGCGTCGGTGACGATGAGGCCGGCATACAGCACGCCACGGAAGGCGATGTCGCGCTTGCGCAGGGCCGCGATGACCGGCTCGGCGACGTGTTCCATGGCCGCGTCGAGGGCCGTCTGCTCGAAGCCGGGGACAGGGCAGTAGCTGCCCATGCCGCCGGTGTTAGGGCCTTGGTCGCCGGCGAAGATGCGCTTGTAGTCCTGCGCCGGAGCCAGCGGCACGGCGTTGACGCCGTCGCACAGCACCAGCAGCGACACTTCGGAGCCGGCGAGGAACTCCTCGATGACAACGACGTCGCCGGCGGCGCCGAAGTCGCGCGCCACGAAGCAGCTTTCGACCGCCGCCCTGGCTTCGGCGTGATCGTTGCAGATGATGACGCCCTTGCCGGCGGCCAGGCCGTCGGCCTTGACGACCAGCGGGTACGGGCCGTCGGGGCTGAGGGCGGCGAGCGCCGACTCGAGGGTCTCGTGGCGGCTGTACGCGCCCGTGGCCACGCCGCCCTCGCGCATCACCTCTTTCGCGAAGACCTTGCTGCCCTCGAGCTGCGCTGCGTCGCGGTTGGGGCCGAAGACGGCGAGGCCGTGCTCTTCGAACAGGTCGCAGATGCCGGCCACGAGCGGCGCCTCAGGGCCCACCACCGTGAGGTCGACCTGCTCGCGGCTGGCGAAGTCGAGCAGCGCCGGCAGGTCTTCGGTGCCGACGCCGATGTTGTCCGCGATCTCGGCAGTGCCGGCGTTGCCGGGGGCGCAGAAGATGCGGTCGGCGAGCGTTGACTGAGCGAAGGAGTGGACGAGGGCATGTTCCCTGCCGCCGCCGCCGACCACGAGCACCCGCATGAGGCCTCCCGAAGGACGGATGGGATAGCGCTGGGCGGCGCTGCGCCGGCCCGGCCTGACGCCCGCAAGTCTACTCGCGCCGGGGCGGCGGCGGAAGGGCGGCGGGCGGCTCTTCCGGCCGCCCGCCGCCCCATCTGAGCCTCAGCTCACGACGCGCTGTCTCACATCGCTTTCTTCATAATGCTCGTCGCCTAGTCGAGGGCGTTCGTCATGTTGACGACACGTGTGCCCAGGTCGCCGGTGTCGACGCCGCGCATCTGCTCGATCTTGGCGATGGCCCTGTCGTACTGGCCGTCGCCGATCCACGCCGTCACGGGCGTCATGTCGAACTGGTCGACCTGCTTGCCCAGGGCGCCCCAGGTGACCCGGTAGTAGTCGGGGTCGTGGCGGGTGAGGTCGTACAGGTACACGGACGGGCTGAACACGGTGCCGAGCCAGTTGGCGCTGACGGCCGTCACCGCCTCAGCCGCCGCCGCCGGGTCCACGGGGTCGGCCGCGAGCGCGGCGAGGGCGGCATCCATGTTCTGGATGTCCCAGAGGGTCTGCTGGTGCGGGTAGCAGTTCACGTCCCACGCATCCAGCGCGGTGTAGCCGACGAGGGACGTCTCAGCCGCCTGCACCAGGGTGAGGTCGGCGCTCTTGCGGTTCGCCTTGCGCAGCGATCCCTTGTGGGCGTTCCAAACGGCACCCTTCTTCTCGATTGACGCGGCGAGACCGCGGCTAGGACGGCCAGGGCGAGGATGAGAAGGATGCGTCTGCCGTGCATGTGACCTCCTGATGCTGGCAAGCGGGGGGTTGGAGGACGATATCGCCGAGGCGTCGTGCTCGGCCGCCCGCACCGCCGCCCTGCCGCGTCCGGCGGCCGTCCGCGGCCCCACCGCGCGTTCGCCCGTCGGTTGACTGCCCTTCGCGAGGTGCGCGACAGTAGGAGGCGGGCCGGCGCACGCCGGCCCGCCGAAGCAGCGCCGGAGGGGGCCACTCATGGACAGCCGCAGATGGGACCGGATCGTGCCGGCGGCTGCGCTCGTCGCGATCCTTCTGCTCCTATGTGCCGGTAGTGCCACCGCGCGGTCCGCAGGCTTCGCCTCCCAGGTGCGCGCCGCCGAGCGCCGCGCCGCCGCGCGCCTCGCGGCGACCGAGCGCTCCACGCCGGCCGGCCGCTACGCCTACTACACCGTCGGCAACGCCTGGAAGTACTCGAACGCCCAGGGCTGGGCCGGCGGCTACGCGTCTGGCGGCCTCTGGCTCATGTACCAGGTGACCGGTAACGACTGGTGGCGCCGCCACGCGTCCTCGCGGCAGGCGGCGATCGGCGCGGCGCCGATCACGCCGCAGTCCCTCAACCTCGGCGCTCTCTTCTTCCCGACCTACGTGCGCGGGTTCAAGCTCACCGGTGACCCGCGCTTCAAGGCGAAAGCGCTCAAGGCTGCGGTGGCGATGGCCGCTCGTTACGACCCCGACGTCGGGGCGATGCGCTCGCGGCCGAACGGCGACTTCAACGTGATCATCGACAGCCTGATGAAGCCGCAGTTGCTGTGGTGGGCCGCCGATCACGGCGGCCCGGCGTCACTTCGCGAGATCGCCTACCACCACGCCTACACCACCGCCCGCGACTTCCTGCGCGACGACGGCAGCACCTACCACATCGTCTTCTACGACGACACGACTGGGGCCGTGAAGCTCAAGACCACGTCGGCGGGTTACGGCCCGGAGTCGATGTGGGCGCGCGGCCAGGCGTGGGGCATCCTCGGCTTCGCGGCGGCGTACCGCGAGACCGGTGACGCTGTGTTCCTGCAGGCGGCGCGTCGGGTCACCGACCGCTACCTCGCCGACCTCCCGGCCGACATGGTGCCGTGCTGGGACTTCCGCGATCCGGCGATCCCCGCCTCGCCGCGCGACTCGTCGGCGGCGGCGATCGCGGCCTCGGGGATGATCGACCTGGCCCTGGCGGAACCCGATGCGGCGAACGGCGCGCGGTACGCAGCCGCCGCGCGCGCCACCCTCGCCTCGCTCATGTCCCGCGCCTACGCGTCGCACGGCGCCAACCCGGCGGTGCTGCTCCACGGCACCTACTCCTGGCACGGCGGCGTCACCGACCGCGGGCTGGCCTACGGCGACGCCTTTTTCCTCGAGGCGCTCATGCGGCTGCGCCGGCTGGCGCCGCAGGGTGCTGGGCTCCCCGTCAAACGGGCGCGCGCCAGCGCCGGCGACGCCGCGCAGGCCATCGACGGCCTGCTGGATACGGCGTGGACGGCGCGCGGAACGCAATGGCTCGAGCTCGACCTCGGCGTCGCGCGCGAGGCTGGTGCCTTGCGCATCGCACTTCGCCACGGCGCCGCGCGCGCCGCCCGCCTGCGGGTCATCACGTCCACCGACCGGCGGCACTGGCGGGCGGGCGTGACGACGATGAGCAGCGGCGAGACGGCCGGCTACGAGACGCTGGGCTTTGCGCCGCGCACGGCTCGCTACGTGCGCGTGTGGTGCGACGGCACTTCGGTGGGTCGCGGCGACGCGATCGCCGAGGCGGAGGTCTACGCGGCGCCCTGAGGGGGGCTGCGCGGCGGCCGGCCATACGGCCGTACGGGCGGGGGCGGCGGGGCGCTCGCGAGCGCCCCGCCCCGCGCAGTCGCTCAGCCGCCGACCTGCAGGCAGCGCATCGAGACCGTGCCGTTCTGAATGCCTTCGTGCACGCTCAGCACGTCGTCCCCCTCAGCCTGGACGGCGAGGGTGTAGAGCAGCGGCAGGTGGTGATCCGGGGTGGGCGCCGCCATCCTGCCGAGCGGGTGCTCGAGGTAGCCGACGAGGTCGTCGTGGCGCCGCTCGGCAACGCACTCGGCGACCCAGGCGTCGAACTCCGCCGCCCAGGCGGCGACCGGCGCATCCTCGTCCCAGTCGATGATGCCGAGGTTGTGGGCGATGTTGCCGCTGCCGACGATCAGCACGCCCTCGTCGCGCAGCGGGGCGAGGCTGCGGCCGAGGGCGTAGTGCTCGGCCGCCGGCGCGGACACGTCGAGACTCAGCTCGATGACGGGCACGTCGGCCGCCGGGTACATGCGGATGAGCGGCGCCCACGCCGCGTGGTCGAGGCCCCGCTCTACAGGCGCGGCGCGCCCGCCGGTGAGCGCACACACGCGCGCGGCCACGGCGGGCGACCCGGGCGCCGGGTACTTCTTCTCGTAGAGCTCGTCCGGGAATCCGAAAAAGTCGTAGATGGTGAGGTTGTGCTCGTCGGCGCCCACGGCGGTGCCCTTCGTGAGCCAGTGCGCCGAGACCACGAGGATGGCCGCGGGCCGCGGGAGGTGTGCGGCCAGCGCCTCGAGGTCGCGCGTGTAGCCGTTGTCGGCGACGATGTTCATCGGCGAGTCGTGCCCGATGAACAGCGCCGGCAGACGGCCAGCCAACCCTACACCGCCCCGCCGCGCCCGATGCTACGCGGCAGGATGATCGTCTCCTCGCGTCCCGGGCCGACGGCGATGAACTTCACCCGCGTCTTCGTGAACTCGGCGATGTACTGGACGTAGTCGCGCGCCGCCTCGGGGAGGTCCTGCCACGTCTCGCACTCGCGGATGTCCTCGGTCCATCCGGGGAGCTCTTCGTAGAGCGGCTTGGCGTGGTGGAAATCCGTCTGACGCAGAGGGAACTCGTCGAGCACCTTGCGGCCGGCCTTGTACCGCGTACAGACCTTCAAGGCCGGCAGGCCCGTGAGCACGTCGAGCTTGGTGAGCGCCAGGTGGGTGATGCCGCTGAGGCGCACGGCGTACCGGAGCGCGACCAGGTCGAGCCAGCCGCAGCGGCGCTGGCGCCCCGTGGTGGTGCCGAACTCGTGGCCGACCTCGCGCATGGCGACGCCGGTCTCGTCGAAGAGCTCGGTGGGGAACGGGCCTTCGCCGACCCGCGTGGTGTAGGTCTTGGCGACGCCGATCACGTGGTCGATGCGCGTGGGGCCGACGCCGGTGCCGGTGCACGCCGCGCCGGCGATCGGGTTGCTGCTGGTGACGAAGGGGTACGTGCCGAAGTCGATGTCGAGGAGCGCGCCCTGGGCGCCCTCGAAGAGCACGTGCTTGTCCTGGTCGAGGGCGTTGTTCACGAGCAGGCTCGCGTCGCAGATGAACGGCTCCATGCGCTCGCGGTAGCCCAGGAGCTCGTCGGCGACCTGATCGGGGTCGAGCACGCCGATGTCGTAGCGCTGCAGCAGGAAGTTCTTCTCCTGCAGCGCCGTCCTGATCTTGCGGCGCAGGATCTTCTCGTCGAGCAGGTCCTGCACGCGGATGCCGATGCGCGTGTACTTGTCCACGTAGCACGGTCCGATGCCGCGCCCGGTGGTGCCGATCTTGAACTTGCCGAGCTGCTGCTCGTGCGCTCCGTCCAGGAGCAGGTGGTACGGCATGATCAGGTGGGCGTTGCCGCTGATGCGCAGGTTGTCGCCGCCGATGCCGCGTTCGCGCAGCGCCTCGAGCTCCCCGAACAGGATGTGCGCGTCTATGACGACCCCGTTGCCGATCACGCAGGTCTTGGCCTCGTAGAGGATTCCCGAAGGGATGAGGTGCAGCTTGAATTCCTCGCCGTCGCGGACGATCGTGTGGCCGGCGTTGTTGCCGCCCTGGAAGCGCGCGACCACGTCGGCCTTCTCGGCCAGCAGGTCGGTGATCTTGCCTTTGCCCTCGTCGCCCCACTGGGCGCCCACAACCACGGTACCGGGCACGTTACCCTCCGTTCAGTATGCTTCTCGCGGCGATGACGCCGGCCGCCGAGGCTTGGACCAGGCCTCGCGTGATGCCGGCGCCGTCGCCGACGGCGTACAGGTTCTGGACGGGCGTCTGCAAGCCTGCGTCCAGCTCGGGTCGAGCCGAGTAGAACTTGACCTCGACCCCGTACAGCAGCGTGTCGCGCCCGTTCACGCCGGGCGCGAGGTTGTCCATGGCCTCGAGCATGTCGAGGATGTCGCGCAGGTGGCGGTACGGCAGCACGAAGGCCAGGTCGCCGGCGGTGGCGCCCTTGAGCGTGGGCTGAACCGTGCCTCTGCGGATGCGATCCATGGTGCTGCGGTGGCCCTGCTGCAGGTCGCCCAGGCGCTGCACGATGATGTCTTGGCCGAGCAGGTTGGCGAGCCGCGCGATGCTCTTGCCGTAGGCGATGGGGTCGTTGAACGGCTCGGTGAAGTCGGTGCTCACGAGCAGCGCGAAGTTGGTGCGGTCGGTCTTCTGGGCGGCGTAGCTGTGACCGTTGACGGTGACCACGTCGCCGTAGTTCTCGAGCGACACCTCGCCGTAGGGGTTCATGCAGAAGGTGCGCACCGGGTCGTCGAAGCTCGGCGTGTGGTAGATCAGCTTGCTCTCGTAGAGGGTCGTCGTGAGCGGTTCCATGATCGCCGCCGACGTCTCGACCCGCACGCCGATGTCGACGGGGTTCGTGCGCAGGGCGATGCGCAGGCGCTTGCACTCGTCCACCAGCCAGCCGGCGCCCTCGCGCCCGGGGGCGACGATGACGGCGTCGGCGGTCAGCCTCGTGCCGTCCTCGAGCAGGACGCCGGTGGCGCGCAGGTCACTCTCGCCGGAGCGCTTCTCGGTGAGGATGCGCTCGACCATGACGCCGGTGCGCACGACGATGCGCTCCTCCAGCTCCGCACGCATGCGCGTGAGGATGTCGTAGGAGCGCTCGGTACCCATGTGGCGCACCGGCGAGGCTACGAGCGTCATGCCGTGGAGCAGCGCCTGGCGGCGGATCTTGTCGGCCTTCTTGCCGCCGCCGTGCACTTCGTCCGGGGCGCCGTATTCGAGCCAGACGCCGTCGACGTAGTCGATGAGCTCGCGCAGGCGCTCCTTGGGCACGAAGTTGTCGAGCCAGCCGCCGACTTCGGTGGTGAGCGTGAGCTTGCCGTCGCTGAAGGCGCCGGCGCCGCCCCAGCCGCAGGTGATGTCGCAGGGCTCACAGCCGGCGCACACGCCGGTCTTGCGCGCCGGGCAGGCGCGGTGGCTGATGTCGGGGCCGCGCTCCACGAGCAGCACCTGGGCGCCGTCGCGGCGCCCGAGTTCGAGCGCGGCGAAGATGCCGGCAGGGCCGGCGCCGACGACGATCACATCGAAATGGGTGCGTGCAGCGTCCATGACAGTGAGTGGGGGAGGTTGAGACAAGGGCAAAAGGTAGTTCCCTTTACAGGATGATAACCGGGCGATGAACGCATGACAAACGTGGCGCGTCTCGAAGACCGGCTGAGGAGGGATCCTCAAAGGCTCTGGAGGGAGACATGGAGACTCGGAGAAGCACGAGAATCGGATTGCTGTGCGTGGGCGCGCTGGCCGCGGCCGTGCTGCTCGCCGCGGCCTCGCTGGCCGCCTGCGGGAGCAGCGGTGGCGGCAGCGACGGCGGGAGTCCGGCTGCCCCGAAGACTATCGAGATAACGCCCGTGGCGCAGACCGGGACCACGGTCGACGCCGCGGTCGGAGACACGATCGTCGTGAGCCTTGACGCCAATCCCACTACCGGCTACACGTGGCGGTTCACCGCCGGCGACACCTTCGCTATCGCCCGTAGCAAGTACGTGGCAGACCCGAACTCGGAAGGGGCGGTCGGCGCGGGCGGCACGCAGATCGCCCCTCTGGAGGTGACGAAAGCGGGCACGTCGGACCTCACGGGCATGTATCGGCAGCAGTGGAACTCGCCGTCGCCGGACGCGCAGCCCGACTTCTCCATGACCGTGAAGGCGGAGTAGAGATGGCCGGCCGACAGCCGATGCCGTTCGGGGTGGCGTGATGGATACATCGGGCACGAGCTGGGTGCGCCGGGGCGCCGTGGTCGTGAGCGTCACGCTGGCGCTGGCTTCCGCCGCCGCCCTCGCGGCCTGTGGTGGCACGGGGGGAAGCTCGCCCGCGCCGTCCTCGCCGACGCCCGCGGTGTACACGGCGGCCGACGACGGCGCTACGGTCGCGGCGAGCGTCGGTGAGCAGTTCACGGTCAGCCTCGAGGAGAACCCGACGACCGGCTACGAGTGGGACATGAAGGCCGGTCCCGGCCTGACGCTGGTCGGCGACGAGTTCGTTGGGCCGAGCCCTTCTCCCTCGCCACTGATGGGCGCGGGCGGGACGCACTCGTGGGTCTTCAGGGTGGACAAGGCCGGGACGCTCACGCTGACCGGCCTCTACGTGCGGCAGTGGGAGGCGGACGGCAAGAGCGCCGCCGACTTCTCGCTGACGATCGAGGCCCAGTAGAAGACGTGGGGCGGGCGGCGGGTGGCCGGAAGAGCCGCCCGCCGCCTGCCCGCGTCCGGTGGCAAGCGCCGCCCCGGACCGATACCCTCGCGAGGCCAGCGACTCGTGAGGTGACCGATGGACGACCCCGTCCTGCGGCGGCGCAGCATCCGCAAGTACACGGCCGAGCCGGTGCTCGACGAGCACGTGGAGCGCCTGCTCCGTGCGGCCATGGCGGCGCCGTCCGCTGGCAACCAGCAGCCCTGGCAGTTCGTCGTGATCCGGGAGCGTTCCCTTCTGGAGGCCATCCCCGAGGTGCACCCCTATTCGTCGATGGTGCCCAAAGCGCCGCTGGCCATCCTCGTGTGCGGCGACCGCCGCCTTGAGCGCTGGCCGCAGTACTGGGAACAGGACTGCGCCGCCGCCACGGAGAACCTGCTGATCGCGGGGGCGCAGCTCGGCCTCGGGGCCGTGTGGCTAGGCGTGCATCCGCTCGAGGAGCGCGTCGCCGGCGTGCGCGGCCTGCTCGGCATCCCCAGGCACATCACCCCCTTCGCCCTGGTGCCGGTCGGCTGGCCGGCCGAGGACAAGGCGCCCTCCGACCGCTACGACGAGCAGCGCGTCCACCACGACCGCTGGTGACCGCGACAGTTTGCCTCACCGCGAGCCCGGGTACGTCCGCTAGCGACCCGTGATGTGGCGGGCGCCGCCCTCCGGCCTGGCGCCGCCCTCCGGCTTGGCGCCGGCGAGACAGGCTCCGCCCCACGGGTCCTCGAGCCGCCAGGTAGGCCACGCGGAAGGGGTGAGCAGTGTCCGGACCTCAATGGGTCCCCACTATCGACGACAGCAAAGTGCGTGACGGCGTCTCCGTGCCCGTCTACCCGAAGGGTGTCGGCGTGCTCCTCGTCAGGGCCGGCGGCGAGCTATTCGCGATCGCCAACAAATGCGCCCACATGGCGTGCCCCCTCGAAGGGGGCAAGCTCGAGGGAGGAGTCATCACGTGCCCGTGCCACGATTGGCGCTTTGACGTGCGCTCCGGGCAGTTCCTGGATGCGCCCGAACTCAAGATCGACACCTATGCCACCAAGGTCGAGGACGGCAAGGTCCTCGTGCAGCTGAAGGGGGCGTGACGATGACCGACGAGGTGTTCGTCTACGCTCTGCGCACGTGCCCCTGGTGCCGCAAGACGAAGCAGTGGTTCACGGACAGCAGGATCGAGTTCCAGTACGTCGACGTCGACACGCTGCCCGATGAGGAGCAGGACGAGGCCGCCGAGAAGGCTTGCAAGCTCAGTGGCGGCCGGCGCTTCCCCGTGGTGATCATCAACGGCGAGGTGATCGTGGGCCACAACCCCGAGAAGTTCCTCGAACATCTCAAGGGTTGGGGGGGTTGAGACGTGGGCACAGCTGAACGCAAGGAATCCCTGCGCTACCTGTTCGACCGGGTCGTCGGCCCGATGGGCTACAAGTTCACCCCCGACGAAGCACTGGCCGACGAGCTCCTGGAGGCGGAGGTCAAGCTCGAGCAGGACTTCGGCGCCCC
>Ga0209913_1000405_pt1 | contig 37631 bp, 30 predicted proteins | sample PersoiDNA2013203_FD_185805 | JGI IMG/M metagenome (GOLD analysis project Ga0209913, IMG submission 185805) | Permafrost soil microbial communities from the Arctic, to analyse light accelerated degradation of dissolved organic matter (DOM) -... | ecosystem: Environmental > Terrestrial > Soil >...
CCGCCCACGGTGCGCACCTCGCGGGTGCCGGGCACGCGCTTGAGCTCCAGCTCCAGGCTGTGGGCCACGCGCTCCAGGTCGTAGGCGCCGATGGCGGGGTCGGGGCTGTACAGGGTCAGGCTGACGATGGGCACATCATCGATGCCCTTGGGCTTGATCAGGGGTTCGAGCACGCCCAGGCCCGGGGGCAGCCAGTCGCTGTGGCTGCGCACGGTGTCATGCAGGCGCACCAGGGCCTCGGTGCGCGACACGCCCACCTTGAACTGCACGGTGACCACGGCCAGGCCAGGGCGCGAGACCGAGGTGACGTGCTCGGTGCCCGCCATCTGGGCCAGCACCTGCTCGGCCGGCGTGGCCACCATCTGCTCGACATCGGCCACGCTGGCGCCCGGGAAGGGAATCAGCACATTGGCCATGGTGACGTTGATCTGGGGCTCTTCCTCGCGCGGGGTGACGAGCACGGCGAACAAGCCCAGCAGCAAGGCCACCCCGGCCAGCAGGGGCGTGATCTGGGCGCTCTGGAACAGCGCAGCGGTGCGGCCTGCCAGACCCAGGCGGGGGGTGTCGTGAATGGGGCGGTTCATGTCAGCGCACCTGGGCAGCGGCCTGGGGGTCGAGGGCCACGGACTCGCCCTCGCGCAGGCCGGTGAGCACTTCCACCTGCTCACCGCGGGCTTCGCCCAGGCGCACCTGGCGCAGCACCGGGCGACCCTCCGCCGCGATGACATACACCGCCTGCAACTCGGCCCGCCGCAACACGGCGGCTTGCGGCACCAACAGCCTGGCGGGCGCACCACTCACCACACGCCCCGGCAGCCACACCCGGGCGAAGCGGCCCGGGGCCAGAACGGCAGACACTTCAGCGGGCAGCGTCAGGCGCAGCGTGCGGGTGTGGCTGACGGGGTCGGTGACGGGCAGCCACTGCCAATGCGGCGCCACGAAGGCCGGCAGGCCGTCCAACTGCACCCGGACCGCCCCCTGCACGGAGGCCTGCGATTCGGGCACCTGGACGCTGATGCGCAGCGAAGCCGGGTCGAACAAGGTGAGCAAGGGTCGCCCGGGCGAGGCCAGGTCGCCCAGGGAAACGGGCAGCTCGCTGATCACGCCCGCATAGGGTGCGCTCACGCTGTAGTAGCCCGACTGGGTGTGCGCGGCCGTGGTTTGCGCAGCGCTGGCGCGAACCTGGGCCTGGGCCGCCTGCAAGGCCGCCAGGCTGCGCTCCAGCGCGGCCTGGCTGACGTACTGCTGCTCGAACAAGGCCTGCTGACGCTGGTGTTCGCGCTGGGCCTGGGCGGCCAGGGCACGGGCCGCCTCCAGCTGGGCCTGGCTCAGGTCGACCCCTGATTGGGCCCCCCGCGCATCCAGGCGCATCAGCAACTGCCCCGCCTTGACCGTGTCGCCCGCTTTCACCGGCAGGGCCACGATGGCGCCCTGCACCTGGGCCGCGATCACGCTCTGTCGCCCGGCCTCGACCACCGCGTCCAGGGCCAGGCCCTGCGCTGTGCCGGTCACCACCGTGACGGGCGCCGACCGCAAGCCGGTGGGAACAGCGGCCCCAAGCGGAAGGGTGGCAACCAGGCCCAGGGAGAGCGCCAAGGTGGCAAGGGGTTGGAGTTTCATGGACAAAGACCTTCGGCAGAGAGATGTATCGCTATTTGCTTAATTCATTATTTAGCTATTCAGTTATATAAGCAAGTGATACCATCCAAAGCAGTGAAGCCGGCCGCCATGGCCGGCCGCTAGCCATGGAACTGCTGACGATGGAAAACATGCCGCAAGAGGCCCTGGAAGAGGTGGCTGCCTACTTTCAGGTGCTGTCGGAACCGACCCGGCTGCAACTGCTGAATCTGCTGCGCGGTGGTGAGCGCAATGTGGGCGACCTGGCCCAGGCCTGCGGCTTCACGCCGGCCAACATCTCGCGCCACCTGAGCCACCTGACCAAACACGGGCTGGTCAGCCGCGAGGCGCGCGGCACCAGCGTGTACTACCGCATTGCGGACGAATCGGTGTACCAGCTGTGCGATCTGGTGTGCGGCAACATCGCGCGGCTGTACGAACGCGCCCAGAAGCGCCACACCGTGTTTGCGCGAGATGGCGATGGCGGCCCCTGAGGGCCCATCACGTTGAAGCCGACACGAACGACAGGCAAAATGGCGCGCCCCCATCGGGAGCGGAGAACACCATGGAAAAAAGAGACTTCATGACCCTGGCCGGCCTGACCGGCCTGGCCCTGAGCACCCTGAGCGCAGCAGCCCGGGCCCAGCCGGCGGCCCCTGCAGAGCCCGTGCTGCTGACCGTGACCGGTGCGGTGGGCAAGCCCAACCGCGGCGCGCTGGACCACGCACTCGACCAGATGATGGCCAAGCAAGGCATCGAGTTCAAACAGGCCACCACCTTCACGGCCAGCAGCCTGGCCCGGCTGCCCGCGATCAGCATCCGGCCCAAGCTGGAGTACGACAGCAAGCCCCACGAATTGAGCGGCCCGCTGCTGACCACGGTGCTGGAGGCGGCCGGCGTGACGCTGCAGCCCACCCGCCCCATCGAGTTGCGGGCCGTGGATGGCTACAACGTGACGCTGACGGTGGCCGAGATCCGCGACCGCCAGATGATCGTGGCCACCCACCTGGATGGCAAACCCATGGGCCTGGGTGGCCTGGGGCCCCAGTGGGCGGTGTACGACCCGGAACACATCCCCTCGCTCAAGGGCAAGCCCTTGAACGAAGGCTTTGCCAAGTGCCCGTGGGGCCTGTACCACATCGGCGTCAAGGCTGCGTGAACGTCAGTTTGCGGGTACCGGGATTGGCGCCCGCAGAGCGGTTGACCGGCCAGATGGCGCAATAATGCAGGATGGGGCTCAGCCCTCCACAACCCGTCGGCTTCACCGTTCCCATGACCCTGTTTTCGTTGCCGCCTGTGCATCTGGCCCGCCGGGCCGCCCTGCCCCTGGCCCTGCTGCTGACCGTGTCGGGCTGCAGTCTGTTGAGCAGCAAGCCCACACCGGGCCACTCGGCCTACCAGGCCGAGCAGTTTCAGCCCAACGAGAATTTTTCGCGCCTGTTCGATGCCAGCGCAGAGACCACCTGCGAGGCCGCACGCCGGGCCTTGCTGAGCCAGGGCTATGTGATCACCCAGGCCAAGCCCACCAGCATCAATGGCCAGAAGAGCTTTCAGCCCGATGGCGACACCCACCTGGAAATCACGTTCACCATCGTGTGCGTGCCCGACGGGCGCGACAAGAACATCGCCACAGCCTACGTGACGGCACAGCAGGACCGCTTTGCCGTGAAGAAAAGCAGCTCGGCGACCAGCGTGGGGGTGAGCGCCATTGGCTCGATCTCGCTGCCGCTGTCGTCCACCCAGGATTCGATGGTCAAGGTGGGCTCGGAGACGATCCTGGCAGCCACCTTTTACGACCGCTTTTTTGGCCTGGTGAGCCGCGAGGTCAAAGACCTGCCCTGAGGTCGCCGGCCGGCAGGGTGGGCTCCGGCAGATCCACCAGCCCAGGCGTGCCGACCACCGGCGCCTGCAGCGGCAGATCAATGATGAAGCACGTGCCCTGGCCGGGCTCGCTCTGCACGCTGATGCCGCCACCCAGCACCCGGGTCACCAGGGTCTGGCAGATGGCCAAACCCAAGCCGGTGCCACCCCGCCCCAGACGGGTGGTGTAGAACGGATCGAAGATGCGCCGCAGGGTGTCGGCCGACATGCCTCGCCCGTGGTCCCGCACCTCCAGCCGCACCCGGCCCTGGGGCAGGTCTCGGGCACTGATCAGCACCAGCCCGGGGGGCAGGTCTTCGTAGGCGTGCTCGATGGCGTTGCTCAGCAGATTGAGCAGCACCTGGCCCAAGGGCCCGGGGTAGCTGTCGAACTGCAGGCCGGCGGGCACCTGCGCGGTCACCTGCAGGCTGCCGCGGCGCAGTGTGGGCTGGTGCATCTGCAGGATCTCGCGCACCACTTCGTCGAGCATGAAATGGCGCCGCTGCAGGCTGGTCTGGTCGGCCGCCACCTGCTTGAAGGTGGAGATCAGATCGGCGGCGCGGCTGAGGTTCTTGAGCAGCATGGTCACCGCCTCGGCGGTCTGGCTGACGTGCAAGGCGAGCCCGCTGCGGGTGAGCCCCTGGCTGGCCGCGCGCCCGAACTGCTCGACCTCGGAGCGCAGTGTGGTGGCCACCAGCACGCTGTTGCCGATGGGGGTGTTGAGTTCGTGGGCCACGCCGGCCACCATGCGCCCGAGAGCGGCGTGTTTTTCAGAGCGCAGCAGTTCGTCCTGGGTGCTGTGCAGCGACGCCATGGCCTCGGTGAGTTCATGGTTGGCCTGGGTGAGGGCCTGGGTGCGTTGGGCCACCGCAGCCTCGAGCATGTGGTTCATCTGCTCCATCTGCTGGCGGGCGCGTCGTTGGTCGCTGATGTCCACGATGCCGAACAGGTAGCTGCGCTGGCCTTCCAGATCGAGGGTGCGGCCTGAAGCCACGCAGTCGAGCACCACGCCATCGGAGCGCCTGAGCGCGATCTCCAGCTCGTCGACGGCGCCGTCGCGGCGCAGGGTTTCGTACAGGCGATCACGATCAAGTGCGGAGGCAAACAGACCGAACTCGTTGGAGCCATGGCCCACCACCTGCTCCGGTGCGTAGCCGAACAGGCGCAACCAGCTGCGGTTGACGTCGTAGTAGAGGCCATCGTCGCCGATCACCGCCAGTGCGGCTGGAGAATCCTGGAACAGCAGGGCCAGGCGCCGCTCGCTGGCCTGCAGGGTGGCCTGCGCCCTTTTCTCTTCCACGATGCTGCGGTTGACGCCGAGCAGGCCGGTGAGCTCACCCGCCTCGTCGAACAGCGGGATCTTGACGCTGTGAAACGGCACCATGCTGCCGTCGGGCCCGGCCAGTTCAGCCTCGGGCTGTACCAGGGTCTGCCGGTGCTGGTAGACCCATGCATCGTCGTCGAGGGATTTGCTGCGGACCCGTTCCCCGACGGGCAATGCGGTGGTGTGCTGCAGCAGTTGCTGCTTGGTGGTGCCCATGAAGCTGGCCATCCACTGGTTGACCAGCAAGTAGTTGGACTCGGTGTCCTTGACGAAGATGCCCATGGGAATGGCATCGACCACGCGCTCCAGCAGGCGCCGGCTGTTGCGCAACTCTTCTTCGGCCCGTTTGCGCTCGGTGATGTCGACCAACTGGCTTTGCCATGCGGGCTGCCCCTGCCAGGACACCGGCAGCATGTAGGTCAGCACTGTGCGGATCTCGCCCGACGGCTGGCGCAGATCCATCTCCAGGCCTTCAATGCGCCCCTCGCTCTGCAGGCGCTGCAGCAAACGGTCACGCGCCGACGGATCGGCATGCAGGTTGAGATCACGGATGTTGTGGCTGAGCAACTGCTCCCGAGGGTGCCCCACCAAGCGGCACAGCGCATCGTTGCAGGCCAGCGTCTGCCCGAAATCGAGGGTGGAGAAGATGCGTGCGGGTGTGGGGCTGCCATAGAAGGCCGACTCGAAACCCTGCTGCAGCTCACGCAAGGCTTCCTCGGCCCGGTGGCGCTCGGTGATGTCGACGCCCATGCACACCAGGCGAACCTGGCCATCGAACTCAGGCAGGCGGAACAGGGAACACAACTGCCACCGGGGCTCGCCCGCCGGGGTGTTGAAGCCCAGCTCGAAACTTTGCGCCGGCCCCTCGCGACACAGTTGCTCAAAGGCCTGCAGCCAATGGGCGCGCCCAGCAGAGCTGTCATCGGCCCAACCCGGCACCAGCGCCGGCAGGGTCTGGCCCAGGGCCTGCGCCGCGGCTATGCCGAACATCTGCTCGGAGGCATTGTTCCAATAGAGCACACGCCCTTGCAGGTCGTACTGCTGCACCGCCACTGACGGGGTGTTGTCCAGCAAGGCCTGCAGGCGGGTCTCGCTGAGGACCAGGGCCTCTCGGGCCAACTCAGCGGCGGTGATGTTCTGCCACACCCCGACCATGCGCTCGCCACCCCGGTCATGCGACACCTGGGCCCTGACCAGCGCCCACTGGAGCTCACCCGTCGGCGCAAGGAGCCGGTACTGGGTGTTCAAAAGCCCGCTGCGCCAAGCCTCTTGCACCGCCTGTGCAACCCCATCCCGGTCGTCAGGGTGGATGAACTGACGGGAGAAATCCGACCAGCTCCAGGGCGATACCAGGCTGGCCAAGGGGCTGGGGGACGGGCGATTGGGCACCTCTTCATCGTCATCACCGCCCCAGCGCACCAGGTCGGTGGCGCGGTCGAGCTCCCAGTAGATCAGGCCTGCGACTTCGACCGCCAGCCGCCAGCGCTGGCGGCTTTCGAGCATCAGTTGGGCGTGTTGATGCTGGCGGGTGATATCGCGCAGCTGCCCGAACCAGCCAATCACCGCGCCCCGCTGCTGGCCCTGGTCTGCACGGTGTTCGGCCAGCCGGGTGGCCACTGCGCGCTCGGGGACCAGGTGCAACAGGATCATCCTGGGCTGCCCCGCGCCCCACCGCATCATGACCTCCTCACGCACCTCTTCGCCCTGCAAGACCCGGTCAATCAAGGGCCGCATGGTGCTGTTGATGGACTCATCCCAGAGCTCTTCGATGCTGCGCCCCACCAATTGCGCCGGGTCCATGCCCAGGGCTCGGGCATAACGTTGGTTGACCCAGAGACAACGCCGGTCCTGGCCCCAATGCGAGAGCATGGAGGGCACGTGCTCGGCGATGTTCTCGAAATGGCGGCTGCGGGCCTCATAACGCTGACGAGCCAGGGCCAGCCCGATCAATTGCTGCTCGCCGTCGCGAAACACCTGATGGAAGAGGTAGGCACACAAACCGAATGCCAGCACCCAACCCGCCACAGTGCGCTGCAAGGTCAGCAGGGGCATGTCAGCAAAAGAACCCAGGCCCTGCAGCTCAAGCGCCAGCATCGCCCCCAGCGACAGCAGCATCGACAAGCCCATGGCACGCCGCCCCAGCATCCAGCCACTCAGGGCCGCGATCATGATGTAGGCCCCGGCCAGGAGCGAACGGTCCAAAGCGGTGAGTGCCGCAGCACAACTCACCCAGGCCATCACCCCCAGCCACAGACTGCCGGCAGCGGCACGCCACGCAGCCCGGCGCAGGCACAACAGGGTGGCAGCCGAACCGAGCAGCGCGGCCAGCAGACCCGGCATCGCCAAGGCAAATGGCACTTGAGCAATCCACTGGCTCACCCCCATCAACAAGGCACTGCCGGACACCAGCCAGGCCAGGTGCCGCAAATGACGGGCCGCCAAGTCCGCGCGCAGCGAATCCATGGCGGCACCGGCATCGAACATCGAAGCTTCTTCGTGAGCCATCACACCGTTCCATGAAACGGGCCCAAGCCCGAACAAATGAATACAAACCCCGTTCGGCAAGGCTCAGCCGAAAGCTGGGACTGCCACGGGGTCGCTCATGGATGATAGGTGGCCCGAAACGAGTCAGCAGCCGGGCGCAACCCGAATGCCAGTTGCACGCAAGGCAATGACGCCGAAAACAAAAAACCCCGAGAAGTCGTTTAGACTTTCGGGGTTTCTGTGCTGAGGGCATCGGCATGCCATCAGCGATATTGGTGGGCGATACATGGATCGAACATGTGACCCCTGCAGTGTGAATGCAGTGCTCTACCGCTGAGCTAATCGCCCTTGCCGCTTATCGTGTTGCGCTTTACTTATCGTTTAGTGCTTCACTGCGTCAAGAACTCTATTGTGGCACAGTTTTTTAGCTGTTTTCGAAAGTTCGCCAAATTGTTTTGCCGCCGCTCGATTTATCGAGCTGGGTCATGATGTCAGCGTGCGCCGCGAGCTCTTGCTCGCTGGCCTCCAGCACCGGCAGCTCGATGCCACTCAGGTCGAAGGCAACCACCTGGGCTTGGGTCTGCTCCTCGGAGCCGGCATCGATCAGCAAGGCGTCCTGGCCTCGCGTCATGTACACATAGACATCGGCCAGCAGCTCGGCATCCAGCAAGGCACCGTGCAGGGTACGGCCCGAGTTGTCCACGCCGAGGCGGTCACACAGCGAATCCAGCGAGTTGCGCTTGCCCGGGAACATCTCCTTGGCCATGGCCAAGGTGTCGATCACGCCCGAGACGTAGCTCTTCAGCGGAGGGCGGCCCAGCAGCTCGAGCTCTTTGTTGAGGAAGCCGACGTCGAAGGCCGCGTTGTGGATGATCAGCTCTGAGCCCTGGATGTAATCCAGGAACTCGTCGACCACGGCGGCAAACTTGGGTTTGTCGCGCAGGAACTCGGTGGTCAGCCCGTGGATGCGCAATGCATCTTCATGGCTGTCACGCTCAGGGTTCAGGTAGTAATGCAGGTTGCGGCCGGTCAGCTTGCGGTTGACGAGCTCGACACAACCGATTTCGATCACCCGGTCGCCGTTCTCGGCGGACAGGCCGGTGGTCTCGGTGTCAAAGACGATCTGGCGCGACATCAGTGGTTCTCTTTGGCGTGGTTGATCGTGTACTTGGGAATCTCGATCGTGAGGTTGTCGCGGGCCACGATGGCCTGGCAACTCAAGCGCGACTGCGGCTCCAGGCCCCAGGCGCGATCGAGCAGGTCTTCTTCGGTTTCCTCAGGCTCGTTGAGCGAGTTGAAGCCTTCGCGCACGATCACATGGCAGGTGGTGCAGGCGCAGCTCATGTCGCAGGCGTGCTCGATGTTGATGTGGTTGTCGAGCAGCGCCTCACAGATGTTGGTGCCGGTGGCCACCTTGATTTCGGTGCCCTCGGGGCAGTACTCGGGGTGGGGCAGGATTTTGATGACGGGCATGGCAATGGATCGGTAAAGGGTGAGGGCTCAGAGCGAGTCAACCTGGCGGCCGGCCAGCGCCTGCTGGATGCCTCGGTTCATGCGGCTGGCGGCAAAGGCTTCGGTGCCTTTGGCCAGCGCCTCGGTGGCGGCTTCGATGGATTTGGCGTCTTCCAGCGACTTGGCCGCCAGGGCGGCTTCGATCAGGCTGTCCAGGGTGGCTCGTTCGGCGTCTGACAACAGGTCGCCATCCGCCTTCAAGGCGCTGCGGGTGGCCAGCACCATGCGGTCGGCCTCCAGACGGGCTTCGGCCAACGCACGGGCCTGCATGTCCTGCTGGGCGGTGCTGAAGCTGTCTTGCAGCATGCGGGCAATCTGGTCGTCCGACAGGCCGTACGAGGGCTTGACTTCGATGGCGGCCTCGACACCGCTGATCATCTCGCGTGCGGCCACTTGCAGCAGGCCATCCGCATCCACCGTGAAGGTGACCCGGATGCGCGCGGCCCCCGCGGCCATGGGCGGAATGCCACGCAACTCAAAGCGCGCCAGGCTGCGGCAGTCGGCCACCAGGTCGCGCTCACCCTGCACCACGTGCAGGGCCAGGGCGGTCTGGCCGTCCTGGTAGGTGGTGAAGTCTTGCGCCATGGCGGTGGGGATGGTCTGGTTGCGCGGCACGATGCGCTCGACCAGACCGCCCATGGTCTCCAGGCCCAGCGACAGCGGGATCACATCGAGCAGCAACAGGTCGCCCGTCTGGTCGTTGCCGGCCAGTTGATTGGCCTGGATGGCGGCGCCCAGGGCCACGACCTCATCGGGGTTGAGGTTGTTGAGTGGGGCCTTGCCAAAGTAATCGTGCACAGCCTGCTGCACCTGGGGCATGCGGGTGGAGCCCCCGACCATGACCACGCCCTGCACCTCATCACGCTCGAGTTGCGCGTCACGCAAGGCCTTGCGCACCGCACTCAAGGTGCGGGCGGTCAGGGCCTCAGTGGCAGCATGGAAATCGCCGCGGCGCACCGGGTGGCGCAAGGGGCCGGTGCTCAGATCGGCCACGAAATCAACCGTCTCGGCATCGGTGAGGGCTTCCTTGCAGGCCCGGGCAGCCACCCGCAAGCGGGCCAGGTCGTGCGCATCGGCAGCCTGCACGCCCGTCTGGGCCAGCACCCAGGCGACCAAAGCCTGGTCGTAGTCATCGCCCCCCAGGGCCGAATCGCCCCCCGTGGCAATCACTTCGAACACGCCCCGGGTCAGGCGCAGGATGGAGATATCGAACGTGCCGCCGCCCAGGTCGTACACCGCGTAAATGCCTTCGCTGGCGTTGTCCAGGCCATAGGCGATGGCCGCGGCGGTGGGTTCGTTGATCAGGCGCAGCAGCTTGATGCCGGCGAGCTGGGCCGCATCCTTGGTGGCCTGGCGCTGGGCATCATCGAAATAGGCGGGCACCGTGATGACCGCGCCATACAGGTCATCATTGAAGCTGTCTTCAGCCCGATAGCGCAACGTGGCCAAAATCTCGGCACTGATCTCGACCGGCGACTTGACTCCGGCCACCGTCTGCAGGCTGACCATGCCCTGCCCCGGCTCGCCCACAAAGCGGTACGGCAGGCGCGACACGTCCTTGAGGTCGTTCAGGCCCCGGCCCATGAAACGCTTCACCGAGACGATGGTGTTCTGGGGGTCGGTGGACTGGGCCGGCAGCGCGTCAAAACCGATCTGGCGCCCTCCCCCTTCCAGGTAGCGAACGGCCGAGGGCAGGATCACCCGGCCCTCGGCATCGGGCAGGCATTCGGCCACGCCGTTGCGCATGGCGGCCACCAGCGAATGGGTGGTGCCCAGGTCGATGCCCACGGCAATGCGACGCTGGTGTGGATCGGGAGACTGGCCGGGCTCGGAAATCTGGAGAAGCGCCATGGAATTCTTTTCGGGTTCGGGGGATGTGGCAAACGCCACAAATGCGACAAACGCTTATTGTCCCAGTTGATCCAGCCGGGACTCAATGTCGCGCTCAAATCGCGCAATGAACATGAGGGCTCTGACCTGCTGGGCTGCAGCGGCGAACTGCTGTTCGTCGTCCAGCAGGCGCCGACAGGCCTCGATGGCCTGGGCCCGTGCAGCCCGTACCTCGGCGTCCAGTCCGTTCAAGGCCGCAACGCTGCCCGCATCATCGAGCGCCTCGCGCCATTCCATCTGCTGCATCAGGAAAGCCGCCGGCATGGCGGTGTTGTTCTCCGCCTCGATGGGAGCGCCGCGCAGCTCGCACAGGTAGGCGGCACGGCGCAACGGGTCTTTCAGGCGCTGGTAGGCCTCGTTGATGCGCACCGACCATTGCATGGCCACCCTCTGAGCCGCTCCGCCTTGCGCAGCAAAACGGTCGGGGTGGGCCTCACGCTGCAGGTCTTTCCAGCGCTGGTCGAGCGCAGCGCGGTCCTGGGCAAAGCGCTCGGGCACGCCGAACAGCTCGAAATCATTGGATTGCAGGTTCATGGCATTCAGTAAAAAAACCGCCAGCACGCAGGTGAAGGCGGTTTCATCAAGCAAGAGGCCGGCCAATGCCGGCCGGCACAGCCCGGTGTCAGACCCGGAAGCTTTCGCCGCAGCCGCAACGATCGCGCTCGTTGGGGTTGTTGAAGCGGAAACCTTCGTTCAGGCCCTCGCGCACAAAGTCGAGCTCGGTGCCATCAATGTAGGCCAGGCTCTTGGGGTCGATCAGCACCTTGACGCCATGGCCTTCGAAGACGATGTCTTCAGGGGCCAGGTCGTCGACATACTCCAGCTTGTAGGCCAGGCCAGAGCAGCCGGTGGTCTTGACGCCCAGTCGCACGCCAATGCCCTTGCCCCGTCGGGACAGGTATCGACTCACATGCCGGGCAGCCGCTTCAGTCAGGGTCACAGCCATGGTTTACTGCGTGTGCTTTTGTCGGTAGTCGTTCACTGCGGCCTTGATGGCATCTTCAGCCAGGATGGAGCAGTGGATCTTCACGGGCGGCAGGGCCAGCTCTTCGGCGATCTGGCTGTTTTTGAGCGCCGCCGCCTCATCCAGCGTCTTGCCCTTGACCCACTCGGTCACCAGCGAGCTCGATGCAATGGCCGAGCCGCAGCCATAGGTCTTGAAGCGCGCATCTTCGATCACACCGGTCTGCGGGTTCACCTTGATCTGCAGCTTCATCACGTCGCCGCAGGCCGGTGCGCCCACCATGCCGGTGCCCACCGATTCGTCACCCTTGTCAAAAGAGCCCACATTGCGCGGGTTTTCGTAGTGGTCTACCACTTTTTCAGAATAAGCCATGGCCAGGTCCTCAGTTCTTGGTTGGGTGTGCGCTCAGTGCGCAGCCCATTGGATGGTGCTCAGATCGACGCCGTCCTTGTACATCTCCCACAGCGGGCTGAGCTCGCGCAGGCGGTTGACGTTTTCGCGGATGGTGCCGATGGCGTAATCGATTTCTTCTTCGGTCGTGAAACGGCCGATGGTCATGCGCAGGCTGCTGTGGGCCAGTTCGTCGCTGCGGCCCAGGGCGCGCAGCACGTAGCTGGGCTCGAGACTGGCCGAGGTGCAGGCAGAGCCGGACGACACGGCCAGGCCCTTGATGCCCATGATCAGCGACTCGCCTTCCACGAAGTTGAAGCTCATGTTCAGGTTCTGCGGCACACGGCGCTCCAGGCTGCCGTTGATGAACACCTGTTCGATGTCCTTCAAGCCGTTGAGCAGGCGCTGCTGCAAGGCATGGGCCTTGGCATTGCCTTCAGCCATCTCGGCCTTGGCAATGCGGAAGGCCTCGCCCATGCCCACGATCTGGTGGGTGGGCAAGGTGCCCGAACGCATGCCGCGCTCGTGACCGCCGCCGTGGATCTGGGCTTCCAGGCGCACCCGGGGCTTGCGGCGCACATACAAGGCACCCACGCCCTTGGGGCCGTAGGTCTTGTGGGCCGTCATGCTCATCAGGTCGATGGGCAACTGGTTCATGTCGATCTCGACCCGGCCGGTGGCCTGGGCCGCGTCCACGTGCAGCAGGATGCCCTTTTCACGGCACAGGGCGCCAATCGCGGGGATGTCCTGGATGACACCGATCTCGTTGTTGACGAACAGCACGCTGATCAGGATGGTGTCGGGACGGATGGCCGCCTTGAGGGCTTCCAGATCGAGCAGGCCGTCTTCCTGAACGTCCATGTAGGTCACGTCAAAGCCCTGGCGCTCGAGTTCGCGCATGGTGTCGAGCACCGCCTTGTGCTCGGTCTTCAGGGTGATCAGGTGCTTGCCCTTGCCCTTGTAGAACTGGGCCGCACCCTTGAGGGCCAGGTTGATGGATTCGGTGGCGCCACTGGTCCAGACGATTTCACGCGGATCGGCACCAATCAGATCGGCCACCTGGCCACGGGCTTTTTCAATCGCTTCTTCAGCTTCCCAGCCCCAGGCATGGCTGCGGGAGGCTGCGTTGCCGAAATGTTCACGCAACCAGGGGATCATGGCGTCAACAACGCGCGGGTCGACGGGCGTGGTGGCACCGTAATCGAGGTAAATGGGGAAATGAGGGGTCATGTCCATGGCTGGCTCAATCAAAACTGGCTTGCTGAAACGCAACAGCAATCGGGTAGACCGGCAACGCCCGTGGGGCGTGCCAGCGTTCAAAACATCACGACTTGGCGAAGGCGTTGCCCAGGGCGAACACCGAATTCGGTGCGTTGACCCGGATCGGCTTGACCACCGGGGTGCTGGAAATCGCACGGCGCAGCACGGGCTTGTCTTCAACCTGCACGCCCTTGGCAATCTGTTCTTCGACCAGCTTTTGCAGCGTGACCGAGTCCAGGAACTCGACCATGCGCTGGTTGAGGGCCGACCACAGTTCGTGGGTCATGCAACGGCCGGCTTCGCCCAGGCAGTTTTCCTTGCCGCCACACTGGGTGGCGTCGATGGGTTCGTCCACCGACACAATGATATCGGCCACCGTGATGTCGGCCGCCTTGCGGCCCAGGGTGTAACCACCGCCCGGCCCACGGGTGGACTCCACCAGTTCGTGCCGGCGCAGTTTGCCGAACAGCTGCTCCAGGTAGGACAGCGAGATTTGCTGACGCTGGCTGATGGCGGCCAGGGTCACCGGGCCATTGTTCTGGCGCAATGCCAGGTCGATCATCGCGGTTACCGCAAAGCGGCCTTTGGTTGTGAGACGCATATCAAGCTCCTTCGTCAGGCTTGGTCTTGTTTCAAATACCTCGCAGCAGGGTATGCCGCAGGCTCCGTCCTCACCCCGTTATCCGGCTCTTGGGGCCGGCCCTTCATCGTTCTGGGTTCTTGACTGTTTGCGTCAAGTATATCACTAAGGCCAAATTAAACAGTCAGGTAAAAATACCGGTCAGTCACAATTCGATCAATTGGGTCGATAGTACAAACAAATCGTGCTCCTGACCACCGGTTTCTTCTGACCAAGCAAAGGGCAGCCTTGGTGTTCGAACGGGCTTGCCCTCACAGAGTTCCTGTCACTTGCGCAAGGGCAGAACGACCACGTTATCGGAGCCTGCCGCCCCGAAAGCCCGCTCCCGCAGCAGCGCCAACTGGTCGCGTGCCTGAGCCGCCTTCTCGAACTCGAGGTTGCGGGCGTGCTCCAGCATCTCTTTCTCGAGGCGCTTGATTTCGCGCGCAATGTCTTTCTCGCCCATCTCTTCGACACGGGCTTTCTGCAGGGCAGACTGCTCCAATTTCTCAGCCTCGCGCCCGCTTTTTTCGCTGTAGACGCCGTCAATCAGGTCTCTTACCTGCTTGACAATGCTGCGCGGCGTGATGCCGTGCTCTTCGTTGTAGGCAATCTGCTTGAGTCGGCGACGCTCGGTCTCGCCCATGGCTTTGCGCATGGACTCGGTGATGCGGTCTGCATACAGGATGGCGCGCCCGTTCAGGTTGCGGGCGGCACGGCCGATGGTCTGGATCAGTGAGCGCTCGGCGCGCAGGAAGCCCTCCTTGTCGGCGTCCAGAATGGCCACCAAGGACACCTCGGGGATGTCCAAGCCCTCGCGCAACAAGTTGATGCCCACCAGCACATCGAACACACCCAGGCGCAGATCCCGCAAGATCTCGACACGCTCGACGGTGTCCACATCACTGTGCAGGTAGCGCACCTTGACGCCGTTGTCCGACAGGTAGTCGGTCAGTTGCTCGGCCATGCGCTTGGTGAGGGTGGTGATCAGCACCCGCTCGTTCTTCTCGACCCGGATGCGGATCTCTTGCAGCACATCGTCCACCTGATGGGTGGCCGGGCGCACCTCCACCACCGGGTCGACCAGGCCCGTGGGGCGCACCACCTGCTCCACCACCTGGCCGGCATGCTCGATCTCGTAGTTGGCCGGGGTGGCCGACACGAAGATGATCTGGCGCATGCGCTTTTCGAATTCCTCGAACTTCAGGGGCCGGTTGTCCAGCGCCGAGGGCAGTCGAAAGCCGTATTCGACCAGCGTGGTCTTGCGTGCCCGGTCGCCGTTGTACATGCCACCCAACTGGCCGATCAGCACATGGCTTTCGTCCAGGAACATGATGGCGTCCTTGGGCAGGTAATCGGTCAGTGTGGAGGGCGGCTCGCCCGGCGCCGCGCCCGACAGGTGTCGGGTGTAGTTCTCGATGCCCTTGCAATGCCCCACTTCGCTGAGCATTTCCAGGTCGAAGCGGGTGCGCTGCTCCAGGCGTTGCGCCTCCACCAGCTTGCCCATGCCCACCAGCTCCTTGAGGCGGCCCGACAGCTCTTCCTTGATGGTCTCCACCGCAGCCAGCACCCGATCGCGCGGGGTCACATAGTGGCTGGAGGGGTAGACCGTGAAGCGCGGGATCTTCTGCCGGATGCGTCCGGTCAGGGGGTCGAACAATTGCAGGGTTTCGATCTCGTCGTCGAACAGTTCAATGCGGATCGCCAACTCGCTGTGCTCGGCCGGGAAGATGTCGATGGTGTCGCCACGCACACGGAACTTGCCGCGCGAGAATTCCATCTCGTTGCGCTGATACTGCATGCGGATCAGTTGCGCAATGATGTCGCGCTGGCCGAGCTTGTCGCCCACGCGCAGCGTCATCACCATGCGGTGGTAGCTCTCGGGCTCGCCAATGCCGTAGATGGCCGACACCGTGGCCACGATCACCACATCACGCCGCTCGATGATGCTTTTGGTGCACGACAGCCGCATCTGCTCGATGTGCTCGTTGATGGCCGAGTCTTTCTCGATGAACAGGTCGCGCTGCGGTACGTAGGCCTCAGGCTGGTAGTAGTCGTAGTAGCTGACGAAGTACTCCACCGCATTCTTCGGGAAGAACTCGCGGAACTCACTGTACAACTGCGCCGCCAGGGTTTTGTTGGGCGCAAACACGATGGCCGGACGCCCCAGGCGGGCAATCACATTGGCCATGGTGAAGGTCTTGCCCGACCCCGTCACCCCCAGCAGGGTCTGGAACACCTCGCCATCCAGCACGCCATCAACCAACTGGTTGATGGCCGTGGGCTGATCGCCCGCCGGCGGGTAGGGCTGGAACAGCTCGAAGGGCGAGCCGGGGAAAGACACAAACTCGCCCTGGCGCTCCGGCGCGGTATCGGGATGAACAACTTCGGTGGGTTCGGACATGGGCATGCTTGAAAAGTGGAAAAGGCCGTCGTGACACCCGCCAAGCCGCCCTGGACTACCCAGGTGGCGGCCTGCGGCTAAAATTCAAGCCAATCCGCCAGCCTAACCGAGGCGGCCGATTGACGCTACTGACAACCTTCAAGGACTTCTTTCATGTCTCTCTTCACTGCCGTCGAGATGGCTCCTCGCGATCCGATCCTGGGCCTCAACGAGCAATTCGCAGCCGACACCAACCCCAACAAGGTCAACCTCGGCGTGGGCGTCTATTTCGATGACAACGGCAAGCTGCCCCTGCTGCAATGCGTGCAAGCGGCTGAAAAGGCCATGATGGAGAAGCCGGCTGCCCGTGGCTACCTGCCCATCGACGGCATCGCTGCCTACGACGCCGCCGTGAAGAGCCTGGTGTTCGGTGCCGACAGCGAACCCGTCACCTCGGGCCGCGTGGCCACCGTGCAAGGCATTGGCGGCACCGGCGGCCTCAAGATCGGCGCCGACTTCCTGAAGAAGGTCAGCCCGAATGCCAAGGTGCTGATCTCCGACCCGAGCTGGGAGAACCACCGCGCGCTGTTCACCAACGCCGGCTTCACGGTCGAGACCTACGCCTACTACGACGCCGAAAAGCGCGGCGTGAACTTTGACGGCATGCTGGCCTCGCTCAACGCCGCCGCCCCTGGCACCATCGTCGTGCTGCACGCCTGCTGCCACAACCCCACGGGCTACGACATCACCGCCGCCCAATGGGACCAGGTGATTGCCGTCGTCAAGGCCAAGAACCTGACCCCCTTCCTGGACATGGCCTACCAAGGCTTCGGCCACGGCATCGCCGAAGACGGCGCTGTGATCGGCAAGTTCGTGGCGGCTGGCCTGAGCTTCTTCGTGTCCACCTCGTTCTCCAAGAGCTTCAGCCTGTACGGCGAGCGCGTGGGTGCCCTGTCGGTGCTGTGCGCCGACAAGGAAGAAGCCTCGCGCGTGCTGTCGCAGCTGAAGATTGTGATCCGCACCAACTACTCCAACCCGCCCATCCACGGCGGCGCCGTGGTGGCTGCCGTGCTGGGCAACCCTGAGCTGCGCGCCCTGTGGGAAAAGGAACTGGGCGAGATGCGTGTTCGCATCAAGGCCATGCGTCAAAAGCTGGTCGACGGCCTGAAGGCCGCGGGTGTGCAGCAGGACATGAGCTTCATCACCACCCAGATCGGCATGTTCAGCTACTCCGGCCTGAACAAGGACCAGATGGTGCGTCTGCGCAGCGAATTCGGCGTGTACGGCACCGACACCGGCCGCATGTGCGTGGCCGCCCTCAACAGCAAGAACATCGACTACGTCTGCCAGGCGATCGCCAAGGTGATCTGAGCGCGCTGAGTCGGCAGCGGGGCGGGCTCAGCGCCCCACCCCATGCCGGATTCTTCCAAACCGCCTTCGGGCGGTTTTTTCGTCATGGGATCAACCCCAAACCACAGAGCGCATCGAAATCGAAGCCGACTGGAAGTCGGCATTGAACACCCGGGGCATCTCGCTGCGCTTGGCCGCCCCTGCGGCATACAACAGGGGCAGGTAATGCTCATGGGTGGGGTGCGCCAGACGAGCCACCTCGCCCTGCCCCTGGAAATCGACCAATGCGTCCAACTCGCCACGCTGCAGATGGCCCTGCACCCAGGCATCGAACTCACGCGCCCAATCGTAAGCCTGGGTGGCTGGCGCATCCCGCCGGGTGGCGCGCAGGTTGTGCACCACATTGCCGCTGCCCACGATCAGCACCCCACGCTCACGCAGGGCACCCAGTTGCCGGCCCAAAGCAAAGTGCTCGGCCGCAGGGCGGCTGTAGTCCATGCTCAGTTGAATGACCGGGATGTCGGCACGCGGAAACATGGGTTTGAGGACCGACCATGTCCCGTGGTCAAAGCCCCAGCGATCCGGATCAAGTTGCAACTCTGGTGTCAATACTCCATCGCGCAATGCCTTGGCCAGGGCAGGAGCACCGGGCGCCGGATACTGCTGATCGAACAAGGCCTGCGGAAAACCACCAAAGTCGTGGATCGTGCGTGGCCGGCTCATGGCCGTGAGCCAAAAGCCATCGGTCAGCCAATGGGCCGAGATGCAAAGGATCAAGTTCGGCTTCGGATAGCGTCGCCCGAACTGCGCCCCCAACTGAGCCCAGGCGCGGCTGTAGGGGTTGTCGCCCAAGGCATTCATGGGGCTGCCGTGGCCCATAAAAAGCACCGGCATCCGGGGCGTCGCGGGCAGGGCCGACCACACCGCTGATGCGGCCGACCAGGACAAGACAGGCGCCGAAGCGGCAAGGCCGGCAATGGCCGACAAACAGGTTCTGCGCTTCATGGCGCGCTCAATGGGCAGTTCATCTGGAGCAGATTCGAGACCAACAGAACAGTTCCCTACAGAGAAATTTGACGCAATATTGGTGTTTTCACTCCAGACAAGAGTACCCGATCGCTGGTATATTTGCTGCAGTGCAACATAACGATCTCAGGTCGCCCCATGCTTTATCAGCTCTATGAAACCCAACGCTCCTTGATGGAGCCGTTTGCAGATTTCGCCCAGGCTGCCTCCAAGCTCTACAGCAACCCGCTGTCGCCCTTGAGCCAGGCCCCCATGGCACAACGCGTTTCCGCAGGGTACGACCTGCTGTACCGCCTGGGCAAGGACTACGAGAAGCCGGTGTTCGGCATCACCACGGTGGATGTGGATGGTGTGGGTGTCGCCATCCATGAGCGCGTCGAGATCGACAAACCGTTTTGCGAACTGCGCCGCTTCAAGCGCTTCTCGGACGACCCGGCCACCCTGACCAAGCTCAAGGGCCAGCCCGTGGTGCTGATCGTGGCACCTCTCTCGGGCCACTACGCCACCTTGCTGCGCGACACCGTGCGCACCATGCTCAAAGACCACAAGGTCTACATCACCGACTGGAAGAACGCCCGCCTGGTGCCGCTGAGCGAAGGTGAATTCCACCTCGACGACTACATCAACTACGTGCAGGAGTTCATCCGCCACCTGCAGACCACCTATGGCAACTGCCATGTGATCAGCGTGTGCCAACCCACCGTGCCCGTGCTGGCTGCCGTGTCGCTGATGGCCTCGCGCCAGGAACAGATCCCCCTGTCGATGACCATGATGGGTGGTCCCATCGACGCCAGCAAGTCGCCCACCTCGGTCAACAACCTCGCCACCAACAAGAGCTTTGAGTGGTTCGAGAACAATGTGATCTACCGCGTGCCGCACAACTTCCCTGGGGCTGGCCGACGCGTCTACCCGGGCTTCTTGCAGCACACGGGTTTTGTGGCCATGAACCCCGACCGGCACGCCACCAGCCACTACGACTACTTCAAGGACCTGATCAAGGGCGACGATGCCAGCGTCGAAGCCCACCGCAAGTTCTATGACGAGTACAACGCCGTGCTCGACATGGATGCCGATTACTACCTGGAAACCATCCAGACCGTCTTCCAGGACTTCAAACTGGTCAAGGGCACCTGGGATGTGCGCAATGAAAAGGGTGTGGTCGAGCGCGTGCGTCCGCAAGACATCCGCAACACCGCCCTGCTGACCGTCGAGGGCGAGCTGGATGATATTTCGGGCTCCGGCCAGACCGCAGCCGCCCACGACCTGTGCAGCGGCATCGAGTCCACCCACCGCAAGCACCTGGAAGCCAAGGGTGCCGGCCACTACGGCATCTTCAGTGGCCGCCGCTGGCGCGAGGTGGTGTACCCCACCGTGAAGCGCTTCATTCTGGACCACCAAAGCGCCGCCGCTGCCGCCGCGGGCCGCACCACAGCAGCGCCGGCCAGCAAGGCTGTCGTGGTCAGCGCCCCGGCCAAGGCCAGCGCCCCCGCCAAGGCCGTGGTGGAAGCCAGCGCCAAGCCCACGGCCCGCGCCAAAGCGGCCAGCCGCAGCGCCAAGCCCACGACCCAGGCCACGGCGGCGGTCAAGGCCACATCCACCAAGGCCGCACGCGGGCCTTCTGCCAAGGGCTGAGTGCACGGTGCAGGATCTGATCTCGCGCCTGCATGCGGCGCTGCCCCAGACCCAGTGCACCCGCTGCGGCTACCCTGATTGCGAGGCCTACGCCACGGCCGTGGCCCAGGGCGAGGCGGGCATCAACCAATGCCCACCCGGGGGTGCGGAGGGCGTGGCCCGGCTCGCTGCCATCACGGCAAGGCCGGTACTGCCCCTGAGCCCGGAACACGGCATCGAGGCGCCGCGCACGGTCGCCTTCATCGATGAGGCCTGGTGCATCGGCTGCACCCTGTGCCTGAAGGCCTGCCCCACCGACGCCATCCTGGGCAGCAACAAGCAGATGCACACCGTGATCGAGCCGTGGTGCAGCGGCTGCGAGCTGTGCATCCCGGTCTGCCCGGTGGACTGCATCGAGCTGGAAGTGGTCAGTGGCGAACGCACCGGCTGGGCCGCCTGGTCAGAAGCCGAGGCGCAGGTCGCTCTGCAACGCTACCGCCAGCATCAAACCCGCCAGGCCCGCGAAAAAGCCGAAAACGATGCCCGCTTGCAAGCAGAAGCCCAGGCCAAGCTCCAGGACATCAGCGCCCACTCGCGCCTGATCGACCCCACGCAGCTGGAACGCAAACGTGCACTGATCGAGGCCGCCCTGCAAAAGGCCCGCGCCCGCCGCAACCCAGGCAGCAGCGGCGAAGAATGAGCCGCTGAGCCGCTGAGCCGCTGAGCCCCCAGGCTCAGGCAGCGGCCAGTGACTTGTAGACCCCACACCCGATGTAAAGCCCCGGCTGCGGCAACGCCTGAACAAAAGACATCTTGGTCTGCATGCGTCCTGTGGCGGGGTTGGTGATGTCGTACTCCACCCAGCCGGGTGCCAGCCGCGCCCGGTCGATGATGTTGTTGAGCAGCACCTCGCCCTGGATGCCCGGGATGTCCTTCACATTGGTGCCCACCTTGGCCGGATTGCCACCAAAGGCCCGGTAAGCCCCCGCCTCGTCCAGCACAAACACGTACATGTCCCGATCGTGAAAGGGCTGGGCCGGATCGGTGATCTGGCGCATCAGTTGCTCCACCGAGAGCCCCTGCCCCAACTGGACTGCACGGTGCACCAAGGCCTCAGCCTCTTCGGCTGTGCCCTGCTGCAAGGCAAACGAGGCCACCGAGGCCGACAAGGTGGCAGCCCGGTGCTCCAGCAAAGAGGTCTCCTGCACCGAGGATTCCACCATCTGGGCATTGCGCTGGGTGATCTGGTCAAGTTGCTGGATGGCCAGCGTGATCTCGCTCAGGCTGGCACTTTGCTCGGTGCTCAAGGCCGAAATCTCGGCCATGCTGCTGGCCACCGATCGAATGCCCTCGGTGATGTTGCCGATGCTGGCGCCCGCAGCACGGATCAGCGAGACACTGCCCTCCACCTGCTCGGATGACGCGCTGATCAACTGTCGGATCTCGCGCGCCGAAGCGGCTGAGCGCTGGGCCAACGAACGCACCTCAGCCGCCACCACCGCAAAGCCTCGGCCCTGCTCACCCGCCCGGGCCGCCTCCACCGCCGCATTGAGCGCCAGGATGTTGGTCTGGAAAGCCAGGCTGTCGATCACACTGATGATCTCGCCCATCTTGTGGGCGCTTTGCTGCATGCCCTCCACAGAGGCCACGGCACGGGACATGGCTGAGGCCCCTGACTCGGCATCGTCGCGCACCTGCGCCGCGCGGGCATTGGCCTGCTGGGCAATCCCCGCGTTGTGCTCCACCGTGCTGGCCAGCTCTTCGACGCTGGCTGCGGTCTGCTCGAGGTTGGCGGCCTGCTGCTCGGTGCGGTCGGACAAGTCCTTGCTGCTGACCGCCAGGCTGCCGCCGGCATGGGACACCAGGGCCGAGTTGCTGCGCACATCAGCCACCATGCCCGACAAGGTTTGCGACATGGCCCGCATCAACTGGGCCAGTTCACCGAGTTCATCGCGCCCGTACACCGCCAGCTTGACCTGCAGGTTGCCCTCGGCCAGGTGATGCATCACATCGATCATGGCGCGGAAACTCAGCACAAAGCTGCGGTAGAAAGACACCAGCAGGTACAACAGCAACGCAATGCCGAGCACTGTGACCCCGAGCGCCGCGTTGCGCTGCAGGGTCAGGGTGCTCACGCGATCCTGGAGCAGGCTGCCAATGCTGCCCAACACCTTGTTGCCCAGTGCCTGGGCGTCTCCAATGGCCTTGGTGCCACTGGCAAAGAAGTCGCTGGCCGGCGTCCTGGGTTCAGCGACCTCACCCGAGCCGGGGAAGGCCTGCCGTGCCAACCGGGCAAAGTCGTTGCTGCTGGCCAGCGCATCGCCCACCGGGCCCAAGCCAGCCTGGCGTTGCTGCAAGGTCTGCAACGCAAACTCCACATCACGCAACTCACTCCCCAGGTTGTCCAGCAGCACATGCAGGCGCCCGATGCTCAGCGCGGTGGGCTGGGCCTGGGTCAGCAAGCCGGCACCACTGCCACGCACCATGCCCAGGCGCTCGGTCCAGGGGATGACGCGCGACACACTCATGTCGATCAGCAGGTAGGTCACGGGGTCGGGGTCAAACAGCAGGCCGGAGTGCTCGGCCGTCTCGTAGGCCATGCGGCGCAGGTCGTCGATCACGGCCGAATGCTCGGCAAAGCTTGCTGCGGCGGCGCCCTGCCTCAACTGGGGCAGTTTCTCCAGGCGAGGCCGAAGGCGACCCCAGGTGGTGCTCATGCTCAAACTGCTCTGGCTTTGCACAGCAGCGTCCACCTCGGCCATGCCTTGCTTCAAACGCTCGGCGGTCTGCTCCAGCGATGAGGCCACCGTGGCGTTGCCAGAAAGCAGGATGTTCATCTGCCCCCGGTGGGTCTGAGCCACGGACACCAGGCGCACGACGGGCGCCAGCACCTGCACACCGGCCTGCTCGCCCTGGATGAACTGGATGTCCTCATGAAAACGCTGAAGCAGTTGCACGCATACCAGCAGCAAAGGCACGAGCAGCATGGCGGAAAGCAACAGCAGCTTGGCCGGCAGGCGCATGCGCGACATCAAGGCCACACCGGGTCCCCAGAAAGAAAGCGTTCTCATTGCGATGTGTCCCCTTGGTGTGCAGTCACTTTTTAGATGGGCGGATTTTGTAACGCGAGCCTGTGCCCAAACTGACAGAACCTGAGCCAAACCGTCAGGACAAACCCTCGCTCTGTGATTAAAGTGCGATCACAAATGAAATTCAAGTGTTTTTTTATCAATTAATCGGTTTCGATGGGATCTGAGGCGCTGCTTCAGGGCAAAAAAAAGCCACCCACACAGGTGGGTGGCTGCTGGCATCTGCGGCGGCAGGCGCCGCAGACCTTCAGACCGAGGGTGAGGCGGCCAGCGCCGCAAAGGCCTTCACCACTTCCGGCGGGGCCTGCACCAGTTCGATCAGCACGCCCTCGCCCGAGATCGGAAACTCCTCATTGCCCTTGGGGTGCAAAAAGGTGATGTCAAAGCCGGCCGCACCGCGGCGGATACCGCCGGGGGCAAAGCGCACGCCTTGTGCGCTCAGCCACGCCACGGCGGCCGGCAGGTCATCGATCCACAGGCCCACGTGGTTCAGCGGAGTCGCATGGACAGCCGGCTTCTTGTCCGGGTCCATGGGCTGCATCAGGTCCACCTCGACCTTGAACGGCCCTTCGCCGATGGCGCAGATGTCTTCATCCACGTTCTCGCGCTCGCTCTTGAAGGTGCCGGTCAAGGTCAGGCCCAGCATGTCCACCCAGAGCTTTTGCAGCCGGGTCTTGTCAGGCCCGCCGATGGCGATCTGCTGGATGCCCAGCACTTTGAAGGGTCGGTTCATGGCACAAGCCTCCACTCAGACAAACTCGAGAATGATCTGGTCCACCGCCAGCGATTCGCCCTTGGTGGCCGCAATCTTGCCCACCACGCCGTCTTGCGTGGCAAACAGGATGTTCTCCATCTTCATGGCTTCGATCACCGCCAGTTTCTCACCGGCCTGCACGGTCTGGCCGGGCTGCACGGCCACATCCACCAGCAAGCCGGGCATGGGCGAGAGCAGGAACTTGCTCAGATCAGGCGGTGCCTTGTAGGGCATCAGCTTGTGCAGTTCGGCCGAACGCGGCGACAGCACCAGGGCTTCGATCTGGGTGCCGTTGTGCGACACGCGCAGCGCCAGCGGGTTCTTGCCCGAACCGCGCTCCACCTGGGCCGTGAAGGCGGCGCCGTTCACCAGGCCCTCGATGCGGATCGCCCCCAGACGGGCACCGCTGCTGAACTGGTAGCCCTTGCCGTCCACGTTCACGGTGCTGGTCAGTGCATCCAGTTCGGTGACCTGCACGGGGTAATGCACGTGCTGACCGGCCTTGTCCAGCACCACGACCACGAAGTCTTCACCCAGCTTGGCGCCATGGCCTTCCATCTGCCCGGTGATGCCCGAGGCACGCTGGCGGTAGCGGCGGTTCTGGAAGGCCGCCAGAGCCACCAGGAAGGCCGGATCGCTGTGCGGCACGTCTTCGGCGAAGAAGCCCTTGCCGTAGTTCTCGGCGATGAAGCCGGTGTTGAAGTCGCCCGACACGAATTTCGGGTGCGCCAGCAAGGCCGCCTGGAAGGGGATGTTGCTGCTGATGCCGCGGATCACAAAGCCGTTCAGGGCTTCACGCATCTTGGCGATCGCATCGTTGCGGTCGCGCCCATGCACGATGAGCTTGGCGATCATCGAGTCATAGAACATCGGAATCTCGCCGCCATCGGTCACCCCGGTGTCCACGCGCACGCCGAACAGCTTGTCGGTGTTGCTCTGGAACATGGTCTCCGGCGGGGTCTGGAAGCGCACCAGGCGGCCCGTGGAGGGCAGGAAGTTGCGGAACGGGTCTTCGGCATTGATGCGGCACTCGATGGCCCAGCCGTCGCGCTTCACCTCGGCCTGGGTCAGGGGCAGTTTCTCGCCGGCGGCCACGCGGATCATCAGCTCCACCAGGTCCAGCCCGGTGATGCATTCGGTCACCGGGTGCTCCACCTGAAGGCGGGTGTTCATCTCCAGGAAGTAGAAGCTCTGGTCCTTGCCCACCACGAACTCGACCGTGCCCGCGCTCTGGTACTTCACGGCCTTGGCCAGGGCCACCGCCTGCTCGCCCATGGCCTTGCGGGTTTCGTCGCTGATGAAGGGGCTCGGGGCTTCTTCGATCACCTTCTGATGCCGGCGCTGGATGGAGCACTCGCGCTCGTTCAGGTAGATCACGTTGCCATGCGAGTCGCCCAGCACCTGGATTTCGATGTGGCGCGGCTCTTCAACGAATTTCTCGATGAACACGCGGTCATCGCCAAAGCTGTTGCGGGCCTCGTTCTGGCAGCTGGCAAAGCCCTCGAAGGCTTCCTTGTCGTTGAAAGCCACGCGCAGGCCCTTGCCACCCCCACCGGCCGAGGCCTTGATCATGACGGGGTAGCCGATGCCCTTGGCGATCTCGACCGCCTGCTCGGGGCCGCTGATGGCGTCGTTGTAGCCCGGGATGGTGTTGACCTTGGCCTCGTTGGCCAATTTCTTGGAAGCGATCTTGTCGCCCATGGCGGCGATCGAGAAATGGCGCGGGCCGATGAAGGCCATGCCCTCGTCTTCCACGCGCTTGGCAAAGGCCTCGTTCTCGCTCAAAAAGCCGTAGCCGGGGTGGATGGCCTCGGCGCCCGTGGCCTTGGCGGCGGCAATGATCTTGTCGGCCACCAGGTAGCTTTCGCGGCTGGGCGCCGGGCCCAGCAGCACGGCCTCGTCGGCCAACGCCACGTGGCGGGCTTCCTTATCGGCTTCGGAGTACACCGCCACGGTGGCGATGCCCATCTTCTTGGCGGTGGCAATCACCCGGCAGGCGATTTCACCACGATTGGCAATGAGGATTTTCTTAAACACGGGCGGCTCCCTTCGTGGTGAATTCGCCTGCACGCACTTCGTGCGCCAGGCCATTTGCAGAAACGCTTGCTGCGCAACCGTTTTCACCCCGATGGGCAATCAGAATTTTCTTCAACATTTGGCTCAGTCCTTCTTGTTCGTGGCGGTGATCAGAGCGGGATGTTCCCGTGCTTGCGCCACGGGTTCTCAAGCTTCTTGTCCTTCAGCATGACCAGCGAGCGGCAGATGCGCTTGCGGGTCTCGGAGGGCAGGATCACGTCATCGATGAAGCCACGGGCGCCTGCCACAAAGGGGTTGGCGAAACGGGCCTTGTACTCGGCCTCTTTGGCGGCCAGCTTGGCCGGGTCGCCCTTGTCTTCGCGGAAGATGATCTCCACCGCGCCCTTGGCGCCCATCACGGCGATCTCGGCGTTCGGCCAGGCAAAGTTGACGTCGCCGCGCAGGTGCTTGGAGGCCATCACGTCGTAGGCGCCGCCATAGGCCTTGCGGGTGATCACGGTGATCTTGGGCACGGTGCACTCGGCGTACGCGTACAACAGCTTGGCGCCGTGCTTGATGATGCCGCCGTACTCCTGGCTGGTGCCGGGCATGAAGCCGGGCACATCGACAAAGGTCACCACGGGGATGTTGAAGGCGTCGCAGAAGCGCACGAAGCGCGCCGCCTTGATCGAGCTCTTGATGTCCAGGCAGCCGGCCAGCACCAGGGGCTGGTTGGCCACGATGCCCACGGTCTGCCCATCCATGCGGGCAAAGCCGATGATGATGTTCTTGGCGTATTCGGGCTGCAGTTCGAAGAAGTCGCCATCGTCCACGGTCTTGACGATCAGCTCCTTCATGTCATAGGGCTTGTTCGGGTTGTCGGGCACCAGGGTGTCCAGGCTCTTGTCCTGGCGGTCCACCGGGTCGCCGCTCTTGCGCACGGGGGCTTTCTCGCGGTTGTTCAGCGGCAGGTAGTTGTAGAGGCGGCGCAGCATCAGCAGGGCCTCGACATCGTTCTCAAAGGCCATGTCGGCCACACCGCTCTTGGTGGTGTGGGTCACGGCGCCGCCCAGTTCCTCGGCCGTCACCTCTTCGTGGGTCACGGTCTTCACCACCTCAGGGCCGGTCACGAACATGTACGAGCTGTCTTTCACCATGAAGATGAAATCGGTCATGGCGGGCGAGTACACCGCGCCACCGGCCGAGGGGCCCATGATCATGCTGATCTGCGGGATCACGCCGCTGGCCAGCACGTTCTTCTGGAACACGTCGGCATAGCCGCCCAGCGAGGCCACGCCTTCTTGAATGCGCGCACCACCCGAGTCGTTGAGGCCGATCACCGGGGCACCCACCTTCATGGCCTGGTCCATGATCTTGCAGATCTTTTCGGCATGGGCCTCGGACAGGGCGCCGCCGAAGACCGTGAAGTCCTGGCTGAAGACGAAGACCAGACGGCCGTTGATCATGCCGTAGCCAGTGACCACGCCGTCACCCGGGATCTTGTTGTCGGCCATGCCGAAGTCGGCACAGCGGTGTTCGACAAACATGTCCCACTCTTCAAAGGTGCCTTCGTCCAGCAGCAGCTCGATGCGCTCGCGCGCGGTCAGCTTGCCTTTGGCATGTTGCGAGTCGATGCGCTTTTGCCCGCCGCCGAGTCGGGCGGCCGCGCGCTTGCTTTCGAGTTGCGCCAGGATGTCTTGCATGGTGTCTTCTCTCTTTGCTCCGGATGGATTCTGGAAATGAGGGGGTTGGATCGGTTGGATCGGTTGAACTGGAAGGCCCGCAGGGGTTCAGCCACTGTGGCGGCTGGCCGCCAGCAGTTGACGCGCCGCGGTGGAGGCCGGCAGCAGCCCCTGGGCCACCTCGTCGGTGAAGCGGGGCAGCAGGGCCTGCACCTGCGGGTGGGCCCGGAAGGCCTGCTTGAGGCCCGCATCGATGCGCTCCCACATCCAGGCCAGCGACTGGCTCTGGCGCCGCGACTGCAGGCGCCCGTTGGCGCCCTGCAAGCGGCGGAAGTTGCTCACCGCGGCCCAGAAGGCATCCACGCCCTGCCCCAGCAGGGCACTGAGCTGGACCACTTGCGGGTGCCACAGGGCCTCGTCGTGGTGCGCATGCTCGGGGTTGCCGTGCAGGCCCAGCAGGCGCAGCGACGAGGTGATCTGGGCCTGGGCCCGGGTGGCCGCATGCACGTCGATGTCGGCCTTGTTGATGACCACCAGGTCGGCGATCTCCATCACGCCTTTCTTGATGGCCTGCAGATCGTCGCCGGCATTGGGCAGTTGCATCAGCACGAACATGTCGGTCATGCCCGCCACGGCGATCTCGCTCTGGCCCACGCCCACGGTCTCGACAATCACCACGTCGTAGCCGGCCGCCTCGCACACCAGCATGGCTTCGCGGGTTTTTTCGGCCACGCCGCCCAGGGTGCCGCTGCTGGGGCTGGGGCGGATGTAGGCACGCTCGTGCACCGACAGGTGTTCCATGCGGGTCTTGTCACCCAGGATGGAGCCGCCCGAGACGGTGCTGGAGGGATCGACGGCGAGCACGGCCACGCGGTGGCCCTGGCCGATCAGGTACAGGCCGAGCGCCTCGATGAACGTGCTTTTGCCCACGCCGGGCACACCGCTGATGCCCAGGCGGAACGAGCGCCCGGTGTGCGGCAGCATGGCGGTCAGCAACTCATCGGCCTGGGCCCGGTGATCGGCCCGGGTGGATTCCAGCAGCGTGATGGCCTTGGCCATGGCACGACGCTGCACCGCCGGGGAGCCGCTCAGGATGCCTTCAAGCAAAGGGGTCTGCATGGTCAGGGTCAAAGGTAAAAAGGGGGCGCTTCAAACGCGGGCAGCAAGAAAGGACTCAGTCCTGGGCCGCGCCGGGGTCGGCAGGCCGGGGCGTGCCCTGGACACTGTCAGTCAGCAGACGGGCCCGCAGCAGGGCCTGCAGCTTCTTCTGCAGCGGCGAGCCTTCGGCACCCAGCTTGACACCCCGCTGGGCGCTCAGGCGCATGGGGGCCAAGGCATCCGCCGCCTGGTGCCGCACCGGGTGGGCCGGTCGGCGCCCGAGCGAGCGCTCGACGGCCATCACGATGTACTGCGACTTCGACAGGCCCAGCCTGCGGGCCGCTTCATCGACCTCGCGCTCCAGCGCCGGGTCCATGCGGACAGCGACATGGCTCATGCGCTTCAGCCCTGCTGTGCCTTGCGGATCTGTTCCAGCACGTCTTTGGCGCTGGCCGGGATGGGCGTGCCCGGGCCATACACGCCCTTGACGCCCGCCTCGTACAAAAAGTCGTAATCCTGCTTGGGGATCACACCCCCCACGAACACGATGATGTCGTCGGCCCCCTGGTCCTTGAGCGACTGGATGATGGCCGGCACCAGCGTCTTGTGGCCGGCGGCCAGGGTGGACACGCCCACGGCGTGCACATCGTTTTCGATCGCCTGGCGGGCGCATTCTTCGGGGGTCTGGAACAGCGGGCCCATGTCCACGTCAAAGCCCAGGTCGGCAAAGGCCGTGGCCACCACCTTGGCGCCGCGGTCGTGCCCGTCCTGGCCCAGCTTGGCGATCATCACGCGCGGGCGGCGGCCCTGCTCGTCGGCAAAGGCGGCGATCTCGCTCTTGAGCTTGTCCCAGCCTTCAGCCGAGTCGTAGGCGGCGGCATAGACGCCGGTCACCTTCTGCGTGTCGGCACGGTGGCGGCCGTAGATCTTCTCGAGCGCATCCGACACCTCGCCCACCGTGGCACGCAGGCGGATGGCCTGGATGGCCAGGTCCAGCAGGTTGCCGTTGCCGCTTTCGGCAGCAGCCGTCAGGGCATCAAGGGCGGCCTGCACGGCCACGCTGTCGCGGGTGGCACGGATCTTCTTGAGGCGCTCGATCTGGCCGTCACGCACCTTGACGTTGTCCACCTCCAGGATGTCGATCGCGTCTTCGGTCTTGAGCTTGTACTTGTTGACGCCCACGATCACGTCCTTGCCCGAGTCGATGCGGGCCTGCTTCTCGGCAGCCGCGGCTTCGATCTTGAGCTTGGCCCAGCCGCTGTCCACGGCCTTGGTCATGCCGCCCATGGCCTCGACCTCTTCGATGATCTTCCAGGCGGCATCGGCCATGTCCTGGGTCAGCTTTTCCATCATGTAGCTGCCGGCCCAGGGGTCGATCACATTGGTGATGTGGGTCTCTTCCTGGATGATCAGCTGGGTGTTGCGCGCAATGCGGGCGCTGAATTCGGTGGGCAGCGCAATCGCTTCGTCAAAGCTGTTGGTGTGCAGGCTTTGCGTGCCGCCAAACACCGCGGCCATGGCCTCGATGGTGGTGCGCACCACGTTGTTGTAGGGGTCTTGCTCGGTCAGCGACCAGCCCGAGGTCTGGCAGTGGGTGCGCAGCATCAGGCTCTTGGGGTTCTTGGCGTCAAAGCCCTTCATGATGCGGCACCACAGCAGGCGGGCTGCACGCATCTTGGCAACTTCCAGGTAGAAGTTCATGCCGATGGCCCAGAAGAAGCTCAGGCGGCCGGCAAAGCCGTCCACATCCATGCCCTTGGCGATGGCGGTCTTCACGTATTCCTTGCCATCGGCCAGGGTGAAGGCCAGCTCCAGCGCCTGGTTGGCCCCGGCCTCTTGCATGTGGTAGCCCGAGATGCTGATCGAGTTGAACTTCGGCATGTTCTGGGCCGTGTACTCGATGATGTCGCCGATGATCTTCATCGACGGCTGGGGCGGGTAGATGTAGGTGTTGCGCACCATGAACTCTTTCAGAATGTCGTTCTGAATGGTTCCGGACAGCTTGTCCTGGCTCACGCCCTGCTCTTCGGCGGCCACCACGTAGCCGGCCAGCACCGGCAGCACGGCGCCGTTCATGGTCATGGAGACCGACACCTTGTCGAGCGGGATCTGGTCGAACAGGATCTTCATGTCCTCGACCGAATCGATGGCCACGCCGGCCTTGCCCACGTCGCCCGTCACACGGGGATGATCGCTGTCATAGCCACGGTGCGTGGCCAGGTCAAAGGCCACCGACACCCCCTGCCCGCCGGCGGCCAGCGCCTTGCGGTAGAAGGCGTTCGACTCTTCAGCGGTCGAAAACCCGGCGTACTGGCGGATCGTCCAGGGGCGCACCGCATACATGGTGGCCTGCGGGCCGCGCAGGAAAGGCTCGAAACCCGGCAAGGTGTTGGCGTAAGGCAGGTTGGCCGTGTCGGCTGCGGTGTACAGCGGCTTCACGCTGATGCCATCAGGTGTGACCCAGTTCAAGGCATTCACGTCACCCCCGGGGGCCGACTTGGCGGCGGCCTTGGCCCAGGCTTCCAGCGAGCTGGCGGCAAATTCAGGGTTGGACGGCTTGGCGGACTGGGAATCACTCATGGCGACGGCTTCTCCGAAGGGGCTTGGGGTGTTGGCTCAGGGTATCCCTGCTGAATCCAGCAGTTTACATCATTCATAATTATTGATTCAAAATATTCCACGCACCTTACAATCCGCTCCATGTCCGCCCTCACCCTCACGCCCAAAGCCCTGTACGAAGAAGTGGCCGAGCTTCTTCGCCAGCGCATCTTCCAGCGCGAGCTCGAACCCGGCAGCTGGATCGACGAGCTGAAAATCGCGCAAGAATTCGGCATCAGCCGTACGCCACTGCGCGAGGCCATCAAGGTGCTGGCCGCCGAAGGCCTGGTGACGATGAAGGTGCGCCGTGGCGCCTATGTGACCGAGGTCAATGAAAAAGACCTGCGCGACGTCTACCACCTGTTGAGCCTGCTCGAAAGCGACGCCGCCGGCGAGGTGGCCGACCACGCCACGCCCGCCCAGTTGCAAGAGATTGCGGCCCTGCATGACGACCTTGAAAAGGCCGTGGACGACCGCGAGCGCTTCTTTCAGCTCAACGAGCGCATCCACCTGCGCATCCTCGAGATTGCAGACAACCGCTGGCGCCTGCAGATGGTGACCGACCTGCGCAAGGTCATGAAGCTGAACCGCCACAACTCGCTGCTCAAGCGCGGCCGCATCGCCGAATCGCTGCAGGAGCACCGAGACATCACCGAAGCCATCACCGCGCGAGATGGCCACGCCGCCGCCCAGCGCATGCGGGCCCACTTCGCCAACGGGCTGGAGGCCGCCGCCTGAGCCTGAACCGGAGCATTCCCCTCAGGCGTTCCATTACATCTGCACACCCGAGCAGACCCAGGCTGCACGAATACTCCTGACTGGCCCGCCCACGGTGGGCGGCCAGTACCTCAGGAGACAGCATGTCCAACAACAGCGCCAACACAAAGCTCACCCAGGCCCACATCTTCAAAACCCGCGAGGCGGCCGAAATCGCCGTGCGCAACCTGGGCCAGGCCGGTATCGACCTTCAACAGTTGTCGCTGATCGGCAAGGGCTATCACAGCGAAGAGCACCCCGTCGGCTTCTACACCATGGGCGATCGCATCAAATCCTGGGGCGGCACGGGGGCCTTCTGGGGCGCCCTGTTCGGGCTGCTGGCGGCCCCCGCCATGATCCTGTTCCCGGGCGTCGGCGTGGTGGCCGTGGCCGGCCCGCTGGTCAGCAGCGTGATCGCCGCCCTGGAGGGTGCCGTGGCCGTGGGCGGCCTGTCTGCACTGGGCGCCGCATTGGTTCAGCTCGGCGTGCGCAATGACGAAGTGGTGCGTTACCAGACCGCCATCAAGGCCGATGAATTTGTGCTGCTGGTGCATGGCGACGCCGCCTTGCAAGCACGCGCCAACACGGTGCTGGCCGCCGCCAGCGCCGCAGTCCACCAGCCCACCTGAGCCCCCGGGGCCACAAGGCCCTCAGGCCGGGCTGGCCGTCGCTGCGCCCGCATGGGCCAGCGCCATCACCTCGTGAGGCGTGTTGCCACGCAGACGGTGGTCGCTCCAGACCTGCCGCCAACGCCGCGCCCCCGGCAGGCCGTTGCGCAGGCCCAGCATGTGACGGGCCATGGTGTGCCAAGGCGTGCCATGCTCGGCGTGCTCGCGCACCATGTGGTCGCACATCAGGCGCTCCACATCCTCACGCGTCAAACCACTGGGCTCTGCGCCCCAGAAGCGGTGGTCCCAATCCGCCATCACCCAGGGGTTGTGATAGGCCTCGCGCCCCACCATCACGCCATCCACCTGCTCCAGATGCGCCTGCACCTGCTCGTTGAGGGTGATGCCGCCATTGACCGCAATTGTCAGTTCTGGAAACTCCTGCTTCAGCCGGTAGACCATCTCATAGCGCAACGGCGGAATTTCGCGGTTCTCTTTGGGGCTCAAGCCCTTCAGCCAGGCGTTGCGCGCATGCACGATGAACACCTTGCAGCCCGCCTCGCTGACCGTGCCCACAAAGTCGCGCACAAATTCATAGCTTTCGATGCGGTCGATGCCAATGCGGTGCTTGACCGTGACCGGCACATGGCTCACCACATCCAGCATGGCCTTCACCCCATCGGCCACCAGCGACGCCTCGGCCATCAAACAGGCCCCGAAGGCACCGCGCTGCACCCGCTCGCTGGGGCAACCGCAGTTCAGGTTGACCTCGTCATAACCCCACTGCTCGGCCAATCGCGCACAGTGCGCCAGATCAGCCGGCTCACTGCCCCCCAATTGCAAGGCCACCGGATGCTCTTCGGCGTGGTAGCGCAGATGCCGCTCCACATCCCCATGGATCAAGGCGCCCGTGGTCACCATCTCGGTGTAGAGCAAGGTGTGTCGGGTGATCAGGCGGTGCAGAAAGCGGCAATGGCGATCGGTCCAATCCATCATCGGCGCGACACTTAGCCGGTGCATGCTGTAGGGAGCCACTTCTCCTCTGAAAACGTCACCTGGGGTGCCTGTCTGATTCACGTCGAATTACCTATTTTTGGGGTCTTTTTGGGCTGCCGGTGCTACATTTAGTGCTACAAAAACTTCATGTAGCACTGGCAATGGGCTCAATTGTCTCACGCAAGAGAAAAGACGGTTCAGTGGGCCACACCGCCCAGATCCGACTGAAAGACGGCGGCAAGGTCATCTACACCGAGGCCCAGACCTTTGACCGCAAACCAGCAGCACAAGCCTGGCTAAAGAAGCGCGAAACCGAGCTGGCTGTGCCCGGCGCACTCATCAAGCCCAGCGACCCGATGCTCAAGGATGTGATCGACCAATACTGCGCCGACACCCGGAGGCCCCATGGCAAGACAAAGGACCAGGTGCTGCGTACCATCCGCAATGCACCGATTGGTGAACTGCGGTGCTCAGAGATCACCAGCCAGGAACTGATCAGGTTCGCCCAGTCAATCGAGGCCCAGCCCTCAACCCGCGGCAATTACCTCTCCCACTTGGCCGCCGTCATCAGCGTGGCCAAGCCGGCCTGGGGCTACCCACTGGAAAAGCAGGCCATTGACGACGCTCGAACCGTACTTGCCAAGCTTGGCGTGACCGGAAGGTCAAGACAACGCACCCGCCGCCCTACCCTCGACGAGCTCGACCGGTTGATGACCCACTACCAGGCAGCAGAGTTGAAGCGCAAGGACATCATCCCCATGACCCGGCTGATCCCCTTCGCGATCTTCAGCACCCGGCGCCAGGAGGAGATCACCCGCCTGCAGGGCAAGGACCTGGACCGGCCCAACCTGGAAATCATCGTGCGAGACATGAAGAACCCGGGCGAGAAGATCGGCAATGACGTGCGCGTCACTCTCACACCGGAGGCCTTGAAGCTGATCGAGCTGCAACCTGAGACCGATGGCGTCATCTGGCCCTACAACGCCGAATCGGTCAGCGCCTCATTCACTCGCGCTTGCGCCTTGCTCGGGATTGAAGATTTGCATTTTCATGATCTGCGACACGAGGGGATCAGCAGGCTGTTTGAGATGGGTTGGACCATTCCACGCGTGGCGAGTGTGTCGGGGCATCGGTCGTGGAGCAGTTTGAAGCGATACACCCATTTGAGACAAGCCGGGGACAGGTACGCTGGCTGGAAATGGCTCGACCGAACTGCCCCCTGAACGCCCTACCTGATGACGTGCACCACGGGTGAACTGGATATGGACGCAGGCAGTGTCGATACCGGCACCAGATCAGCTGCGCCCTATCCCAACAGGGACCACGTTCCTTAGCACGAGATAGAAGAACTGCGGCCGGGTGTTCAGAGGCCTCTCACAGTTCCTCTACAGCCCCCCGTTTTTCTCCAACCACGCAAAGCTGAGGTGGACTGGACCCTCAGGGCACGGTGCTAATCAACAGGCACTGTATATGACAGCACCGTCGCAATTCGTCGCAATTCGTCGCAAAATTCATGGCTGACTGAACTGGATTTGGATTTTAATTGGGATGTTGATGTTGTTGATGGTTGTAAATTTGGTGTTGTCATTTATTCAACAAACCAATATTTGAACAAAATATATTCCGAGGTCTTTCTTGGTGATCATCGCATTGGCTTCATTGCATCAGTGTGTTAATGTGTGTATTTCCATCGTCTGATTTGCTTTATCAAATGAAGAAATTATTATTTGCAACTGTGTCGTTTGCAGTATCGGTCTTGGCGCAAGCGGCACCAGTTTTGTGCGTCAGTGGTACGGCCTATACTTCTCTTGGGGACAATAGCTGCACGGTTCCGCCGGGAGTTACTGCAATGAATATCGTGGCGATTGGTGGTGGCGGCGGCGGTGGGAACTTCGGTGCTGGTGGTGGCGGAGCACAGGCTTCTGTCAATAGCTATACCGTGACGCCCGGCGCGATACTGGCGCTTTACGTCGGCAGTGGTGGGGCGAGCCGCGGTGGCGGCGGTGGCAGCAGTCAAGTCGCGATAGGTTCTGCAAACCAAATCATCGCGGGTGGCGGAGGCGGAGGCGGTGCCAGTGAAGGCGCTAATGGTGGTGGTGCCGGTGGTGCCGGTGGCAGCGCAGTCCTGGTAGGTGTTATTGGTGGTGCTGGTGGGCAAAATGGTATCGGTGGTGCCGGGGCTGCAGGCCAGGGTGCCATCGGCAATGGGGGAAATGGTAACGGTGGCAACGGGGGAAGTGCGCAGGGTGCTGGTGGCGATGGAGGTGGCGGCGGTGGGAGCGGCGGGGTTGGTGACCGGGACTCCGGTGGCGGTGGCGGTGGCTTTGGCGGAGGAGGTGGGGGAGGCAGTGGTGGCGGTGGCGGGGCAGGTGGCAGCGTTGGTCCTATCGGTACTAACTACGCTACGGCTACTAATGGTGGGGCTCTTGGGCAAAACGCCACCAATGGCGGTAATGGCTCCATCCTTTTGGCATTTTCCTTGCCAAATGCGGCCGGCATTAATAATGTGCCGACATTATCGACATGGGCTGAAGCTGCGCTGGCTACCATGATGGCTACCATTGCATTATTTATTTTTGGCACGAAAAGCGTTGGCGATTGATTTCTTAATCGACATGGACATGGTTATCCATCGTCGATGGATACATACGACGCGGGTAACAAGGCAAGTTTTATTTTAAATAAAATTCTAGTGAAAGGCTCTCTTTTGGTAGTTTGTTATAATTACCAGCAGAGTCGAGGCTTAGCAGGCTGAAGATGTTGATTCCCATGCAATCCGAACCCACCAATTCCATCTCGATCTGACCCACCCTGTTGCGTGAACTTGAAGCTCACGTTGTGGATAAGTTCTTGGTGTTCCTTTCCTTTTTAGGTTGGGGTTGCTGGGCAGAACTGTTCTTGAATCGGTAGCTGTCGTTGCCGGTTTCAAGAATATGGCAGTGTGTTGGCGCCAGTGCAATCGTGATGCGCTTTAGCTGGTCAAGATTGCATCGGCACCAACACTCAGGGAAAGGCGAGCACCGTCAAGGGCTATCACCCGGGGAATTCACCATGTCATAGACGGCCTCGCAGGCCAGCCCTCTCACTCGGGCTTCGTCAGCAATTGCCGCCAGCTCTCCCGCTCGCTGGTCAGCGCGTCTGAACAGCTCGGCAAGCAAATCGACGGCGGGGGCTTCGTCTGCCTGGCACTGGCCGGCAGCGGCGGCCGCTGAGGCGCTGGCACGCTGACGCTCGAGGTAACCGGCAAGCTCGCGCTGCAGCCGCTGGCCAGCATCACGGGCACGATCCACAGCCACACGGGACTGCGCCAGGTCGGCCTGGGCTCGGGTTTCGATTTCAGAGACTTGTTCACGGTATTGCCGCTCCAGTTGACGGTTGGTTTCTGAGGCCACGCGGGCCAGGCGCTCACTCTCGGCCTGCTGCGTGGCTTGCTGGGTCTTGGCTTCCGAGACCTCGAGCTGGGCCCCATGAAGCCGCCAGGTTTGAACGGCAGCGGTGCTGGCCAGCGCGAGCACCAGGACCTGCAGGGAGGTGCGTTTGACGCTATCGAGCACCGGCATTGGCCACCTCCTGCAGTTGGCCCAGGCACACCTCGAGCTCCGCCCCTCGCCGGTCCACCAGACCGCGCAGGGTCACCAGCTCGCCCTGCACCCGGGCCTTGACCCAACGCGAGAGCTGCTCGCACCCGGCCTGGGCCTGCCCCGCATTGAAGAGCCGGACCAGGGTCGACCCGGCGAGCGCCTC
>Ga0209913_1000406_pt1 | contig 37610 bp, 34 predicted proteins | sample PersoiDNA2013203_FD_185805 | JGI IMG/M metagenome (GOLD analysis project Ga0209913, IMG submission 185805) | Permafrost soil microbial communities from the Arctic, to analyse light accelerated degradation of dissolved organic matter (DOM) -... | ecosystem: Environmental > Terrestrial > Soil >...
CGTCGGTGCGCTGGCGTGGTCAGGGCAAGGCGCGCCGTCGCAGACAGTGCTTTAGCACGGCAAGACGGCAGCAACGCCGCCCTGGCCGCGTCAGCGTGCAAACCGTCGGTGCGCTGGCGTGGTCAGGGCAAGGCGCGCCGTCGCAGACAGTGCTTTAGCACGGCAAGACGGCAGCAACGCCGCCCTGGCCGCGTCAGCGTGCCGACAACCGGTCGGCGACGACTTTGGGGGTAATAAACACCAGCAGCTCGGTCTTCTCGCTGGTCCGGCTGCTGGTCTTGAACAGGTGGCCCAGCACGGGCACGTCGCCCAGCAGCGGCACCTTCGAGACGGAGTTGCGCTCGGTCTGCTGGTAGATCCCGCCCAGCACGACGGTGCCGCCGTTTTCCACCATCACCTGGGTTTTCACGTGCTTCGTGTCGATGGCGAAGCCGGCGCGGGTTTCGGCGCCCACGCTGTCCTTGTTGACGTCGACGTCGATGACGACATTGCCGTCCGGCGTGATCTGCGGCGTCACTTCCAGGCGCAGGTTGGCCTTGCGGAACACGATCGACGTGGCGCCGCTGCTGGTGGCGACCTGGTACGGCAGCTCCAGGCCCTGCTCGATCAGCGCCAGCGCCTTGTCGGCCGTGACGACGCGGGGGCTGGAAATGATCTTGCCCGTGCCGTCCGCTTCCAGCGCCGACAGTTCCAGGTTCAGGAAGCGGTTGGCGGCGGCGTTGAACAGGCTCACGGCCAGGTTGCCGGCCGCGACACCGTTGATCGGCGCCGCCGGCAGGTTGATGAACTGGGTGTTGCCGAAGTCGCTGGTGGCATCCGTCAGCGCGACCTGGCCCGTGACCTGGCCGACGCCGTTCAGGTTGCCGCCGACGCCGATGCGGTTGTCGCCGCCCAGCGACCAGCCGGACTGGCCGCCGCGGATGGTGCGCATGTCGGCGAAGCCCAGCTTCGCGCCCAGGTTGCGGGTGAAGCCGTCGTTGGCCTCGACGATGCGGGCCTCGATCAGCACCTGCTTGGTGGCCACGTCGGTCTTGGCGATGAGCTTTCGCACGTCGTCCAGCTTGGCCGCGACGTCGGTGACGAACAGCTGGTTGGTGCGCGGCTCGATGATGGCGCTGCCCCGCTTGGACAGGATGCGGTTGCGGCCGTCGCCCCCGCCTTCCAGGCCGAACACGGTCTTGAAGGCTTCGGCCTTCTGGTAGTTCAGCTGGAAGATCTCGGATTTCAGCGGTTCCAGGTCGGCGATCTGGGCGCGCTGCTCCAGTTCCAGCTTTTCCTTCGTCAGCAGTTCTTCCTTCGGCGCGATCCAGATCACGTTGCCGTTCTTGCGCATGTCCAGGCCCTTCGCCTGCAGCACCACGTCAAGCGCCTGGTCCCACGGCACGTCCTTCAGGCGCAGGGTCAGGTTGCCCGCGACGCTGTCGCTGGTGATGATGTTCAGGCCCGAGATGTCGGCGATCGCCTGCAGTGCCGCGCGCACTTCCACGTTCTGGAAGTTGAACGACAGCTTCTCGCCCCGGTAGCCCTGGGTGCCCTGGGTCAGCTTGTTCGGGTCTTCCTTGATCGGCTTGATGTCCACCACCAGCTGGGTGTCGCTCTGGTAGACGCTCTGCTCCCACAGGCCCTTGGCGTCGATCTTCATGCGCACGTTGTCGCCCTGCGGCGTGGTGGTGATCAGCGACACGGGCGTGCCGAAGTCCGTCACGTCGAGCCGGCGGCGCAGCGATTCGGGCAGCGCCGTCTTCAGGAAGTCGACCGTCACGCCGCCGCCGTTCTGGCGCACGTCGACGGCGACCTGGCTGTTGGGCAGGTCGACGACGATGCGGCCTTCGCCGTTGGCGCCGCGGCGGAAATCGAGGTCGCGCAGGGTCGGCTTGGCAGGAGCGGCCTTGGCGCGCTGCTCGGCCAGCAGGGCCGGGGCCGCCTTGGCCGCTTTCGCGGCCGGCAGCCCGGTGCTGTCCACGGCCGTGGCGGTGCCGCCGGACGAGTCGATGGTCAGGATGACGTTCTTGCCGTCGATGGCGGTAGCGTAGTTCAGCGGCCGGTTCAGGTTGAACACGAGGCGCGACCGCTCGCCGGCCTGCACCACGTTGACGCCGCGCAGGTCGCCCAGGTTCAGCTCCTGGGACGTCTTGCCGGTGCCGTTGCTGGTCTTGCCGAAGTCCAGCGCGATGCGGGGCGGGTTGGTGATGGCGAAGCCGATCGGCAGCTGTTCGGGCGCCTGGGCCAGCGCGATCCGGACGATCACGTTCGAGCCGTGGCTGTTGGCCGTGACGGATTCGATCGCATTCTGCGCGAAGGCCCAGGTACTGGCACCGGCCAGTGCCAGCCCGAGGGCGGCCCGGCGCAGGGTTGTGATGGCGATCATTGATTACTCTCCTTGCTGTCCTGCAGTTCCAACTTCGACATGCGCTCGACCCAATCGCCGGCCGCATCCTGTACCAGTTCCCTGATGCTGACGGCATCGTCCGTCACGGCCGTGATGAGGCCGAAATTCTGGCCCAGGTGCTGGCCTTTCCTGACCTGGTACACGGTGCGGTCGATCTGCAGCAGGCCGTAGGCCACGCCGCCTTTCTGCAGCGTGCCGACCATCTTCATCGTATCGAGGGGGAAGCCCTCGAGGAATTCGCGGCGCCGGTCCATGTCCGGCTGGATGCCGCCGCCGGCGCGGGCCTTGGCCAGTTCCGTCATCAGCTTGTTCGGGTTGAACGGGTCCGGCTGGTCCTGCGATGCGTAGGCGAAGGGCACGAAGGTCTTCGGCTCGGCCAGCGGCTTGACGGCCGGGCGCGTGGTGGCGTCGACCTGCTTCATCCACTGGCGCACTTCCTGCACGTCGCTGTCGCCGCAGCCGGCCAGCAGCGCGCTCAATCCCAGCAGCGTGGCCATCGTCGATCGGCGCATCATGGCTTGCCACCTTTCTTCTTCAGGGCGGCGGCCTTGCGCTGCGCCGCCACTTCCTCGCTGTCGAGGTAGCGGAAGGTCTTGGCCACCGCGTCCAGGGTCAGCGTGCCGTCGCGGCCCGTGTTCAATGTCATATTGTTCAGCGTGACGATGCGCGGCAGATTGGCCATGTCGCTGGCGAAGGCGCCGATGTCGTGGTAATTGCCCGTCACCTTGATATCGATGGGCAGCTCGGCGTAGTAGTCGCGCACGTTGACCTGGCCCGGCTTGAACAGCTCGAACTGCAGCCCGCGCCCGAGGCCTGCCTGGTTGATGTCCGACAGCAGGGCCGCCATTTCGGCCTTGCTGGGCAGCTGCTTCTCCAGCCGCACCACGTACTGGTCGACCTGGGCCTTCTGGGCCACCAGCGCTTCCAGGTTCACGGCCTGCGCCGTCTTCAAGCGGTATTCCTCGCGCAGCTGCAGCTCCTTGGCCGCGCCCGCGTCCTGCTCCTCGAACTGGCCGCTCCAGTAGCCGAAGTAGCCCAGCACCAGCACGCCCAGCACCACGCCGGCGCCGCACAGGATGCGGGGTGCCAGCGGCCACTGGCCGGGATGGACGCCGTTCAGGCCGCGAAACTGCGCGGCGATCGGCTCGATCAGATCCTTGATATCGGTTGCCATGGTCAAGCTGCCTTGTCGTTGCCGGCGGCACCGGGTGCCCCGTGATGCGCCCTGGCGCCGGCTTTGCCGTCGTCTTCCGGCTTGTCCTTGTCGCGCGGGCGCTTGATGCCGACGATGACGGAGAACTCCACCACCTTGCGCGCCGTCTTGCCCTGGCCGATGCTGCCGGCCTTGACTTCGACCAGGTCGGGACGCTCCAGCCACGGCGAGGCGCTCGACATATTGCGCAGCAGTTCCGAGACCCGTTCCTGCGACTGGGCGAAACCGCTGACCGTGACGCGCTGGCCTTCCTGGCGGAAGGCCTTCAGGTAGACGCCGGCCGGGGTCTGCTTGACCAGTTCGTCGAGCAGGTAGACCGGCTGGTTGCGGTCGCCCTGCAGGTCCTCGACGGCCTGCTGGCGCGCCTTCAGGGCCTCGATCTCCTGCTTCAGGGTCGCAATGGCCTTGATCTTGTCGTCCAGCGCCACGATGGCCGTCTTCAGTTCGTTGTTGCGCTGGTCCTGCACGGCGATGGCATTGGCGTTCCAGCCGCCCACCATCAGTACGATGCCGCCGCCGATCAGGGCCGACAGCAGCAGCAGCGCGTTGAACGCGGCCTTGCGTTGCTTGCGCTTTTCCTCGCGGTGCGGCAGCAGATTGATACGGATCATTGCGCGAACCTCCGCAGGGCCAGGCCGCAGGCGACCAGGTAGGCAGGCGCATCGGTGCGCAGCTGCTGCTCGCGCACGGTGCCGGCCAGTTTCATGCCGTTGAACGGCGAGATCACGGCGGTGGGAATGCGGCTGCGGTTGGCCAGCGTGTCGAGCAGGCCCGGTACCAGCGCGCAGCCGCCGGCCAGGAATATCTGGTCGATCTTCGTGTAGGGCGTGGACGTGAAGAAGAACTGGATGGCGCGCGTTACTTCCAGCGCGGCGCTTTCCAGGAACGGCGCCAGGATGTCGGTGGTGTAGTTGGCCGGCAGGTCGCCGCTCTTCTTGCGCGCTTCCGCGTCCTCGTAGGCCAGGCCGTAGGCGCGCACGATGTCCTGCGTCAGCGCGTTGCCGCCGAAGGCATGTTCGCGCTCGTACACGGTGGCGCCGTCGAGCATGACGGAAAGGTGGGTGACGTGGGCGCCGATCTGGAACAGCGCGATCACCTGGCCGGCGCCGGCGCCGGGAGTGTGGGCGACCACGCGGTCCAGCGCGGCGCGGGCCGCATACGATTCGATGTCCATCACGGAAGCCTTCAGGCCCGAGGCCTCGGCGATGGCGACCCGGTCCTCGACCTTTTCGCGACGCGCCGCGGCCAGCATCACTTCGATATCGTCGGCCGAATTGGCGACGGGGCCGATGACGTCGAAGTCCAGGCTTACTTCGTCCAATGCGAACGGAATGTACTGGCTCGCCTCGGACTCGACCTGCACTTCCAGCTGTTCTTCGGACATGCCGGCCGGCAGGATGATCTTTTTCGTGATGACGGCGGTGGACGGCATGCCCAGCGCCACGTTGCGGGCGCGCGTGCCGCTTTTCTTGATGACGCGGCGCACCGCGTCGACGACCTGCTCCAGGTTTTCGATATTGCCGTCCGTGACAGCGCCGCGCGGCAGCGACTCGCTCGCATAGCGCTCCAGGCGGATGCCGTCCTTGCCGGCGTCGGCCAGCTCCACCAGGCGCACGCCGGACGTGCTGATATCCAGGCCGACCAGGGGCGGCACGGCGGCGCCGAACAGGACTTTCAAATCCATCGAGGCGCTCCCGGCCGGACCAGGCTTGCTGGGCTCCGATGTAATGGCATCATAAAAAATCCGCTTGGAAACGGCGCGGTTGCGCCAGGGGTAGGACGATATGTTGAATCCTAGCAATACGGCGAAGCGGGTGTAAAGGTATTTCTGTAGAGAATTTTTATCGCACTGCCCTATGACAAGGCCACCCTTTTCACTCTGTATAGCCGTGCCGACAACAGAGTTGTTTAGTTGCTTACGGTAAATTTTGTGATGCCATAGGGAAGAGCGCGTGCGTGCCGCGCCATTTGGCCGTCGCTTATAATGCGTGCACAAAATTATGAAAGCTTCCCGCGCATGACTCCTCCCAACAACGCTGCCAAATCCAAGTCTCCCAAGAAAGCAAAGAACGTCATCCTGCTGGCGCTGGGCTCCCTTGTCGGCCTGGCCATCGTCGCGGTCCTGCTGGTGGTGTTCGGCCTGGCCCTGGCCTACCCCAGCCTGCCCTCGCTCGACACGCTGACGGACTACCGCCCCAAGATGCCGCTGCGGATTTATTCGGCCGACAATGTGCTGATCGGCGAATTCGGCGAGGAGCGCCGCAACCTGGTGCGCTTCAAGGACATCCCCACGGTGATGAAGAAAGCCGTGCTGGCGATCGAGGACGACCGCTTCTACGAACACGGCGGCGTGGACTACTGGGGCATCCTGCGCGCGGCGCTGCACAATGCCACCGGCGGCGCGCGCCAGGGCGCATCGACCATCACGCAGCAGGTAGCGCGCAACTTCTTCCTGTCGAGCGAGCAGACCATCAAGCGCAAGGCCTACGAGGCGCTGCTGGCGTGGAAGATCGAGCAGAACCTGACGAAGGACCAGATCCTGGAGGTCTACATGAACCAGATCTACCTGGGCCAGCGCGCCTACGGTTTCGCTTCGGCCTCGCAGATCTATTTCGGCAAGCACCTGCAGGACATCACGGTGGCCGAAGCGGCCATGCTGGCCGGCCTGCCGAAAGCGCCGTCGGCCTATAACCCGGTGGTCAACCCGAAGCGCGCGCGCATCCGCCAGCAGTACATCCTGCAGCGCATGGCGCAGCTGGGCTACATCACGCCGGCCCAGTTCGAGGAAGCCAAGAACGAACAGCTGAAGGTGAAGACCGACAGCAGCGAATTCGGCGTGCACGCCGAGTACGTGGCCGAAATGGCACGCCAGCTGGTCTACGAACAGTTCAAGGACGACACCTACACGCGCGGCCTAAATGTCTTCACCACCATCACCAAGGCCGACCAGGACGCGGCCTACCTGGCCCTGCGCCGCGGCGTGATGGATTACGAACGCCGCCACGCCTATCGCGGCCCGGAAGCGTATGTCGACCTGCCGAAGAGCCGCGCCGAGGCGGATGAAGCGATCGAGGCCGAACTGGCCGAGCACCCGGACAGCGACGATATCGTCGCCGCCATGGTGCTGTCGGCGTCGCCCACCAAGGTGACGGCGCAGACCGCGTCCGGCGAGGAAATCGCCATCACCGGCAAGGGCCTGGACATGGCCAAGGCCTGGCTGGCCGAGAAGGCCGCGCCGAACCGCCGCATCCGCCGCGGCGCCGTGATCCGCGTGATGCAAGACGAGAAGGATTGGGAAATCACGCAGATGCCGGAGATCGAATCGGCCTTCATCGCCGCCAGCACCGAGGACGGCGCCATCAAGGCCATGGTGGGCGGCTTCGATTACAACCGCAACAAGTTCAACCACGTGACGCAGGCCTGGCGCCAGCCCGGCTCCTCGTTCAAGCCTTTCATCTATTCCGCTTCGCTGGAACGGGGCCTGTCGCCTGCCACCATCATCAACGACGCGCCGATCTCGTTCGACGCCGGCCAGACGGGCGGCCAGGCGTGGGAGCCGAAGAACTACGACGGCCGCTATGAGGGCCCGATGACGATGCGGCGCGGCCTGACGAAATCGAAGAACATGATTTCGATCCGTATCCTGCACAAGATCGGCGCCAAGTACGGCCAGGAATACACCACCCGCTTCGGCTTCGAGGCGGACAAGAACCCGCCCTACCTGACCCTGGCCCTGGGCGCCGGCGCCGTCACGCCGCTGCAGATGGCGGGCGCCTACGCCGTCTTCGCCAACGGCGGCTACAAGGTCACGCCCTACCTGATCTCGAAGGTCACGGACGCGAATGGCCGCATCCTGTCGCAGGCCGCACCGGATCGCGCCGGCGTCGAGAACAACCGCGTCATCGACGCCCGCAACGCCTTCCTGATGGACAGCATGCTGCGCGACGTGGCCCGCTACGGCACGGCCGCCAAGGCCCAGCAAATGCTGAAGCGCCCTGACCTGGCCGGCAAGACGGGCACCACCAACGACTCCATCGACGCCTGGTTCGCCGGCTACCAGCCGAAGCTGGTGGGCATCGCCTGGATCGGCTACGACCAGCCGAAGAACCTGGGCAACCGCGAAACGGGTGGCGGCCTGGCGCTGCCGATCTGGATCGGCTACATGCAGAAGGCGCTGAAGAACGTGCCGGTCGAGGAACGCACGGTTCCGGACGGCATCGTCGCCGCCAACGGCGACTACTTCTACGCGGAGAATCCGCCCGGCGTGGGCGTGGAAAGCCTGGAAGGCGCCAACCGCGGCACGCCGGCCGAGGAAAAGGTGCGTGACGCCGTCAAGAACGAGCTGTTCTGACGTCCGGCAAGGTGCAGCCGGCGTAAGGCCAGAAAAATTCGGAAAATTCGGGGACTGTCCCCGAAAAATCCGGGACTGTCCCCGAAATATCCGGGACTGTCCCGGATTTTTCTTATTGCCTCAAAACAGGGGGCTGTCCCCGGTTTTCAGGGGTTTTCGCTGATGATGACGGGGGCGCCGCCGGACTGCTCGGTGGCGATCTGCGACAGGTCGTCGAACAGTTCGCCACCGTCGCGCGTGTCGATCCATTTGCCATCGACCTGGCGGTAGTGGAAGCCGCCGGAGCGCGCGGCCACCCACAGTTCCTTCATGGCCGCCTGGCTGTTGACGATGACCTTCGAGCCATTGTGCAGGAACTCGATTTCCAGCACATTGCCGTTGCGGCTGCACTCCACGTCGAGGCGGTTTTCATCGTTCAGCCGGTCCAGCGCGGTTTCGATGGCGGCCAGGGTGCTGTCGGCCAGGTCCAAAAATTCGGTTTCGGTCATGCTACACTCCAAGGGTTCTGTTCATACGAGATTCTAATCGTGAAGTTCACTTTCGCGCTGCCTGTCCTTGCCGCTGTCGTTGCCGCGGCTTCGCTGTCGGCATGCGGCCAGACCGGCCCATTGTATATGCCGAAGCCACCGACGAAGCCCGCGCCTGCCGCCGAGCTGGGCAAACCGGGCGTGGCCCCGCCTTCCGCACCCGTTCCATCGACGCCTCCCGCTTCCCAACAGTAAACACCGCTCACCAATGCCCCACTTCGATTACCAAGACGGCGTGCTGCACGCCGAAGGCGTGGCCCTGTCCGCCATCGCCGAACAATTCGGCACGCCCACCTACGTCTACTCCAAGGCCCGCCTGCTGGAGAACTTCGACGCCTACGCCAATGCCTGCACGGGCCGCGACGCGCTGGTCTGCTATGCCATGAAGGCCAATTCCAACCTGGCCGTGCTGAACCTGCTGGCCAAGCGCGGCGCCGGCTTCGATATCGTCTCCGCGGGCGAGCTGCAGCGCGTCATCGCCGCCGGCGGCGACACGGGCAAGGTGATCTTCTCCGGTGTCGGCAAGAGCGCCGACGAAATGCGCCTGGCCCTGCAGCACGACATCCTGTGCTTCAACGTCGAGTCGATTCCCGAACTGCACCGCCTGAACGACGTGGCCGGCGCGCTGGGCAAGCGGGCCCGCGTCTCGCTGCGCGTGAACCCGAACGTCGATCCGAAGACCCACCCGTACATCGCCACGGGCCTGAAGGCCAGCAAGTTCGGCGTGGCCTTTTCCGATGCGCTGGCCACCTACCGCACGGCTGCCTCGCTGCCGCACCTGGACGTGGCCGGCATCGACTGCCACATCGGCTCGCAGCTGCTGGACGACGCGCCGTTGCTGGAAGCGCTGGACAAGCTGATCGAACTGGTCGACGCGCTGGGCGACGAAGGCATCCACCTGCACCACCTGGACATGGGCGGCGGCCTGGGCATCGACTACGGCGTGGCCGGCGAGGAAGCCCCGGCACCGGCGGGCGACTACGTCACGCGCGTGTTCCAGCGCATCGACGCCTGGCGCGCGGAAAAGCACGGCGGCCGTCCCATCAAGGTGATCTTCGAGCCGGGCCGCTCGATCGTCGGCGACACGGGCGTGCTGCTGACCAAGGTGGAATTCATCAAGCACGGCGAGGAAAAGAACTACTGCATCGTCGACGCGGCCATGAACGACATGGCCCGCCCTGCCCTGTACCAGGCCTGGATGGACATGCAGCCGGTCAAGCAGGCGGCTGAAGGCAGCGATGGCGCCCTGTTCGACGTGGTCGGTCCCATCTGCGAATCGGGCGACTGGCTGGCGCGCGACCGCGCACTGCCCGTCGAAGCGGGCGACCTGCTGGTGATGAAGTGCGCCGGCGCCTACGGCATGACGATGGCGTCGAACTACAACACGCGCGGCCGCGCGGCCGAAGTGATCGTCGACGGCACCCAGGTCCACCTGGTGCGCCGCCGCGAGACGGTGGAAGAGCTGTTTGCGCTGGAAAGCGTGATCAAATAGTTGCCCAAAAAATGGGGTCTGTCCCCATTTTTCAAGCAACGCCGGCACGAGCCGGCGTTTGTTTTTTGCGCGCCCACCAGAGCCGCATTACCAGCAGCAGCGCCACGATGGCCGTGAACAGCATCGGCTGGGCCAGGTCGTGCTTGGCCGCCTTCATCCACCAGAAGTGCAGCACGCCCAGCGGCGCGGCCACGTAGATCAGGCGGTGCAGCCACTGCCAGCGCTTGCCGCCGAGCCGGCGCACCATGCCGTTGGTGCTGGTGACGGCCAGCGGCACGAGCAGCACGAAGGCGATGAAGCCGACCAGGATGAAGGGTCGCTTGGCCACGTCCTTGAGCATTTCGGCCACGTCGAAGAAATGGTCGAACCACAAGAAGGTGGTGAAGTGCAGCAGCGCGTAGAAGAAGGCGAACAGCCCCAGCATGCGGCGCAGCTTGTGCAGCCAGTTCCATTTCGACAGGCGCCGCAGCGGCGTCACGGCCAAGGTGATGGACAGGAAGTACAAGGTCCAGTCGCCCGTCGAGCGCGTGATGAACTGCAGCGGCTCCACCAGCGCGCCCGTGAACACGAGGTACACCAGCCGCGCCAGCGGCACCAGCGCGGCGGCGAACACGAGCGCCTTGATGGCGCCCAGCTGCCTGGGTGTGGGATTCATCAGAAATTCTTCTTCAGGTCCATGCCCGCGTACAGCGAGGCGACGTCATAGCCGTTGAACATCAGGGTCTTGCGCTTGCGGGTCAGGAAGCCGTCCTCGCCGATGCGCCGCTCGGTGGCCTGCGACCAGCGCGGGTGGTCGACGTTCGGGTTCACGTTCGAATAGAAGCCGTATTCCGACGGCGCCGAGCGGTTCCACGACGTGCGCGGCATGTCGCGCACGAAGCGGATCTTGACGATGGACTTGGCCGACTTGAAGCCGTACTTCCACGGCACCACCAGCCGCACGGGCGCGCCGTTCTGGTTCGGCAAGGTTTCGCCGTACATGCCCAGGGTGAGCAAGGTCAATGGGTGGTTCGCCTCGTCGATGCGCAGGCCTTCCGTGTACGGCCAGTCCAGCACGCGGCTACCCACGCCGGGCATCTGCTTGCGGTCGGCCAGGGTGATGAATTCGACGAACCTGGCGTTGCCGGTCGGCTCGACGCGCTTGATGATCTCGGCGAACGAGTAACCCACCCACGGGATCACCATCGACCACCCTTCCACGCAGCGCAGCCGGTAGACCCGCTCTTCCAGCGGCGCCAGCTTGAGCAGCGCATCCAGGTCCAGCGTCATGGGCTTCTTCACTTCGCCCTCGATCGACACGGTCCACGGCCGCGTGCGCAGCGTGTGCGCGTTCTCGGCCGGATCGGCCTTGTCGGTACCGAATTCGTAGAAGTTGTTGTAGGTGGTGGCGTCCTTGTACGCGGTCTGCTTTTCCGCCAGCGCGTAGGCGGCGTTGGCCTTGGCGGCCAGCTTCGGATTGACGCCCTGGGCAAAGGCCTCGCGCGACAGCATCTCCAGCAGCGCCCCGCCGGCCAGGGTACCAGCCGCCATCTGGCGCATGAAGGTGCGGCGGTGTTCGAACACCTCGCGCGGCGTGATCTCCGACGAAAACGGCAGGTCGATGCCGTTGGGAGAACGTTTGATCAGCATGGCAGCTCCGGAATGGTGAGTTTATCCAGGACAAACATTACACCATTCCGGCAATAGCGAGATTACAACTCGATTACAACTGCATTACAACCGGCGCACAACGCCGGGTCGTTCAGAACTTGCCGTAGGAGTGCAGTCCGGACAGGAACATGTTCACGCCCATGAAGGCGAACGACGTCACCAGCAGGCCCACGATGGCCCACCAGGCCGCGACTCTTCCGCGCAGGCCGGACATCAGGCGCATGTGCAGCCAGGCCGCGTAGTTCAGCCAGACGATCAGGGCCCACGTTTCCTTCGGGTCCCACGACCAGTAGCCGCCCCAGGCCTCGGCCGCCCACAGGGCGCCCAGGATGGTGGCGATGGTGAAGAAGGCGAAGCCGGCCGAGATGGCCTTGTACATGACGTCGTCCAGCAATTCCAGCGACGGCAGCCGGTCGACCAGGTAGCCGTGCGATTTGAGCAGGTAGGCGCAGGCCACCATCGAGGCCAGCGCGAAGGTGCCGTAGCCGATGAAGTTGGCCGGCACGTGGATCTTCATCCACCAGCTCTGCAGGGCCGGCACCAGCGGCTGGATTTCGGCGGCGCCGCGCGACACCGTGTACCACAGCAGGAAGCCGACGGCGGCGGAAATGATCAGCATCACGAAGGGCCCCAGCTGGCGCGTGGCGTAGCGCTCTTCGTAGTACAGGTAGAACATGGCCGTGATCAGCGCGAACAGGATGAACACTTCATACAGGTTCGAGATGGGAATGTGGCCCACGTCGGCGCCGATCAGGTAGGACTCGTACCAGCGCACCATCATGGCCGTCCAGCCCAGCACCAGCGCGGCCCAGCACAGGCTGGAGCCGATCGAGGCGCCGGCCTGGGAGCGCGACAGGAAGCCGATCCAGTAGAACAGGGTCGACAGGAAGAAGCACACGCTCATCCACAGGATGGCCGATTGGCTCGACAGCATGTAGCGCAGCCAGAAGCGCGTATTGGCCGCCTCCAGGCTGCCGCCGTACAGAGAAATAGCGCCCAGCGCCAGCAGCGCCACGGCCGGCATCAGCCAGCGCAGCGGCTTCCAGTGCCAGCCCAGCGCGGCGAACGTGGGTGCGCTCAGCACGAGGATGGCTTTCTCGTACACGTCCATGTAGGCGCCATACTGGTTCAGCGCGAACAGGGCGGCGGCCAGCAGGGCGGCCGCATACAGCCAGTCGAAGATGCCCAGCCGTCGGAAATAACCGGGAGCTTCCGTATAAGTGCGATGTTGGGTGATGTCCATTGATGTCTCCTTCTTGCAGCTTACGCCGTTTGCGGCAGCTTTTCTTTCAAATCGGCGAACTCGTTATCGAAGTCCATCGTCTTGCGCTGGGTACTCATCGCCATCAGCGCATGGGCGCCCCCGGCCTCGTCGCGCACCCATACCCACAGGCGGCGTTCACGAATATAGAACATGGCGAACACGCCCAGCACCAGCAGCGCGCAACCCACGTACACGACGGCCTTGCCGGGCGAACGTGTGACCTGGAACACGGAGGCCTTCACCTGCGTGAATTCGTCCAGCTGCAGGTAGACGGGCGCGCCGTAGAAGAAGCTGTCCGACAGCGCGTTCGTGGCCAGTTGCAGGAAGCGGGCATGGGCCTCGTCGGCCTTGGCCGGGGCCAGGCCGTCCTTGGCGCGCGCCACCTGCCACAGCTCCCACAGCGTGCCGTTCAGGATCTTCATGAAGATGTCGGCGGCCTTTTCCTGCTCGGCCTGGGGTACTTTTTCCAGGAAGCGGCTGACGGCGACGAAGCCGGCCGCGTCTTTGTTGCCGCCGAAGATCTCCAGGCTTTTCAGGGCCGACAGTGCCAGTTGCGATTCCATCGCCTCGGCCTGGGTCGACTGCGGCATCGCGCGGCGGGCATAGGCCTGGGCGGCCTGCTGGCGCAGCGCCGGGTCGTGCAGGGCCGCGCGCAGGCGCATCCAGTCGCGCACGCTGTACTCGTCGTCGGCCGGAATGCGCAGGTAGCTGAACGGCTCGGCCGGCGTGGCGCGCACGCCGGACAGGAACACGGAATTGCCCTCCACCGTCACGGGCTGCATATAGTTCTGGTACTCGCGGGCCTGGCCGGTCTGGTCGCGCAGGCGGTATTGCACGCTGGGGCCGACGTTCTTCAGGTCCTTGCTGTTGGCGTTTTTCGCCGCCGAACCCAGTTGGTCGGACAGGCCGCGGGCGAAGGCATTGTCCAGGCTTTCGCCCTTCTTCACGTCGCGCGGGTCCTGACTGGCCAGGTTTTCCACGTTAAACGGACGAAAGTCGCTCCATTCCACCGTGTAGGCGTCGTCCAGCCTGGTCGACTGCCCCACTTCGCCGTCCATCGCGAACTTGGCCGAGCCCGGCCCCGTCATCGGGAAGCCCGTCAGTTTCAGCTTGCTGCCGCCATCCTCGAAGCTGGACTGGTAGACGGCCAGGCCCTTGTGGATCAGCGGCTTGTTCACTTCGATGGTGGCCGGGAAGGTCTTGCCCGTTTCATGGTCGCGCACGATGACGTCGCTGGCAAACAACTTCGGCGCGCCGGTGCTGTAGAACTCGATATGGAACTGCTTGAGCTGGATCGTAAACGGCAGTTGCTGGATCAGCACGCCGTCGGCGCGGGGAATCACGGCCGTATCGCTGGCCTGCCCTTCCGGAATCATCGCATTGCCGCGGAAGGTGGGGTTGCCCAGGCCCAGGCGGTGCTTTGCGGGAATGTCGGCGATGACGCCGCTGCCCTTAAAGGGCTCCTTGCCCAGCACCCATTCCTGGACGCGGATCGGCATGTCCGAATCGAGCAGGCCGCCCACGCAGATGACGACGATGGCGCTGTGGGCGAAGATATAGCCGAACTTGTTGGCCGCGCCCCGCTTGGCCGCCACCAGGGTGCCGCCGTCCTTCTCGACGATCTTCGTCTGGTAGCCGGCGTGCGTCAGCCGCGTCGCGGTCTGCTGCGCCAGCGCGGCGCGGTCAAGCGGCGCCGTCCATTCCGTCTTGTGGTGGAAATTGCGCAGCGACTGCTCGCGCACATTGTCGCGCCAGCTGCGCATGTCCTTCATCATCTTCGGCGCATTGCGCACGATGCACAGGCTGGTGGACGTGACGAGGAAGGCCATCATCAACAGGAACCACCAGGCCGAGTACACGGCGTACAGGCCAACCTTGTTGAAGACGTCGAACCAGAACGGGCCGAACTGGTTGATGTAGTTCGACATCGGCTGGTTCTGTTGCATGATCGTGCCGATGACGGCGGAAATGGCGATCATCATCAGCAGGGCGATGGCAAAGCGCATCGACGACAGCAGTTCGAAGGCTTCGTTGAAGGCGGGACGGCGGGTCTGCAGCGTGATTCCGGTGGTGCTGGTGCTCATGATTGCTTCTGATAAGTTGGCGGCGCGCTAGAAGAGCAAAGGGCAGCCCGCTTGCGCTGCCGCCCTTGTCGTTCGCTCTCGTTACCCGGCCTTGCTACTGTAACCGCTCCCGGCGCCGGTCGATGCAGGCATGCCGGTATCGGATGTCGATACGAATGGTATGGATGCCCGTGCCGGGCAAGCCATCACTTCAGGCCGGCGACGTAATCGGCCACGGCCTTGATTTCGTCGGTCGACATGCGTTCGGCGATCGTCGTCATTTCGCTGCTGTTCTTGCGGCCATGGGCCTTGAACGCTTCCAGCTGGGCCACCGTGTAGTCCTGGAACTGGCCGCCGATGCGGGGATAGCGGGCCGGGTTGCCGGCACCGGCCGGGCCGTGGCAGCTGGCGCAGGCGGGCACGTTCTTCTCGGCAATGCCGCCCCGGTAGATCTTCTTGCCCAGCTGGACGGTGTCCTTGTTCCTGGCGGCGCCCGGTTTCTGCACCTGCGTGGCGAGGTAGGCGGCGACGTTCTTCTTCTCCGCGTCCGTCAGCATCTTGGCATACAGGGTCATCACGGGCTGCTGGCGGTTCGGCGTCGTGAAATCGACGAGCTGCTTGTACAGGTAGCTTTCCGGCTGGCCGGCCAGTTTGGGATTGGCGGCGATGGTCGAGCTGCCGGCGGCGCCATGGCAGGAAACGCAGGCCGGCAGGCCGCGTGCGTTGTCACCGTCGGCATACAGCGAGGCGCCCTTGGCCGGGTCCGCCTTGGCGGTGGCCGGGTGGGCCGCATCGGCCGCGAGCGCGTTACCCGCGAAGACCATCATGGCTGCGAACAGGGAATGTACCACCGGTGAAAATGCACGATTCATTCAGACACCCTACAAAAGACGAGTCAATAAAATGTTGGCATGCAAACCGGGGACTTACAGAGACCCCGAGAGGCGCGAACTACAAGTCGTAACTCCTTATTGTACAATAGCTTTTCGGCACACAAGCCTGTCCCTGTTGCAATTTCTGCTTATCTCCATGTCCAAACTCTGGCAAGCCCGCTTCTTTACGACCGTTAATCACCTGCGCGATTTGCCTCGCACCACCGTGCCCGAAATCGCCTTTGCCGGTCGTTCGAACGCCGGCAAGTCGACGGCGATCAATATCCTGTGCAATCAGAAGGGCCTCGCGTTCGCGTCGAAAACGCCCGGCCGCACCCAGCACATCAACTTCTTCTCGATCGGCGGCGCCCACGTGGCGATGCACCGCAAGGATGCCACCAATGTCGACGAGATCCGTTGCCTGCTGGCCGACTTGCCGGGCTACGGCTACGCCGAAGTGTCGGGCGACGCCAAGCTGCACTGGCAGCGCCTGCTGGGCGACTATGTCCAGCGCCGCGACCAGCTGGCCGCCCTCGTGCTGATCATGGATTCGCGCCGCCCGTTCACCGACCTGGACATCCAGATGCTGGAATGGTTCGCCCCCACGGGTAAGCCGATCCACTGCATCCTGACCAAGGTCGACAAGCTCAACCGCAACGAGTCCGTCAACACCCTGCGCCAGGCCCAGGCCCGGCTGGACAGCTATGTGGACGAGGACGGCGAAGGCTTCCCGTTCACCGTGCAGCTGTTCTCGGCCCTGAAGCGCGTCGGCATCGAGGAAGCCACGGCCAAGATCGAAGAGCTGATGGGCCTGAATGACGACGCGGCCGCCGCCGCCGTCGAGGCCATCGACAGCGATGACGACACGGACGCGCCGGACGCGACGGACGAACCACAACCACCCACCGCCTGAGACCCGATGCACAGCCCCCATTTCTCCGCCCAGTTTCCCGCGATGCGCATGCGCCGCATGCGTCGCGACCCGTTCTCGCGTGCCCTGATGCGTGAAAATGTCGTCACCGCCGCTGACCTGATCTATCCGGTCTTCATCCTGGAAGGCACGAACCAGCGCGAGCCGGTGCTGTCGATGCCGGGCGTGGAACGGGTGTCGGTGGACCTGCTGCTGAAGGTGGCGGAAGAATGCGTGCAGCTGGGCATTCCCGTGCTGGCCCTGTTCCCCGTCATCGATGCGTCGCTGAAGACGCCCGACGGCGTGGAAGCGACCAACCCGGAAGGCCTGGTGCCGCGCGCCGTCAGGGAGCTCAAGAAGCATTGGCCCGAACTGGGCATCCTGACGGACGTGGCGCTGGACCCGTACACGAGCCACGGCCAGGACGGCCTGATCGACGATAACGGCTACGTCATCAACGACATCACGACGGACATGCTGGTGCGCCAGGCGCTGACGCAGGCCGACGCCGGCGTCGACGTGGTGGCCCCGTCGGACATGATGGACGGCCGCATCGGCGCCATCCGCCAGGCGCTGGAAGGCAAGGACCACATCCACACCCGCATCATGGCCTACTCGGCCAAGTACGCGTCGGCCTTCTACGGCCCCTTCCGCGACGCCGTCGGTTCGGCCAAGAACCTGGGCAAGGGCGACAAGAACCAGTACCAGATGGACCCCGCCAACAGCGACGAGGCCCTGCGCGAAGTGGCCGGCGACCTGCAGGAAGGCGCCGACATGGTGATGGTCAAGCCCGGCATGCCCTACCTGGACATCGTGCGCCGAGTGAAGGACGAATTCAAGGTGCCGACCTTCGCCTACCAGGTCAGCGGCGAATACGCGATGATCAAGGCCGCCGCCCAGAACGGCTGGCTGGACCACGACAAGGTCATGATGGAAGCCATGCTGGCCTTCAAGCGCGCCGGCGCCGATGGCGTGCTGACGTACTTCGCGCTGGATATCGCGCGCAAGCTGAAGGCGCTCTGACCGGTTTGCCCGGCCCACGGCCGCGATCGTTTCAACGCCGGTGTCAACATCGGTGTCAACATCGGGGTCAGGCACGGATCTCGACACGGCCTCGGCTGCAAGTCAGCCTGGCCGCAGGTCCGGCTCGGCAGCCAGCACCTGCCCCACCCACTCCCCGAACACCCGCACCTTGCCCAGCGCCATCCGCCCACGCGGATACAGCAGCGACACGGGCATCGGCACGGGTGGCGTTTCCGGCAGCAGCTCCACCAGCGCGCCGCTGTCGAGGTGGGCGCGGACCTGGTAGGCAGCCGCCTGCGTGATGCCGATGCCCTGCAGGGCGCAAATGACATTGGCGTCGGCGTCGTTGATGGCGACCTGGCCGCCGGCCTGCATCGTGACGATCTCGCCGTCCACCTGGAAGTCCCACTCGAAGGGCCGCCCCGTACGGCCGGAAAAATGCACGATGCCGTCGTGCCGGCGCAGCTCGTCGATGGTGCGCGGCGTGCCGTGCCTGGCCAGGTAGGCCGGGGCGGCGCAGGTAACGAAGCGCATGCTGCCGACCTGGCGGCCGATCAGCGAGGAATCCTGCAAGGCGCCCACGCGCAGCGCGCAATCGATGCCCTCTTGGGTGACGTCCACCAGCCGGTCGGACAGGCTGACGGTCAGCTTCACCTCCGGCCACGCTTCGGTGAACGTGGCGATGCGGGGCAGCACGACGTTGCGGCCGACGGCGCCCGGCAGGTGGACGCGCAAGGTGCCGCGTGGCGGCGCTTCGGGGCCGCCCCGGAAGCGGCGTTCGGCGCCGTCGATGGCGTCCAGTATCTGGGTGCAATGCGCCAGGTATTCCGCGCCATCGGCCGTCAGCGCCAGCTTGCGCGTGGTCCGCTGCAGCAAGGTCGTGCCCAGGTAGGCTTCCAGGTTCTGCAGGGTCGCGGTCAGCGCCGCGCGGGGCAGGCCCAGGGTTTCGGCGGCCTTCGTGAAGCTGTTGGCCTCGACGATGCGGACAAAAGTCTGCATGGCTTTCAGGCGGTCCATGGTTCCTTCCCAATTGTTCACATTAGATGAAAAGTATAGGTCGATTATGCGCTGATTATCTTTACAGCCGGCTCCCCTAGACTGGCCTCGTTCCCATCTCACTTTCGAGGCATCATGAAAAACCATTCCTCCATCGCCCCCGGCATGGTGCTGCTGCTGGCCGTCGCGGCCGGACTGATCGTCGCCAACCTGTATTACGCCCAGACCCTCGTCGGCCCCATCAGCGCGGCCACGGGACTGTCGGCCGGCGCCGCCGGGCTGATCGTCACGCTGACGCAGGTCGGCTATACGCTGGGCCTGCTCTTCATCGTGCCGCTGGGCGACCTGCTGGAAAATCGCCGGCTGATCGTCGTGGCGCTGGGCGTGGCCGCATTGGCCTTGCTGACGGCGGCGTTCGCCACCAGCGCCGCTGTCTTCCTGGCGGCGGCGCTGGCCATCGGGCTGTCGTCCGTGGCGGCGCAGGTGCTCGTCCCCTTCGCGGCTCACTTGTCCAGCGAAGCCGAGCGCGGGCATACGGTGGGCAAGGTCGTCAGCGGCCTGCTGCTGGGCGTGATGCTGGCCCGGCCCGCGGCCAGCCTGGTGGCCGACCATGCCAACTGGCACGTGGTGTTCGGCGGCGCCGCCGTGCTGATCGCCGGGCTGGCGGTGGTGTTGCGCGTGAAGCTGCCACGGCGGGTGCCGGAGGCGACGCTGAGCTATCCGCAACTGATCGGCTCGCTCTGGACCCTGTTCGCCACCACGCCAGTGCTGCGCCGCCGCGCCGCCTACCATGCGGGCCTGTTCGGTGCGTTCAGCCTGTTCTGGACGGTGGTGCCGCAGGTGTTGGCCAGCCCCGCGTTCGGCCTGTCGCAAACGGGCATCGCCGTCTTCGCGCTGGTGGGCATGGCTGGCGCCGTCGCGTCGCCGGTGGCGGGCAAGCTGGCCGATGCCGGCCACAGCCTGGTGGCAACGGCCGTGGCGCTGGGCCTGGGCGTCATCGGGTTCGCCCTGCCCCTGCTGGTGCCCGGTTCGCGCACCGTCGCATTGGCCGTGCTCGTCCTTGCGTCGATCGTGCTGGACATGGGCGTGGCTGCCAACCTGGTGCTGGGCCAGCGCGCCATCTTCAACCTGGGCGCAGCCGTGCGCAGCCGGCTGAACGGCCTTTACTTCGCCGCCTTCTTTGCCGGCGGCGCGGCCGGGTCGGCGCTGGGTGGCTGGGTGTATGCGGGCTACGGCTGGCATGCCGCACTGCTGGCCGGCATGGCCCTGCCTGTCGCGGCACTGCTGTACTGGCTGGGCGAGGCACTGCCGGCACGTCAGCCAGCGTGAGCCTCAGGCCATCATGGCCGTCAGCTCGGCGGCAATGTGTTCGGCCAGCTGGTGGATATGGAAGCCGTCGACGAACCCATGATGGGCCTGCACCGAGAACGGCAGGTGCAGGCGCCCGGCCGGGCCGTCGCGGAACTTGCCCCAGGCGATCGACGGAATGTCCGGATTGCCCAGCACGGCCACGGGATGCTGGATGGACGTGAAGTCGAGCCAGGGAATGCAGGTAATAAACACCTGGTCGCGGCACTCGCGCGGCGTCATGGTCTGGTACTTGCCGTTCAGGGCCGTCATGGCCGATGCCTCCTCGCGGGCCGCGACGCCCCGCGCGACGAACTCGCGCAGATCGTCGGACCAGTCGAACTGGGCGAAATTGAGGTCGTTATGCTGGTTGACGACGGTGAACGACGGCGCCAGCCGGTCGATGCGGATCACCTCGCCATCGAGCACGCGCCAGCGGAAGTTCTCCACCTTCAAGGTGGACCGCAGCACGGCGCACAGCAGCACGTGGAACGGTGGCAGGCCCTGCGCCTTGCACCAGGGCCGGAAGTCCGGCAGATCCAGCGTGAAGGTCAGGTTGACGGCGGGGCTGTCGAAGCCGTCGAACATCTCGAAGCGGTCGCGCCGCCGGGCAAAAGTTTCCATAGCCGCCATTGTGACACAGGCGGCAATGCAGTCTCAACGCCCGGCCGGCCGTATATATTTGGGATACATTTCCTTCAGCAGGAAGGCGCGCAGCTCTGCTTCATCCTCGCGGCGGGCGCTCATCTTGACGACGCGGCCCAGGCGGTGCGATTCCCACTCGAAGTCGCCCGTCTTTTCCTTGCGGATCAGCTCGATCATCTTCGTCACGACGGCGTTCTCGATATCGATCTCGCTGCCCAGCTCGACGTGCACCTGCTGCAGCCAGCGGCGCTTGAAGTTCGTGTTCCAGCCGCGGAACTTAACGTCGGCGCTGTTGAAGGTCTGGTTCTGCACGTCGAAGATGCCGCCGGAGTCTTCCTTGTCGCCGGCCGCATTGCGGCCCTGGGCGCCCATGATGTTGGCGATTGCCCGGGCCTTGGCCTTGGCGTCCTCGCTCTCGGCCGATTCGCCCGGCGGCGACTGCACGGCGCCCCGGCGGCGGCGGTTCGCCTCGATCATCTGCGACATGTCCGTCACGTCCGGCGGCGGCGGCGTCAGCTTGGCCTGCACGGGCGGCGTTTCCTGGCGGCGCGGCTCGGTGATCGCGTCATTATTCGTGCGCGGAATCGGTGCCGGCTGCGGCCGGGGCTTGGCCTGGGCTGTCTTCTTCGGCGGCTGCTTGGCCGGCGTCGGGGTCGGCGTGGGGGTCGGCTTGGGCGGCGTCGGTGTCGGGGAGACGGGGGCGATCCACACCATTTCGCCCTCTTTCGCCGGCGGCTTCATCTTCACGAAGGTTTGCGGATTCATGAAGATCAGCAGCAGCAACAGCAGGTGCAGGCCGATCGTGATGCCCAGGCCGATGCGGTTTGGCTTATCCCGTCCATATTGCGGTATCAGGCCGCCGGGCGGCAGGGCCTGGCCGCAGGTGGGGCAATACTCGTCGTGATCGTGGGTGTGACTGAACTGGAGCAAGATAAACCGTATTCTGTGCGCAAACCGGCAAGCCGGGCCAAAGTCGAACAAGCTTACGCGAGCTTGCCGTTAACGGATGTTACCGTATGTATCCTCCCCGTGGGCGCCGGCCCCGTTTCCACCGCCCAGTTCGTGTCGACATCGGGGTCAGGCACGGAACTCGACACAGCCTGATCAGTAGTCAGTGCGCGCAACGGTAGAGCCCGTGTCGACATTTGTGCCTGACCCCGATATTGACGATGTTGACACAAGCTCAGCCATAAATCAGTGCTTCGACAGGTGCACCGCCTTCAACTCGACGGGTTGCTTGTCGGGCGGTGGGGTCTTGTCGTCGAGGTCGCTGTCGTGCATCGGGCCCGTGCCGCTGTACTTGTCGAGGAACAGGTAGATGACGGGGGTGATGTACAAGGTGATCACCTGAGAGAAGATCAGGCCGCCACAGACGGCCAGGCCCAGCGGCTGGCGCAGTTCGGCGCCGGCGCCCAGTCCCAGCGCGATCGGCAGCGCGCCCATCAGCGCGGCCAGGGTCGTCATCATGATCGGGCGGAAGCGCAGGATGCACGCTTCGCGAATGGCGTCGACCGGCGCCTTGCCCTCTTCCCGCTGGGCCTGCAAGGCGAAGTCGATCATCATGATGGCGTTCTTCTTGACGATACCGATCAGCATCAGGATGCCGATGATGGCGATCATCGTCAGGTCCATGTCGAACAGCCACAGCGTCAGCAGCGCGCCCACGGCCGCCGACGGCAGGCCGGCCAGGATCGTCAGCGGGTGGATATAGCTTTCGTACAGCACGCCCAGCAGCACGTAGATGACGAGCAGCGCGGCGACGATCAGGATCACCTGGCTGCTCTGCGAGCTCTGGAACACGGCCGCATCGCCGCCATAGGTGGTGATGATCGACGGCGGCAGGCCGAACTCGGCGCCCATCGCGTCGATCTTCGCCGTGGCGTTGCCCAGCGGTACGTTCGGCGCCAGGTTGAACGACAGGGTGATGGCCTGCAGCTGCCCCTGGTGGTTGACGGCCGTCGGTCCCACCGTCCGCTCGACCGAGGCGATTCCGGACAATTTGACCAGCTGGCCGGCCGAGTTGCGCACGGAAACCTTGGTCAGCGCATCCTCGAAGCGGCGGTCTTCGTCGGCCGCTTCCAGGATGACGTAGTAACTGGCGGCGGACGAATAGATTGTCGACACCTGCCGCTCGCCGAAGGCCAGGTACAGGGCCGTGCGGATGTCGGCCAGCGCCACGCCCAGGTTGTTGGCCTTGTCGCGGTCGATCTTCAACGACGCCTGCAGGCCGCGGTTCTGCGAATCGCTGGTGACGTCGCGGAAGTCCGGGTCGCCGCGCATGCGCTCCAGGTAGCGCTCGGCCCACTCGTTCAGCGCATCCGGGCTGACCGACTGCAGGGTGTACTGGTAGCGGCTCTTGCTGGGCCGGCCGCCCAGCTGCAGGTTCTGCACGGGCGACATGTAGACGGCGATGCCGGCCACCTGGCGCGTGGCCTTACGCAGGCTTTCCAGCACCTGCGGCATCTTCTTGCGCTCGGAACGGTCCTTCAGCACGACGAACATGCGCCCCGTATTGCCGCCGCCCGTGAACGAGACGACGTCCTTGACGGCGGGATCGGCGCGGATCAGCGCGGCCACCCGGTCCTGCAGGGCCAGCATGGCGGTGGACGAAATGTCCTCGGACGCTTCCGTGTTGATGCGGATCTGGCCGATATCCTCCTCGGGGAAGAAGCCCTTCGGGATGGTCGTGTACATGACAATGGTCAGCGCGAAGGTGCCGATGGCGATGGCCAGCACGACGAAGCGGTGACGCAGGGCGGTATCGAGCGTGCGGGCATAGCCGCTCCGCACCTTGCCGAAGGCCGCCTCGAAGTGGCGGCCGATGAAGCTATCGTCGCCCGAGGTTTCGTGCGAGTCGGCCGGCAGGAAGCGCGAGGCCAGCATCGGCACCAGCGTCAGCGACACGGCCGCCGAGACCAGCACGGACAGGGCGACGATGACGGCGAATTCGTGGAACATCAAGCCCATGACGCCGGGCATGAAGAAGATGGGGATGAACACGGCCACCAGCGAAATCGAGATCGACACGATGGTGAAGCCCATCTCGCGCGAGCCGATCAGCGCGGCCTGCAGCGGCTTCTTGCCGTGCTCGATGTGGCGGACGATATTTTCCAGCACGACGATGGCATCGTCGACGACGAGGCCGACGGCCAAGGTGATGCCCAGCAGGGAAATATTGTCCAGGCTGTAGCCGAAGGCATACAGCAGGGACAGCGCGCCCAGCAGCGAAATCGGCATCGTAATAGCCGGAATGAAGGTGGCGGCGGCGCGGCGCAGGAACAGGAAGATCACCAGCACCACCAGCACGATGGTCAGGGCCAGGGTCAGGTTGACGTCGTGCAGCGCCTCGCGGATCGACACGGAGCGGTCGTTGACGAGGCTGATGTTGATCGACGCGGGCAGCTGCGCCTTGAAACGGGGCAGCAGCGCCTTGACGCCATCGACCACCTGCACCGTGTTGGCGTTCGGCTGGCGCTGCACCAGCAGCACGATGGCGCGGTCGCCGTTATAGCTGCCGAAGGATTTGATGGACTGAAAGCTGTCTTCCACCGTGGCCACGTCCTTCAGGCGCACCGGTTCGCCGTTGCGCACGGCAATGATCAGGTCGCGGAACTCGGATGCCTTCATCAGCTGCGGGTTGCCCTGGATCGTCAAGGTCTGGCTGGGGCCGTCCAGCACGCCCAGCGGCGTGTTGGCGTTGGCGTTGCGCACGGCCGTCTGCACGTCGGCCAGGGTCAGGTCGCGCGCATTGAGCAGGTCCGACTTGGCGCGGATGCGCACGGCGAAGCGCTTCTGGCCGTTGACGGTGACCTGGGCCACACCCGGCAAGGTCGACAGGCTGGGCGCGATCAGGTTTTCCGCGTAGTCGTTCAGTTCGGACAGCGACAGCGACGGCGAATTCATCGCCATGAACAGCACGGGCGCGTCGGCCGGGTTGATCTTGCGGTAGGACGGCAGATCCGTCATTTCCTGGGGCAACTGGCGCTGGGCCCGCAGCAGGGCCGCCTGCACGTCGACGGCGGCGTCGTTGACGTCGATGCTGGAATCGAACTCCAGGGTCAGCGACGTGTTGCCCTGGGTGCTGGTCGACGTGATCATCGTCAGGCCGGCGATGGTGGAGAACTGCTTCTCCAGCGGCAGGGCCACGGAGGAGGCCATCGTGTCCGGCGCGGCGCCGGCCAGGTCGGCGCTGACATTGATGACGGGCGTGTTGTAGCTCGGCAGCGCCGCCACCGGGATCTTCATATAGGCCAGCACGCCGGCCAGGATCAGCGACAGCGACAGCAGCACCACCATCACGGGGCGCCGGATCGAAAGCTCGGACAGGTTCATTCGACGCCACCCTTCGGCTTGCCCTGCTCGGCCACATGGGCGTCGGCGATGCGCACCTTGCCGCCCGGCCGCAGGTTCTGCTTGCCTTCGACGATGACTTTCTCGTTGCCCTGCAGGCCGCGCACGGCCGCATCGGCGCCGAAGGCATGCAGGCGCTCGACGTTGGCGATCTTCGCCGTGTTGTCCGGTGCCACCGTGTAGACGAAGGTGCCGCGCGTGTTCGAGATGATGGCATTCTGCGGCACCACCAGCGCATCCTTCAGGGTCTGCACCGTCAGGCTGGTGTTGACATACTGGCCCGGCCACAGGCGCGTGTCCTTGTTGGAGAACTGGGCCTTGACGCGGATGACGCCGGCCACGGGGTCGACCGTGTTGTCGATGAAGCTCAGGTGGCCGTCGATGGGCTTGTCGGAATTGTTCTGGAAGGCCTGCACCGCCACCTTGCCGGCCCGCTGGGCGTCGAGCAAGGCGGCCAGGCTGTTTTCCGGCAAGGTGAACGACACATTGATGGGGTCGAGCTGGGTGACCGTCGCCAGCGACGTCGACAGTTGCACGAGGCTGCCGGGATAGACGTTGATGGCGCCGACTCTGCCGGACATGGGCGCGCGGATCGACGTGTAGCTCTGGTCGACGCGCACGGCGCGCGCCGCGGCGATATCGGCCTCCAGCAGCGCCCGCGCCGCCTCGACCTGGCTCTTCAAGGTGTCGACGGCGCCCTGGGCGACGAATTTCTGCGCCAGCAAGTCCATGCTGCGCTTGTACTGCCGCTCCAGGTCGGCGAGGCTGGCCCGGTCGCGCGCCACCTGGGCATCGGCCTTCTGCACATTGGCCGCTTCGCTGCGGCTGTCCAGCGAGAACATCAGCTCGCCTTCCTTGACGAACTGGCCCTCCTTCACATGCACCTTGACGATGGTGCTGGTGGTCTGCGGATGCAGCTCCACCGTGCTGATGGGGCTGACGGTACCGTTGGCGGACAGCAGCACCGGCACGTCCTGGCGTTTCGGCGCGACGACATTGACCGTCGTCGGCCCCTGGAAGCCGTTACCCTTCCCACCCTTGGCCCCCGCTTCCTGCGGTGCGTCGGAGCGCGTGAAATGCCACGCGCCGGCGGCAACGAGGACGACGCCGATGAGAATTCCCAGAGTTTTCTTTTTCATTCTTTTTAAACCGTAAGTGAAGCGTGAACCGGCACCCCTGCCGGCCCTCCCTGATATCTTGTTTTATTCTTATTATTTTTATTGCCTTGCGGAATTTAACCCGCTATTGTCGCACCGCTTTGTGACGATCGCGTGACGATTTGGTGACTACTTCCCCGCGTAAAACTCCGGCAGGGTCAGCACCGCTTCCAGCCCGCCGCCGTCGCCGTTGGCCAGGCTCAAGGTGGCGCCATGCTGCTCGGCGATATTGCGCGCGATCGTCAGGCCCAGTCCGGTACCGCCGGACGAGCGCGAGCGCGAGCTTTCCAGCCGGTAGAACGGCTCGAATACGCGCGCCAGCTGGTCCTGTGGAATGCCGGGGCCTTCGTCGCGGATACGGATGCGCGCGGCGCCAGCCAGCCGCTCGACCGTCACGTGGGCCTTCTGGCCATATTTGACGGCGTTGTCGATCAGATTGACGAGACAGCGCTGGATGTCCAGCGGCCGGCCCAGCAGCGACATGCCGGCCGCGCCCTTCAGTTCGACCTGCTGGCCGGCATCGACGGCATCGGCGCAGACACTGTCGAGCAGCGAATCCAGGTCCAGTTTCTGCATCGTGCCGCCGGCGTCGATGCTGCGTGCCAGGTCCAGCCCTTCCTTGACCATGGCCTGCATGGCGGACAGGTCGCCGATCAGCTTCTGGCGCAGGTCCTCGTCGTCCACCTTTTCCAGCCGCAGCCGCAGCCGCGTCAGTGGCGTCTGCAGGTCGTGCGTGATGGCGGCCAACATTTCCGTACGCTGGGCGATGTACTGGCGGATGCGCGCTTGCATGGCGTTGAAGGCGGCGCTGGCCTGCCGGATTTCGCTGGCGCCGGCCAGGCCCAGCGGCGGGTGGTTGATGTCGTTGCCCAGGTCCTTGGCAGCCTGCGCCAGTTGCTTCAGGGGCCGCACCGTCATGCGGGTGACGAGGTAGGCCAGGATGGCCACGCACAGCAGGAACGGCAGGAAGACGGCGTATTCGTTGTGGCCGGTCGGCGCCGGCGCGCGCGGCGGCAGCACGGACAATTTGAGCACTTGCCCGTCCGTCATGGCGATGTGCACGGATTCGCAGGTGCCGCGCCACTGGGTCGGGCCGAACAGCGTATTGGTCGGCAGCGGCTTGTCGCAGGCCTGGGGCCGCTCCGCCAGTGGCGTCACCTGGAACTCGCGCCCGAGCCGCTGGCCCAGGGCGCTGGAAAATTCGGTGGGCGGCTGCACGGCAGCATGGCCCTCGCCCGCCAGTTCCAGCTGGACGCTGCCCTTGCTGGCCACTTGCAGGTATTGCGCGCGCGATTCGGGCCGCACCACGTCGGCCGTTTCGATGATCTGCTCGGCCCGCTCCAGCGCGTGGAAGTTGCGGTAGCGCTCCAGGGTGCGCTGGCGTTCGTTGACGGCCAGCCATTGCGTCAGCGCGGCCGACGCGATAATGCCCAGCATCAGGGCAAGAAACACCCGCCCCGTCATCGAATTGAAGAACGCTTTCACGCGCGCGGCTCCACCGCCACCGTTCCGGCCAGCACGTAACCGCCGTTACGCACCGTCTTGATGATTTGCGGCACGCGGGCGTCCTCGCCCAGCTTCTGGCGCAGGCGGCTGATCTGGATGTCGATCGAGCGGTCGAACGGGTCGGCGTCGCGCCCTTGCGTCAGGTTCAGCAGCTGATCGCGGTTCAGCACGCGGTTCGGGTGCTCGAGGAAAACTTTCAATAAACGAAACTCGGCGCCAGACAGCATGATGACCGTGCCGTCGGGGTTCAGCAGGTGCCGTGCCGTCAGGTCCAGCGTCCAGCCGGAGAAGCGGATCTGCGAGGCCTTGTCCGCCCCGTTCGCCGCCGTCGAGCTGCTGCGGCGCAAGACGCTGCGGATGCGCGCCAGCAGTTCGCGCGGTTCGAACGGTTTCGGCAGGTAGTCGTCGGCGCCCATTTCCAGGCCGAGGATGCGGTCGAGCGGCTCGCTGCGCGCCGTCAGCATGATGACGGGCAGGTCGGAATGGGCGCGCAGCTTGCGGCAGATGGTCAAGCCGTCCTCGCCCGGCATGTTCAGGTCCAGCACGATCAGGTCGGGCTTGGTCTCGTCCAGCAGCTTCCACATGGCCACGCCATCGGCCGCGCCGAAGGTGCGGTAGCCGTTCGTTTCCAGGTAGTCCGCCAGCAGGGTGCGGATATCGCGGTCGTCGTCGACGATCAGAATGCTCGATGTGGGTTCCATGCCTCAATTATCGCCACTTCGGCAGCGCATGACCAACGGTGCTTTGTATCGTCTTGTACAGTCAAATCGCGCTTTACGGAAACAATCGGATACAAAAACCGCCGTTGGGGAAACCTCGTGGAAACACGACAGCCGCAAGATGGCTTCATGTGCAGTGCACATATCCCGCACTTACCCCTTAATGCTGGAAACTCCCGGAAGGACACACCATGAATACCCTGCGCAAAAGCTTTATTATCGGTATGACGGTTATCAGCCTGGGCTCGGCAATTGCCGCGCAGGCTCAGGAAACCACGGCGCCGCAGCACCGCGCTTACGCAGCCACCAAATTCGACCCGGCCAAACGCGCCGAACGGATGGCCCAGCATCAGCAGAAATTGCACGACGCATTGAAATTAACGCCAGCTCAGGAAAGCGCGTGGAATACGTATCTGGCGGCCATCAAGCCGCAAACGCCGATCGGGCGCACCGACCGGATCAGCCTGAAGGATTTGCCGGCGCCGGAGCGGCTGGAAAAGCATATCGAACTTTCCAAGCAACGCTTGGCAAAACAGGAAAGCCGGCTGGCTGCACTGAAAACCTTTTATGCCGTGCTGACGCCGGAACAGCAAAAGGCCTTCGATCAGGCTGCGGTGGGCCAGCACAGTCGCCACGGCGGGCATCACCGGGCGCATCACGCCCAGGGTTGATCTGGGCCAAGCAGCCGCTGGCGGCGCCCCCTTCTCGACTTTATGCCAGAAAATAGCGCGTACAGGCTGAATTCTGGCTCGCCATGGCCGTGGGGGGCACCGTTGGCCTTGTCATAGTTGTTCAGAAAGAAAAGAGCGCCGCCGGCGCTCTTGGTTTTGGATCAGTCCAGCTTGCGCAAAGAAGCAAGGAATTTTTCGGCGTTCTGGAAACCGATGACACGTGAATCCGGAATTTCCTGACCACTCCGATCGAACAGAATAATGCCGGGCGGACCGAACAGGCGGAAGCGTTTCAATAAAGCCTTGTCGGCTTCGTTATTGGCCGTGACGTCGGCCTGGAGCAGGATCGTATTATTCAAACGCTCGCGCACGGCCGCATCGGTAAAGGTCAGCTTTTCCATTTCCTTGCAGGACACGCACCAGTCCGCATAAAAATCGAGCATAACGGTTTTATTGGCGGTATTAGCGAGAATGGCATCGAGCTGCCCGACATTCTGGATTCGCTGGAATGCCATCGGCGTTTCGGCCGTGCCGCGCAAATGGGCCAGCGGCGCCAGGGGATCGCGCGCGCCGGTAGCAACGCCGATCAGCTGCACGATGCCGAATGCCAGCGAGGCGACCGCCACGATTTTGCCGGCCATCCCGATTTTCTGTCGCAGCAAATAAGTACCGTAGGCAATACCCAGCAATGTCCAGCCGGACATTTGCACGACGCCCGGTAATATCGGCGAGACGAGCCACCACGCCATCGCGAGCAGCAATACGCCGAAAAAGCGTTTGACAGCATCCATCCACATGCCGGTTTTCGGCAACAAGGTGCCGGCGGAAACGCCGACCAACATCAGCGGCACGCTCATGCCCACCGCCATCGCGAACAGCGCGCTGCCGCCGATCAGGACATTCCTGGTCTGGCTGATATACACCAGGGCTCCTGCCAATGGCGCGGCCACGCAGGGACCGACGATCAGCGCGGAAATGGCGCCCATGCCGAACACACCCAGCAGTTTGCCGGGCGAACGTCGGCCCGATGCGGCCGCCAGCTTGCTCTGCATGCTCGATGGCAGCTGCAGCTCGTAGACCCCGAACATCGACAGGGCCATGCCAGCCATCAGGATGCCAAACGTGCCCAGCACCCAGGGATTCTGCAAGGCCGCGGCCAGGCCTTCGCCGATCAGCCCGGCGGCGATGCCGAGCGCCGTGTAGACGATCGCCATGCCCAGCGCGTAGCTGGCTGACAACACGATGCCCCGTTTGCGGGTGGCATCGCTGCCCTCGCCCACGATGATCGAGGACAGGATCGGCACCATCGGCAGCACGCAGGGCGTCAGCGACAGGCCCAGGCCCAGCAGCAGGAACAGCGGCACGATGACGGCCAGCCGTCCGCCCTGCAGGGCGCTGTCGATGCGGCCCAGCTCGCTCTGCGACGCGGCGGGAACCACGTCCGGCGGCGGCGCCGCAGCCGTCGACGCGCCGAACGGGGACGCAGGTGCGGCGCTGCCCAGGCCGTAGGGATTCGTCTTCGCGGCAGCAGCGACCACGGGCTGGCCGACGTCACCGGCGCCGTTGCCGATGCGCAGGGCGGCGTCCTGCGGCGAATAGCACAGGCCCTTGTCCGAACAGCCCTGCCCCGTGGCCGTCAAGGTGTAGGCACCGGCGGCCTCGACCGGCACGCGCATGACGACCTGGTGGCGGTAGGTTTCGACCTCCTTGGCGAAGGTCTCGTCATACTTGACCTTGCCCGGCGGGATCTGTGCCGTGCCCAGCGTAGCGCCTTCGGCTCGGAACGCGAAGCGCTCGCGGTACATGTAATAGCCTTCCGCGATCTTCCACGTCACCTCCACCGTTTTTGCGTCCGCCATGCGGGCGGAAAGCTGGAAGGCGACGGTGGGGTCGAGGAACTCCTCTTCCGCGCGCGCGGGCGGGCACAGCATCAGGACGACGGCGAGCAGGCAGAGTTGCCAGAATACAGGGGGCTGTCCCTGGTTTTGGGACAACACGGCGGCGAGGAGGCGGCGGAAAGGCATGGTATCTACTCTGCAAAAAGACGATTCGCGAGCATGGTACACCCGGCGGGGCGGGAACGCTCGATGCCGATGGTACACCTGCATCCCGCGGCATTTTGTCGCAAAGGTGTACGGGGGATGTGCAATGGCGACGCCCATAGAAAAAGCCGGGCGGACCCGGCTTTTTCATTGAGCACTGATGAATTACTCAGCGGTCGGTGCAGCGTCGACTTCGGTTGGTTCTGGACGGTCCAGCAGCTCGACGTAAGCCATTGGAGCGTTGTCGCCAACACGGAAACCCATTTTCAGGATACGCAGGTAGCCACCGTTACGGTTGGCGTAGCGTGGGCCCAGTTCGGCGAACAGCTTCAGGACCATTTCGCGGTCGCGCAGGCGAGCGAAGGCCAGGCGCTTGTTGGCCAGGGTGTCGGTCTTGCCCAGGGTCAGGATCGGCTCGATCACGCGGCGCAGTTCCTTGGCTTTTGGCACGGTGGTCTTGATCGCTTCGTGACGCAGCAGCGAAACAGTCATGTTGCGCAGCATTGCCAGACGGTGGGAAGAGGTACGGTTCAGTTTACGAAGGCCGTGACGGTGACGCATGGTACTTCCTTTCAAAGGTGTTTAAATCCGAACTCTTCGATCGCCAGGTGCCTGCAAGACAGTGGCCCGGCGCGGGTCGGTTAGTAGGTATAAACGCCCGGCGCAACATGCGCCGGGCGGGTCGTGCAAATTACTTTTCCAGGCCGGCAGGCGGCCAGTTTTCCAGCTTCATGCCCAGGGTCAGGCCACGGGATGCCAGAACTTCCTTGATCTCGTTCAGCGACTTGCGACCCAGGTTCGGGGTCTTCAGCAGCTCGTTTTCCGAACGCTGGATCAGATCGCCGATGTAGTAGATGTTTTCGGCTTTCAGGCAGTTCGCGGAACGGACCGTCAGTTCCAGGTCGTCGACCGGACGCAGCAGGATCGGATCGACCAGCGGTGCACGCGATGGTGCCTCGGCGGCGGCTTCCGTGCCTTCCAGCGCGGCGAACACGTTGAGCTGGTCAACAAGAACGCGTGCCGATTGGCGGATCGCTTCTTCCGGCGTGATCACGCCGTTGGTTTCGATGTTGATGATCAGCTTGTCCAGGTCGGTACGCTGTTCGACACGGGCCGATTCCACGGAATACGACACGCGGCGCACTGGCGAGAACGACGCGTCCAGGATGATGCGGCCGATCGTCTTGTTGGTGTCTTCCGACAGGCGACGGACGTTACCTGGCACGTAGCCACGGCCTTTTTCGACCTTGATCTGCATGTCCAGCTTGCCACCGGCGGTCAGGTGAGCGATCACGTGATCCGGGTTGATCAGTTCCACGTCATGCGGCAGGTCGATATCCGATGCCAGCACGGCGCCTTCGCCTTCCTTTTTCAGGGTCAAGGTGACGGAGTCACGGTTGTGGACCTTGAAGACCACACCCTTCAGGTTCAGCAGCAGGTCGACCACGTCTTCCTGCACGCCGTCCAGCGAGGAGTACTCGTGCACGACGCCGGCGATGGTGACTTCGGTCGGCGCGTAGCCGATCATCGACGACAGCAGCACGCGACGCAGGGCATTGCCCAGCGTGTGGCCATAGCCACGTTCGAACGGCTCCATCACGACTTTTGCGTGACCGGCGCCCAGGGCTTCGACGTCGATAATACGTGGCTTCAACAAACTGTTTTGCATTGAAATGTCCTTTTCATTACCCTCGGCTCGTTACACCGATAAGGCTGATGGCATTAGTGAAAACGCCCGCTCCAGGGAGGTGGTTCGGCCAGTGGCCGGAACCACGAAATATTCCGGCGACGCGAACTTCCCTAACGGAGCAGGCGGGTGATACGAACGACGATTAACGCGAGTACAGTTCGACGATCAGCGATTCGTTGACGTCGTTGGCGATTTCGCTACGTTCTGGCAGGGACTTGAAGGTGCCTTCCATTTTCTTCGAATCGACCGAGACCCATGCCGGCATGCCGACTTGTTCGGCCAGCGACAGCGCTTCGACGATACGGGTCTGCTTCTTCGACTTTTCGCGCACGGCGATGACGTCGCCGATCTTCACGACGTAGGAAGCGATGTTCACGACATTGCCGTTCACGGTGAAGGCTTTGTGCGATACCAGCTGACGTGCTTCAGCGCGCGTGGAGCCGAAGCCCATGCGGTAGGCGACGTTGTCCAGGCGGGTTTCCAGCAGGGACAGCAGGGTTTCACCGGTGTTGCCCTTGCGGCGGTCGGCTTCGGCGAAGTAGCGGCGGAACTGGCGTTCCAGGATGCCGTACATACGCTTGACCTTCTGCTTTTCGCGCAGCTGGTTGCCGTAGTCGGAGGTGCGGGCACCCGACTTGACGCCGTGCTGGCCTGGCTTGACGTCCAGTTTGCACTTGGAGTCCAGCGAGCGACGGGCGCTCTTCAGGAACAGGTCGGTGCCTTCACGGCGGGACAGTTTTGCTTTTGGTCCGATATAACGTGCCACAGTATTTTCCTTGTATATAAATGACGCCCCAGGTCACATCGATGCAGGCATCGGATGCGATCGGGCGCTAGTCTGACCCTCTAATCCGTCAGACGGTGGCTCAACAGTAAGTTCATGTCGCCGGCCGGAGCCGAACGAACAGGCAAAAATAGCCGGACAGTGTAACCGTTTCCGATCAACTGTTCCAGCAATTTTTACTTCAGGGTGACGGTGACCGGCCCTCGCGGGTCCGGCCATGGTCTTGCTGTGCCGAAGATGCGTCGTGCAGCTAAGCTTGGCTTAGATGCGGCGACGCTTCGGTGGACGGCAGCCGTTGTGCGGTACTGGCGTCACGTCCTGGATCTCGGTGATCTTGATACCCAGGTTGTTCAGTGCGCGAACAGCGGATTCGCGACCAGGACCTGGGCCCTTGATACGCACTTCCAGGTTCTTCACGCCGCATTCCTGAGCAACTTTACCAGCCGCTTCGGCAGCAACCTGCGCTGCGAACGGGGTCGACTTACGGGAGCCCTTGAAGCCGGCGCCGCCCGAAGTTGCCCACGACAGGGCGTTGCCCTGACGGTCGGTGATCGTGATGATCGTGTTGTTGAAGGAAGCGTGAACGTGTGCGATGCCTTCAGCGACGTTCTTTTTGACTTTCTTACGAACGCGCGCTGCTGCTGCGCTGCTTTGTTGCTTAGCCATAGTTGTTCCCTAGATTATTTCTTCAGCGATTGTGCGGCTTTGCGCGGACCTTTGCGGGTACGAGCATTGGTGCGGGTACGCTGGCCGCGGACCGGCAGGCCCTTACGGTGGCGCATGCCGCGGTAGCAACCCAGATCCATCAGACGCTTGATGTTCATCGACAGTTCACGGCGCAGATCGCCTTCTACTACGAACTTGCCGATCTCATCACGCAGCTTTTCCAGCTCGCTGTCGTCCAGGTCTTTGATTTTCTTGTTGGTTGGAACACCCGTTTGCGCGCAGATGAACTGCGCACGTGGGCGGCCCACGCCGTAGATTGCCGTCAGGCCGATCACGGTGTGCTGGTGATTTGGGATATTAACCCCTGCAATACGTGCCATTCGTTATTCCTCGAACTGTTAGCCTTGACGCTGCTTGTGACGTGGTTCCACGCAGATGACGCGGACGACGCCTTTGCGCTTGATGATCTTGCAGTTGCGGCAGATCCGCTTGACTGAAGCGTTAACTTTCATTTTTGCACTCTCTTTGGATTCGATTACTTAAATTTACTTGGTCCGGAACACAATACGAGCCCGGGACAGGTCGTACGGCGTCAACTCCACCGTCACCTTGTCGCCAGGGAGAATGCGGATATAGTTCATCCGCATTTTACCCGAAATGTGGCCGAGTACCACGTGGCCGTTTTCCAGCTTTACTCGAAATGTCGCATTTGGCAGATTCTCCAGAATCTCGCCTTGCATCTGTATGACGTCGTCTTTTGCCATGTTGACCAGTTCGCTTAGCGGGTCGGAATGCCGCCTTTGAAGTTTGCCTTCCGCAGCAGAGACTCATATTGCTGCGACATCACGTAGTTCTGGACCTGGGCCATGAAGTCCATGGTCACGACTACAATAATCAACAGAGAAGTACCACCGAATACGAACGATACTTTCCACTGGGCTTGCATGAACTCAGGCAACAAGCACACGGCAGTGATATACACGGCGCCAGCCAGTGTCAATCGGGTCAGGATCTTGTCGATGTAACGGGCAGTCTGCTCACCGGGACGAATCCCTGGCACAAAGGCCCCGCTCTTCTTCAAGTTGTCCGCAGTTTCCTTGCTGTTGAACACCAGTGCGGTGTAGAAGAAGCAGAAAAACACGATTGCCACAGCATACAGCAATGCATGGATAGGCTCGCCTGGGCTCAACGATGCAGCCAGATCTTTCAGGAAGCGTACAACAGGGTTGCTGTTGTCCGCGCCACGCGAGAACCAGTCCACGATGGTGGCCGGGAACAAGATAATCGACGATGCGAAGATCGGCGGAATCACGCCTGCCATGTTCAGCTTCAGCGGCAGGTGGCTGGTTTGCCCACCGTAGATCTTGTTACCGACCTGACGTTTGGCATAATTCACCAGGATCTTGCGCTGGCCACGTTCCACAAACACCACGGCATAGGTCACGGCTGCGACCAGGATGACGATGATGATGGCGGAAATCGCACTGATCGCACCGGTCGACACCTGGGTGAACAAGCCACCCAATGCGCCCGGCAGACCGGCGGCGATACCGGCAAAGATGATGATCGAGATACCGTTACCGAGACCGCGCTCGGTAATTTGCTCTCCCAACCACATCACGAACATGGTACCGGTCAGCAGCGTCACCACGGAGGTGAAGCGGAAGGCCATGCCAGGATCGATCACCAGGCCAGGCTGGGCTTCCAGCGCGACCGAGATGCCGAATGCCTGGAACAGGGCCAGGAACACGGTGGCGTAACGGGTGTACTGGGTGATCTTGCGACGGCCAGCTTCCCCTTCCTTCTTCAGCGCTTCCATCTGCGGCGAAACGATCGACACCAGCTGCATGATGATCGAGGCCGAAATGTAGGGCGTAATGCCCAACGCAAACACCGTGAAGCGCGACAGGGCGCCGCCGGAGAACATGTTGAACATGCCCAGCAGCCCACCCTCCTGCGACTTGAACAGTGCGGCCAGCTGTACCGGGTCGACTCCCGGCACCGGGACGTGCGCCCCGATGCGGTAGACTACCAGAGCGCCCAGCAAAAACCACAGTCGTCCCCAAGGGAAACCGGCTGCGGCACTTTTAGCAAGCTGCGGATTAGTCGCCAATTTTCGCTCCGTTCAAGCTTAAGCGTCTCAGGCTACCGAGCCGCCGGCCGCTTCGATGGCCGCTTTCGCGCCGGCGGTCACTTTCAGGCCTTTTACGGTCACTGCTTTGGTGATTTCGCCGGATGCGATAACGCGCACGTCGCGTGCCAGCACGGACAGCACGCCAGCCTGCTTCAGGGTCAGCAGGTCGACTTCGCCGACGGCCAGGCCGTTCAGGTCGGACAGACGCACTTCAGCCTTGAAGGTGGCGTTCAGCGATTTGAAGCCGCGCTTTGGCAGACGGCGTTGCAGAGGCATCTGACCGCCTTCGAAGCCGACTTTGTGGAAGCCGCCCGAACGCGATTTCTGACCTTTGTGACCACGGCCAGCGGTTTTACCCAGGCCGGATCCGATACCGCGGCCAACGCGACGCTTAGCATGCTTCGCGCCTTCTGCTGGTTGAATGGTATTCAATTCCATTGTGTTCTCCAGATCGTAAGCCAAGGGCTTACGACACGACTTTAACGAGGTAGGCGACCTTGGTGATCATGCCGCGTACCGATGGCGTGTCCTGCAGCTCGGAAACCGAGTTGACACGACGCAGGCCCAGGCCACGCACGGTGGCGCGGTGGTCTTGACGAGTGCCGATCAGGCCCTTCACCAGTTTGACTTTGATAGTGCTCATGGTCATCCCCTTAAGCCAGAATGTCTTCGACCGACTTGCCGCGCTTGGCAGCGATATCGGAAGGAGTGCTCATTTTCGACAGGCCGTCCAGGGTGGCGCGCACCAGGTTGTAAGGGTTGTTCGAACCGGTGGATTTCGCCACCACGTCCGTCACGCCCATCACGTCGAAGATCGCGCGCATTGCGCCGCCGGCGATGACGCCGGTACCTGGCTTGGCCGGGCTCATCATGACGCGCGAGGCGCCGTGACGGCCGGTAACGGTGTGCTGCAGGGTACCGTTCTTCAGAGGCACCTTGATCAGGTTGCGACGGGCTTCTTCCATTGCCTTCTGCACACCGACCGGTACTTCTTTCGACTTGCCCTTGCCCATGCCGATGCGGCCATCGCCGTCACCGACCACGGTCAGCGCCGCGAAGCCCATGATACGACCACCCTTGACCACTTTGGTCACGCGGTTGATCGCGATCATTTTTTCGCGCATGCCGTCATCCGGCTTGTCGCTTTGC
>Ga0209913_1000407_pt1 | contig 37600 bp, 34 predicted proteins | sample PersoiDNA2013203_FD_185805 | JGI IMG/M metagenome (GOLD analysis project Ga0209913, IMG submission 185805) | Permafrost soil microbial communities from the Arctic, to analyse light accelerated degradation of dissolved organic matter (DOM) -... | ecosystem: Environmental > Terrestrial > Soil >...
CCGGCGTGGCCTGCGTGAAGCGCATCTACACCGACCTGGCCACGCTGGCCTGCACGCCCCAGGGCCTGAAGCTGATCGACACGGTGCCGGGCCTGGCGCACGCCGAGCTCGAGCGCCTGATCGGCCTGCCGGTGCAACAGGGCACCTGATGCGCAAGGGCACCTGATGCGCAAGGCCACCTGATGCACAGACGAGCTGATGTGCTGTTGTGCACGGCCGTCTGATCACCAGCCCCGTCGCGCGCAGGTGGCAACCGGATAAAGAACGCGCGAAATGTGGATAGCTGTTTCAGGGGCGGCTGGGCCTAATCGAGATCATCGATCCACCCCACAGGAATTGCCCATGAAACCCTCACGCAGCCCCCAACAATGGCGCGACTTCATCGACGGCTGTCTGGACTTCAGACCCGAAGACGAGGTCTATCGCGTCCGTCGCTCCATGTTCACCGAGCCCGAGCTGTTCGATCTCGAAATGGAGTTGATCTTCGAGAAGACCTGGATCTACGCCTGCCACGAAAGCGAGATCAGCCAGCCCAATGACTTCATCACCCTGAACGCGGGCCGCCAACCCCTGATCGTGACCCGCGACGCACAGGGCGAGCTGCACGCCCTGGTCAACGCCTGCGCCCATCGGGGCACCACGCTGACACGGGTGTGCAAGGGTCGGCAAGCCGCCTTCACCTGCCCCTTCCACGCCTGGACCTACAAGCCCGACGGGCGCCTGATCAAGGTGAAGGCGCCCGGCGAATACGGCCCGGGCTTCGACCTGCATCAGCATGGCTTGAAGAAGGCCAAGGTCGCAAGCTACAAGGGCTTCGTGTTCATCAACCTCGATCTGACCACCCCCCTGAGCCTGGAAGACTACCTGGGCGACGCCAAGGTGTTTCTGGACCTGATGGTGGAACAGTCTCCGACCGGCGAGCTCGAAGTGCTGCCCGGGCGCTCCACCTACACCTTTGACGGCAACTGGAAGCTGCAGACCGAGAACGGCCTGGACGGCTACCACGTCAGCACCGTGCACTACAACTACGTGGCCACGGTGGTGCACAGGCATGAGCTCGACAGCGCTCAGGGCAGCACCGACTTCAAGACCCTGGACTACCGCAAGCTCGGGGCCGGCGACGCCACCACCGACGACGGCTGGTTCTCGTTCAAACACGGCCACTCCGTGCTCTTCAGCGAAATGCCCAACCCCGAAGTGCGCCCTGGCTACGCCAGCGTGATGCCCCGGGCGCAGGCCGAATACGGCATTGAAAGAGCGCACTGGATGATGCACCGCCTGCGCAACCTCAACCTGTACCCCAGCCTGTTCTTCATGGACCAGATCAGTTCGCAGCTGCGCATCATCCGCCCGGTGGCCTGGAACAAGACGGAAATCGTCAGCCAGTGCATTGGCGTGAAGGGCGAGTCGGCCGCGGATCGCGAAAACCGCATCCGCCAGTTCGAAGACTTCTTCAACGTCAGCGGCATGGGCACGCCCGATGACCTGGTCGAGTTCCGCGAAGCGCAACGCGGCTTCCAGGGCCGTGCCGAGCCCTGGAACGACATTTCTCGGGGCTGCCAGGCCTGGACCCGCGAACAGACCGGCAACGCCAAGAGCCTGGGCATCCAGCCCGTGCTCACCGGCACGGAAATCACGCACGAGGGCCTGTTCGTGAACCAGCACAGCGCCTGGCGCCAGCTGATGCTGGACGGACTGGCACAACAGGCATCCCCCCAGAAGGAGGTGCAAGCATGAACACCCTTGAGCTGCAACACGCCGTCGAACAATTCCTCTATGCCCAGGCTGAGCTGTGCGATCGCCAGCAGTGGGATGAGTACCTGGCCTGCTTCGACCCGACGGCCGAATTCCATGTGCCGCAGTGGGACTCGGAGCACGTGGCCACCACCGATCCGAAGCGCGAGATGTCGATGATCTACTACGCCAACCGGGGCGGCCTGGAAGACCGCATCTTCCGTCTGCGCACCGGCAAATCGGCCGCCAGCCACCCGATGCCGCGCACGCTTCACCAGATCAGCAATGTGCGCATCCAGGACCGGGGCCAGGGGCTGCTTCAGGTCGGCGCCAAATGGAACACGCATTACACCCGCCACGGCCAGGCCGACTGCTACTTCGGTGAGGTGAGCTACGAGCTGCGTCAGGTTGACGGTGGCTTCAGCATCCTGCGCAAGCATGTGCTGCTGCTCAATGATCGGATCAACGCGGTGCTGGACTTCTACCACCTGTGATCAAGGGCGAGACCATGGAACATCAGATTGGCCTTCGCTTTGAAGACGGTGCCACACGCTTCATCCAGGTGCGCTCCGGCGAAACCCTGGCGGACGCCTCCATCCGCCAGGGGGTGCGCTTTCCGGTGGACTGCAGGGAGGGTGCCTGCGGCACCTGCCGCTGCAGGGTGGAATCCGGCAGCTACGACCCGGGCGACTGCGCCGAAGACGCGCTGAGTGCGGAAGACGCTCGACTCGGCTGGGCCCTGGGTTGCCAGATGCGCCCACGTTCCAGCGGTGTGGTGCACGTGCCGATCGACGCATCGGGCTGCCTGCACAAGCCGCTGGAGCAGGTCGTGCGCCTGGGCGCGCTGAGGCGCCTGGGCCCGCGCATGGTCTCGTTGACGCTGGAGCACCCGGATCTGATGGCCTTGCGCTTTCTGCCCGGCCAGTACCTGCGCCTGTGGCTGCCCGACGGCAGCGCCAGCCGCGCCTACTCCTTCAGCTCGCTGGTGCGCGAACCCGGCCAGGTCGACCTGCTGGTGCGCCTGCTGCCAGACGGGCGCATGAGCCAGTGGCTGAGCAACACGGCGCAGGTGGGCGACACCCTGAAGCTGACGGCCTCGTATGGCAGCTTCTACCTGCGCCCCGCGCAGCGGCCCTTGCTGATGCTGGCCGGTGGCACGGGCCTGGGCCCGATGCTGGCCATGCTGGAGCTGCTGGCCCAGGCGCCGGACCAGGCGCCGCCTTGCCACCTGGTGCTGGGCCTGGCCGACGACCAGGACCTGCCCGTGCTGGACCTGCTGACCCCCTTGAAAGAGCGGCTGCCGCAACTGACGCTCACCGTGTGCGTGTCGGATCCGCAATCCACACAGGGCTTGCGCGGGCATCTGGTCACACATCTGCAGCCGGCCATGCTGAACCAGGGCGATGTGGACATGTATGTCTGCGGCCCGCCACCGATGGTGCAGGCCCTGAACGACTGGCTGGCCGCCGCACCGTGCCAACCGGCCGGCTTTCACATCGAACGCTTCACGCCAGGCGCATGAATGCAGGGGGCCCTGGCGCCCTGCATTGCGCGAAGGCTTGTTTGGCCCCTATAGTGAAAGCGCCTGGCGCCGCCAGGCGCGGACGGTCCGTCAACCGGTATGTTCTGCATGAACCCCATGGCTGCAAAAGAAAAATCCGGCGGCACCGACCTGGCCAAGAACGCGCCCGGCCTGATGGCCACGGTCGAGGAGTTGCTGCTGCTGGTCGAAGTGGTGGAGTCCGGCGGTTACCGGGCCGCCAGCGAGCGCACCGGCATCCCGCTGTCGAGCATGAGTCGGCGCGTGGCGGCCCTGGAAGATCGCCTGGGCGTGTGCGTGATCATGCGCAATTCGCGGCGCTTCGAGGTGACCGACATCGGGCGCCAGTTGTTCGAGCAGGGCATCAAGATCCGCGAGGCGGCCCACGCGGCGGTCTCGGTGGCACAAGACAACGCCAAGGAGCCGGCTGGGGATCTGCGCATCGCCTGCCCCATGGCACTGTCGACGCTGCTGGTGTGCTCGGTGGCCGTCAGGTTCGGGTGCCAGTACCCGCGCGTGCGGCTGTTCCTGAGCACCACCCGGGGCACGCCCGAGGCCTTGGCGCAGAACTTCGACATCGTGATCCACCCCAGCTCCCAGGCGCTGCCCGACTCGGATGTGGTGGCCCAACAATTGGTCCAGGCGCCCTATGGCCTGTATGCCTCGCCTCAGCTGCTGCAGGGCAGGGAAACCGGCGATGAGCCCTCGGCCTTGGCCGGGCTGGATTCGATCGGCTGGAACTCGGGCGAATCCCAGACTTGCTGGACCCTGCAAGACCCGCAAGGCCGCACCGAAGAACTGCGGCTGTCCGTGCGCTTCGTGACCGACAACCTGCTGGCTGTCAAGGAAGCGGCCGTTGCCGGCCTGGGCATCACCCGGCTGCCGACGGCCCTTGCAGCCCCGAGCGTGGCAGAAGGCAGCCTGCGCCAGGTGCTGCCGCGGTGGTCGCTGGCGCCCATGACCATCTATGCGCTGTACCCCTCGAGGCGCCGGCTCAGCCTGGCGGGACAGGAGTTTCTGCAATGGGCCAAACCGGCCTTGCAGGCCCTGGTGGACGGCAACACCGAAGCCCTGAGTTGAGCTGGACCAGGCCTCAGGACTTGGCCCGGTGCCGCTCTGCCGTGGCCGACGGCGACTCGCCAAAAGCCTCCCGGTAGGCCTCGGCAAAGCGGCCCAGGTGGCTGAAGCCCCAGGCCAGCGCAATTTCCGAAATGTAACGGGTGGAGGCGTTGCGGACGATGTCGAGGCGCGCCTGCTGCAGGCGATGTTGGCGCAGGAACTGCATTGGCGTCAGGCCCAGGTGGGTGCGGAAGTCGGCCACCATGCGCCGTGGGCTGAGCCCCTGGGCAGACACCAGGGCGTCGACATCCACCTCTTCGCGGGCGCGCGCCATCAACGCGCTCTTCAGGTTCTCGACATGCCGGGGCAGCTCTGGCGAACCCTGGCGGGCCAACTCGGCCGAGTAGTTGTGCGGCTGAAAGCTCAGCAGACCACGGATCAAGGAGGTTTCGACCCCTTGGGCCAGACCGTTGTAGTGCATGAGGTTGCCGTTGTGCCCCATGTCCTCCCACAGCAATCGCACCCAGCGCCACCAGGTCAGTGCCGCCCCCTGGTCGAGCGCCATGCTGGGCTCGAAGGTGATGGCTGAATGCACCGGCCGGCCCAGCATCTGCTCCAGGGCCGTGCGCATGGCACCGCGATCGACGGCCACCAGCAGCTTGCGGCAATCACCGCTGATCGAAAGCTCCTGGTAGGCAGAGGGGTCGATGATCAGGCCATGCTCGGGGTCGGAGCCGAACACCGCACTGCCGAGGCGCAGCTCCTGATCGCCCATCAAAGGCAGGCTGATGCTGTAGCTGTCCAGGGGCCGGCTGTCATTGATGCCGATGCGCACATCGGCCCCGTATTCGATGCAGCCAATGGCCGTGGACAGGGCTCCCAGGCGGTCTCCCGCATGGACAAACCGCAGGGAACGCCCTGGCTGCACCATCAGATCATGCGGGCCGCAGACCCGCCGCATCCAATCCTGAGCGCCGGACACATCGGTGAATGCGCCACACAGGCGGTGATGCAGCACGGAATTTTGCTCATTCATGTACGGCCAACTCCAATAAGAGCATTTTCAAAATCTGGTTCTATGAGGTGAACGGGAATATCCCGCCCATTCAAAGAAACCCAGCCAAATTCGTGCCACCGGAACATTCATCCAACCAGACGAAAAATCGCCAAAATCACTCGATTACCGCACCAACTCAGCGCAGAATTATTATTTTAATTAGCACCAAAATCCAAAACCGTGCATCTCGCGCCCCAATATGTGGCATTCACCTGCAGGCAGACACGGTGCACGCACCACGATCCGGGGGCGCTTAACCCCAGCCGCACCAGGGCATTGAAACGCTGCAGCCCCACAAACTGGGGATGACCCGGATTTGCAGGCTGGCAAAGGTCTGGTTCACAGGCCAATACCCGCCAATGTCAGATCTGGCGCGGCTTTCGGGGCCGCTGCCGAGCGTACACCAGACTGCCCAGAAAAGAACTTCCAGGGCGGCAAATTCCGTGAAAACCCCAATACGAAAGCCCCACCCGGCGCGGTGCGCTCATGCCAGATAAACAGCCCAACATCACAGATAAATGACAGCTTTGTTTTGGGACGGAGCGTTCCACGAAACCCCATCGACGCTCGGTAATTACTGAAACTATATTCAGCCGTCATCCCCACCCACAAAACAAACCATGAAATACCCTCTGAAAAAACTGACACTGGTAATCATGAGCGGCACGGCTCTTGGCGGATTATTCAGCCCGGCCCAGGCGCAATCTCAGGCGCAAATATATGGCCTGCTGGATGTCAGCGCGGGCAGCACGCAATTGGCGGGGGCCGCCAAGACGGCCGGTGTGTTCAATGGCTCCATGACCACCTCGTTCTGGGGCATCAAGACCCAGGAGGATCTGGGCGGCGGCTGGGGTGCCCTCTCGCAGATGGAGTCGTTCATGCAGGTGAACAACGGCTCGGCGGGGCGCAGCAGCGCAGACCCGTACTGGGCCCGCACCGCCTGGGTGGGGCTCTCCAACCCCTGGGGCGTGCTCCAGCTGGGGCGGGCCGTGACGCCGGGCTTTCTGATGGCCATCCGACTGAACCCCTTTGGTTCGGCGTCAGGCCTGGGGCCGTTCATCATGCACACCTACATGCCGAGCGTGACCCAGCCCTTCATGACCAGTGAAGGCGCCAGCGATTCGGCCTGGTCCAACAGCGTGGCCTTCACGAGCACCGACATGAGCGGCTGGCGCTTCACCGTTCAAAGCGCCTTGGCCCAGGGCGGCACCACGGGCAAGCGCAACACGGCGGGCCTGAACTACACCCACGGGGCGTTCTACGGCGGGCTGGTTTACGAGAAGATGGACCAGATGAGCATGAACTGGGGCGCCCCCGTGGCCCCGTTGGCCACCGCGGCACGCCCCTTGATCACAGCCAGCAGCGTGCAGAACCTCCAGACCGGCGCCAGCTACGACCTGGGGCCGGCCAAGCTGTATGCCCAGAACCTGAAGTCACGCATCGACGCGGCCAGCGGGGCCGAAGCCCGCTTGAACACCTCGCAGCTCGGCACTTCGGTGGTCGCAGGCCCCGGGCGGGTTCTGTTCTCCGTGGCACACACCGCCCAGACACAAAGCGCCAAAGCCAGCCTGGCCCGCACCACGGTGTCGGTGGGCTATGACCAGTGGCTGTCGAAACGCACCGACGTCTATGTGGCGCTGCTGCGTGACCGGGTCACGGGCATCAACCCCGGCACCTCGGTGCTGGTCGGCCTGCGGCACGCATTCTGAATCTCATGCAGCCGGCCCTTGCGGGCCGGGCGATTTCTCCACCACACACCACACCCCTATTCCATGTCGACAGTTGACCATCCCATTGCCCACGCCCCCTGCGGTACCTTTGCAGGCCTGGCCCTGCAAGGTGTTCAGGCCTTCCGAGGCCTGCCTTACGCCCAAGCCCCCGTGGGCGCACTGCGCTTTCAACCGCCCGCACCTCTGCCGGCACCGATGCCGACAGATGCACCGCCCGCCCAGGCCCGCGCAGCGGGCGCAGTCTCGCTGCAAGCGCCCTCCCGCCTCAGCCGGGTCATGGGGGACTCTCAGAGCCCGGCCTCCGAAGACTGTCTGCGCCTGAGCGTGTGGACCCCGGCGGCCGATGGCAAACGGCGCCCGGTGATGATCTGGCTGCATGGCGGCGCCTTCATGACGGGTGCAGGCGACTTGCCCTGGTACGACGGCGCCCGGCTGGCCCGCGAAGGCGACATCGTGGTGGTGGGGGTGAACTACCGCCTGGGCGCCCTGGGCTTTCTGTGCGGCCCCGGCGTCTCGCCCGGCAACCTGGGCCTGATGGACCAGGCCCTGGCGGTGTCGTGGGTGAGGGACAACATCGCAGCGTTTGGCGGCAACCCGGAACAGCTGACGCTGATGGGGCAATCGGCTGGCGGGCTCTCCATCGCGCTGCTGTTGTGTGCCTGCCCCCGGTTGCCGATACAGCGCGCCATCATGATGAGTGCCCCCCTGGGCCTGGAACTGGGCACGCCCCAGGACGCGGCCCCCATGGCCGCGGCCTATGCGCGCTCGCTGGAGCCCTTGCGGCTGCAGTCGGCCTTGCTGCCCGGGCAGTTGATGGCGGCGCAGGGCGCTGCAGCCAAATTCTTCATCGAGAACCAGGCCAAGGCGGGCGACGTGGCGCCACCGTTTGTTCCGGTGGCCGATGGCGCCTTCCTGCCCACACCGGCCGGACTCCAGGCCGCACTGGCGCAAGCAGCCACCCGGGTCGACGTGATGATCGGCACCACACGCGATGAATCGACAGCGTTCTTTGCGCGCGGCCCATACGATGCCATGACCCAGAATGTATTTGAAACGCCGTCCTTGCTGTGGGCGCGCCAGGCGGCCGAAGCCGGACGTGGGTCCTACGTCTACCGCTTTGACCACACGCCCGGTGGTGAAGCGTTGGGCGCCACGCATTGCATCGAACTGCCGTTTGTATTCGGCAACCGCGAGGCCTTTGCGACAGCGCCGATGCTGGGGGGCCTGGATGAAGAGGCGTTCGAGCAGATCTCCCGCCCCATGCGGCAGGCCTTTCTGGGCTTCATCCGCGATGGGCGCCCCGCAGCCGAGACCCTGCCCGACTGGCCCGCAGTGCAAGCGGATCGGCCGATCCAGCGCCTGCACTTCGCCCCCCGCACAGCGTTGCAGCAGGTTGCCGGCACACCCTGACCACCGCACCGGCCCGCCCTGACCTCTGACCCCCATCCCCTTCTGCGGAGTACCCCATGCGCAAGATCAGCTTGCTAGCCTTCCTGACCATTCTGGTCGATGGCTTCGACACGACCTCGATCGGCTTTGTCGTCCCGACCCTGGCGGCCCAATGGCAGCTTCCGCTGTCGGCCTTCACCCCGGTCTTCGTGGCCACCAGCCTGGGCGCGGCCCTGGGCTATGCCCTCAGCGGTCGCCTGGCCGTGAGCCTGCAGCGCCGCAACATCGTGCTCGGTTCGGTGTTTCTGTTTGCGCTGGGCTCTTGCCTGGGAGCGCTGGCCGGGTCGGTGCCCGTTCTGGCCGCCATCCGCCTGCTGTCCGGGATCGGCCTGGGCGCGGCCATCCCGGCGGTCGTGTCGCTGGCCGTGGAGGGCACTGCGCCGGAGCGCAGAGAATCCGTGACGGTGGGTGTGACGTCCGGCCTGTCCCTGGGCGCCGCGCTGGGGGGCGCCATCGGCGGCAAGCTGATCCTGAGCTGGGGTTGGGGCTCGGTGTTCCTGCTGGGCGGCATCGCCCCCTTGCTGCTGCTGCCAGCACTCTGGGCGCACCTGCCCGCCGAAGCCCCGGCACCTGCCGGCAGGGCGACCGCAGGCTCTGCGGGGCACCCTCACGCCGCGCGGGTCAACGCCCTGTTCGGTGCGGGCCTGGCACCCCAGACGCTGCTGCTGTGGGCGTTTTCGTTTTTGATTTTCACGGCCGTCTACGCCTTGACCTTCTGGGTTCCGTCCATGCTCCATCGCTTGGGCTTTGACACCTCTGGCGTGGCCTTCGGCTCGGCGGCCATGGGCATCGGTGGCGTGGTGGCCGCGCTGGCGTTGATCCCGCTGAGCTTTCGCTTCCATGTCCGCAAGATCCTGCTGGCCTGCTCGCTGCTGGGCGCCGTCGCCTTGGTGCTGGGCTGGTCTCTGGCCGCAACGCCAGGCCTGCTTCTGGCCTTGATCGTGGTGGTGGGCGCCTGCCTGATCGCGGGCACCATCGGACAGGTTGCGCTGGCGGTGAGCCTGTACCCCCCGGCCCTGCGCACGGCAGGGATTGGCTGGAGCGCCGCCATCGGCCGCCTGGGATCGGTTCTGGGCCCTGGCCTGATGGGCGCCTTTGTGGCCAGCGAACTGCCCGCCCCGCAGTGGTTGCTGCTGCCGGTGGCCCCCATTCTGCTGGCCGCTGTGGCCCTCTGGGTGGCACAAAGAATGACCTCTCACACGCCGGGCGGTCTCGCCCGGGCCTGAGTGAAAAGGAAGCCCCCTCCCCATGGCCCTCTGGCCATTCGTTCAAGCGCGGAGGTGCTGACATGAGCCTCACCATCCGAGCCAAGATCGTCCTCACCTTCGGGCTGTTGAGAATGCCAGCCGGGCCCGGCGGGTTTCGGATTGGGCTGAGGCGCACCCGCTCATCAAGCAACAGGACTGTCTGGGGGTGTTTGGCACGGTGGATGGGGCGATGGCAGCGGGGAGGGTGAGGAAGTCTCTTCAGGGCGTTGTGCCGCCAGGCACTTCCAACCCACCGTTCATGTCATATCCTCGGGACCACGGAGGAAAAAAAAGTGGCGGTGATGATTCCGGCAATCGGCAGCTGCGCAGGTCGCATGACCTCGGGCGAGCGACGTCTGGCTGAACGGCTGGAGGACAAGCTCGACGACGATTACCTGCTCTGGTACGACGTGCCAGTGGGCCCGAAGCAGACCCACCCTGATTTCGTGGTCATCCACCCGAGGCGCGGCGTGCTGATCCTGGAGACCAAGGACTGGCGGCTGGAGACCGTGCAGGAGGCCAGCAAACAGGCCTGGACACTGCTGGTCGATGGGCGACCCAAGGTGGTGATCAACCCTGCGGCACAGGCGCGCCACTGTGCGATCCAGGTGGTCAATGCGCTTGAGCGAGACCCCCAACTGGTCCAGCCCGATGGGCCCCATCAGGGCAAGCTGGCCTTCCCCTGGGGCAGTGGCGTGGTCTTCACCAACATCACCCGCAAGCAGTTCGAACAAGCCCAGCTCGACCAGACCATCGACGCCCATCTGGTGATCTGCAAAGACGAGATGCTCGATTCGGCCGAGCCGGAAGCCTTCCAGCAGCGCCTGTGGCACATGCTGCCCCATGCCTTTGGCAAAGCCATTTCGCTGCCGCAACTCGAACGTGTGCGATGGATCATGTTCCCGCAGGTGCGCGTGCCCGTGCAAGGCAGCCTGTTGCCCGAAGACCCCGACGAGCTGCCCGACATCATGCGGGTGATGGACCTGCAGCAAGAACAGCTGGCACGCAGCCTGGGCGAGGGGCACAGGGTCATCCACGGGGTGGCGGGCTCGGGCAAGACCATGATCCTGGGCTACCGCGCCGAGCACCTGGCCCAGACCCCCTCGGCCAAGCCCATCCTGGTGCTTTGCTACAACGAACCCTTGGCCGTCAAACTGGCGGCCCAATTCGCCGCCAAGGGCCTCGCCGAGCGCGTGCATGTGCGCAACTTCCACAAATGGTGTCGCCAGCAGTTGGTGGCCTATGGGCAAGACCTGCCGCCCCAGGGGCCGGCCATGTTCGACCAGATGGTGGACCATGTGATCCGGGGCGTGGACCGCAAGCAGATCCCATCGGGCCAATACCAGGCCGTGATGGTCGATGAAGGCCACGACTTCCAGGCCGAATGGCTCAAGCTGGTCACACAGATGGTCGACCCCGAGACCAACAGCTTGTTGATCCTGTACGACAGTGCCCAGAACATCTATGGCAAGAGCCGGGCGCGGGGCTTCAGCTTCAAGAGCGTGGGCATCCAGGCCTCGGGCCGCACCAGCATCCTGCGCATCAACTACCGCAACACCCGGCAGATCCTGCAGACCGCCAACTGCGTGGCCGCCGAATTCCTGCAGCCCGATGCCCAGGACGACGACGGCGTGCCCCTGGTGCAGGCCATGAGTTGCGGCCGCGAAGGACAACAGCCGCTGATCGTGCGCCTGCCCAGCCCCAGGGAAGAGCCGGGCGCCCTGGCCGACCTGCTGGCAGCAGCCCACCAGGAAGGCCACGCCTGGGGTGACATGGCCGTTCTGTGCCGCGACCACGAGGCCATGGACCAATGTGCACGGGCCCTGGCCCAACGCAAGATGCCGCACCGCGTGCGCCACCGCTCAGGCGACTACGACCCGACCGCCAACACCATCAAGGTGATGACCATGCATGTGAGCAAAGGGCTTGAGTTTCCGGTGGTGGCCGTGATGGGCGTGGGCCAGATGCCCCGGGCTGGCGAAGAGGCTGCGGACGAAGCCCGGCTGTTCTATGTGGCCGCTACCCGGGCCACCCACCGCTTGTTGGTGACGGTGGCCGGACAGGGCGCCTTTGGGGCCGTGTTGAGTGCCTGAGGCCTGCACGACGGCGGCGTTGCAGCGCGTGCACCTTGGCGATTTCAGGCCAGACGGCTCCAATCCGGTGCGTTTTCGTCTTTTTCCATCCACAAACCCTGTTGAAAATCAGGGAATGAAAAAAAAAGAGGTGCGCGGCCCCTGGTTGATGGTTTTTTGGAGCCGTATGCGCGTTTAATCGGTTGGCGCGGATTTTTTATCCAAGCAATTTGCGGTGAATGGCCAGGTTTTCGTCTGATGTGTGCGTTTTTCGGGACTCCATCGCTTTGTCAATGTGTTTTTTAGGAGTCCCAAAATGGGCAACAAACTCTATGTCGGCAACCTGCCTTATCAGGTTCGTGACAACGATCTGGAACAAGCTTTCAGCGAATTCGGCACTGTCACCAGCGCCAAGGTCATGATGGAACGTGACACCGGCCGCTCGAAGGGTTTCGGCTTTGTCGAAATGGGCAGCGACGCTGAAGCGCAAGCCGCCATCAACGGCATGAACGAACAATCCCTGGGTGGCCGCAGCATCACTGTGAACGAAGCCCGCCCGATGGAACCCCGCCCGCCCCGTAGCGGTGGCTTTGGCGGCGGTGGTGGTGGCGGCGGCTACGGCGGTGGCCGCAGCGGTGGCGGTGGCGGCTACGGTGGTGGCGGCGGCGGCGGTTACGGCGGTGGCCGTAGCGGTGGCGGCGGCGGCTACGGCGGCGGCAACAGCTATTGATTCTCAACAGGCCTCTGGCCTGTGAATTGAAAAGATACCCCTCTTGCAGGGGTATTTTTTCGTCTGTGCTTTTCTGCGCTTGTCAGAAATCAGCGGCCAGCACCCGCGCCACCAGGCCCTGCACCGACCCATCGTGCACAAAGCCTGCGGCTTCGGCCAGCGGCGTGAGCAGGGGCGGCTGGCGGCCGAACAGGGCTTCGATGCGGCTGTCGGGGCGGTGGTGGATCAGCGCAGCGGCCGGGCGCCCCAGGTGCTGGGCTGTGGCTTCGATGACGCGGGTCACCGGCAGGCTCAGCACCGGCAACTGCCAGCAGCGCGACGCCGGCATGGCCGAGGCGCTCAGGCTGGCCGCGTGCAGCAGGTTGTCGAGGCAGCAATCCAGTGACATCCACCAGGCACTGGCCTCGGGCGACACGGGGCACTCGTAGGATCGGCCCTCGCGCAGGGCATGGAAGATCTGGCTCATGAAGGCCGAGCCGTGCCCGCTCTCGGCGGCAGGGCGGGCCACGATGCCGGGCAGGCGCAGGCTGCAGCCGTCCAGCTCGCCACGGCGGCTGAAATCAGCCAGCAGCAGCTCGCTCATCCACTTGTGGGCGCCATAGCTGAGCTCGGGCTGGGGCAACTGCTGCTCGGTGACCGGCCCGGCTCCGAGCGCGCCATAGACAGCCACCGAGCTGGCCAGCACCACGCGGGGTGGCGGGGTGCGCCCCTGGCGCGTCAGGCCGGCCAGGTGCTCCAGCAGGTGCACGGTGGCCAGCAGGTTGGCCTGGATACCGACCTCGGGCTCGCGCTCGGCCAGAGCGCCAGGCATGCTGGCGAGGTGGAACACCTGTTGCGGCGGGTCGTCCGCCAGGCATTGCAGCAAGGCCGGGTCGGCAAAGCTGCCGGTGTATTGGCGATGCTCAGGCCCGGGCGGGCCTTGGCGAAAATGCCGGTCGACCAGGGTGAGGCGTCGTGCGCCCCCCTGCCCTGCCCCTTCGGGCGGTACCTGCAACAGGCGCCGCACCAGTGCCGCGCCCACAAAGCCATCCGCCCCGGTGATCAGCACATGCATCAGGCAGCTCCTGCAGCGTGGGCCGAGCGGCCTGCCAGGCTGCGCGCGATGCCAGCGTCGTATTGCCCATCCACCAACACGAACAACATGCGGCAAGGCCGGCCCGAGCGATTGGCCCAGGCGTGGTTGGTGCCACGCTGCACCACCACGCTGCCTGGGCGCAGCAGCACCTCGGCGTCGTCCAGCACCAGGGTCATCTCACCTTCGATGACCACGCCGTAGTCCACCGACTCGGTGCGGTGCATCAGGGGGTGGGGCGAATCGGCGGCCACGGTGGAAGCGCTGGCGTCGCCAATCTGGGTGAAGGCCTCTTTCATGCGGCCGGCCCCGGTGGCCAGGTAGTCGACGGTGTCGGGCGGGATGTCGACAAAACGAAAGCGCGTGCCTCCGGCAGGGGGCGGCAGGCGCAGGGCGCCCAGGGTGGGGTCGGCGCCGTTGTCCACGCGGGCGGGGCTGGCCTCGGTGTTCCAGACCTCGTGGAAGACGGTGCCCGGAATGGCCTCGATGGCCACCACTGTGGGCAGCGGGCCCTGGCTGCTGATGGTGGCCCGGCCCTGGTCGTCGTGGCCGGTGACCACACGGTGGATGGGCGGGAAAGTGGAAGTGGAGGGGCTGGTGCTCATGATGTGCAAACGCTGGATGCGTGGGGATGGAAAGAGGTGGATCAGGCCGGGTCGAAGATGGCCACGGCCCGGGTCCAGCCGGCCGAGGCACCGCGGATCTTGTGCGGAAAGCAGCTGATGGTGAAGCCGTGCGGGGGCAGCGCCTCCAGCTGGTGCAGCTTCTCGAGATGGCAGTAGCCGATGTCGCGCCCGGCCTTGTGGCCCTCCCAGATCAGGGCTTTGTTGCCGGTCTCGGCGATGCGCTGGGCGGTGTACGAGAAGGGGGCGTCCCAGCTCCAGGCGTCGGTGCCGGTCAGGCGCACACCGCGCTCCAGCAGGTACATGGTGGCCTCGTAGCCCATGCCACAACCGGCGTTCAGGTAGTCGCTGTGGCCATAGCGCTCGCCGGCGCGGGTGTTGACCAGCACGATGTCGAGCGGCTGCAGGCTGTAGCCGATGCGGGCCAGCTCGGCCTCGACGTCGGCGGCGGTGGCCACGTAGCCGTCCGGAAAATGCCGGAAGTCGAGCTTCACGCCGGGCTGGAAGCACCACTCCAGCGGCACCTGGTCGATGGTGATGGCGGGCCGGGCCTCGCCCAGGCGGGCGTCCATGGTGGCGTGGAAGTGGTAAGGCGCATCCAGATGGGTGCCGTTGTGGGTGGTCAGGGTGACCCACTCGGCCGCGGCGGCCTGGCCGTCGGGGTAGTCGGCCGGCACGGTGCCCGGCAGCATGTGCATGAACTCGGGCAGGGTGTCGGCGTGGGTCTGGTAGGTGATGCGCGGCGCCAGCGGCGGCGGGTCGGACAGCACATCGTTTTCCAGGTAGATCGACAGGTCGACCAGGCGGCGGGTGGGTTTGGTACTCATGGGTAGCTTCGAAACGTGAGGAAGGGATGCGCGATCAGGCGGGCTGCGATGGCTGGGCCGCCGTGCCCTGGCGGGCCTGCGAAAAACAGGCCACGGCACAGGCCGCCGTGAGCACGGCAGCCACTGCCAGGCTCTCGTAGCCGGCCCACTTGACCAGGGTGCCACCCAGCACGGGGCCCAGGGCGGCGCCCGCCATCATCATGGCCGGGGTGGCGGCCAGGGCCCGGCCGCTGGGGTCGAGCCGCGCCAGCAGGCCGAAGGCAAAAGTGTGGGTGAAGATCATCACCGCAGCAAACACCGAGGCGGCAGCGGCATAGGGGGCAAACTGCTGGCTTTGGGTGATCACCAGCACCAGCACGGCCTGGGCCAGCGGGCCGCACAGCACCACACGCTCGGCCGGCCAGCGCCGTTGCAGCAGCGCGGCCAGCCCGGCGGGCAGCAGGTTGACCAGGCCCAGCGCCACCAGCACCGCATTGACGGCCTGCAGGCCAAAGCCCCGGTCCATGCCGATGCGCTCCAGAAAGCTGAACATCATGGCCTGCACCACCGCCATGCAGCTCACCCCCAAGGCCCCCAGCCAGACGGCTCGACCCAACGCCACGCGGGGAGCTGCGACCGGGGTGCCCTGCCCTGCGGCCGGCACTTTGCCCGGCACCGCCTGCGGAAACGCCAGCCCGGTGGCCACGCAGGCCACGGCCATGACGCCGGCGAACACCTTGAACAGCAGGGCCCCGCCCAGCTGGGCCAGCAAGGGTGGCACCGCCGCAAAGAACAGCACGGCAAACACCCCCAGCGCCATGCCGACCAAGGCAAACAGCCGGTGCGGGTTGGCGCTGCGCGCTATGGTGCCGTGGGTGCAGCTGAGGGCGGCGGCCGAGGTGACGCCGGCCAGGGTGTGCAGCGCGGCCATGGTGGCGTAGTCGGTGGTCTGCGACACACCGGCAAAGGCCAGCGCGGCCAGGCCAAAGCCCAGCGCGGCCGCCAGCCGCCCTTGCAGGCGGTGCAGGCGCGGCGCCACGGCCAGGCTGCTGAACACCGCCCCCACCAGGAACAGGGTGGCCAGGCCCCCGGCCTGTTGCGGGTCCAGGTGGTAGGCCGAGACCAGGGTGCCCACCCAGACGGGCAGGGCCACCAGGTCGAGCATGCCGGCGCAGTGCGCCAGCATCAGCGCCAGCCGGGCCGGCCAGCGCTCGGTGTCGGCGCGTTCAGCAGAAGCTGCTGCGGTGGCAGCAGCCGGCGGGCGCGGGGTGGACAGCGGCTGGCTCATACGGGCTCCGCCAGGCTCATCAGCGAGTCACGCATGATGCGCGCGTGTTCGGCCTTGTCGCCGCCGGTGATCTCGATCTCGCCCAGGCGGCCCGAGTTCTCGACCACCATGCGGCAGCGCTCCCAGCGCCGGTTCTCAAAGCGCTGCAGGGCGGCGTCGAGGCCGTCGCCGGGCTCCAGCTCCTGGGCCAGCACCAGGGCGTCTTCGATGCCGATGCAGGCCCCCGAGGCCAGGTGCGGCGTGGTGGCGTGCACGGTGTCGCCGATCAGCACCACGCGGCCCTGGTGCCAGGGGCGCGGCATGAGCAGGCCTTCGAGCGGGCGGAACACGATCTGCGACTCTGGCGTCAGCAGGCTGCGCAACTGCTGGACCAGGGGGGCGCTGAAAGGGGCCAGCAAGGCGTCGAGCAGGCGATGGAAGTCGGCTGGCGGCACGTGGGTGTTGTGCTCGCGGTCTTCGGTCAGGAACAGGTACATCTCGGTCTTGGAGACCGGATTGACGCCCACCTTGATCTTTGGGCCCACCCACATCATGGCGTGGTTGACGCTGTCGGGGCGGGGCAGCACGGCGCGCCAAACGGCCTGGCCGCTGTACCGCGGGGCCGGGGCCTGGGGGAACACGGCCTGCCGCACCTTGGAGTACAGGCCGTCGGCCCCGATGACCAGGTCGTAGCGGCGCTGGCTGCCGTCGGTGAAGCGCACGTCGACGCCCTCCGCGTCTTGCCGGATCTCGGTGAAGGTGCTGCCCAGAAACACCTGGGTGCCCGAGGCCCGGGTGGCCTCGGCCAGCAGACGTGCCAGCACAGGCCGCATGATGGCGCCGCCGCCCGGCACATCGGCCCCGGCGATGCGGGGCGTGGGCAGCTGGGCCAGCGTGGCACCGGTGGGGGCCAGCAGCTCGACGCCATCGGAGGCATGGCCGACTTGCAGGAATTGCTCCAGGATGCCCAGTTGCCTGAAGGCCCGCAGGGTGGCGCCGCCCAGGCTGATGCCGGCGCCATAAGAGCGCCAGCCGGGGTCGATCTCGACCAGGTCGACCTGCTGGCCACGCTTGCGCAGCTCGATGGCGGCGGCCATGCCGGAGAAGCCGCCGCCGATGATCAGGATCTTGTGTTGCTGGGATTGAGGTTGGGCGTGGGATTGGCTCATGAGATGTCTCCGTTCTTTGAAATCAGTTGTTGGCGGTGCAGGCTCAGCTCACCCTGGGGGCTTTGCACAACGTCCAGCCGCGCCAGGGCCTGCCCCAGGCAAGGGCCCAGGGTGCATTGCCCGGTGGCGATGTCGAACTGCGCGCCGTGGGCGTGGCAGACGATGCGGTCGCCGGCCGCGTTGAGGTAGGCGTCCTTGCGCCAGGCCATGGGCGTGCCGCCGTGGTGGGGGCAGGCGTCGCGGTAGGCATGGACCTGGCCCTGGCGGCGCACCAGCAACACCGAGTCCTGCCCCTGCTGCAGGGGGTCGAAGCCGCGCGAGCTGCCCTCGGGCAGTTCGTCAAGGTGGCACAGGCGGATCCAGGGCGACATGGTGGGGCCCGCCTCAGTGTTGTGCCTGGGCTGCGCCGGGTGGCGGGCCGGAGGGGGCCCACTTCTCGCGGTGCTGGAACAGGAACAGCTGCGAGGCATCGGCCCCCATGGGGGTTTCGCGGGCCTGCCATTGGTCGTCGTGCAGGTCCATGTCGGCGTCGTACTCGACATGGCAGCCCAGGGGGCTGTTGAAGTACCAGAACCAGTTGGAGCCGAAGCGATGCCGCCCCGGGCCCCAGAACGACTGGTAGCCCTGGTTGACGAAGCGCGTGCCGGCCTGCATCAGCTCGGACGGGCCACCCAGGTGGAAGGTGAAGTGCTCCACCCCCTTCATGAAAGGCGGGGTCTGGATCAGGAACAGGGTGTGGTGGTCCAGCGTGCCGGCGGGGCGCAGAAATGGGCCCACGCCGGTGAAGCGGTCGGTGCAGCGAAAGCCCAGGCGCTGCACGTAAAAGGCCTCGGCCCGGGCCACATCGGGCACAAAGTACACCACGTGCGACAGGGTGCGCGGGCGGATCGGGGTGTCGTCGCTGGCTGCCACCTGGTTGGCCGGGCGCTGTGCCGGCGCACCGGGGGCGTTGACGGTCTCGGCCGGCAGTCCGATGGGGCGGCGCACGCTGAGCTGGAAGCCCAGGGCAAAGCCCATGTCGTCCTGGGTTTCGAGCGAGCCGTCGGGCAGACGGCGCACCTCGCGGTCGCGGCCCAGTTCGGCGGCAATGGCGTCCAGGGTGGCGGCGTCGGCCACGCCGTAGAGGGTCTTGCGCAGCTGGCTGGCCGTGCCCAGGGGGGCGGGCAGGCTTGGGTCGTCGCGGCGGGCCAACACAACGGCCGTGCCGTCCAGGGCTTCAAAGCGGCCGCCATCGGCGGTCAGATGGACCGGCTGCAGGCCGTAGTCGGTGAGGTAGCGGCTGCAGGCGGCGAGGTCGTCCACGCCAAAGACCAGGGCATCGGGTCCGATGATGTTCATGTGATGTCTCCAGAAAGGGGGGGCGGTTGAGTCAGCGGTTGAAGCAAGGGTTGAGTCAACCGTCGAATCAGCGGGTGGTGTCCTGCGCGGTGCGCCCGCCCAGGGTTTCGGCCACCCAGTCGGCGATGTAGGCGCCGGCGTTGGCCGAGTTGTCGAAGCTCGAGTGCTGCACGCCGCCTTCGCGGTCGGTGAAGACCTTGAGCTCGCGCTTGGGGCTGTTCACCAGTTGCTCGTAGGTGCGGTGGGCCCAGTGCAGCGGGATCTGCGAATCTTTCTCGCCATGGGTGACCAGGAAGGGCACGCGGATGCGGTCGAGCACGCCGTCCAGGTGCACGTTCTCGGCGATGCGCATGAAATCATCCTGATCCTTGGCGCCCCAGACCCAACGCACATGCTCCCAGTAGTGGGGCACGGGCAGGCTGCCCTCACGGGCCAGGCGTTTTTTCTGCACATCGCGCCAGTCGTGGTTGGCGCCCCAGACCACGCCGCAGGCAAAGCGCGGCTCGAAGGCCACCGCACGCGGGCAGTAGTAGCCCCCCAGCGACACGCCTTCAAGGCCGATGCGCAGGGGGTCGATGTCGGTGCGGGTTTCCAGCCAGTCCACCACGCGGCTGGCCCAATGCTCGCTGTCGTAGCGGGCGGTGAGGCCCTGCAGGCGCAGGGCATCGCCCGTGCCGGGTTGATCGATGATCAGCGAGGCCACGCCGCGTTGCGCCAGCCAGGCCGGCAGGCCCACGCGGTATTTCATCTCCTTGGTCGAGTCCAGGCCGTTGACCTGGACCAGGATGGGCGCCGGCCCGGTGACACCGTGGGCGCGCACGAACAGGCCCGACAGGTGCTGGCCCTCGTAGGGGATGCGCACGAACTCGCAGTTCTCGCCGGTCAGCTCGACACCGCGGCGGAAGGTCTGCAGAAACTGCTGGTACAGGGCCAGCCGCCCCTCGCTGCCGTGCGCCAGCAGGCGCTCGGCCGTGATCAGGTAGGTGGCCGCGCGGTTGAGCTTGTCGCCGGCCGAGATCAGCCGGCCACGGGCTTCATCTTCGGCGGCCAGCTCGCTGAGCTGGTTGGCCATGCGCACCCAGGTCTCGCGAAAGGCGGCGGTGCCGGCCGCATCGGGTTGCCGGGCGGCTTCGGTCAGTGGGGCACACATGGCCTGGATCTCACCCATGCGGGCGCCCATCTCGATGGCCAGGTTGATGGACAGGTCCCAGACGTAGTTGGTGGGGAAGAAACGAAACATTCAAAGTCCTCTTCAAAAAACGCGATGTCGTGCAGTGCGTGGGCTGGCCGGCGGGCTCAGTGCGCCCCGGGTCCGATGCCCAGGCTGGCAAAGAAGCGGCGGGTGGGCTCGTCGGCAAAGTCGGGCACAAAGCGGAAGGCCACGATGCGGCCCTGGCGCACGCGCACCTCGTCAATGCCCACCGCACGCTCGACACCGGCGCGGCGGGTCAGAGCGCTGCGCAGCTCCAGCGTGGCGCGCACGGTGTCGCCCTCGACCTGGGTGCGCAGCACGGTGATCTCGCCGGCCTGGCGGAGCACGGTGGCGTCGATGTACAGCGACAGGCACTGCTTGTTGCTCATCTCAGGGCGGCAGGCCGGGAAGTCGGAGCGCTCGACGTCTTCTGCAATCAGCGCCTCGACAGCGGCCTTGTCGTTCGCCTTGACGGCGGCGAGGTACTGCTGGAACACCTGGTCCGGGGCGGTCTGGGCAACGGCAGCCACAGCGAGGCCGCACATCAGGGCCGCGGCGAGCAGTGCACGCAGGGGGCGGCGGCCAGAGAACGGATTTATCAGCTTCATGGGGTCCTTCTTTCGGGTTGAGGCAGGTGCAAACGGGGTCATGCCGGGAGTGGCGGATTCAGGGCGGTGCCGTGGCCGCGCGCGGCGGGGCGCAGCAGAAAGTGGGCAAGTGCGGGCAGCAGCACCAGGGCGCCGAGCATGTTCCAGAGGAACATGAAGGCCAGCAGCAGACCCATGTCGGCCTGGAACTTGATGGGGCTGAACACCCAGGTGACCACCCCGATGGCCAGGGTGACGCCGGTCAGCATGACCACCTTGCCGGTGAACAGCAGGGCCTGGTAATAGGCCTGTGACAGGGTGGCACCGGCACGCAGCCGGGCCAGGGTGATGCTGAGGATGTACAGCGCGTAGTCCACCCCGATGCCCACGCCCAGGGCGATCACGGGCAGGGTGGCCACCTTCACGCCCATGCCCAGCCCCACCATCAGGGCCTCGGCCAGCACCGAGGTCAGCATCAGGGGCAGCACGGCCACCAGCACGGCGCGCCAGGAGCGGAAGGTGATGAAGCACAGCAGCACCACAGCGGCATAGACCATGAGCAGCATGTCGTGCCAGGCGCTCTTGACCACGATGTTGGTGGCAGCCTCGATACCGGCCGAGCCGGCGGCCAGCAGAAACTCACCCTGCGGCCCGTTGTTGTCGTGGGCGAAGGCCTCGACCTGGGCCACCACGCGGTTCAGGGTGTCGGCCTTGTGGTCGCGCAGGTACACATACAGCGTGAGCAGGCTGCAGGCATCGTTGTAGAGGCCGCGTGGCGCGCCTGCGGTGACGGTGTTGAGCATGTCCTGGTTCGGCAGGAACTCATACCACTTGGGGTTGCCCTCGTTGAGGCCTGACAGCACACGGCGGTTCAGCAACGACAAGGTGTTGGTGGCTTCCACACCGTCGATCTGGCGCAGCTGCCACTCCAGCGCATCCACCCGGTTGAGCACGGCGTAGTTGGCGCACTGGCCTTCGGGGGTTTTGACCATCACGGCCAGCACATCGCTGGAGGCGCCGTAGCCCGCGTTGACGTAGGCCACGTCGCGGTTGTAGCGGCTGTCGGCCCGCAGCTCGGGGGCGCCGGGGTCGAGGTCGCCGATCTGCAGCCGGGTGCTCCCCTGGTAGCCGACCACAGCCAGGACGGCGGCCACGGCCAGGGCTGCCAGGGCCCAGCGGCGCTGGGTGAAGCGGTCCAGCAGGGCCCAGGCGGGGTGGCGGGCGGCCCCGGCGGCATCGGCCAGTTCGCTGCGCAGGCTGCGCTCGGCCGCAGCCTGGCTGACGCCGGTGTAGCTGAGCAGGATGGGCAGCAGGATCAGGTTGGTGAAGATCAGCATGGCCACGCCCAGCGAGGCGGCGATGGCCAGCTCGCGGATCACCTGGATGTCGATGACCAGCAGCACCGCAAAGCCCACGGCGTCGGCCAGCAAGGCGGTGAGGCCGGCGAGGAACAGCCTGCGAAAGGTGAAGCGGGCGGCCACCAGCGGGGGGACGCCGCGCCCGATGTCCTGCATGATGCCGTTCATCTTCTGGGCGCCGTGGCTCATGCCGATGGCGAACACCAGAAAGGGCACCAGGATGGAGTACGGGTCCAGCGCATAGCCCAGGGTGGGCAGCAGGCCCAGTTGCCACACCACGGCCACCAGCGAGGCCAGCACCACCAGGGCGGTGGAGCGCACGCAGCGGGTGAAGCCATACACCATGCCGGCCGCAATGAGCACGGCCAGGGCGAAGAAGACCAGCACCATGCGCACCCCGGCAATGAGGTCGCCGACGATCTTGGCAAAGCCCGTGATGTGCAGCGTGACGCCCCGGCCCTCGTACTTGGTGCGCAAGGCCTCCAGGCGTTCGGAGAGCGCGGTGTAGTCCAGGCGGCGGCCGTCGGGGTCGCGCTCCAGCAGGGGCACATACAAAGCGGTGGAGCGGCCGTCGAGCGCCACCACCTGGCCCTGCTCGCCCGAGCGGGCGATGTTGGCCGCCAGCTGCTGCAGGCTGGCGGGCGAGCCGTCATAGCCGTCGGGGATCACCGGGCCGCCTTCCAGCCCGTCTTCGGTCACGCCGACCCAGCGGGTGCCGGGGGTCCAGAGCGACTTCATCTGGGTGCGGTCCACACCAGGGATCAGGAACACCTCGTCGCTGATCTGGCGCAGGGTCTCCAGGTAGGCCGGGTCGTACAGGCTGCTGCCGCGCTCGTTGGCCACGACGATGCGCACTGCATTGCCCAGGCCGCTGAGCTCTCCCTGGTGCTGCAGGTAGTTCTGCACATAGGGGTGGCTGGCGGGAATGGTCTTTTCGAAGCTGGCATTGAGCTGCAGGCGCGTGGCCTGCCAGCCCAGCAGCACGGTGGCCAGCGCACAGAGCAGGACCACCCACAGGCGGTTGTTGAACAGCAGGCGCTCGATGGCCGAACCCGAGCGGGTATCAAAATCAGCCTGGGCCGGCAGGCTGGCCGGAGGCAGGGAGGGGGCGATGGCGCTCATGGCTGGGCTCCGGCAGGGGTGGAGGTCGTGGCGCGGGCCGTGGCCACGGGGGCCGTCGCAGCCTGTGTCGCAGCCTGTGTCGCAGGAGGGGTTGCAGCTTGTGTCGAAGGCAGGCTTGCAGGTTCGCTGACGGGCCTCGGCAAAAGCGCCCCATCAGGCGCCAGCAGTTGGGCGCCCTGAAAGCCGAGCGTGAGCCAGCGGCCACCGGCCAGGGGCAGCACGCCGCTCAACGGGGCCAAGGGCTGGGCGTTGACGGGCTGCAGGGCCCCGTTGTGCAGCTGCAGCAGCAGGCCGGCCTGATTGACCCACCACAGCTGGCCGTCCGAGCCCTGGGCCGAGCCGGTGATGCTGGCGGGCACCGGGTTGGCAATGGGCTGCCAGTGCTGGCCGGCATCGCGGGTGTGCCAGATCTGGCCGCGCAGGCCGGCCACCATGAACTCGGTGGGGCTGAGCATCTCGGCCGTGAAGAAGCTGCCGGCATAGGGGCTGGGCAGGCGCTGGAAATGCGCGCCATCGTCGCTGGAGTACAGCAGCAGGCCTTGTTCGCCCACCAGCAGGATGGCGCTGCCCTGGTGGCGCACGGCGTACAGGTGCAGGCCCTTGGGGTTGTCCAGCCGGGCCGACCAGGGGGCCCAGTGCTGGCCACCGTCGTCGCTGGCCATGGCCAGGCCATAGGCGCCCACGGCGAGCGCTCGGCGCGGCGACAGCAGGGCCACGTCGAGCAGGGGCTTGTCGGCACCGTCCTGCACCAGGCGCTCGGCCTGCGCCAACAGGCCAGGTTGTGGCCTGGTCTGTTGGGCGGCCCGGGCTTCATCGAGCAAGGCCTGGGCGATCTGGCGGCCGTTGAGGCGCTGCTGCCAGCTTTGGCCGCCGTTGTCGGTGCTCAGCACCACGCCGGCATGGCCCACGGCGATGCCGTGGCGCTCGTCGGCAAAGCGCACGGCCGTCAGGGTGACGCTGACCGGCACCTGGGCCTGGCGCCAGCTGCGGGCCGGGTCGGCGCTGAGCAGCACCAGCCCGCGCTCGCCCACCGCCACCGTGGTCGGGCCAGCCTGGGCCGCCGCCAGCAGCACCGAGGCGGGCCCCAGGCGGGTGGCGAGCGCGGGGCGGTCCAGGCTGTCGCCCACGGGGGCGGCCTGGGCCTGGCTGAACAGGCCCGACAACACAGCGCCAAACAACAGGGCACCGGACAGCACGGCGACGGCCCTGCCTGTGGCTGGCCTGCGGAGGGCCGCGGCGGGGGCTGCGGCGGCGGTTGTGGCGGCGGTTGCGGCGGGCCGGTGTGGGGCGGCGCCGCGGGATCGACGCCAGCCCTCCAGGGCGGCCGGGGCGTCAGCTTGGGCGATCATGGCTTGTCTCTTTTTGCAGATGCGGGCCGCAGGCCGGGCACAGAGTACCCGGCGCAGACCTGGGAGGGTGTGGGATCGTGGGTTGGCACACGGGTGTTGTCAGCGGATGCCCTCACCGGCCATGGCGTCGGGGGTGAACACGGTGTCGGGCATGCGCGGCTTGATGGCGTACTGCACCGATTTGCTGTTGTAGAGGTTGGCCACATAGGCCTGGCCGGTGAGCAGGTCGTTCACGCCCATGGCACCGATCACCGTGCCCGGCAGATCCGGGGCGACAAAGGTCTGCGACCACAGGGTGCGCCAGAGCTGGCCGTTGGCGTCCCAGCGGTCGCCGAGCACGCAGTTCCAGGTGTCTTCGTCGCAGTAGTAGCGGCTGCGCACCGCCTGGTGGCGCTGGCCTTGGCGCAGTTTGGCCTCGATCACCCAGACGCGGTGCAGCTCCCAGCGCACGTGGTCGGGGTTGAGGTGGTGGGCGCCCAGCACTTCGGCGTCGGTCTTGGGCTGCAGCAGCTTGTTGCCGTTGTAGGGGATGTACATCTCCTGCTTGCCGACCAGGCTCCAGTCGAAGCGGTCGATGCGGCCCGCCCAGGTCTCCAGCTCGTCAAAGCTCATCACACCGGCGGTGGCGGGCGCAGGGGTGTCGCAGCAGGGGTTGGGCAACTTGCGCACGCGGCGCTGGCCGGTGAGGTAGACCCAGGCCTGGTCTTTGCTGCCGTCCACCTGGTTGCGACCCACGATGGCCTCGCCGGCGCGGATGGGCGGGCCGGTGTTGATGAGGCGGATCAGCCAGAACTCGTTCTTCTTGGCGAACTGCTCGGGGCTGCCGTCTTCGAAGTAGTAGGGCATCTGCTGGTCGGCCTGTCCCTCGGTGGTCAGCACCGCCTTGCCGTCGGCGGTGAGCTGGTACTGGGTGGCCTGCCACTGCCAGGTGGTGCCGCGCCAACGCAGGCTGTGGTTGCTGATGGCCTCGGCACCGCTCTTGGGGATGGGGAAGGGGATGCCGCCGTAGGCGCCTTCGATCACGTCGTTGTTGAGCCGGGCCCGGGTGGCGTTCTTGAAGGTGTTGTCGTACACCCACTGCGGAGCGGCGGCCGTGCGGTGGCTGGGGTACACATCGACCCGGAAGCTGTCGGGGTACTTCTTGAGCATGGCCCGGGTGCCGTCGCTGAGCCGGGCGGCGTACTGCTCGGCGTTCTTGGCGTTGATCGAGAGCACGGGCTTCTCGTCTTTGAAGGGGTCGCCCCGGCGGCCGCCGGGTTTGTCGCCGGGGATGGGCTGGGTGTGGCCCCCGGTCCAGGCCGGGATGCTGCCGTCGGCATTGCCGGCTTTCTGGCCCCCGAAGGGGGTCAGCTCGGACTTGAGCTTTGCGGCCTCATCGGCACTCACCGCCGCCACTGCGGGCACCATCCCTGAAACCGCAGCAGCGGCGGTCAGCATCGAAATCAGCATTGTCTTGTTCACGCTTGTCTCCAGTCGAAATCAGAAGGTCCGGCGGACCGACAGCGAGACAAAGTCGCGGTCGCCCAGGGTGTTGCCGGTGGTGTAGGTGGCGGTGCCGCCAGTGAGCAGCGGCGTGTAGTTGACGAAGGGCGCGGCCCCCCCCAGGAAGCGGGTGTAATTGAGCGAGAACTGCCATACCCCCTGGTAGGTGCCCTCGAGCCCCAGGGTGGCCGAGCCCGTGCCCTTGGGGCCCCAGGCCAGACCGGTGACCGAGGAGTTGCCGTCCAGCACATAGCGCAGGCCCACCGGCACGCTGAGATCCAGGCCCGGCAGCACCTGGCGGTAGCTGGGGCTGAAGACCATCTGCAGCGCGGTGGCGTCGCGGCTGCGCAGCGGATCGAGGTGGCCCTCGGGGTCGTTCTTGCTCAGCACACGGTTCCAGGCGATTTCGCCGAGGAAGTTGGCCTCGCGGGCCAGAAAGCTGGGGCCCAGCGAGCTGATCCACGACAGGTTGAGGTGGGCCGTCTTGCCCGTGGCCAGGGTGCCCGCGGGCGCCACATTGGCATAGACGATGTTGCTGTTGACCAGCGGCATGTTGGTGCGCAGCGAGGTCTCGATCGACACATTGGTGTTGCCCAGCGAACGGCTGGCACTGGCACCCACGGTTTTCACGGCATCAGGGAAGACGTAGTACCAGTTGCCCTGCCCGCCGGTCACGTTGAGCTGGGAGTAGAGCTGGCCAGCCTTGTCGTGGTAGCGCGCGGCGTAGAAGCCGAGGTCGGTCTCTTCGAGGCGCCACTTGAGCTGGGCGCCGAACTGGCCGCTGTTGGGCGGGCGCACATCCGAGCCGGGCCGCAACACGCTGGTGCCGACCACTTCGTTCAGGCCCGAGCCCCCCCAGCCGGTGTTGACGCTGCTGAAGTAGCTGCCGGCCGGCGCCATGCGATCGGCCTCCCAGCGGAACTGGTAGTAGCCACCGACGGAGACATCGGACGACAGTGGCACCTGGGCCGAGACCTGGGGCACGGGCCGGATGATCTCCTTGAACTGGGCGTTGGGCGAGGACATCAGCTTCCAGATGTCGATCGGGCCCTGGGCGCGGGCAATGCCGTTGTCGCCGAAGAACAGGCTTTCGCCGTACTGCAGGGCATGGCGGCCCAGGCGGCCGGTGGCCTTGTTGCCGTTGTCCAGCGGCAGTGCGCCGAAGATGAAGGCGTCCAGCACCTCGGCCTTGCGGCCGGCCAGGTCGCGGGTGGCGCTGGAGAACTGGTTGTAGACGGCCTGGCCGTTGGCCACATCGGTGGCGGCAGTGCCGCCACTGTAAGAGGCGTCGTACCAGGCTGCGGCACTGACGCGCAGGCCCAGGTCCTTGCGGTAGACGACGTCGAGTTCGCTCAACAGATCCAGGCGCTTGGAGACGATGCCCTTGTTGCGGAAGTTGTCGTCACCGGCGTTCAGGTTCAGCGCCTGGGGAAAGGCCGAGGCGGCCACACCCGGCACCAGTTGGCGGGTGCTGTTGACCAGGGCCGGCTGGGCGTCTTGCAGGCGGTATTGGGTGCTGGCTTTGACGGTGTTGTCGAAGCGGATCTTGAGATCGTCGTTGCCGGTGTCGAGCTCCAGGGCTTGCGCGCCTTGAGCCAGCAACATCGGCAGGGCCACCAAGGGCAGTCGAGAACGCAGTTGGAAGGGCCGCTGGAAGGGCAGTCGCGTCGAGGCCGTGCGCGAACGCAGGCGCTGAGGTCTGATGTGCATCGTGTTTGTCTCCGTGGGTTTCAGGGGCCTTCTTGCTGAGGCTGTGACCGGCTTTACCGATCGCTGACACGAAGGTTACGAACACGAGACACATTCGTAAAATGGTTTCAATCCATCTAAGATATCTATCTCATGAATACCTAAGGGGTTAACACCGAGGTGCAGCCCCGGCCCTCACGATGCGTTTCAACAAACTGGATCTGAACCTGCTGGTCGCCCTGGACGCGATGCTGAGCACCTGCAGCATCAGCCGGGCCGCCGAACGCCAGCACCTGAGTCAATCAGCCATGAGCAACGCCCTGGCCCGGCTGCGCGAATACTTCGACGACGATCTGCTGGTGCAGGTGGGGCGGCGCATGGAGCTGACGCCGCGCGCCGAGGTGCTGAAGGAAGCGGTGCGCGATGTGCTGATGCGGGTGGACACCACCATCACGGCCCAGCCCGAGTTCGACCCCATGCGCTCGGAGCGCGAGTTCCGCATCTTTGTGTCGGACTACTCGCTGAGCACCCTGATGCCGCACCTGATGGTGCTGGCCCATGAGCAGGCCCGGCGGGTGCGTTTTCACCTCATGCCGCAGGTGGAGCAGCCGCAGCGCGCGCTGGAACAGGGCGAGGCCGACCTGCTGGTGATTCCGAAAGAGTTCTGTTCGCCCGACCACCCGACCGACACCGTGTTTCTCGATGATTTTGTGTGCGCGGTGTGCAACCAAGGCCGCTTCCGAGACCGCGAGCTGACCCTGGACTCTTACCTGGCCGCAGGCCACGTGATCATGCAGCCGCCGGCGGGCGGGCAATCGCTGGAGTCCGACTTCATGCGGCGCCACGGGGTGGAGCGGCGGGTGGAGGTATCGACCTTCAGCTTCATGACCGCCCCCCACCTGGTGGTGGGCACGGACCGCATCGCCACGCTGCACCGGCGCCTGGCCCTGCAGGCCAGCCGCCACCTGCCGATCCGGCTGCTGAGCCCTCCCCTGCCCATCCCGCCCATGGTGCAGGTGATGCAATGGCACAAACACCGCTCCAAAGACCCAGGCCTGCTCTGGCTGCGCCAGACCCTGCTGGCGGCAGCGGCCCGCATGGATCAGACCACACCAACGATCTGACCCGGGCCGGGCCCGCCGCATGGGCCCTGAGCCTGGGGGTGGGCGAGGCTCACGCCACCACCCCCAGGCAGGCCCCGACTCCGGCGGTGACGGCCATGGCGGCCGCGCCCCAGAAGGTGACGCGGCCGATGCCGCCCCACACCCGTGCACCGCCAGCCCAGGCCGAGAGCGTGCCCAGGCCCGCCAGAAAGACCAGGGACGCCAGCGAGACCCAGAAGATCAGCTGGGCCGGCGCTGCGGCAGCGGCCACTGCCATCGGCAAGGCCGCACCGACCGTGAAGCTGGCGGCAGAGGCCAGGGCAGCCTGCGTGGGGCGGGCCCGTGCCGTGGCGTCCAGCCCCAGCTCATCGCGGGCATGGGCGCCCAGGGCGTCGTGGGCCATCAGTTGCGCGGCCACCTGATCGGCCAGGCCGGGGGCCAGCCCTCGGGCCACATACAGGCCGGCAAGTTCGCGCTGCTCGCCACCCGGGTCGTGTTGCAGTTCGGCGCGCTCGCGCGCCAGGTCGGCGTTCTCGGTGTCCTGCTGGGAGTGGACGGACACGAACTCACCGGCCGCCATCGACATCGCACCCGCAATCAGGCCCGAGGCGCAGCTCAGGAGGATGGTGCGGTGCTCTGCGCCGGCGGCGGCCACACCCAGCGCCAGACTGGCGGTGGAGACGATGCCGTCATTGGCCCCCAGCACGGCGGCCCGCAGCCAGCCGATGCGCTCGTTGTGGTGCTGCTCGGCATGACGCCCCGCTGTGGGCAGGTGCCAGCGCGGGTGGGGCTTGCCATTTGTCTGTGCCGATGCCTGCCAGCGGCGACTCATCGGGCGCCCTTGTGGTCCTTCTGCCCGGTGTTCTGGTGGCGGCCCAGCACCTCGATGGGCTCGGTGGGGGGCGACTGCGGCAAGGGTGGCGCCTTGGTGGGGCGGGCTGGGGCGTGACCGGAAGCGGGTGCCGATACGGGTGCTGGTGCCGGTGCTGCTGACACAGGGCCTGGCTTCTTGGGGTGCATGGCGTTCTCCAATCGATGAGGGCAAGCCGTCGCTCAGGGGATCGGCACTTGCGCTGCCCACAGCCTAGGCCTGGCCCGAGGACCAGACGGTGCGCCAGGGCACATGGCGCGGCCCTGACGATGCAGCAGCAGGGTGGGATGTCGCACAGACCCGGCGGCAGGTGGGGCTCAGGCTGGAGGCTCCTCAACCAACTGGACAGACGACCATGAAGACTGATTCGCAACTGCAGCAAGACGTGATGGCTGAACTGAAGTGGGCGCCCGAAGTGCACGCCACGCAGATCGGCGTGGAGGTGAAGAACGGCATCGTGACCCTGGCCGGAGAGGTCAGCAGCTATGCCGAGAAATGGAACGCAGAGCGGGCCGCGCAGAAGGTGAATGGCGTGAAGGCCCTGGCCGTCGAAATGACGGTCAAGCTCACGGGCCTGGGCAAGCGCACGGACACCGACATTGCCGAGTCGGCGCGCAACATCCTGAACTGGACAGGCTCCCTGCCCGAAGACGCCGTGAAGGTGCTGGTGGAAGGTGGTTGGCTCACGCTGTCAGGCGATGTGGAGTGGCAGTACCAGCGCCAGGTGGCCGCCGAATGTGTGCGCAACCTGGTGGGCGTGATCGGGGTGAGCAACCAGATCGGGCTGCGGCCTTCGCTGTCGGCCAGCGTGGTCAAGTCGGACATCGAGGCCGCACTGAAACGCCGCGCCGCAGATGACGCCAAGACCATTGCCGTTGAAGTGAAGGGCGGCGACGTGACCCTGACCGGCACCGTGCACAGCTGGGCAGAGCGCGATCTGGCCACGCGCTCTGCCTGGGGCGCTGCGGGCGTGCGCAACGTGGTGGACAAGCTGAGCCTGGTCTACTGAACCAGGGCCACACACCATGAGCCAAACCGATTCAACCGTCTTCGTGTTCGACACCCATGCGTTGGCAGAGGCCGCCATCCGCGCCTTGGGCCATGCCGGCTTTGACATGAAGAAGCTGTCGCTGGTGGGCAAGGGTTACCACAGCGAAGAAAAGCCCATGGGCTTCTACACCACGGGTGACCGCATCAAGGCCTGGGGCAGCACGGGCGCGTTCTGGGGCGGCATCTGGGGCCTGCTGCTGGCTCCGGCGGTCTTTGTGCTGCCGGGCCTGGGCCTGGTGGGCATGGCCGGGCCCATTGTGGCCATGCTGGTGGGTGCCCTGGAGGGCGCCGTGGTGATCGGCGGCCTGTCGGCACTGGGGGCGGCGCTGCTGCAGATCGGCGTGCCCAAAGACCAGGTGGTGAAGTACGAGGCGGCGCTGAAGGTCGACAAGTACCTGCTGGTGGTGCACGGCAGCGCGCAGGATCAGGAGCACGCCAGCAGCGTGCTGGGTGAGCTCAAGACCCCTGTGACGGCCTGAGCCAAACGCACAGGCTGTGCCCAGACTGGGCACAGCCTGCCCGGCTGGCGCCGCAACGCCTTGAACCGCAGCGCGGCGCCACCGGCATCCAAACACATCGGCAGCCAAGCCTGCAAGGAGGGGTCATGGACATCACGACACACTGTGCCCGCATCACCGAACCGGTGGCCTACCGGGCCGGCAACGGACGCACCCAGCACATCCCCGTCGGGCCCTGCCTGGTGGAGATTCTTGACAAGCCCTGGATCGACATCATCTGGGGCGCCAACGGGCAAAGTTCTGCGGCTTTGCCCCTTCAGGTCGTGGAGACCGCGCAGACCCACGGCCATCTGGTGCTGCTCGACTGACGAGGCGGTGCCCGGTGTCAGGCGGGCCGGGGCACGGCGCAGGGCAGGTCGAACAGGGCCAGGGCCGTCAGGTAGACCGCCGTCAACACCGGGTCGAGGTGGGCCGGAGTGATCGCATTCGCAGCGCCTGCGGCGTCATGGAAGACCCGGGCTGGCGCATGGCGGGCCAGGTCGGCCGCCACCACATCGCCGCAGGCGTCAAGCAGGCGCAGGTCGAGCGCAGCGCTCGGCACCTGGCCCACAGCTTGGCCCAGCGCCTGGCCATCCACCAAGGTCATGTCGACAATGCCGATCAAGCCTCTGGGGCCCAACAACGCCAGAAAGACCGACACGCCTCGGGGGGTCTGCGCCACCGTGGTGTCGCAGCCCAGGCCCATGGCCTGGAAGCGGCCGGCCAGCCCTTGCATGCAGGCCTCAAGCCCCGGCAGCACGAGCCGGGTCAAGCGGGTGAAGGTGATGTCCCAAGCGGGTTCGCCAGGGAGGACAGGGGTGGGGCTGGGGGTAGGGATGGACATGGTGGGCCCAGTGTAGGAGCCCCCTGCCCGCGTCAGCCCCGGAACAGACCGGCGAAGACCCGCCTTGCGCAGCCATGCCTCAACCTACTCAAGCGCACCCACGTGGGAGGATGCTGACCACGGCCCTCAGGGCAGCAACACCGCCGCGCCTTCGAAGCGACCCGCACGCAGGTCTGCCAGGGCCTGGTTGGCCTGCTGCAGTGGATACGGGGTGGTGCGGGTCACGATGCCCATCTGCGGCACCTGCCGCAGAAAATCGAGCCCGTCCTGGCGTGTGAGGTTGGCCACCGACAGCAGTTGGCGCTCTTGCCACAGCAGGCTGTAGCGAAAGCTGGGGATGTCGCTCATGTGGATACCCGCACACACCACCCGCCCCCCTTTGCGAACGGCCTGCAGCGCCAGGGGCACCAGGGAGCCCTCAGGCGCAAAGACAATGGCGGCGTCCAGGGCCTGGGGCGGCATGTCGTCCGAATCGCCTGCCCAGGTGGCCCCCAGGCTGCGTGCGTACTGCTGTGTCTTGACGTCACCTGGCCGGGTCAAGGCAAACACCGAGCGGCCCTGCCACCTGGCCACCTGGGCCAGGATGTGGGCCGCAGCACCAAAGCCATACAGCCCCAGGCGCTTGCCCGCACCAGCCATGCCGAGCGCACGCCAACCGATCAGGCCGGCACAGAGCAAGGGGGCCAGTGATTCGTCGCTGGCCTGGTCAAGGCTGCCCTCGCCGAGCGGCAGGGCAAAGCGGGCATCGGCCATGGCGGCGGTGGCAAAGCCGCCGTCCTGGGTGTAACCGGTGAAGCGCGGGTGGTCGCACAGGTTCTCGTGCTGCGCCAGGCAGTAGGGGCAGGCGCCGCAGGTGTGGCCCAGCCAGGGAATGCCCACACGTTGCCCCTGCTGCAGGCCCGTGACCCCTTCCCCCAGGGCATCGATGCGGCCCACGATCTCGTGCCCCGGAATGATGGGAAGCTGCGGCTGGGGCAGTTCGCCATCGACCACATGCAGGTCGGTGCGACAGACTCCACAAGCGCCCACCTGGACACGGATCTGGCCGGGACCGGGCAGGCGCTCGGGGAGCTCCAGCCATTCGAGGGGGCTGTGCAAGGCGTGCAGGACCATGGCGTGCATCGTCATGGCTTTCAGAGCCGGTGGGGGTGAGCCGCCCTCACGCCAGGGCCTTGGCAGGGACGGCCGGCGAGTCTGCGCCGCGGGCCACGGATTCGCCGGCCATGAAGGCGCGGCGCAAGGCATCGACCTGCTGGATGGCGCCCTCGAAAGCATCGTTGCCGAGCAACAGGTGGTGCGGCGGCGCGGCCATGGCCACGGCCTGGAGGATGGCCTGGGCCGCACGCGCAGGGTCGCCTGCCTGCTGGCCCGAACTGGCCCGCACCTGCAGGCGGACCTTGCCGGCCGTGGCCTGGTAGTCGTCGATCTGGCGCGCGCTCTCATGGGCAGAGCGGCCGGCCCAGTCGGTGCGAAAGCCACTGGGTTCGACCACCAGCACATGGATGCCCAGCGGCTCGACCTCTTTCCTGAGGGCCTCGGACAGGCCCACGACGGCAAACTTGGTGGCGCAATATTGGCCCAGTGCCGGCATGCCGCAGAGGCCGGCCAGGGACGCGATGTTGACGATGCAGCCCCGCCGATTCTTTCGCATGCCCGGCAGCACGGCCTGGACCATGCGGCTGAGGCCGAAGACGTTGACCTCGAACATCTTTCGGACCTCAGGCTCTTCGCCTTCTTCGATGGCGGCGAAGTAGCCGATGCCGGCGTTGTTGACCAACACGTCGATGGCACCGAACTGCGTCTGGGCGGCCTGCACCGCCGCAGCCACCTGAGCGGGCTGGGTGACATCCAGCGTCAACACCAGAACCTGGTCGGTGGCAGCGTAGCCATGCAGGTGGGAGGGGTCACGTGCGGTCATCACCGTGCGGTAGCCCTTCTGGATGGCCTGCTGGGCCAGCGCCAGGCCAAAGCCGGTCGAGCAGCCGGTGATGAACCAGACGGGTGGCAGGGTGGCCAAGGCAGATGGGACCGCGTTGGGGGAAGTATCGGCTGCGTTCATGGGGCGGTCCTGGTGGGTGAATTTCAAAGGGAGGGCGAGAGCCGGCCACCACGGGGCGGCCGCGCCCCGCCCTGGGGCTTGGGGGGCAGGGCTTGGAGCCGTGGTGCGCCCGGCGCTTGGCGGTCAGGCTGGTGACGGAAATTTACCGGTGCGCACCAGCTTCTTGTTGATGAATTCCTGGATGCCCAGGTGGCCCAGTTCGCGGCCATAGCCCGAGTGCTTGATGCCGCCGAAGGGCAAGGCGGCTTCGGCCCAATGGAGGTTGTTGACGAACACCATGCCGGTCTCGATCTGGCTGGCCAGGCGCCTGCCACGGGCCTCATCCCGGGTCCAGACCGACCCGCCCAGGCCAAAGTCGGAATCGTTGGCGAGCGCCACCGCAGCCACTTCGTCGGGAACCCGGTAGAACGACAGCACCGGGCCAAAGAACTCATCCCGAAACGCCGGGTTGCCCGGCCGGATGTCGGTGAGGATGGTGGGCTGCATGAACGCGCCGGCCCGGTCCACGCGCTGGCCCCCCATGAGCAGGCTGGCGCCCTCTTTCACCGCGGTGCCCACCTGGGCCAGCAATTGCAGCAAGGCGGCCTCGGTCGACAGCGGGCCCAGGGTGGTCGTGTCGTCCATCGGGTCACCAACCTGCAAGGCCTGGAAGGCCGACTTGATGCGGGCCAGAAACTCGTCAGCCACCGAATCGAGCACGATGAAACGCTTGGCCGCGCAACAGGTCTGCCCGCTGTTGTACATGCGACCCCAGACGGCCCAAGGGATGACCAGGTCGAGATCGGCGTCGTCGAGCACGATGAAGGCATCGCTGCCGCCCAGCTCCAGGGTCGACTTCTTCAGGTTCTGCCCTGCCCGGGCGGCCACCAGACGGCCTGCGGCCACGCTGCCGGTGAGGGCGACGCCCTTCACCCGTGGGTCGTCGATCACCTGATTGCATTGCTCATGCGTGATCAACAGGTTGGTGTAGGCGCCCACCGGCGCACCCGCGTCCAGCAGCAGCTTTTCGAAGGCGATGGCGCATTGGGGCACACAGCCTGCATGTTTGACGACCAGCACATTGCCCGCCATCAACTGGGGGCCCACCACCCGGGCGAGCTGGTAGAACGGGAAGTTCCAGGGCTCGACACAGAACAGAACGCCCAAGGGCGAGTATTCGAGGTGTGCCTGGCCCTGCAGCGGCCGCAGCGGGGTTGGCGTCAGAAAGGCCTCGGCATTCGTCGCGTAGTAGGTCAGGATGTCGGCGCTGAAATGGGCCTCGCCCCGCGCTTCAACGGCACGCTTGCCCATCTCCAGGCTGGCCAGCCGGGCGAAGTCATCGGCCTGGGCATGCAGACGTGCAGCCGCTTGATGGATGACCGCCGCGCGCTCGGCGTAAGGGCTGTGCCTCCATTGCTGAAAACAGGCTTGCGCGCCTGCCAGGGCGGCTTCGAGTTGCGATGGGCTGAGGTGCTCAAAGCGCTTGATGAGCTGCCCATTGCTCGGGTTGATGCTCTCGTAGGTCACGGTGTCGTCTCCCAGACCCGGGCTGCGCCGGGCCGGTGGATGGATCGGAGCCCCATGCCTGTGAGGACAGTCAGAGGCCAACGACACGCAGCTTGCCCCGTGCCCACAGACCAGGTCTGTGCGATTCGACACCCTGAGGGCCTGGGTTGGCGATGAACCGGCGACGGCTGCCCCGGCGCCCGCAGGCCAGAGGCGCCCCCCTCAGCGCATGTTCCTGTAGCGACCGGGCGTCATGGCGTGGTGGGCCTTGAACGTGCGCTGCAGGTGCGCTTGATCGGCGAAGCCCATGGTGTGCGCCGCTTCGGCCAAGGACATGCCTTGGGACAAGAGCCTTCTTGCGCCATTGATGCGCAGGTTCTGCAGGTAGCGGCCTGGTGTCATGTCCAGCGCGAGCTGAAAGCGCCGAATGAACTGCGAGGCCGGCATGTTGCAGCAGGCGGCCAATTCACGCACCGTGATCTTGCGCTCAAGCTGCGCATGCAGGGTCTCGAGGGCCGGGGCCAATTCGGTGGGCACGGGCTGGGCGTCTTGCGCACGCCCAGGGCGGGCCCAGGTGGCGACCCATGCGGGCAGTTCCACGGCCAAGGCGCGCGCGGCGGCATCGCCAGCCAGCGGATCGCAGAACCTGCTGACCTGTTGCACCACGGCCGGATCGTCAACACAACGAGAAAGGAACTCCAGATGCGCCGGGGGTGTTGCGATGTTCCAGACCTGCGCCACCGCTTTGTGCAGCCACATCGCATCAACGAACAGCATGCGATACGACCAACGTTGGCGCGACGAAGGATTGCAGGAATGCACCACCGTGGGTTCGATCAAAACGGCGGAGCCCGCGCCCACGGAATGCGGCCCACTGGGATGGTGGAAGGTGGCGCGCCCCTGGTCGACCAGGCCGATCGAGTATTCGGCATGGGAATGGGCGCGGTAGCAGGCGGACGTGTCCACGCTGACGCGCAGTTCCGCCCAGGGCGCTGTCGGGTGTCGGTGGATTCGATGATGGCTGTCGGCAGGCATATCGGGCGCCAGATTATCCGAGCATGGCAAGGACGCACAGCGCCAGGACGGTGCCCATGGTTCTGTTGAACGCCTTCTGCCGCGCAGGCAAGGTCAGCCATTGCGCCAAAACCCTGCCAACCCAGGCCCAACTGCCCACGCCCACAAAGCAGGCCAGCAGCGAAACGGCCACATAGAACCACCGAGCCTGCGGCACGTTTTCTTGCGGGAGCACGAACAGGCTGACGCCAGAAAGTGCGACGACCCATGCCTTGGGATTGAGTGACTGGGTGAGGGCCCCCTCAACCAGGGTTTCGAGGCCGGAGTTGCAGGTTGAGGGTGCCTTGCCATTGAGCTCAGCCACAGGTGACGTTGCGATGCGCCAAGCCAGGTAGAACATATAGGCGGCGCCAATCCATCGGACCACCTGGACGAGCAGAGGGTTGCTCAACAAAAGCTCGCCACCCAAGCCCATGAGCCAGACCAAGGATGCGTAGCTCAGACTGGCCCCCAGCACATAGGCCAGGGTTGCTCCGCGGTTGGCCGCGGCGCCATGGCGCAGGGCCAGGACGTTCACCGGCCCTGGGGTGATCGCCCCGACAAAGGCAAAGCTACCCATCGCCATCAAAAGCAAGCCCATCGATCAACCCTCCAACATCTTGATTCAAGAGGCGGGAGTGTGTGGGGCACACCGACTTTCGTATTGAACAGAATTGCAAATACAAACCGCCTGCTGGGCACATGCCGGCAAGGCTTGAATGCCTGAGTGAACCCCTGCGTGGATGGACTGCTTGGGAAGCGAGCCCTGCAGGGGCCGCAGAACTACAAGGCCTTCTTCATGAACGCCAGGTAGAAGCTCTGGATGTAGTTGTCAATGCGGCCAAATTCTTCGTAGCCCTGTTTCAGGTAGAAGTCGCGCGCTTGCCACTCGAAGGTCTCCAGCTTGGCGTGACGTGCACCCAGGTCGCGGGCCTTTTGCTCGGCCGTTGCCAGCAGGCGTTGGCC